>Ga0180437_10006537_pt1 | contig 15476 bp, 8 predicted proteins | sample SS_ome_4_FD_132410 | JGI IMG/M metagenome (GOLD analysis project Ga0180437, IMG submission 132410) | Hypersaline lake sediment archaeal communities from the Salton Sea, California, USA - SS_3_D_1 metaG | ecosystem: Environmental > Aquatic > Non-marine Saline and Alkaline > Hypersaline > Sediment...
GCTGATCCCGGAGCCACCCCGCAGGGCGGAGGCTTCCCAAGGGAAGGGGTTTCATAGCGAGGGCCTTTAATCCCGCCGGCGAACTCGAATCGTCTGGTGTCACGGTTTCCTCTCCTCCTTCTTTAGGCGCTTTGTCACCGGCGCAGCACAACAAACCCATGACAAGCATGAGCAATGGAATCAGCCTTGGGATATGTCTCATTATTCCTCCTCATCGACCGGCAAGCGGCAGGAAATACAGAGGATTTCCTGCCCGGCGCCTCTCCATTATGTGGAGAAGGGCCTGAAAAAGCAAGCACCGCCGAACCCGATCAGCGACGAAGGCGATCAAGCGGGATTCGGCGCCGGCCGCCGAACGGGTATGAACTTATTCCTATTGAAAAGCGGGATTGGGAGTTGGCATGCCGGCGCCGATTTCCTTGAGCCAATCATTCAGGAGCGACTGCATGGCCCGCGTTTTCTCGGGCGCCTGTTGTGACAGATCCTGCGTCTCCCCGACATCGGCCTTGATATTATACAGCTCGACACGACCGTCCTCATAGAATTGTATGAGTTTGAAATCTCCCTGACGTACGGCCGAGCCCGGACTCCCTCCCTGATTCCCATAGTGGGGATAATGCCAGTAGATCGCACGGGAAGGCGGTGATTCCCCGGCCTTCAACAGCGGGACCAGGCTGACACCGTCCAGATGCTGTTCAGGACGGGGGGGGAGGCCGGCCATTTCCAGTATGGTGGGATAGAAGTCGGTACTGGTCACGACCGCATCACTGACCCTTCCGGCGGATACCGTGTCGGGCCAGCGGATGATCATGGGCTCGCGGATTCCGCCCTCGTACAGCCATCCCTTCCCCGCCCGCAGAGGAAGATTAGAGGTCGGATGGCCCTCTGAGGTGGAAAGCCCGCCGTTGTCCGACATAAAAAACACGACGGTGTTTCGATCCAGCTCTAGCTCCTCCAGTTTTGTCAACACCTTCCCGACGGCCTGGTCCACGGCCTCCACCATGCCGGCATAGACGGCGTGATTGTGGACCAGGCGCACCTTGCGTTCCCCTTCGGTCCCCCAGATAGGACCGGAGCCTTCCAAGGCCTCGGACTTCGCCCGGTATTTCTCTTCCAGATCTTTCCGGGCCATAAGCGGTGTGTGCACGGAATAAAAGGACAAATAAGCCAGGAAAGGCCGATCCCCGACCTGTTCCATGAAACGGCACGCCTCCAAGGCCAGGCGGTCGGGGAGATGTTCCCCATCCGGGCCGTCCGACAGCTTGGGATTCCCATAGGGGGAAAAATATTTGTTGCCGCCGTAGGGCCCGCCGAGCTCCCACCCCCCCCGGTTGACGTCAAAGCCCTGATCCTCCGGGTAGTACCCCTCGCCTCCCAGGTGCCATTTGCCGGCAAAAAAGGTGGCATAGCCGGCGGCCTTAAGGGCCTCGGCTACGGTGACCTCCTCCAGCGGGAGATGATCGACATAGGGAGCGGGCAGCAGGGGCTTGTTGCGCGTCCAATGCCGCTGGACGCTCTCCGGTTGGGGGGCGCCGAAATAATCCGTGGTGTGAAGCCGCGCCGGAAACTTGCCGGTCAGGATGCTGGCCCGGGTGGGGCTGCATACCGGACAGGCGGCGTAGGCATTGGTGAACCGGATGCCGGTGGAAGCCAGCCGGTCGATGTGAAGAGTCTCATAAAACGAACTCCCATAACAGGATAGGTCCGTCCAACCCAGATCATCCACCAGGATGAACACAAAATTCGGCGGCCCTTTGGGAGCAGAACAGGAGCACAGACCAAGGGTAAATAAAAAACCGCCGATGACGCCTAGAATTCGTTGTAAATTCGACCAAGACATGGAGACCTACTCTAAACTCCATCCTTCCCGATACTCCCGATGAATAAAGGCATCGGCCTCAGGGAAGTTGGGGAAACGCATACGCTCGGAATCCCAGATGAGTCTGACACCGGCACGGATGGCGACATTCCCCAGCAGCACGGTTTCGGTCAGAGGACCGGCATACTCGAAATTCGATCCGGCCGGTTCACCGCCTTTGCAGGCCTGGATCCACTCCTCGTGATGTCCGATCGAGCGCGGCAGGGTTTGCGGGGGCCGCTGGTATTCCCGCATGCGCTCCTCGGGGAGGATGCGCAGCGAGTTGGCGCCGTGGGAGCCGCACAGGATCTTTCCCTTGGTGCCAACATACAAGGCTCCCCCAAAAGTGTCGCCCATCTGGAGGCCGTCGGCCAGTTCCTCGGGCCGAGGCGGCATCAGTCCCCCGTCATACCAGGTGAGAGTCAGGGCGGGAAATCCTTCCCGGGCCGGAAACTTGTAGGTGACGATCGAGGCACGGGGATATGTCTCGGTGTTTTTGGGTTTATCCCAGGTCATCTCCTCCGGCACAAAGGTTGAAAAGCTGGCCTCTACGCTGGCTGGAGGTCCCAGGCGCAGCGCCCACACGATGTGATCGAAAATATGGCACCCCATATCTCCCAATCCGCCCGTGCCGAAATCCCACCAGCCCCGCCAGAGCTTCGGTAGATAGGCCGGATGATAGGGGCGATAGGGAGCCGGTCCCAGCCACAGGTCCCAGTCCAGCGTGTCCGGGACCGGAGGAGTCTCCTTCGGGCGCCCGATTCCCTGCGGCCAGACGGGATGGGGGGTCCAAGCATGGACTTCGCCGACCTCTCCGATGGCTCCGTCCTGGATCCATTCGCGTAGCAGCCGCATGCTTTCCATGGCATGTCCCTGGTTTCCCATCTGCGTGGCGACTCCGGCTTCTCGAGCGGCCTTGCTCAGGAGTCGGGCTTCATGCAGGCTGTGGGTCAACGGTTTCTCACAATACACGTGCTTGCCCAGCTGTATGGCGGCCAAAACCGCCACGGCGTGGAAGTGATCCGGCGTGGCCACCACCACGGCGTCGATGTCCTTTTGTGAATCCAGCATCCGGCGGAAATCCTTATAGCGTTTCGCCTCGGGAAATTTTTCGAACGTGCGCGCGGCCCGCTCCCAATCCACATCGCACAGCGCCACGATATTTTCGCTGCTCATCTGCCCGAGGTCGCCGCCCCCCTGGCCCCCCACTCCGATGCCGGCGATGTTCAATCTGTCACTGGGCGGAATCCATCCTTTTCCTCCCAGGACGTGCCGTGGGATCAGCACGGCGGCGGATAGCGCCGCCGTCGATTTTGCCAAAAAATCTCTTCGTGCCATTTTATCCATGCTAACTCCTTCTCTCGACCGCCGCGGCGTATGCGTTCGGCTGCGGCCTGTATTAAAACGATTATACACATTTCACGTATCATTGATAAATCACTTAAATCCAAAAATGCGGCAGGAGCGCAAGATGCGAAAAAGCAAAAGCAACAAAAGGCGGTAGATGGACGCGGAAATGCCTTTATTCGCCACCGGATGCGGGCCGCTTGGGCAACCCGGCGCCGGCCGCGGGGGGGATTCGTATGAGTCCGGATAGTCCTCCCGACACTCATTGACGGGGAGAGAGGGCTCTGTTATAAAGCAAAGCGCGAAAGGATAGCAAAGAGGCTCCGGCCTTTTGCGGATAAATACGACCGATGACGAACGGAAAGCGGATCATCCCCATCATCCTGGCTGCAATGGTGTGGTTTCCCAGCCTGGCTGCTGAGGATGGGATCCGCGTTCCCGGCCGGCTGTCGACCACACAGTCGGCCGGGCCTCGATCCGATCCCATACCTGTAATTCCCCTGCGCGGCCCCATAATTCTCGACGGGGCCAGCACCGAGCCCGCCTGGGCGGATGTATCACCAATTTCTCTCATTCAGCACGCGCCCCATTTCGGCCAGCCCCCTTCCGAACGCTCGGAAGTCCTGTTGGGATTCGATGAGGAATATCTGTACGTGGCCGGCCGTCTTTATGACAGCGATCCGGATAAGATCCAGGCCTGTACCAAAAAGCGCGACACCATGAGCCCCAGCAACGATTGGTTCGGTGTCATATTCGACACATTCAACGACAAGGAGAACGGCCTGGGATTCTTCACCACTCCTTGCGGGCTGCGTTTCGATTTAAGCATCTACAACGATGCCCAACCTGCCTCTCCTGAGACCGGCATGCCCTCGATGAACCTCAGCTGGAACACGTTCTGGGATGTCAAATCGATCCAACATCAGGAGGGCTGGTTCGTGGAGATGCGCATACCGCTCTCGAGCCTCCGTTTTCAGGACCGGGATGGAAAAGTCGTGATGGGCCTGATCTCCTGGCGGTTCATACCCCGCAAGAACGAATTACATGTGTTTCCCGCCATTCCGCCCGATTGGGGGGCCTGGAGCAGCTGGAAGCCTTCCCAAGCCCAGGAGATCGTCCTCGAAGGGGTGCGCGCGCAACGGCCTTTGTATATCACACCTTACGGGCTGAATGGATACGGCAGGAATTTTGTCCTCAATGCCGAAGAGACGGCCTATGTGCAAGAAGATGATCCGGTGGCCGAGCTGGGGCTGGACATCAAATACGGTCTGACCAACAATCTGACCCTGGATCTCACCTTGAATACGGATTTCGCCCAGGTGGAGGCCGACGACCAGCAGGTCAATCTCACCCGTTTTTCCCTATTTTTCCCCGAGAAGCGGCTGTTTTTTCAGGAGCGAGCCAGCATCTTCGATTTCAATTTCGGCGGCCCCAACCGCCTCTTCTACAGCCGCCGGATCGGAATCTATGAGGACGAGGACGAGGTGGTTCCCATCTATGGAGGTGCCCGCCTGGTGGGCCGTGTCGGCCCGTGGGATTTGGGATTCATGGACATGCAGACCGCCCCGCTTAAGGCGTTCGATCTGTCCTCGGAAAACTTCGGCGTATTCAGAGTGCGCCGCCGGGTGTTCAATTCAAATTCCTATGTCGGCGGCATGCTCACCTCCCGCATCGGCACGGCCGGCACCTATAACGTGGCCTATGGACTGGACGGCATCCTGCGCGTGTTCGGACAGGATTATCTGACCATGAACTGGGCCCAGACTTTTCAAGATCATGCCGTCAACCGCTTCTGGTCCCTGGATCCGGCCAAGATCCGCATCAGCTGGGAGCGCCGTACCGTGAACGGCCTGGGATACGACCTGAGCTATTCCCGCGCCGGGGAGACCTATGATCCGGGGATGGGATTCGAGATGCGGGAAGACTACACCCGTTTCGGCAACCGCCTCCTCTACGGGTGGATCCCAGGTGAGCGATCAATGCTGTATCGACACCAGCTTTTTCTAGGCGGTTCCGTAACTTTACGCAATTCGGATCGTTCCACGGAATCGGCGGAGCTCGGCCCGGGTTGGGAGATGGAATCCAAATCCGGATTCGGAGGCATGGTCCAGCCCAAATTTTATTATGAAAGCCTGACAGAACCGTTCGAAGTGACGGATGAGATCGAAGTCCCGGTCGGCGACTATTCTTTTTTCGGTGTCGAGGGATTGTTTACCACGCCCATGGGCCGCATGTTCTCGCTCATGTCGATGTGGGAGGCCGGCAGTTTCTACGACGGCTGGAGGATCAGTTGGGGCTTCATGCCGCGCTGGAATCTGAACTCCACCTGGGAGCTGGAAGGCTTCTATCAATACAACCGGGTGGACTTCCCCGAGAGAAAGCAGGGATTGACGGCCCATCTGGTCCGACTGCGGATCCTGGCCACGCTGAGCACCCAAATCACGCTCAGCTCATTTCTCCAGTACAACGGGATATCCGATGCCGTGATCGCCAACTTCCGCTTCCGCTATAATCCGAGGGAAGGAAACGATTTTTTCCTGGTCTACAACGAAGTGCTCAATACCGACCGCGCCCGAGAAATCCCACACCTCCCCATTACCGATAACCGCGCCGTAATGATCAAATATTCCTACACCTTTAATATCAAATAAATGAGAAGAGCTTCAGATCCCATGGGAAAGCACCGCTTGAAATGGAGAGTGATATTTCCGGGAGTCGTGTTGTCGGTCCTGACTGCCCTGATGGGTCTCGGATGTCAGGCACCGGACATCACAAAACCCGAACCGCCCAATATCCTGTTCATCATGGCCGACGACCACACCGCACAGGCCTGGGGCGTTTACGGCTCCCACCTGGATTCCCTAACCCCGACTCCCAACATCAGGCGGCTGGCCACGGAGGGATGCCTGCTCCTGAACTGTTTCTGCACCAATTCCATCTGCGTGCCGAGCCGGGCCAGCATCCTGACCGGGCAGTACAGCCATAGAAACCGGGTCTACACCTTATCCGAGTCTCTGGATCCCGGCAGCGACCATGTCGCCAAAATCCTGCGCCGAAACGGTTATCAAACCGCCTTGGTGGGGAAATGGCATCTCAAGACCCAGCCCGAAGGATTCGATCATTTCAATGTCCTGCCCGGACAGGGGCGCTATTTCGATCCTATCCTGAAAACGCGTGAGAGCTGGGATGAAGGGGAGGTGTACGAAGGCTTTTCCACCGACGTCATCACGGACTTAGGCCTGCAATGGCTGGCTGAACGGAAGCCGGGGCAGCCGTTTTTCCTGCTGTGCCATTATAAAGCCGTTCACGAGCCCTTCGCTTATGCCGAACGATTCCAGGATCTCTTCCAGGCCAGGGAAATGCCCGAGCCGGAGAGCCTGTATGAATTCGGATCGGAGTCCTCGGGACGAAGTTTTTCCGGTCAAGTGCTCGAGATCCTGGGGCAGAGATACGAGCAAAACCCGAACCGACGTTATCCGGGAGAATCCTTTAGCCTGGAGGGTCTATCGCCGCGCCAAGCGCGAAAAAAGATCTACCAGAAGTTCATCAAAGACTATCTGCGGGGTGTGGCCGGCCTCGATGAGAATATCGGGCGCCTGCTCGATTATTTGGACCGGACGGGCCTAACCGAGAACACGGTCGTGATATATACCTCCGATCAGGGGTATTTCCTGGGCGAACATGGCTTTTTCGATAAGCGGATCATGTATGAAGAAGCGCTGCGCATGCCGTTTCTCATCCGGTTCCCCCGGGAGATTCGGCCCGGAACCCGGATCTCAGACATCATCCTCAACTGTGATTTCGCTCCCCTGTTCCTGGATTATGCCGGAATCGACATCCCCCCATTCATGCAGGGGACGAGCTTCCGTCCCAATCTCCTCGGCTTCACTCCCGAAAACTGGCGGAAATCCATGTGCTACCGCTACTGGCTTCATCAGGTCCAACGGCCGGCCCACTTCGGCATCCGGACCGACCGCTATAAACTGATCTTTTTCTACGGCGAGCCGTTGGACATGCCGGGCAGCCATCCGGAGCCCACGGAGCCGGAGTGGGAATTCTATGATCTGCAAAAAGATCCGCGCGAACTCCATAACGCCGTCCATGATCCAGCCTATTTCACAATCATTCAGGGCCTCAAGGCCGACCTGCGCCGGCTCAGGCAGGAACTGGGCGATACCGACGAAAGCTATCCCCGTATGCAGGAGATCCTATCCCGTCACTGGGATCGATAGCCCCTGCCTCTCTATGCTCGGAGAGCCTCCCCCCGGCTCAGACTCCCGCCTCGAGTTATTCCGGGATGGCCGTCGTCATCTTGAGTAGAGGTTATCATAATCCATAAAGGGTTGATTTTAATCAAAAAAAAGTCTGTGAGATCCGACTAAAGCGTTAGAGGAGAGTGTCGGCGATGAGCAAGCGATGTTTCAGGTGCGGAAACAGCAATCCGGGCCGGTCCACCACTTGCCCTCACTGCGGCACCCCGATGCGGGCCCGACGTTCCAGTGCTCTTTTCATGATGTCGCGGACCGGGGCGGCCGCCTCCTTCCTGATCATCGCGGCTGCGTTGATTGTCGGCTATCTTCTCCTGGCAAGCGGGGGATCCGAAACGGACTCATCGGGTGCCATTCCTGAATCCGCTGCGGTTGATCCCCTCGCAGACCGAGGCCCGGAGCCCGACTCCTTTTCGACACCGACCGCGGGCCGAGTCATTATTCAGGACAATTTAGGACAACAGGTCTCGAGTCAGGAAGCCGCAGTGGTTAGCGGCTCATGGATCGCGCTGCCGGTCTGGGCGTGCTTGGGCGGGGACCGATGGACGTTTTACGGCCCGCATCCGACATCGGCAAGAATCGAAAACGGATTCTGGAGTCAAAGCCAACCGGTGGGATTGTGGAAGCTCAGCCAGGCCGTAAATTCGGAAGGACCGGAGCTGACGCGCTGGAGACAGGGGGATCCTCTAACCTGGAAGCCGCTGTCTCCGGGCGGGCGGGCGCAGCCCGTGAGGGCCTCCGGTACGAGGATGGAGGGAAATTTTTCCGGATTTCCCCTGTCCGGAAGATTGGCTTCCCCGGGACTGTTTATGCAAAACGGGCGCGTGGTGGGCTGGACATTCGGCGGAGAATGGGACAAAGGCTTCCTTTGGCAGGGCCCGGACGGCTCGAAGCTCAAGAGCAACATTTCGGTCCTGCATTTCGCCGGCGTAGCCCTCAGGGATTCTCAAGAGAGCCACTTCAAGCGGGGCCTGGCCCTCGATCCCCGTTCCGCTCCGGCCGAACGCCTGGGCACACTGGCCCTGGGATTCCAGTACATTCCGGCCTTGGCCGACGACAACAAGCCGCCCTTCCTGAGGCCGGCCTTTATCATCCGTCAGATATCGGATCTGACCCGTACGATGCTCCAAAACGGAAACTTTCACGAACTGACCGAGATCCTGGACGAACAGATCCTAGTGGAAACCGGGGATCCCGGCCTGCTCAAAAGCGCGGCCCAAGCCACAGCGAAAATCCGGGGACACCGGATGGCGCTTCGCTTTTTCGAGAATGTCAAAGATCCTCTGGTCCGCGTGAATCCATCAGGACGCACGGAATTGGATTCCTTTCACCTCCAGCTGTATAAGTCTTGGATCCAGTCGGAAATCGATCAAAGCCGTCCCTACAACGGCTGGGAGGCATTCGACGCCGGGAAGCGGGCGTTCCCCGATGACATCGAGCTTCATTTTCTTGGGATCGAGCTGGCCGTTGCCGGGAGGGAATGGCAAAGAGCCGAAGATCTGCTCCGCGAGCGCAGCTATCCCGAGGCATTTAAGGGCCGTGCCGCAGATCTGGAAGTCATAATACTGGAGCGAAAGAACGAAGAAGGGAAGATCACTCTCAGGTATCCCGCCGGATCCAAGCTCATCCCCATCGATGTGCTGCTCAATAAGCAGGTGATGCAAAGGTTCGTCATCGATACCGGGGCCACCATCGTATCGATTCCGTCCCGAACCGTCTCGGATCTTGGGATTCAAATCGATGACCGAACCCCTGTGCGCCTGGTCTCCACGGCTTCGGGGTATGGGGAGGCGCCCGAAGTGACCATCAACCTCATGGAACTCAAGGATTTCCGCATCCACGGCATGCCGGCCCTGGTCCTCGATATGCCGGGTCTGCCCGACGTGGGACTCCTGGGACAGAGCTTTCTCCAGCATTTTCAAGTCGAGATCGACAGCAGCATGGGCATCCTCAGGCTCGGCCGGCGTTAGTTCTCCCGCTCACAGATCAGCGGGTCAGGTGGGCGATATGGATAACTATTTTATCAAATAAAGTTTTGTTTCCCGTCCGTCGATAAATCGGCATCCATCCCGCGTAAACGCAGCCTCTTCCTCCAGAGAAAATCTGACCTCGGCTCCTCCCCATTCCGGCACTATGGATACATTGTTCAGCTCGATGGAGTAGCAGGTGTTGATATAGAGGGGATAGTCGGCCCTCACCGATCTGCGGATCCCTCTTCGATAGCTTCCCAGGGTGGGTCCCGCTCCATGACCGTGATAGCCGATGGGATGGCTGTAAATATGCGGTTTCAATCCCTCGGCCTCGGCCTTCTCAGCCGCTGCCAGGGCCGTGTCATACCCGGAAACTCCGGCTTGGAATTCGCCCATAAAGATATCCTGCAGCCGGTTTGCGTTCTTCAATCCCCGTTCCAGGCCGGCCGGGGCAAGGTCCTCACCCACCCTGCACACATAGGCCAGCTGCTGGTTGTCGGTGGCGAGTCCGAGATAGAGGATGCCGACGTCACAGTGAATGAGATCTCCCCGGCGTATGATCTTGTCCTCCGGCTTGACCTCCTCCCCGCTGTATCCGACGGCCTTGACTCCTTCGCCCGGAACGTACCTCTGTATCCGCAGGGTGGGTTGGAACCAGGTCCGCAGCCCCAGATCATTCACCTTTTGCCTCCACCACCACACCACGTCATCGGAGGTGGTGACATCGGGAATGATCACCCGATTGGAGAACATTTCGGCGATCATGTCATGCGCGACTCCGCAGATGTGCCGATAGACGCTCAACTCCCGGGGGCTCCGGGTCTCGAGCCAACCCACACACACATTTTCGGCCGACACCAGGCGGGCGGAGAGGGCAGGCCCCAGGCTCTCGCGCAGCTTTTTCTCTTTCGATGCGGCCAGGCCGTCTCCAAAATGCCAGTTGTCGGAGAAATTGATCCCGATCTTCCCAGGATTGCGCTCTTGGATGAAACGGGCCAGATTCGCGAAGCGATCCTCCTTGTCGAGTGTCGGCAGCCGCTTGTACAAGGAACCGAGGGGAACATAGGCCCCGGAGGCAAAGCGTTCGACCCCAAGTTCCTCACCCAGGTCATGGAATACGATGAAGGTGGTCCCGGACGCCATCAACGCGGGCTCGGGCATAAGCGTCAGATACACCGGGTCTTCATTGTTTTCGCCACAGATGATCAACCATAAGTCGATTCCTTCCCGTCTCATGATAGTGGGCAGGATATGCTCCAGCCTCCACTCCAGCCACTCCTGCATGACCGCCGCGCGTTCCGGAATCGATAGGATGTTGCCCATGTCCTGATGAGCGGGCGTCTCCGCTTCTTGGGCCGTGGAAAATGAAACCGAAAAAGCCAGGACTAAACCCACACCACATAAAATCGCCTTGTATCTCATATCAAGCCGCCTCCATTCTCAAGGTATGCCTCAGGGGGATCTTCACACCCGGCAGGGACGCACGGACGCCCGTTCCGCAATGAACCATTTTTACCCCTGACATGGGAAGAAAGAATATCAGCCGCCGGCCTCCGAGTCAAACGGAACTTCCATTTTAGAGCATAACTTCCGGCGGCTGCCGGTGTGGGGGGAAACTAATACCGCCTCGGGAAATTCTCGGATTGGATGGCATCATTGACAATGCGGTGAGGAGCGAGTAGCCTTAAACCATCCCGAGCTTCGAGGCAAGTGATGAAAAAGCAACCTCTTTGCACAGTGTCCTTGGTTTTATTCCTGGCCTTGACCCCTTCGCTGATACTGGGAAGCCTGTTCGATAAGAGCGAATACGCCTCCCGCCGCGCCGGACTCATGGAGAAGATTGCGGACGGCGCAGCCATCTTGATGGGCGCGGCGCCTCCTCCGGATGGGAGTCGATTCTATCAAAACAACGATCTGGTCTATTTCAGCGGCGTGGAAATCCCCAGTGCGGCGCTGGTCATCGACGGGATCAAAAAAGAGAGCACGCTGTTCTTCAGCATCGAAGAGAGGGAAGCCGATTCTGCAGGCATATCGCTTGAGCTGGTCCGTGATCCCCGACAAATCACCGGCATCGAAAATGTCCTGCCGATGGAGAGATTCCCCATGTTCCTCTCCCGGCTCAGCCTGGAATCCCCTGTCTTCTACGTCAATCACCGGCCGAGTGAATTGATGCGAGTCAATACCAACGAGAAGTTCCGAGCCCTGCAGAGAAACCAGACCCTCAATTTGTGGGACGGCCGGCTGACTCGTGAGCTCCAATTCGTGAAACAGCTCAAGGAAAAATTCCCGCATGTCGAGATCCGGGATTGCGCACGCTTGATATGGGACCTGCGTAAAATCAAGTCGCCGGCTGAGATCGAGGTCATGCGAAAGACGGCCCAGATCGGCGTCAAGGCCCACATCGCACTCATACAATCCACCCGTCCCGGAATATCCGAGAATGAACTGGCTTCGGTTTTCGCATATGTCTGTCAAAAGGAAGGCGCCCAGGATCTGGCATTCCCGACCATCCTGATGTCGGGAAAAAACCATGCCTACGGCCATTACCATGCCCACGATCGTGTCCTCCGAGACGGTGATTTCATCATCCTGGACGCCGGACCGGACTACGGCTACTATAATGCGGATATATCCACCTCCTTCCCGGCCAACGGAAAGTTCACCCCCCGGCAGAGAGAGCTGTATGAACTGGCCTTTCTCATGCGGAAGACCTGTCAGGAACATTACCGCCCCGGAACGAGCCTCAAGCACGTCGGCCAGAAAGTCAAAGAGGCCTTGATCGCGCACGGGATAGATCCCGAAGATCGACAGGTACGCGGTGAGATCCGCTACGGAGGCTACAATCACTCGGTCGGGATGGCCACCCATGATGCTATGGGAACCTTCGACGGCCCGGACGAAGTCCTGCAGCCGGGTTTCGTATTCGCCTGCGACATCCAGGTGATCCTCCCGGAAGAAGAAATCGGGATCCGTTTGGAAGACACCGTTGCCATAACCGAAGACGGCTACATCAATCTCTCCGCCGGGCTGCCCCGGACCGTGGCGGAGATCGAGGATCTAATGAAGCGGGATGGGATCATTCAGGCCCTGAGGAAACAGGGCCTCTATTGAGACCGGAAGAATCCAGCTCCTCCCCCCCCAACCCCGGGGCATCGGGGCAGTGCACCGATCCATCACGAATCCCCATCCCCCCTAAAGCGTACAGGAGGGAAAAATGGATGGTGCCGACTTTACTCATCAAAATCTCAGCATTTAGGTTGCCATTAATGACGTAATCAGACAGAATCAAGACAGTTGATGGGCATAGATTTTTTTTTGAAATTATAGACTCAATCCAATCAGGGAGGCCGCAATGAAAGACAAGTTCTTCAAGGGGCAAAAATCCATCGCCGGTTTTCTAGGCATCGCCGTTTTGTTCATCGGACTCAACCCGGTTCAGGCCCAGGACGAAGAAGCATTCTTGGAACGGCTTAAATCCGTCGCGATCATCGAACAGAAAGTCATGGTCCCCATGCGCGACGGAATCCGGCTCGCCACCGACATCTATCGCCCCGCCGACATCGAAGCGCCGGTGCCGACGATATTTGTGAGGACCCCCTATAACTTCAACTCCTATCGGGACGGAGAGCTCCGGCTGCGTCAGGCGCGAGGGGCGTACGAAGCGGTGAAACGAGGCTACGCATATGTCTATCAGAACGAGCGCGGAAGATACTTTTCGGAAGGCGAATGGGACATCCTCGGCCCCCCCAAGACCGACGGCTATGACGCCCTCACCTGGATCGCCGCGCAGCCTTGGTCTAACGGAAAAGTGGGGACCATTGGATGCTCATCGACCGCGGAGTGGCAGATGGGGCTGGCCTCCCTGGACCATCCCGCCCATGCCGCCATGGTCCCCCAGGGCTTCGGTGCCGGCGTCGGCCGCGTCGGCCCCTTCTACGAACAGGGCAACTGGTATCGCGGCGGGGCCGAGCAGATGCTGTTCTTCGTTTGGCTTTACGGTGTCCAGAACACCCAGCGGCCGATGTTTTCCAAAGACATATCCCGAGAAGACATAGTGCGTTTGTCGAGATACTTTGATCTGGCCCCTGAAATGCCGAGCGTGGACTGGTCAAAGGCGCTGTGGCACCTGCCCGTCGAGGACCTCATGCGCAGCGTAGAGGGGCCCAAGGGCATTTTCGCCGACCCGGCGCCGGTGGCCACCGGCGGCCGCATGATCCAGAGAACCCCGGATGATCCGGCCTGGTACCGAGGCGGCCTCTATCACGACGATGAGCCGTTCGGCGTGCCCAGCCTCTGGATGATGTCCTGGTATGACGTCTCCGTCGGCCCCAACCTGGCCCTGTTCAATCATGTCACACACCATGCGGAGGACCCGGAGGTGGCCGACAATCAATTCGCATTGGTAGCACCTGTGGCTCACTGCGGATTTCGCCGGGCGAGCGAGCGAACGATCGTGGGGGAGCGCGATATGGGCGACGCCCGGTTCGATTACGACACCTTGATCTACGCTTGGTTCGACTACTGGCTCAAGGGGGAAAAGAACGGGATCACGGAGAAGACGCCGAAGGTTCAATATTACACCATGGGAATGAACCAATGGCAGTCTTCGGCCACATGGCCCCCCGAGGGCGCCGAAATGGTGACCTATTACCTCGATAGCGACGGCCGGGCGAACAGCCTCTTCGGCGACGGCCGGCTCACGACCCAAACGCCCGGGGCCAAAAACAGCTCCGACTCCTTCTTTTACGATCCGTTCAATCCCGTTCTCTCTTATGGTGGAAACGTGTGCTGTACCGGAAACGCCATCGAAGCCGGCTCCTTCGATCAAAGGCGGATGGAAGCGCGCCAGGATGTTCTCGTCTATACCACCGATCCCCTGAAGCGCGGGGTCGAGGTGAGCGGGACGATAGAGGTCACGCTGTACGTCTCCTCGGACGCCAAGGATACGGATTTCACCGTCAAGCTGCTCGACGTCTATCCGGACGGCCGGGCCTACAACCTGGATGAGACGATCCTCCGCGCGCGCTACCGTGAGGGCTATGACAAGCAGGTGTTCATGGAGGAAGGTCAAATCTATGAGCTCGAGATAAGCCCCATGTCGACCAGCAACTTTTTCGATGCCGGACACAGGATCCGGATCGAGGTCTCGAGCAGCAACTTCCCTCGCTTCACCCGCAACCTCAATACCGGCGGCAGGAACTACGACGAAACGGAAGGTGTGGTGGCGCTCAATACGGTACACCACTCTGAGCGGCACCCCTCCCAAATCAGGCTGCCGGTCGTGATGAGGTAAAGAAGGTGTAGGGCTAGGCTAAGGGAAAAAATGGCTCCCCGTGTGCAACCCTCTTCATAACCGTTCTCTTTCTCCCGCAGTTAACCGGAAACCTTCAATATCAATGGGTTATCAAAGATCAGGTTTCCGCCGGTGAAGCGGAAGCGGCGTTGATGTCGATTTCCCACAATCAGGCATCTTCTTGAAATCATCTGTGAGATGCGCTCAATTTCCCCCAAAACGCTGCTTACCATGTTCAGATCTTTTTTGCGATATAAACACCGTAGCTGTAGTAGTCCCGGTATTTTTCATAAAGGGCTATTTCGTGTTTTTCAGCTTCGACGATGCCCTTTGCCTGGTCGCTCTGGCTATGTCGCTCAAGGAACGCATCAAAGCGGCTCTGCATGGGCCGATAGTAATTTTCGGTCCAACAATGTGTGGGCAGATAAAAGTAAGCCTCAGGGCAGTAGCCATGCTGCTCGAGGATTCCGATCTTTGCCGAGGCGACATCAATCTCAGGGTACTCTCCATCCCAGTGGGACTGAAGCTCAGTCGGCCTCGTGGCATTTAGCCACGTAATTTCAGAGACAATGAGCTTTCCCCCCGGCTTCAGGAATCGGCTCCAAGCCGAAACTCCGGCTTCAAAACCCATGTTGTAGACAGCTCCCTCAGACCAGATGACGTCGAACTCCTCATCAGAAAAAGACAGTACGTCCATGGAACAGCTCAACGTGTTGATCTTCTCCGCTACCCCATGGTCC
>Ga0180437_10006539_pt1 | contig 15473 bp, 13 predicted proteins | sample SS_ome_4_FD_132410 | JGI IMG/M metagenome (GOLD analysis project Ga0180437, IMG submission 132410) | Hypersaline lake sediment archaeal communities from the Salton Sea, California, USA - SS_3_D_1 metaG | ecosystem: Environmental > Aquatic > Non-marine Saline and Alkaline > Hypersaline >...
TAGGTGGTCATGACGGTGAACCACATTTCTTTTTCATGATATTTCCTCTGATGATAGCGCACCTTGATAATGGATCGTTCATCAAAGTTGTCATCGACGATGATTCCAGTGGCTTTGAGAGCCTTGAGATCCTCTTCTGTAAACTGGGATTCTTTTTCTGTAAAGTTGTCAAGATTCTCTTTAGTTGCAGTATCCACTGTGACCATACTATCGCTGATGGTATTATAAATGAGGTACTGGCTCTGACCTTGCAATGGAACAAAGATATTGTATTCTGATAATTTCATGGTATTCACCTTTAAATTTAAAAATGAGGGGAGATACCCCTCTAGGAAAACACAAAAAAATCACGTGTTGCTTTCCTCACTTATGGAAGTACTGTGATACACTCATGTGGGGACAGTACAGTAATGCACTCGTGTGGAGAGAGCACGGTGACACACTCGTGAGGAGAAAGGGCTGTTAAGCCAAATCCGCTTTCCAGGATGTTTATCATCTTTTTCACCTCCATGATGAAAATAGCATTCATCCATATAAATCTTTCCAAGAGTGATAGAAATTTAAAATAATATATGTAATACGTGAAAAAATACTCTTTATTATATCAATAGTAATCATTATTTTTTTTTATTAGTTAAAAACAAAAACTCTTTATATATATCGGTAATAGGAATGGCATGAAAATAATGCCTATGAACCATGTCTCTGACATTCATCCATTTTTGAAAACATATGCTGAAGCCATCAATGAAGAGAAGGTGATAGAAAAAATGCAGGCAGTGTTTTCTCAAACATCCTGCCAGGGGGTGCTGGCTATGAAGGAGGATATCGTAGTAGCAGTGGCGCTCTACGCCTGGGATGAACCCCGGATAATCGGGTGTCTGGTCCTTCCCCTCTATGAGGGTCAGCAGATTGAGAAGACACTGATTGATAAGGTGGTACATATATTACGAGAGGGAGGAGCCTCCCGGATACAGGGTGGATTTCTTATGAACCATCCTGGGGTGCATATACCTATCCGCGATGAACTCCAAGCACTTGGATTCACCATAGCAGAGGAACTGGAAATGGCTGTATCACTATCTGATTATGAGATTTCTTCGGCTACCCTCGATCCCCCCTATTCTCTTGATTTCTATTCCCCATCCTATAAGCAGGACATGATAACTATCAAATACGAAGGAAACAAAGGAGACACGGGAAATCCCCTGGTACAGGGAGTGAAGAGCAGAAAAGAGACAGAACAGGAAGTGGAAAGAATACTATCGGGAACATTTGGTACTTTCCTTCCACAGGCTTCGCTCATGCTGTTGCATGAAAATGAACCTGTTGGATGTTCTACCTGCATCAGACGTCCGGATGGCATAGCAATTGTTACAAATATCACTATTCTCCCTGCATACCGGAATCTGGGACTGGGGAAGGGGCTGATGAGAGAATCACTCTATCGATTACAGCAACTGGGAGTTTCGAGGGTCCAATTGTCGGTGGTGGCCAGCAATGAAGCTGCTATGACCATATATACAGAACTGGGATTCGGGGAAATTGCACGGATCTGTTACTATCGATGGGTCAACAATGCAGAATAAGCAAAACCTCATCATCGGGAGAGGAGATTGAATCCATGGATGTGCTCAATACAGTGGTGGAAGAATCCAGTGCACCCTATACTGAAGCTCGTTTTCATGAGAGAAATAAGACACACCTCATCCTTCGAAAGGGTGAACTGGAAGATATTAAATGTGAAACTCATGCTGGAGTAGGTATCCGGGTGCTGCAAGACGGAACCTGGGGATTTTCATCGGTGAATTCTGTTGAAAAAAAGGCACTGAAATCTACACTTATCACAGCCATAAAAATGGCAGAGACTGCCTCCCCTGTGAAAAAGCACAAAGTAACCCTGCAGGAAGTAACGGCTGTGATAGGGAAATTTTCTGCTCCAGTGAAGGATCCTTTAGAAAATCATAGTTTAGAAGAAAAAATCGATTTTTGTGTGGATATAGATAAATCAGTCCTCTCCCATGATGCCATTAAGAGTTCACTCATTTATTATGAAGAATTGTTGGATTCCAAATATATTGTCACCTCTGATGGATCACAGGTTTCCATACAGGATTCAAAACCTCAGATTTTTGTGGGAGCAGTGGCAGGGACAGGAAGTGATCTTGTTTCATATGTGGATGCTTATGGAACCACGGGAGGGTGGGAAATGTTTTCAGAACATCCTGTGGAACCCATGATCGAGAAAGCAGTGACCACTGCGCAAAATCTCCTCCATGCCTCCTATCCGAAAGGAGGTACATCGACAGTGATTTTAGATCCAGGTTTAGTAGGATTGCTCTCCCATGAGGCTGTGGGTCATACAGTGGAGGCAGACACAGTGTTGAGTGGAGCAATTACCAAAGATTTGTATGGTACATCTGTAGCCTCCGAATCGGTGACCATGGTAGATGCAGGGGTGATGAAAGGAGGAGGATGGGTCCCTGTGGATGATGAAGGAGTGAAATGCAGGGATGTCACCCTCATCGACCAGGGGATTTTGAGTGGGATGCTCCATAACAGAGAAACAGCCTGCATCATGAACACAGAACCCACCGGAAATGCACGAGCCTGGGAATATGATTACCACCCCCTCATACGCATGAGAAATACCTATATTGAACCGGGAGAGTGGAGTGAGGAAGAAATCATAGAAGAAACTAAAAATGGATATTTCTTAAAAGGTGCCCGTACTGGCCAGGCAGATGTGGATGCTGAATTTGTCTTCCAGGTGAAGGAGGCCTACACCATACACCAGGGCGAACTGGGTGAGTTACTCAGGAGTGTCACCATGACCGGCAATGCCTTTGAGGTGTTACAAACAGTGGATGCTGTGGGAAAGACCTTTGCACTGGATATGGGATTTGGTGTATGCATGAAGGGTCAACTGGCTTCGGTGGATGGGGGTGGTCCCCACCTGCGGTGTAAATTGCTCATAGGAGGTACATGACTATGAATAAAAAGGAATTAGACAGAGGACCCACCGATGTGGAAGATCTGCTGACACTTCTAGAAGATATCGTTGTATTCTGTGAACATCGGGGAGCCTATGCAGAAGCCTATGGAGTCAAAAAAAGAGAAATAATTGTATCTCTGGAACGGGATGATATCACGCTCTGTGTTGAGCAATCTATAAGCGGAATAGGTATCAGGACCTGCATGGAAAATCGATTGGGATTTGCATGCTGCAATTCTATTGACACTGAAAGAGCATTGAAAACAGCAGAAAAAGCAGTAAAGATGTCACGAAAAACACCTTCTGCTCCAGATAACATACAATTTGCCTTTCCTCGCTCACTCCCTTCTATTAAAGGTCTTCTTGATACAGAACTTACAGGATTTGATGCAGCAGATGCTGTCCATCAAGCACGGATACTCTTGCAGGTAACATCAGACTATCCTCAGATTCGTCTGGACACAGGTGAATTCTTTGTTTCTGAGAAAGAACGGGCTATCTGCAATTCCAATGGTATTTTCGCAGGCGAACACACAGGGGGGTTATCATGGTATTTAATAGTCCTGGCCCGGGAAGGAGGGGAAGTGGGATCCTTTGAATACGAATATGGATGCACCACTCAGGTTGATGAGAGAGCTGTAGAAACCACTGCACATACTGCAGTGACCCGGGCTCTGCACAATCTGCATGCACAAAAATGCCAAGCATTTTCAGGTGATATCATTCTAGGACCTGAAGCTGTATCCACCTTACTGGGTGATACCATAGCCTTTGCTGCAAATGCAACGAATGTGCACATGGGGCAATCCAGCCTTTCAGGACACACAGGGAAGGCTATTGCATCTCCCAAGCTCACGGTAAGAGATGATTCCACCCTTCCTTATTCATACAATTCCAGTTCTTTTGATAGGGAAGGTTGCCCCCATCAGGCTGTACCTATTATAGACGATGGGATATTGAATCACTTCTTACACCACACACAATCTGCTTTTCGAGAGCATACAGAATCCACAGGAAACGCTACAGGATCTTTTGCTGAAATGCCGCGGATTGATATTACCCACCTCATCATTGAACCCTCTTCAAAATCTCTTACCCAACTCATTGAAGAGACAGAGAAGGGTCTGTTAATTTCCCGGTTCAGTGGTTCAGGAGAAGATGTATCCGGTGCGTTTTCGGGAGGATTGAAGGGGAGTCATGTAATTTCCTCAGGAGAGGTTTCCCATCCTGTGAAGGGAATCGCACTGAGAGGCAATATATTTGAGATCCTTCCCAAAATATGTGATATTTCTTCTGAAACAGCACAGTACCCACATATGACATTGCCCTATGTAAAAATAGCATCTATGTCCTGTGTGACCTGAATTTCCTATTTTTCCCGGGGAATGGTATCCTGACCAGGGATAGACTGGAGGGAATCAGAGGGGGATGGCGACTGTTCTGTGACATGCCTGGAATATTTAAACACGAAAATGAGAATTTCCAGCAACAGGATCACAGATAGGGTCAGGGCAATGATGTGGGGAGAAGCCAGATCCAGTAAGAATCCCATGAGGGCAAATCCAATGGGAATGACCCCCTGTGCAGTCATACCGATGACTGAGAACACACGAGCCCGGTATTCAGTGGGAACGAGTTTCTGGAATTTTACATTGAGAGGAGTATTGACGAAGGCATTGAAAATCCCCATGATGATGAATGTAAAGAATAAGGCAAAAAAAGACATCCAGCTGGCATTTCCCAATTTTTCAAGAGATTCTGGGAATATTAATAGAGTAAATACAAATAAAAGTATGACATGTGCAATTAATCCTCTATTGAGCATTTTTTCGATTTTCGATGTAGCAAAGAATGAACCAATGAGCATGTTACCAATGAAAATACCTGCTACAAAGGAGGTCTGCAGCATCCCATACTGTTCTGAAGAAAATTGAATCACGATACGCAGCACATAAGGGTATAACACCGTTAAAATAGGGGTAATAAAGAGATTGACTGCCAGTGCAAGCAGTAAGAATACCAGTAACCCGCGATTGGATTTTACGAATGCGAATCCTTCACCGAGATCACTGAGTATTTCTGTAATCTTTTCTATTTTCTTTGTTTTCTGTGCATAAAGAATGAATAATTCACTGATAGCAGATATTCCGAAGGAAATGCCATTTGTCAGCAATGCAAAGGTGATTCCACCCATTGCATAGAGAATACCTCCAATAACAGGGCCCAGAATATGGGAGAGACTGTCAATAGAACCGATGATGGAATTTGCCCGGGTGAGGGTTTTTTCTTCCACAATATCGGGGAGCATGGCTGCGGTAGAAGGATCAAAGAGTGCATCCATGATGGAAATGAAAAATTGTGTTACAAAGAGCACGGGTACTGTTATCAGATTATTGAGGGAGAGCACGGCTAACGACACCAGAAGGATTGCCCTCCCCGAATCCATCCAGATCATGATCCACTTGCGGTTGAATCGGTCACCCAGAACACCAGCCAGAGGATAGAGAATGAGCCTGGGAGCGAGAAAGATTATCATGAAGGTGCCCATGACCATACCAGACCCAGTGAGATCCAGTATGAAGAGGGGTACAGCCACATTGTGAATACCTGTACCGGTGAGAGATACCAGGCGGCCTGCAGCAAAAAGCCAGAAATTTCTTTTCTCCTTCATGGGCTAATGACTCCAGTTTTTGATAGATAGGTTCATGCACAGTACCTATTTAAATATTTGGTAATTATCCATGATACTAAAGTGTATCGAGAGATATACTCCATACATGAAACAATACTTCCCCGAATCACGGAATATTTATATCTTTTACGCTATGATAATAACAATGAAAAAAAAGTGCATATAATATACTGGAAAAGTGAAATTGTACTAGTATCATGAAATATTTAAGGCTTTTTAACTTGTTTTTATTGAAAATTTTACATAACGAAAGGTTTATATATCTGCTTTCAGAAAACAGACCACTCTGCTTGAAGGAGGTGAACACATGAACAAGAATGGAAAGGACAAAGCAGATGCCCGAAGGAGACCCTCCTGGGCGTGCTGCTGTGGTGTTGCTGCACTTCCACTGTAAGGAAGGCGCAATATTTTTAGGGTTTGTGAGGAGGGTGCAAACCCTCCTTTTTTTAATCTATGAAGGAGGATCAATACATGGATAAGAGGGTTCTTTTCAGAGGATCACTCAGCGAACTATTACAAGGTGTGGATACACTTCAGCTCTCTCATACATTACCTTTGAGTCATGAAACTCCCTGCAAGTTCTGGACCGCATACTGGACCATCTGTGGAATAGAAGGAAGTATTCCCCTCATTCACGGTCCGGCAGGATGTGCACGGAGTGCTAAAGAACTCCGTCATTTCAATGCAGAATATTGTGGATGTCCATATGAAATGACAGCGAGTACAGATATCAACGAACAGATGGTAATTTTTGGAGCAGAAATGCCGCTGAGAGACGCGATTTTAGAATTAGATGAACAGGTTCATCCATCCATTATCATCGTGCTCACTACCTGTAGCTCAGGGATTATTGGAGATGACGTGGATGCAGTTGTGGAAAATGTGCGAGATAAAATTCAGAGTGAAATACTCGTTATAAAGTGTGAAGGATTTTCAGGAGATTTCCGTTCAGGATATGATGAAGCATATGAAGCACTGTTGTCCCTGGTTGAACCCAGTGGAACTGTGGAGAAGAATCTGGCCAATATTGTGGGAGCCAGACGTGGACCGGAACCCCTGGCTTCACCAGGAGAGTTGCCGGGGCTCATGGATATCTATGATGGCCTCGATCTGAAAATCAATGCTGTCATTGCCCAACGATGTTCACTTGAACAATTGCGAAAAGCAGGAGATGTCCAGGTCAATCTCTCATGGTGTACTGATCTGGGAGTGCGCTTGGGGGAAATGATGGAGAATCGGTTTGGTACTCCCTTTGCAAAATATGGAATGCCTTATGGACTCACCAGTTCAATTTTAGCCACCCGGGAAATTGGGGAATTGATTGGTGAGGAGAAAAAAGCAGAAGCCTTCATTGAAAAGCGGGTAGCAGATGTCAACCCCCTGGTGAAGGAATTGCGTGAAGAACTGGAAGGAAAAACAGGTATCATCTCCATGGGTCCCATCAGGGCTATTCATCTTTCTCGATTTCTATCAGAAGATCTGGGAATGAATACTGTCATTCATAATGTTCATCCCTATCAGATAAAGGAGAGAAAAAAAGTTATTCAGCTCATGCTGGATTATGGGATCGATCCCCAGATCATCATCACTCAATCGGCCTATACCTTTGGAGAGATGAAAAGCATGCTCTCTGAAGAAGAAGACCTCAGGGAAATTGTCCAGGAAGAACCCCGGGATGTGATCTATTTTGGATCTGCCTACCAGTTTCCTGGTGTTCCCCTGGTTAATATCGATAATCAGGAAAGCTTTCCTCATATAGGATTTATAGGAGTTGAAAGAATGTATATTTACATTAAAGCTGCCCTAAAAAGCTATAGCAGACCCCGTTCTCCACTGTACTGGAGGGTGCTTCATTGACTGTACTGCAGCATTCCACAGATCCCTACTGTGCCTGTTCTCTCTATGGAGCAGCGCTTACAGTAGCAGGTATAGAGAACACTGCTATGATCATACATGGACCTCAGGGGTGTGAAGTATCTGCCAGTGCTGCATACAGTTATCAGAATGTGGATTATACAGGAAAACTCATAGCCAGCAGTAAAATGACAGAGGTGGATGTGGTAACAGGTGGAGAAATCAAGTTATCCTATACATTGAATCAACTGGCTTCCTCTTATGAGTGTGACCTGCTGGCAGTCCTCACCGGATGTGCACCAGAGATCATTGGAGATGATGTACTTTCTGTATCCCAGAACATAGCAGAAGAAACAGGCGTACAGGTAGTTCCCATTACGGTGGGGGGATTTCGGGGTTCAGAATATGTGGGAATCGATCTGGCACTCCAGGCACTCATAGAACATCTTGCCCATCCACAGGAAAAGCGGGTGGAATCTTCTGTAAATATTATTGCTCCCTTTGCCTCGTGCAATCCAGGCTGGATGGGCGATCTCCAGTGGGTGAAAGAGGTGCTGACTGCACTGGATATCGAGGTCAATGCAGTGCTGTGTTCGGAAACACCAGTTTCTCATATCCAGCGTATGGGAGCAGCTGAAGCCAACATCTTACTCACTCATAATGCAGGATACGGACCATGCACTTTTATTGAAGATCAGTTTGATGTGCCGCTCATTCTCAAAGACCTCCCCCTTCCCATCGGATTACACTGTACCCGACAGTGGATTGAAGCTCTGGGAACGTATTTTGATAAGGAAGCACAGGCATCCCAGATTATTGAACAGGGAGAACAGGAAGTGGTGGATGTATTGAGGCTGCGATTCATACCCATACACTGGTTCCATGAACATCCTACAGTTATTGTGGGGGATTTTACCAATTCCATAGGTCTTCTAGATTTTATCACCAGGGAATTGGAAATGGACCCTCTGGCAGTCTGTATTCGAAAGGCACCACCCCATGCACGGGCGATTCTGGAATCGGTAATCAAGGACCTGGGAATTTCTCCAAAAATTGAATATGATGCAGATATTGCCACTGTCAGTTCTGTTCTACAGGAGGTTCAACCCAAGAGCATTTTTGGCAGTTTGATAGAAAAACATCTCGGCAAAAAGATAGGCATACCTGTGGTATATAGATTATTCAACCCCATAGATCGGGTGGATTACTTCAATTACCCTCTCATGGGATATGAGGGGGTGCTCAAGATATTGGAATTTACCATAAATAACTGGCGAAGTTCAGCAACTGAGGGATTTAAATGAGACAGATAGCAATTTATGGGAAAGGAGGCATTGGCAAGAGCACAATTGCTTCCAATGTGTCAGCATCCTTTTCACTGCAAGGAAAATGTGTCATGCAGGTGGGGTGTGATCCCAAACGGGATTCCACCCGGAACCTGGTGGGAGGGCAACTCATCCCCACCGTACTCGATGTGTTGCGAGAAAAGATTGCAGAAGGAAACACAGAACAGGATATTTCTCTGGAAGAAATTGTATTCCCCGGATTCAATGGTGTCTACTGTGTGGAATCAGGAGGACCGGAACCGGGAGTGGGATGCGCGGGTCGTGGAGTACTGACAGCCATTACCATCCTCACCAAGTTACATGCTCACACCGTATATAATCCAGATATAGTCATCTATGATGTGCTGGGGGATGTGGTATGTGGTGGATTTGCCCAGCCAATCAGGGAAGGATTTGCTCAGGAAGTGTATTTAGTTTGTTCTGGAGAATTCATGTCTTTATATGCTGCCAACAATATCTGTAAGGCCATCGAAAAACATGCCCGCAGGGGAAATTCCCGACTGGCGGGTATCATATATAATGCCCGTGGGGATCCAGAAAAAGAACTTCCCTATGTGAAGGAATTTGCCACCCAGTTGAATTCCACCGTGGTGGGCATGGTCCCACGTGATATGACAGTCCAGAAATCGGAAACCCAGGGGAAAACAGTGGCCGAAGCATACCCAGATTCTTCCATGATGCAGGTATTCAAAGACCTTGCTCATAAAATCTGGGAAAATGACCTGAGGACCATTCCCACACCCCTTTCTGTATCTACCATTGAAACCCTGGTTTTCCAGCACGTGAGTACACTGTAAGGTGAGTCCATGAACACATCCAAGATTACACAGGTAAACCCCAGTGTGAATTATATTTTTGCAGGAGCAGGAACTGCCTCTACCACAGATGCTATCCTGGTGTTTTTATTCCCTGTGCTGTTGCTTACCTATTATGATATTCCTCTGGCCCAGGTTACTCTTATTTTTACTGCTATGCGTGTTATTTCACCCATATTCACCTATATGGCAGGACACCTGGTGGATACCCAGAATAAAAAAATACTCATCATTGCGTTGTACAGTTGTGCAGTATTACCTATTCTCATACTCATTGCAGCCTACCTGGTGCAGGATCCAGCAATACAGGTAGGGCTTTCTTTTGCTTCGGGCATCATTATTGCCCTGGTATTTTCATCCACACTGGTGCAGGAACCCTATATTGTGGAAAATTCCACTCATCCTCAGAAAAGTCTGATGAAATTCTATTCAATAGGATTTACCTGTCTCTTCCTGGGATCTATAGGAATGACCATCTATTTCACCTTCGTGGAAGTTGTGCTTCCCCTTTTAGTAATCAAGAGCATTACCGATTTCTGTGCTCTCTTCCTCGTACTCTACGGTCTGCTCAAGCGAGATTCTCCCCTTCCTATACATCCTGTTGAAGAACCAGATACCTCTCACACCCCTTCATTGAGAGATCATATTCCATTGATACTATCTCTGATCACCTTTTCTTTGATGCTGGCTTTATTGAGTTATTACGCTTCCTATTACGTTCCCATCATGGTAAATGAACGATTTTTAGAGATGAGCATAGTGTCGGCATCCTTTGTATTCATCAACGGGGCAAATGGTCTGGTTAATTTCGTGCTTGCTAAAAAATTTCCTAAGGTCATGCCAGCATCGGTAACCTATGTACTGGTTTTACTATCTGCTGGATTATTTGTATCTTTTTATAAATTCACCGGGTCTTTGGGTATTTTCAGTATATGGCTTGCCCTGTATTCCCTGGTATATGCAGTGGTTTTAACCTATGGAAAAATCAACATGCTGCTCATTTCTCCTCCCCGGATAAAGGGCCGGGTGAGAGCCATACTTCAGGCACTGATGAATATCTTTGCAGGCATACTGGCCTATGCATTTTTGCAGTTCTTCAACAATGATCCCCGCTCTGTTGGATTGGTAGCAGGAATCATCGTGGTAGTGACCGGGACGGTGTGCACTATTATTGTCCTTTCCAGGCGATCATCTTCCTGAATGGAGTGTCTCATAGATACTATCGAAGGCTTTCTTCAATACAGAAGGCTGCTGAAGATAGACGAATCTGAAATGGCCGGGAGCAGCTACCGGTCCATAAGAAGAACCGGGCGTGGTGAATACTCCCCGATTCAGGAGATTCTGTACGAAGGTCCAATCGTCACCGGGAATAGATGGGAATCCATAAGGCGTACCCTGAGGAGCAACCATAGAAATGCCCAGCTCCTGCAGATACTGTACGCAAAAATCTCTGTGGGATTTCACAGAAGAACAGAAGGCAGTGCAGTCGCTGTGTAATGCAACAGCAGCTGCAGCCTGAAACACAGGAGAGACAGAAAGGCGAATCCGGGCCAGATGTTCTATTCGGGACCATAGTTCACCAATTTTTTCCTGTGGATCACTCAATACCATATATCCTACCCTGAATCCCGGCACTCTGTGAGTCTTGGATACCCCATTGCAATAGATGAGCGGCACATCTCTGCTGAGGGTGAGTAATGAAGTGAAGGGGATAAAAGAGAGACCATCGTATATTTCATCTGCTAACAGTATGAGATCATATTCTCCTGCAATATCCACCGCATTTTTCAATTCTCTTTTAGAAAAAATAGCTCCAGTTGGGCTATTTGGATTTATAATAGTGAGAAATTGTGTTTTTTCCGTTATAGATTTACGAAGGGATTCTTCCTGGAGAGACCATCCTTCAGATTCCTGCAGCGAATAAAAGTGTACAGGGTGTGAGAAGGAAAATGTTTCATACAGAGGTATATACGTGGGATCAGGAAGCACGGCAACTCCTGTCGTTGCGCGGGCCAGCAGGGAGAAAGCTTCAGAAACACCGTGGGTGACCAAAATAGCTGTAGGGGTACCTCCCTTCTGGATACAGTATTTATCTATGGATTGGAGAAAGGAGGGTTCTCCTCTGAAATTGCCATAGCAGATGTTTTTCTGTTCCAGTGACGCAATGGCTGCTTCAATTACCTTTTCTTCCGGTTGGAATCCATAGAGAGGAGGATCACAGGAGGTCAGATCTATATGGGAGATATTCTGAGCATCAGCCTGTAATTTTAGATACTGTGAATCATATCCAAATGTCATGATATATCATTATGCAGGACAGTTAAGTATATATCTCCATCAATACAGAAAATATGCTATATAGTACATGTTATGAAAGCATGGTTGATTTCTTACCTGGCATCTGTGATTTTTTTTAAGAATATAAAAAAACCTATATATACCAGGACACTGAAATACTGTCAGGTGAATTCATGGATCCACGGATTGTAACTCATGCTCAGATTCTTGTGAATTATTCCTGTGAAGTGAAGAAAGGAGATCATGTGGTAGTGACTATCGAGGATTATGGAAGGGAATTGGCCCGGGAAATTATTAAAGAAGTGGGTATGAGGGGAGGAACATCGGTGCTGATACAGCGATCTCCCGAAACAGAGCGAAGTCTCCTGGATGCTGCACCCGACCAGGTGAGTTCCTTTCCCCATCATTATTTTGAGTTGATAAAACATACAGATGTATATATTGGAATCCGTTCCACTGCCAATACGAGAGCCTTGGGACAGGCACATCCAGACACGCTCATCACGTACCAGAAAATGCAGAATCCCATCCGGCAGGAACTTCTCAAAAAACGATGGTGTGGTACTATCACTCCTACCCCTGCTTTTGCCCAGGAAGCCGGCATGTCTTTACGGGAATATGAAGATTTTGTGTATGGTGCTGTTATCAGAGACTGGGAAAAAGAAGCAGGGCTCATGTATGAGATCAAAGCGATTCTGGATAAAGGGAAAGAAGTCACCATTTCCAGCCCAGATACAGACCTCACCCTGTCTATTGAAGGGCGGGTGGCAGTGGCAGCTACGGGAAAACACGACATGCCCTCAGGAGAGGTCTATACCGCTCCGGTGGATGATTCAGCACAAGGGCATATCTACTTTGATGTGCCTGTGATGGTATCAGGATCGCTGATACAGGGAATAACTCTGGAGTTTCAAAAAGGAAAGGTGGTGGAGAGTTCTGCACACAAAAATGGGGACCTCCTGAAAAAATTACTATCCACTGATGAGGGATCGGAGAGACTGGGAGAACTGGGAATCGGTACAAATAGAGGAATTACCACCTTCACGAAAAACATTCTCTTCGATGAGAAGATTGGTGATACTATCCATTTAGCGGTGGGAAATGCTTATCCTGAGTGCAGGGGAGTAAACATCAGTGCAATACACATGGACATGGTGAAAACAATGAAAGAGGGAGAGGTATTGATCGACGGGGAACTCTTGCAGTATCATGGTAAATGGGCATGGGAACTGGACACATAATCCCTCAATCGATATGGGCGAGGAAAGGGTGTGCAGATAGATCCTGGATTCTCTCTGCTCCCACATATGTGTTGAACCTGTTCAATTCGTCCAGGAAAGCAGCGTGAAATCTATTTTTGTTCTTGGGCTCCTGGAGTATATGGAATCCTCTGATTTCTAATATATTATCTCCTTTACGAAGATAGGGTTCAATAAGTGCCACATATTCTCCATTGAAGAGGACAGGAAGACAGTAGTATCCATAGAGGCGATCTTGTGGTTTTTTATACACTTCCCATATATATTTCCGTTCATATACGGTGTTGAAAAGTGATCTGCTCCAGATCAATGGATCCAGCGGAGCGAGAAATCTCACCGTGTCTGTGTCTGGAGGAAGAGGATTTTCCCAGATGGATCTATCTTCGATGGGTGCATAATAGATTTTTTTATGGCCTGTGAGGGAAACAGGAAAAATATCTCCTTTTTTTTCCAGAATGTGCAGTACTTTTTTTACCGTATCTGTTTTACCAATATTATACCACTGTTCGGGTGCTCCGGAAGGAGAAACAAGACGGGATGCACGGACTATCATACGAGTCATTTCTTCCCTGCACCGTGCATGAGGAAGATGGTCTTTTTCCAGGAGAGAGGGAGAGAGGATATCTTCGGTGAGACTGTAATATTTGAGAGCTCCCTCCCTGTGGTGAATCATCACCTTTCCACAGATGAAGAGCCGTTCCAGAATGACCCGGGAAAGAGAAGTAGCTCCCCACCACTGGACTTTTTTCCATCCCTTAAATTCCCGGGAACAGATGGGTCCCTCCTCTAAGGCAGCAAGGATAAATTCAGTTTCTCTTTTATGTTCAGTAAAAAAAGGTGCATATTTTTCCTGAAAATGGGCCCGGGTCACATGAAAGAAGGGAAATGTTTCCAGAGGAAGGATTGACATCATCTTGCAGTAATATTCAAAGAGCACCCGGGTTTCATAGAGGAGAGTATACAGGTGCGATTGGGCGTAGGATGCCACACGACTCTGTAAGGTCAGATCGGCATTTCTGCCTGCCACATCGATGGGATCTGTCTGGATGCAGCGGTGTCGTTGCATGACATGTACAGTCCCTTTCAGACCGTGGTGCAGGGAGGTGAAACTATGGGCCTCGAAAAGGGCATATCGGGCCTGGTGAGGAGTGATTTCCAGCATGGATGTGCTGGAACATGCAGGTACAAAAGTGTTTTTATGTCGTCAGTACTTCCGAATGTAAATAATTTCTGCACATTATTTTTTTTTACTAATTTCATTTCAATTTATATTATTCTCAGAAATGTATCATCTCATGCTATAGTTGTATAACTTCCAATTAGCAAGACTTATTAATGGTAGAAACATTCAAAAAAATATGGAAGTGTTACCAATTCCTACCAATCCATTCCCACCAATTGGCATGACTCTCTTTGGTTACGGAGATGGTGGAGGGAATGGACTCCCCGGATGAAAAACCTCACTTTCAAATGGAAGAGATGTTTCATAATCCTCAATATAACCTAGATGCTGAAGGGATAAAAGCAACTTGAGAAATTCTGTCATTTCAGTCCATTTCGAGATCGCAACTCTTGAAAACAAATAATCTTCAATTCGACAGTGCAGAGATGAAGCCGGAAACTCTGAAAAACAGTCGATGAGGAACTTATGATAACGACTCTTTATGAGGAGATGAAAGATTGTATAATGCATCTGTCCTAGTGGATAGAATGGGACATACACATCAGTTTGTGATTTGATTTTTTCTATCCTACTATAGAAAGAAGATACCGATATATGATATTTTTTAATAATTGGTGTATAATTAAGTCTAAAATTGTATTTCAAAATATGATATAAAAACCATACCTCTTCAGACCAGTATTTTCCATCTGGAAAATCGAGAGATAATACTGAGGGACCAGGTTCTGTTTTCAATTTCATATCAATTTTCTGATATGCCTTACCAAAGTCATGTTTTGGTACTGTCGGAACGACATAATTGCTCCGTTTCCCACTTAATAGAGTATCCTTATACCGTGGAAGACCTGAAACAGTAATTGGCTTGTAACTCATGACCATCACATTATAAAATCCTGATAAGAAACACACATAGAAAGCACCCGATTCTTCTAACAAAGATAACCATTCAGTAGGATCATCAACCTTTATAAAATACATGTACTCACTTGTTTCCTTTGTCATTTTTAATCGTAGTTGAGGGGGAAAAAGGA
>Ga0180437_10006540_pt1 | contig 15462 bp, 13 predicted proteins | sample SS_ome_4_FD_132410 | JGI IMG/M metagenome (GOLD analysis project Ga0180437, IMG submission 132410) | Hypersaline lake sediment archaeal communities from the Salton Sea, California, USA - SS_3_D_1 metaG | ecosystem: Environmental > Aquatic > Non-marine Saline and Alkaline > Hypersaline >...
CAGGCGCAGATGCTGAACCTGTTTGATGAGCTTTGCAAAGGCCTCGGGTTGGGAATGATCTTTATTGCACACCAGCTTTCCGTGATTGCCCACATTTCCCAGCGAGTTGCAATCATGTACCTCGGACGGATCGTTGAAACAGGACCGACACCCGAGGTGTTCCTCCGGCCGCGCCACCCCTATACCGATGCACTGCTGAGGGCTCATCCGACGATTGAATCGCAGCGGAATCGGACTCCAGCCCTGAGCGGGGAGATTCCCTCCCCCTATGCGATACCCGAAGGCTGCCGCTTCAATACCAGATGCCGGTATGCGGAGAAACGATGTTTCATAGAGGACCCTGATCCAACTGAGGTTTCTCCGGGTCATTTTTCCTGGTGCCATGTGCTCCCGGAATTGAAATCAGAGGGGATTTCTGGAAAAAAATGAGGTGAGATTGGGTCCTCTGTTCTGTGTAGCAATCATCGAACACCACATCAGATGAGGATCGAGAATGGATCATGAAATGCGAGACTATTTTATATAGAGGAGGGGATGTATGGGTGTAGCCCAAATCAAGAACAGGGTTCAGACCGTGTTGGGAGTCATAGACTCTGAAAGCCTGGGAATAACGTCGATCCACGAGCATCTGCTGGCAGATCTTTCGATTTTTTTTATGGAACCTGAAGAGGCTTCTGCCAGAGAGCTCGCGCATCAACCATTGAGTCTGGAAAATCTCTATTTCGTGCGCTACAACTGCAACTACAACCTGGATAATCTCAGGATGACGGATGAAAACCTGGCAGTCAAGGAAGCGATGCGTTTCAAGCTTGCCGGGGGAAGCAGCATCGTTGAAATGAGCAGCATCGGGCTTGCCAGAGACCCGTTGGGGCTTGCCCGCATTTCACGGGCAACCGGGCTCAACGTGATCATGGGAACCGGTTTCTATCTGGGGGTATCCCAGTCGCCTGAGACACTCGCAATGACAGAGGAGGAAATGACAAAGCTCCTGATAAAGGAAATAACCGAAGGGGTTGGGCACACAGGGATAAAGGCGGGAGTGATCGGTGAGGTTGGTGTCATGGCGCCGATAGAAGATTTTGAGAGGAGATCGCTGCGGGCTTCTGCAGCTGCGCAACAGGAAACAGGAGTAATGATAAACGTGCATCCAAGCCATCCGATCGTTCAGGAGGATCTTGTGCTCGAGAATGTGGAAATTCTCAAAAAAGCGGGGGCCATCCTGGATCGTGTGGTGATAAGCCACATGGATTGTATGGAGTTCAGCATGGATATCATCCACACATTACTCGATTCAGGGTGCTGCGTTGAATATGATACTTTCGGGATAGAGGGCCTGTATACGCCGTATTTCGGTCATCACCAGAATACGCCGACCGATAAACAGCGAATTCTTGATATCATGCAGCTCATTGATGAGGGATATATCTCGCAGGTCACCATTGCAAGCGACCGCTGCAACAAATACCTGCTCACCGCATACGGCGGGGGAGGATACGAGCACATACTTCGGAACGACGTTCCGTTGATGCGCACCCTGGGCATGAAGGGAAAGCACATACAAATGCTTCTTATTGAAAATCCAAAACGGCTTTTGACAATTTCAAAGTAAAGGAAGATATGTGAAAGGCACGAATGAGTGTACTGGGAAAATTTGGCACTCTAAATCTGTATTTCCTATTTCCATCGGTTTAATTATCCTTTTACTGACCCGAGTGTAAGCCCTCGGGCGAAGTGCCTCTGCACCGCAAGCCCGATCACGAAAATAGGAACCATCGACAGCACCGCCATGACGCCCGCTTCCCCCCAGAGCTGCCCTTCTGTGCCGAAGTATGTTCCCAGCGCCACCGGTACAGTGACGACACGCGTTCGCGAGAATATCACCGCAAAGAGAAACTCTGTCCAGGCGAAGATATACGCAAAGACAGCAGTCGCAATCACCCCCGGCATTACCATCGGCAGAACGACCCTGAACAGGGCACCGATACGGGTGCATCCGTCTACAAGGGCGCTTTCCTCCACATCAACCGGAACCTCCACAAAGTAGCTTCGCAGCATCCAGATCACGAAGGGGAGGTTGAACGTGGTGTAGAAGAGAATCATCACCTGGTAGGTGTCGATCCAGTGAATTATCCGCATCATCAAAAACAGGGGAAACACGATGGCGATCGGCGGTAGCATACGCTGTGACAAGACCCAGAAGGCCAGGTTGCGCCCTCCAGTATTGAACCGCGCCATCGCGTAGGCTGCGAGTGTTCCCAAAAGCATTACTGCAACCGTCGAGCAGCTGGTGATAATAAAACTATTCTTCAGCGCTGTGTATCCGCCGATACCGGTCGTCCTTACCGCCTTGAAATGCACGAAGGTTGGGCGCTTCGGGAACCATATGGGAGGATAGTTGTAGTACTGTCCCGGCTGTTTGATCGCTGTTACTGCGATCCAGAAAATAGGGAAGAGAAAGAACAGCACTGCGAGAATCAGGGCAATGTATCGACCGGATTTCCTTAAAATGAGAGCCCATGGTTTCCCTCTCCGCTCGGCAATCAATCGGTCTTCTCCCATATTCACTGTTTTCTCCCCTCACTCTTTCTGGAACTGGCGCACTGCCATGGAGATGATGACCGCAACGACAACCAGGAAAACCCACGAGCCGGCAGCGGTATGACTCATGCGGAAATAGCGCGCGCCTGTCCTGTACAGGTAGAAGGCGATTGATTGCGTGGACAAGCCGGGCCCACCGTGGGTAATGACGAATACGATATCGAAGAGCTTCAATGCTTCGATGGTTCTGATCAGTATGGCGACCATTATTACAGGGCGGATAACAGGAATCGTGATTCTCCAGAAAGTCTGCCATCTTGAAGCCCCATCGATTGCAGCAGCCTCGGCCAGCTCCGGATTGACCGCTGTCAAGCCTGCGAGCAGAACAAGAAACATGAAGGGTGTCCACTGCCAGAATTCGGTGACGATGAGCGCAAAAAGGGCTGTCTTCGTATTTGTCAGCCAGGAGATCGTCACCCGATGGCCGACAAACCAGCCGAGGATCTGATTGATCGGCCCGTAGGCCGGATGCCAGAGAATGCGCCACGTGTAGCCGACCACCACTGGTACCATCATGACCGGAAGCATCAGCAGAGCCATGAAGTAGCGCTTTCCCCTCACTTTCCCAACCATAAGGAGGGCAAGTCCCAGCCCAAAAAAGAACTCGATGGTTACACCTGAGCCGACGATGATGGCAGTGCTTCTCATCGCGATCCAGTACTCTAAACTGGTCAGTATGTCTCTGAAATTTGCCAGCCCGACGAATGGGCGTCCCGGGATCTTCGGCTCCCAGCGTATAAAGCTTATACCGAGTGAGAAGACAAGAGGAAAAATGCCCACAGCCAGCATGAGGGCCATGGAAGGGGCGACCATCAGCCATCCCTCATGCCGCCGGACCCATGACTGCGTTTTCGCTCTCCACCGCATTTCTGGAGGACTGGATACAAAAGTATTCGTTCGACTCAATAGAGCCCCCTTTGCTGTCATGAAAAGAAAGGGAGGAAGCTATCGTAAAGAAGCCTCCTCCCAGTCCAATCTTATTTAATACTGAAGCTTGCGAATCTCATCCTGCATTTTTAAGAGGTCCTTGTAGGAGGCTTTGACTCTGTCCTTTCCAAGCCGGTTGACGACCTCCTCCATCTTCTTGGCCGCCTCATCGAGTGCAGCCTGTATGGGCATGCCGCCCATGACCGAGGTTACCGCAACGTCGACAATCTCATCGAATTCCGTTCCGCCCAGCACCTTGGTGGGAACAAGGGCATACTTCCCTGCCTCACGGAGGGTCTCGAGATACAGGTGAGCGTTCGGCCAGGCGGCCTTGTACTCAGGAGCCGCGAACTGCGAGATGCGGTAGGGATCCATGAGACTGTTGGGGAAGAGGGATGTCTTGAGCGCCATCTCCGCCGAGTTCATCCACATCATGTAGGCGAAAACCGCCTCCCTATTCTTGGTGTCCGATGAGAGTGTCCAGAATCCATTGCCCATCATGCCGGCTCCTGGAGGGCCTTCACCCTTGAATGGACCAGGGAGCAGGGCGTACTTGATTTTCCCCGCCACCTTGGTCGGCGGCAGCCAGGTTGGGTAGTTGGCCAGGCCGCTTGCGGCTTCTGCGAAGCGTCCGCTGGGAGGCCAGCTAAATTGCATGGCGACCGTGCCGTCCACAAACCCGCTCCACAGTTCAGCCGTACCCCAGTTCACCATGCCTGGAGGCCCGAACTCGAGCTCTTTCACCAGCTGTTCCATGGTCTGCCTGCCGATCTCGCCGTTGATGGTGGGTTTCATGGTCTCAGGATCAAAGAACCTGCCGCCTGCACCCCGAAACAGCTGGTTGAACCAGTAGTATGCCTGTCCGGGGGCCCTGTTCCCTGCACCTCCATAGACCTTGCCCTTTGTGAAATCTGTGATGAACTGGCCGATCTGGTTGTACTGCTCCCAGTTCTTTGGAGGCGCAAGCTCATACCCGTATTTGGCCTTGAACCGTTTCATGGCCTCGGGGTCCTCGAAGATGTCTGCACGGTAGTAGAGAATGAAGATATCCCCGTCCATGAGCATGCCCCAATACTCACCCTCATAGAACATCGTCGCGAGCATATATCCCGGTTCGATGTCCGCAAGGTCCTCTTCGGTCATATACTTTTTCACGAGATCATCGATCGACTGAATGACACCCGCAGCAGCAAAGTCCGGCACCCAGTCGGGAACGATGCGATAGATATCGATTGCGCCGGTACCTGCCTCGTGCTCCACCAAAGGCCTGGACATTGTTTCCACGTACGGGGATTCAATGACTTTTATTTTAACCCCTGTGGCCTCCTCAAACTGGGGGGCAAATGCCTTGGGCGGTCCAGCCGCAATGCCCTCGGTGAGTATGGTTACCGTGACGCCTGCATACTTCTTTGCCAGTGCCTCGGCGCGCTCTTTCTGTGACCCCACACGCATTACCGTTTCTTCCGGCGCTGCACCTTCTGGCGCTTCTTTCTTGCCCTTTCCACCAACGAGGAAAAGGGCTGAAATTAAAACCACAACAATCAGTACAGTCGACAGCTGAAAAAATTTTTTCTTCATGTACTACCCCCTTCTATTGATTTGAACATCACGTACAAAACCACTGCGGTTCTTGAAAATAAAGTGTATTCTATCATCTTAATTCTAAAAAAACAAGAAATAATTCTTCATTAAACGAAGATTATGCAGTTTTATATTCTTACACACTATATTAATCCCTTCTTCTTGTACCATTGCCTGCATTCGTTCAAAATCCTGTCCAGTTCTTCCTCTTTGCCCGGTGGCAGCTTGGAGGTCCAGGACTTCAACAGATACTCAGACCTCTCCCCTGCAAGATCAAGGGCGCTTTTTTTCCCTGTCTTTTCCCATTCAGGGTACGTCAGCATGTCAGCTGCATGCGGACTGAACTGCTCCAATCTCCACCATTTTCTCGTGTGCGTTTTGTCTAAATAGAATCCCGGCAAAGGACCCGTATTCTCAATAAGGTCGATAGCAAGTGTCTCCTCATCTACCTTCACTCCTTCCAGGAAGCGTCCGATGCAGCCCAGCACATCATTGTCCAGCACAGAGAGCGCTGGATGATATGAAAGCTCTCCGGTGAGACCCCCAACCGTGTTTATCCAGTGAGCGCCGGAGAGAGCTGACAGGATGATGCCGATCGATTTTTCATAGCCTACCTGGAAGTCAATTCGCTTGGCGTTGCTTGGTCCGATACCGCCATTCATGATGGGAATTCCATATATCGTTCGCCAGAGCTGGTTCCACGACGCTTGATAGAGCGAGATCGTGATTGCACCAAACTTCAAGTGTCCTGTTCTCATGTTCAACGGCGGTGGGAAGCAGTTCACGATGATCGGGTTGCAGGGATGGACGAATTGCACAAGTACCAGGCCGGACATGACTTCAGCCATACCAATCACCAATGCTCCTGCAATCGTTGCAGGGTACGTACCCCCCATGCTTCCCCCAGCACAGGGCTCTACAGGAAATCCCGCTTTGGCACACTCGATGGCGCAGTCAGTTGCATCCTCATGCCAGGTAAGCGGTGGCGGACCTTCCATCGCACCATAGATATCCACACCCAGAGCCTGTGCCATCTGGATTTCCCAGATGTGACTGCCCATTGTGGTCCCGACGCGTGAAATTTTGGATAGGTACTTCAGACGGCTCCACGTGCTTATTGGAAGAAACATGGCCGGAGGTTCGTCGGCGAACTCACCATAGGGCGTGTAAGAAGTCGAGCCGTGTACGTTCTCCAGACCGTCTACCACCTTGTTGGCATCATGGTTGTCCTGTACGGTGGGAACTCGTGTTTCCCAGGTGTCCAGATCCACGGTTCGCAATCCGGAAAACAGTGCAGAGTAGACCACGTTTCCGCCGAGGTTCAGATTATTTTCAGGATCCAGGGCTTTCATTTGGAAACTGGTCGGGCACTGGCGTATGCACTGCACCACAAGCTCTGGAGGGAATTTTACACGGTGATCCCCGTCGTCAACTCTACAGCCGTTTTTGGCATAGATCTCCAACGCCTTCTTGCTCTCAACCTGAACTCCTGTTTCCTCCAGGATATCCAGCGCACCCTGATGTATCTGCTCTACCTCACCCTCGGAGAGGATGTCCAGTGGTTCAAAATTACGAACGAGTCCCTTTGCATGCATTGTTCACTCCCTTCAAAAGTTTTTTGATATTGTATAATAACATGACTGTGAATTTTATACAAAATGGTAGAAAAAAATCCTCCTCACTGGTATAATTAGCCCTCGGTGAATAATTATAAAATTTATAAGGAATTAAAGAAATGAGTACCATGTTGGTGAGAGAGGTTTTCCACTCAACAGGAGGTGAAGGATGAGAGTATTGGTAACCCATGCCCCAAAAAAGATGTCGATCGAAGAAAGGGAAATACCACAACTTGGTGCGGGTGAGGTTCTCGTACAGACCCGGGCCGTGGGGCTCTGCGGAAGTGACATACATCTGTACGCAGGAACACACCCGTATCGAACCTATCCAGCGGTATTCGGACACGAGGCATCAGGGCGGGTGAACAGGATAGGTGAGGGAGTACAGGGATTCAACCCGGGAGATCATGTGGTGCTGGAACCTTTAATCCCTTGCGGAACCTGTTATCCCTGCCGCATCGGCCGCACCAATTGCTGCGAACGTATGAGAACGATTGGAGTAAACGAACCAGGAGCTCTGGCGGATTTTTTCAAAGTCCCTTCGCGTTGTCTTCATAAAGTTTCAGAAGATTTAGATCCCCGAATTGCGAGCTTCTGTGAACCCTTCTCTGTCGGCATTCAGGCTAATTATCGGGGAGACATACAAGAAAATGACAACGTCCTGATCATAGGCGCAGGTCCGATCGGTTTGGCTGTTCTGGCCGCTGCCAAGCAACGAGGAGCAAAGGTGGCAGTCGCTGATCTCATAGACCAACGTTTGAAAATTGCAGAGCAGTTGGGCGCCGATCTCGTTTTCAATGTGAATCGAGTTGACCTCGGATCAGAGATTAAGGAGTGGACTCAGGGAGATATGGCAAGCGTGGTCGTTGAGGCGGCAGGCAACCCAAAAACCATTGAGCGCACTGTACAGCTTGTGTCCTTTGCAGGGCGGGTTGTCATTGTGGGGGTGACAGAGGAACCTGCAAATGTAAGAGGCGTAGATATTACCAAGAGAGAACTATCCATCTACGGGTCTCGCAACAACCTCGGCCGCTTCAAAGAAGCCGTGAAGTACGTCTCTGAACACCCGCAATCAGCATCAAAGATGATAACTCACGAATACTCTTATAATGAAGTGATTGATGCCTTTAAGATGGCAGAAGCGCATCCTGAGCAGATATGCAAGGTAATGATCAATTTTGAAAAATAAATGGCCACGTATAGCACGTGTGGGGATTGCATTCAAAAGCGGTTTCACTCATGGGTCTTTTCATACAGAGATATCAGTACTGGAATAGAGGAGGTAGGACATGGCGACCCGCATACAATTTCTGGGAATGGCAGCATACCGCATCACCAACAGCGAAGGCAAGGTGATCCTTATTGATCCGTTCCTCAATGAAAACCCGTCATCCCCGCTCAAGGCACAAGACCTGGAGCGGGTAGACCTCATATGCGTTACCCATCTAGCCTTTGACCATTTGGGTGACACGGTTGAGATCTATGAAAAGCTGCACTGCCCGGTGTGCTGCGGCGCTGATGTGAAGCATTGGCTGGTGAAGCAGGGACTGCCGTCAGAAGACGTGTACGGATTGTGCTGGGGTTTACAGCTGCTCGTTGAAGGGATCAGAGTTCGCGGGGTGATCAGCATGCATACATCGGCACGAGTGCTGCCGGATGGAGAGTTCATCTCAGGACCACCTCTGGGATTTATCGTGTATCCGGATCCGGACGTTCGCATCTATCATTCCGGAGACTCAGCCATCAGCAGCGAGCTCAAGGTTATTGGAGAGGTGTACCAGCCGAATATCGCACTGCTCGGGCTTGCCCTGCCGCCAAAGGAATTTCTGGAGGATCATGGCTACAGAGGGCTCCATATGAACGAAATGACGGCTAATGAGGCTGCACTGGCAGCGCAGTGGCTGGGAGCGGAGTACGCAGTTGCAAGCCATTATTTCAAGGCGGCTGGAAATCCTGACGTTGAAAAGTTCGTTCGTATTCTGAATGATATGCACTCCGATGATCGTCCCGCCATAAAACCAATTGTTCTTGAGCCCGGTGATGTCTTTGTGTTTCCCCCGGAGAAAGGCTAAGCATCCATGTTGCAGGTTTCTGCCGAAGAGTATGAGCTGAGGCTTGCGCTGATTCGAAGAGGCATGGTCCAGCTGGAGCTCGATGCAATCCTGGTTTACTCGTGGAAGCGTGGACAGGTGCGCTATATTTCAGGCTACAAACCGAATTATGTCGCAAATGTCGCTCTGGTGGTCATCCCATCATCGGGTGCTCCAACGCTTCTCATCAGATTTCCTTTCGATTTGGAACGAGCGAGGAGGATGTCCTGGTTGCAGGATATACGTGCAAGCGGCGACTTTGATGGTTTCGCTCGTGATTGTCAGAAAATTCTCCAAAAACAGGGGAGGAAACTGAAGAAAATAGGGTTGGTAAGCGGTGATTTTGTGATTGACGAGATGCCGCATACCCTCTATGAAATGCTCGAGTCGGCTTTCCCTCGGTCCGAGCTTGTACCCGCTGTCTCTTTATTCGAGAACGCACGTTTGCGAAAAAGTCCTGTGGAAGCTCAGCTCATGCAAGAATCAGCCCGGGTGGCTGATAAGACCCTTACGGCAGCCGCACAGGCTGCGAAGATGGGGGTCTCTGAGTGCGAGGTGATTGCAGCTGCCGAAGCCACGGCACGGTCTTCGGGTGCCGAAGAAGTTCTTTCTGTAATTGCGCCAGCTGCCTCCGAACTAGTCAGCCCGCCAGAGCTCCGGATTATTGGTGAGGAGGAGATGCTGGTAGCCGAGTTTGCGGTGCAGGTACAAGGCTACTATACCCAGGTACCAGGGGTATTTCATACCGGCACTCCCACAGATGAGCAGCGCCGGATGTACGAGGTGGCATATCAGGGTTATCTGGCAGGGGTCAACGCAGCTCGTCCGGGAAACAGGGTCTCTGACATCGCCAGAGCGGAGCTGGCAGTGCTTGAGGAGTCAGGCTGGCTGGAATGGCACGAGTATGATCTGGGACACGGCGACGGGTTGGATCATCCGGAAATTCCAGCGATCACCCCAGACTCTGAAGTGCGCATAGAGCCTGGTATGGCTCTGTGCGTACATCCAGGTCTCCGTAAACCGGGTGTGGGTGGTGTGTTCGTTGGCGGTACTGTCCTGGTCGGTGAGACAGAAACAGTGCAGCTCCATAGAGTATCCCCATGTCTATAAAAATATACGCTTCATCTGTTGTGGATGGATACATCTTCATAAAGCCCACGGAGCAGCTGAAGAGGGCCTGAAAAAAACCTTTTCATCTTTTCCTTTCATCAAGGCTTGAGCAAAACTTTCATTACATTCTGCGACTTTACCATTTCGTACCCTTTGGCATATTCTTCCAATGGCAACACGTGAGTAATATATGTCTTCAGGTCGATTTTGTTCGACTCGATGAGCTGTACCATTCTCCGCCATGTTTCCCAGGTCCGGCCTATGGTACTCACCAGTCTGATCTCTCTGCGCGTCATAATAAAAAACAGTGCATCCACTGATCTTCTCTGCTGCTCTGAGACGCCACTCTTTTAAATCGGTAAGCACGACATTAACCCCTTCAGCCATGAGAGTCTTTGCAGCCAATACACCGATGGGACCACAGCCGATAACCACTGCCAGGTCTCCAGGATCGTGGGCTTCGGTCTCCACCGCATGCATAGCGATGCCAAAGTTCTCCAACACGGCTCCCTCTTCAAGGCTCAATGTATCCGGTATCTTGCATATCGATCGTTCAGGCAGGATCGCGTATTCGGCAAAGGCGCCTCTGCGTTTGCCATAGATTTCCCGATCGACGCACATGTTGTGATGGCCGCTTCGGCACTGGTAACAGTAGCCACAGTGGATAAATGGGTCCACTGTGATGCGATCTCCTGGTTTGAAGACGCTGACGTCGCTGCCTGCCTTGGTGACAACCCCAGCAGCCTCATGGCCGAGGACTGTTGGCAACTCGAGTGTTGGATCGTTTGCAGCCCACTCATTCCAATCGTACACCTTGGTCTCACCGACACAGATGGCACAGAACTCGACCTTGAATTTCACATCATCGGTATTCTGGATTTGAGGTTCTTCAATATCCCGGATCGATAGCCCGGGTGCAGGATGCTCCTTGACCAATGCTTTCATTTTTACTCTTCGTAATGTATTAAAATGAATAGCCCAATACAGCTTCATACATGGCCAGAATATTCTCAATTGGCGTATCAGGCTGGAATCCATGCGATGGCGCAACTATGTAACCAGCATATTTTCCGAGAGCTTCTATTCTGGCAATAACTTCGTTTTTTACATCTACCGGTCTGCCGGTTGGTAATGTTCGCTGCTCATCTATTGCTCCATGAAAGGTTAACTTATCACCGAACTCCATGCCCAACTCTTTACAATCCATTCCTGCAGCGAGTGGCTGTATCGGATTCAGCACATCAAACCCGATTTCGATCATGTCAGATATTATAGGTCTTACCCCGCCGCATGTGTGATGAAAATATGTAAGCCCATGATCTTTTACCGCAGAAACCAACTTTTTATATCTCGGTTTTATATACTGACGCCACATTTCAGGGCTTATTATCAAACCTCTCTGTGTTCCAAAATCATCTCCACAGAAAACTCCATCAACAAGACCATCTGCATGATTCATACATTTCTCGAGGAAAGCGATTGCGAAATCATTCACCTTATCCAGCAATATTTCGGCTTTTTCCGGTTCCAAGACTAAATCCAGGAAAAATTGTTCGCTCCCTCTCATGAATCTGGCAAAGTCAAAGCACCCATTTAGATGTATTACAACGAAAAAATCTCTATACCTAGGAATGATCGATTGAAGTGCTTCAAAGTTCCATAAATCAAAGGACGGAGAGGGATGTTCTATAAACTGCGATAGCTTGTCAGCGTTTCCAAGAGGAGCATCATCCAGTTCTATATATGTTCCATAAGGATATTCAAACTCTTTGAATCCTATATCCCAGGCTCCTCGAATTTTACCGTTATCCGAACGTGATATGAGAGGCAAGCCAAACCAGTTACCAATGGTTTTGGTTGAGGTTGGACAGGCCACCCATGCCAGATCAACGCCTAACGTTTTCAGTAATTCAATCTCATGATCCATTCCATAGTCTTCATCGCCCAATAGAGATCGAAATGTCCCAATTTTCGAAACAGTTAAATCAGTTCTTTTATCTATCCGAAAGTATTTGATGAGACTTTTTGTCACCTCAGAAGTTGCATCGTATCCAAGAGCACACCTGTCTGTTTTTTTGTGTGAAAGTGTGGTGTATATTCTCTCTCTTCCGTTCATTTTTTTATCCGATTGCACAAAGAAATCTCGTTCTGGGATTATGAATTGATAACGATTCTATTTTACGATATTCGAATAAATTGTCAATGAAACAATAAAAACCCTGATATTATTTCAGTCGTATAAGAATATGTATAAAATTGCATGAGATTGATACAATTGCTGTTGACATCACGTATGTGCATAGTATGATGTGAGAGAAAAACGTAATATATATTATAGATAAGTATTTGGCTTTTGCTTCTCGTTTTTGGGGTGTGTTGAGATATCTCAGAGGAATTTTTAATAAACGAACAATCTGGTTATTCATAGCAGGAAAAGAGGAAGCCATGAATCGAGAGGTCATACTTGAGGCTCGAGGACTTACCAAGCGTTTTGGTGGTATCGTTGCCAATCACAACATCGACATGAAGCTCTATGAGCGAGAGATCATCGCCATTGTCGGCGACAATGGGGCTGGAAAGTCCACCCTGATTAAGGCCATCTCTGGAATTTATGAACCGGATGGAGGGGAAATCTACATCCGCGGTGAAAAGGCCGAAATTCACAATCCAATCGATGCGAAAAAATACGGGATCGAAACCGTGTATCAGGACGAGGGTCTCATACGGCTCTTTAATCCCTCTATGAATCTGTTCCTCGGCAGAGAGAGGCTCAGGAAGAATGTACTGGGAAAAGTTTTCCGTCTTGTAGATTATAAACACATGAGAAACGAGACAGAAAAGCTCCTTGAAAGGATCGACATCAGGCTGAAAGACATCAATGCAGAGGTGAGTGCGCTTTCGGGAGGACAGCGCCAGTCAGTCGTGGTTGGCAGGGCAGTGTACTGGGGGAGCAAGATTATCATCCTGGATGAACCGACGAACAATCTCGGGGTGAAAGAGGAACGCAAGATCATCGATTTGATAAAAAATCTGAGAGATAAGCACGACATGTCGGTCATCGTGATCAGTCACAATATCAACCATGTATTTGAGCTGGTAGACCGGATCATCGTGCTGCGAAACGGGGAAAAAGTAGGTGAAAGGCTCAAGAACGAGACGAATATCAATGAGATCGTCTCGATGATCACGGGAGTTGCAGAATAGGGCAGTATTGTATGCTGAGATTCGTGGGCTAAAAGGGCAGGAATTATGGAGGAAATGAAGGACAGGGGAAAAGCTCCCGGGCGGAGAAACATCGATGAACGACTGATCGTGGAGAGGAAGGTTGAGGGGCGAATCAGTTCTGTGTTCGGTCGCATGCGTGGTCTGAGTATATTCCTCGGGCTTCTGGTCGTTGCGGCGGTGCTGAGCGTTTCCACGCAGCATTTTTTCACGCTGTATAACATAATTCAGATATTTCGTCTGTCTTCCTTCGTCGGGATCATGGCGCTCGGCGCGGTATTCGTTCTGTCCCAGGGTGATGTCGACATCTCCATGGCGAGCATATACAGTGTCGTGGGGGTCCTTGCTGCGGTGCTGATCCAGGGGGGAGTTCCTGTGGGCCTTGCAGTTTTGATCGGGTTTTTATTCGGGGTACTGTGCGGTTTTACGAACATCTTTCTCAGTCTTCTTTTCAATATGCCGGTACTCATCATCACCCTAGGGACAAGCAGCATATTTCGGGGGCTGGGTCTTATTATCAGCAAGGGGAGCTCTATCTACGAGTTCCCGAAAGAGAGCATCTTTTTTCAATTCTTTGGCGGTGATATCGGCCGGATACCGTTCAGCATATTTGCATACCTGTTCATTACTTTCATCCTCTACATCGTATACAGGCATGCACGTTTCGGCATTCATGTGCGGGCGATCGGGGGGAACCGCAGAATCGCAAGGGCAATGGGAATCAAGCTCAACAGGACGAGAATATTCGTCCTGATGCTCAATGGAGCCCTGGCTGCGATCGCGGCTCTCTTAAACTTCGCGTATATCAGATCTGCTGCGCCCAATATCGGACGAGGGCTCGAATTCATGGTGATTGCCTCGGCAATCATCGGCGGGACCTCCCTGACCGGTGGCTCCGGCTCCGTGTGGGGAGCCCTTATTGGCGCCCTTCTTATAGGAGTTATCAGAAACGGGATGGTACTGATGGGAATTGAAGTGTACTGGAGCCCTGTGGTGACGGGGCTGGTCATTATCGCTGCTGTTGCCGTGGATTATCTCTCCCGAAGAAAGAAGAACGTGTGATGGGAAGACATATACGGTTTACTGGTCAGAGTTACAGATGAACCGAGTAAGGGGAGTGAGGTGTCGAACCAGATGAGAACAGGTTTGAGCAACAGGGAAAGGCTCGGCCGCATGTATTCAGTGCTGAAGAACGTGAAGGTGCTGGGGCTGATACTCGGTTTTGCGGTTGTGGTGGCGGTTTTCAGTATAATCGCTGAGAATTTCCTGACCCTGACAAACATGATCCAGGTCATCCGACAGTCCTCCTTCATCGGGATCATGGCCCTGGGAGCAGTGTTTGTGCTTTCTCAAGGAGATGTAGATATTTCCATCAGCGGAATCTACAATCTGGTGGGTATCCTCACTGCATTTACACTGGAGCATGGGCTGTCAGTTGAGCTGTCCGTACTGATCGGTTTGGCAGTGGGCCCTCTATGCGGGCTGGTCAATATCTCCTTCAGCCTTCTGTTCAGCATACCGACCTTCATCATCACCCTGGGAACGATGAATGTCTATCGCGGCCTCGGTCTTGTAATCAGCAAGGCGCGTTCAATCTACGATTTTCCCAAGGATCATATTTTCTATACGCTCATTGGGGGAAGTGTCGGCAAGGTCCCGTTTACGGTTATCTTTCTTGTCTTTATTACGATCGTTCTCGGCATTGTCTACAGGCACATGCGATTCGGTATTCATGTGAGAGCAATCGGGGGGAATTATGCGGTTGCGCGCGCCATGGGGGTCAAGATTGCACGCACCAGGACTGTGGTCATGATGTTGAACGGCGCTCTGGCTGCCATCGCTGCCATCATGCAGGTTGCGTTTATGAGGTCAGCAGACCCGAGCATCGGCGTTGGTCATGAGCTGATGGTCATCGCATCGGCGATCATCGGTGGTACTGCGCTGGCAGGCGGATCCGGATCTGTCGTCGGGGCGATGATTGGCGGAGTGCTCATTGCGCTGATCAAGAATGGAATCGTGTTTCTGGGAGTCACTGCGTACTGGGGCTACATTGTCACAGGAACAATCATTGTTGCTGCCGTGGCCATCGATTACATGTCAAAGCAGTCAAAATTTTTTTATGAAGGGGAATAGTATGCTGTATGGAAATGCGGCTTTTGCTGCATCAGGATTTTTCACAAAGAGGGGAGGTGATGGATGGAGCGTACGGTTTTTACCATCGGAACTTTGAGTCTTAAAAATTTTTTAATCCAAGTACCAAGGAGGAAAAAAAGATGAAACCTCTGCGTTTTGTTGCGCTCGTTGCTGCGGTACTGATC
>Ga0180437_10006541_pt1 | contig 15462 bp, 15 predicted proteins | sample SS_ome_4_FD_132410 | JGI IMG/M metagenome (GOLD analysis project Ga0180437, IMG submission 132410) | Hypersaline lake sediment archaeal communities from the Salton Sea, California, USA - SS_3_D_1 metaG | ecosystem: Environmental > Aquatic > Non-marine Saline and Alkaline > Hypersaline >...
GAGATCAGTGAGGACTGGATTGCAGGCAAGAGGTATTTGGATATGAATGTAAGAATGGAGAACGAAAACGAATCTGCTGATTCAAAAGAAAAAAGAATTTACAGAAAAAATGTTGCTTAATCCGTTTTTTGTGGTGTTGTGAGAGTGGTAAGCTTTATCTTAATTAAGACAAAGAAACTAACCAGTTATCTATATGTTTGAATTGAATAATTTTATCAAATCCATTCCATTTATATTTACTTTGTCTTAGCCTCTCTTTAATAGAATCTAAATTGTTTTTACTGACAAAATCCTTCTCCATAATTCGATTCATCAGGAAATGATATCTACACCGCTTTGCCGCGGCAGGAGTTTGAGATGGTCTCTTTGATGTAGGTTTTGCATAGTGCATTTCCCCGAAATCTGAGAAAGCGGATGGATTATTTTTAATGACTCCTTTACAGATAATACAACCACAGATAGATTCGTGAAACTCTTCGGGCGTTTTGATTCCTAAGTCCGGTAAACATCTTTCGATTGCATCAACACCATATCTTTTATATATGTCTGGAAGATAATAGTACACTACAGGTGCATTTGGAGGACCTTTTATTTGATTTACGTCCTTTTTTTCTCCATAACCTATACTATGACTTATACCACTCATTCCGATTTTATTTAAGATTAAACTAAAATATCCCCCATGCCTATTATATATTTGTAAGTTATTCTGGCTTAATCTTTTGACCAAATCTTTAAAGTTTCTTAAAGAATCTTCATCTGCCTCATATTCATCAAAATTTGAAAACCATAACCAGACACCATCAATTTTTGTTTTGGGAATTTTATTTACTACTTCATCTATAAAAGATTTATTGTTCAATAAACCAGGGTCTGCACATAAAACAGAATGAACAGGAACTCTAGGATTTATATTAGCAGAGGTCTCTGAAAGTTTAAGAAACAAACTTAAACTATCGTTATAATCATAAGGAATATAAAAATACGGTGAAAAGACACAAGCAGGATTATTTATTGAACTCGCATATTCTTTGTAGTCATCATCCTTTATAAATTCTTCACGTATTCGATTAAGTTGATAATCTATAACATTCTGACAAATGCTCTTTATAGATGAAAACGGAAAATTATCCGGAGCAACCGGGGTGCGGCTTTCTAAGATTCCACTAAAAAAAGTTCCAAATTTATTAGCCAGTGATTCATAAGATCTTTTATAGGAAATTTCTGTTTCGCCTTTTTTGACACCCTTCTTTTTTCGTTCTGTTCGAATTCCATCAAGGTCGCACCCGAATACATAAGTCATTGGATCTATATAATAAGGCATGTTCAGTTTCTTACCTACCAAGCTTGCAGTAGCACCTGCAGTTGCCTCAACAATGTTAGCACCAATAATTATTCCATCAAATGCTTTGTTCTTAAGTTTCAATATATACTCTTTTTCAGCATGACTTCCCATTCGTATTATAATTTGGGGTGTGTTATCCATTTTTGGACCTTTGCAAAAATTCGATATTATTATTTTTGTAATCAATCCTCAATACTAAAGATTGTCGTGCTCCAATCAGTTTTCGACATCTACCAACTTCACTAACAGAGATTAAACCAATCCCATGCTCTGATAATAAATCGAGATTTACTCGAGAAGTGTATTTTTGAGGCATCGCAATATAGGATTCATCAGCACAAAGTTGATAAATGAGTGCCTGCTTAAATGCTTGTTTCCATTTGTGCAATTTCAATTCTATAGCGATTGTCTTATTATTTCTCTTCGAATAACCATATATATCAACACTTCGATGATAAAAAGGCATTTCCGTATCATGCACACAGAATCCTTTTCTTTTTATATATCCTGTAACTGGATTCAATAATGAAGATTCTCTTGTTAAATCAAGCATAATTTTTTTCATACTTCTCTATTCTGTCCTGATGGATATGTAATGGCCACAAAGACCAAACACAATTTATAATAAGGATGAATGCAAATGCTAATAATAACATTACCACCATTTTATTATCGTTGCATACATTGAAAATCTTAAAAACAACCTCTATAATTATAGCTATTAAATCAAGGGCAATAAGAATATAATTCGACCATCTTAAATATCTTTTCCAAAAAAGACATTTATCAATTGATAGCATTAAATAACGAAAATCAGCTATTGAATTTACGTTGCTATTTATGAAATCAAAAATAGAATTCTTGTATTGTTCAGTACCTTGTAAATCTACAAGCCTTTCATTGTATTCACCGGCACCTTCTAACCAAAGATTAATAACAGCTATTGCTTTATCTTTTTCTTCCTCAAATAATGGTTTTAAAGTATTAGATAATTCAGAAAATATTCTAACTTCAATTTTCTTTGAAATATTTTTGCCATTTTTTATAATATCCTTGGCAATATCTGCAACAACAAACTTATAAAAAGATATTGCTCCTAAAAAAATCGCAAAATGTATCCCAAGCGACCAGTCAATAAGTGTGTCTACCACTCTTTCGTCCTTTACGCAAAACTTGTTGCTTGATTTCTGATTCGGTTGTCATTTCGGGGTATTTTGTATAAACATAATAAAGCAAATCATCCAAGGAATAACTTCCATACTTGGATTTAATTCTTCTTATACCTTGAACCAATGGTTCAAATTCGTCTTTTTTCAGCAAAGCTTTTATTTTGTCATGTCCTGATTGAGTTAAAGAAAAACGCTTTTCGTCATAAACATCAGCAGTTTTTGCTTCATTATCTTCCATTAATTCCTCGAAAGAGAAATCCATGTCTGCCGCTTCCTCTTCTGTTGCGGTGCCTGAAACTTCACTTTTAATATACCCGAGATTTTCTAAAAATTCCAAGTCATCATAGAGGTTTGGAGAATATGGGCCAGCTTTATAGGCTTGAAAATGATATCCTCCTCTTATTTCTTCAATTTGTCCTTCATTTTCCAATAAAAAAAGAAGCTTCTGTAAACGAGTAATTCCATTTACACCTTCGCTAACACATTCGAATCTCTTTGCTACACCTAGCATTAATAATAAAAGATTTCTACTGGATATATCAGGCATTTATAATTCTCCATTCAAATGTTATAAATGAACCCATAAACATGCTTTCTTTGTTGTAAAACTAAATCCACACCTACTTCCCATGTTTTTATATCTAAACAAGACTGACTTTATATGTCAAGAAAGAATTTCGAGTGTTCTTTAATACCTATTATACAAAAAATACAATCGTAAAATATTGATGTATGTTACATGTGTTTTAACCTAATATTCTGATTTTATATTTTCCCAAGTATTAATTAATTTTTCCTCTTTTTCTTTTTCAAAATCTTTTTCTATCACAGAGAACCAAAGAGTATACATACCTACAATTAAAAATATAATGCTAAAGGCCTTATGCTGATTTAAGACGAAATAGGAATCTTTTTGAAACCAAAGAGCAATCATGCATAATATTAATGCAAGACACATCAAAGCTGAAATTGGAGCTGTATAGGACCAGGGTTTTTCATTCATTCGAAATGTCTTCCAATAACATTCCCATTTGTATTCACTACTTCGCCCTTTTTGCTCAAAAATAACATATAAATAAGTTGTTAAACGCCTTAGATGGCACCTTAATCTCTCAATAAAAAAAGCAAAAAATAAGAATAAAATTGATGCTCCCAAGACCAATATTTCACATTTGTCATATCCTGGAGGAGTACTACTTCCATAAACATATCCCGTCATCGTTGCAACAATAGTAACATAAAGTGCAACAAGTTGTAATCTCAATTTTGATATCTCAATTATTTCAGTTTTAATGCCCCTGTACTCTTGAGAATTCATATTTTTCTCCTATATGGTTTATAAGTCAATTCCCTCATCAAATCCTAATTGGACGGGGTTGGGTGAAAACCTAGATTTCCCTGCTCTCTTCATTTCATCAACTCATCAATAGCATCAGATGATCCGTCAGAATCGCTGTATAGATTATCAAGAGGGCCCGAAGTTGTTAGAAAAAAGAAAACGCCGTGAATGAAATGTGCGGGTGATGTGTCAAGTTCCGGCTGCGAAAGCCATTCTTCAAGCAGATTCTGTTCTTCTTCAAGAGCACTCACTGCGGACGGCTTATCCATCCCTTTTATCCGCTGCTTTAGTGCATTGTTAACGATTTCAAAAGCTTCATCATTGTCTTCATGAAGACTATCAGGGTCGAATGTTTCAAGTTTTTCAATCACTGGTGACAGATAGGCCAACTGGCCAGGTAAGGGTGATGTCATAACACTTTCTCCTTTTCAAGAATTAGTAAAAACCAACTCTTCTCTTTCGTATCTCTTGTGCACATTTTATGTTGCCAGGCCCACACCTACTTCCCGTGTTTATAATGTAAATACAGCCGTATTGGTATGTCAAGGGAATTTTCATCGAAAAAGGCCGGATTTCGATGAAAAAATGACCAAATCTCAAGCAGCAAATGACAAGTATTTAGTGAATAGGGATTAGTATTTATGAGATGGGGATAAATTTTTAAAAAATTTATTGAAAAGCGGAGGGATTTATGGTACAATACGCAGGTTTTAACAGGGTTGAGAGAGTCATTTATTGAAGGAGGAAGTATGAAAAAAGCGGTTTTTTGCTGTATCCTGTTGTTATTCGGGGGTTTATGTTCCGCGGGATTGATTGTTGCTGACGCGGACGGCTATAGCGACGGAACCGACCTATCAAGTGAATTTGCAGGGATTACGTTGTCTTCGGTGGGAAATTACGCCGGTCTGGGCGGGCGGTTTTTGCGAAAGGCCGATGCGTTGCGTGCGGTGACCGAATCGGTGAGGTTGTATAATTACCGAAGGCCGCATCAGTCGTTGGGCTACAGGGTTCCGATGGAGGTGCATCGGGCCGCGTAAAACCTGTCCTCCTTCGCTCCGCTCCGTCGGACAGGTTTATCCTTTAACATAAGAATAGGGGAATAAAAAGTGACAACTTTTAATCAGGACTTGACAATTTTCGATTTGCGATTTGGTTTTTTTAGACACGGGATTTACACTGATTGCACTGATTTTTTAGATTTATTATTTATGGATTATGATTTGAAATTTTTAAACTGTCTGGCGGGTTGGAAAAAATGTACTGCCGCACTAAGCGGAGTAAGTGCTGGACAAGCAGGACACCTTTAATATCCCACAAAAAATAAGGGAACAGCGGGCGGCGATCGCGCATCTAAACTCGTGTAAGACGCTTTGGATCTTTAAAACCTGTGAATATTGCCTATTAGCGGTGTTATAACAGGATATTGTATATTTAAAAAAAAAAAAATGGATATATGCTTGAATATGCTTACAGGCTGGTTTATAATACGATAAATGTAATTGAATCCTGAATTTTAAGGATAAAAAAATGAAACCACGCCCTTGCACCCAAAACGCGGCCGCAGATGCCCGGGAATACGGCCCGTCCTCACCGGACAAACGAACCTGCCTCGAACCTTTTCCAGCAAAGCCGCCTTAAAGGCAATATATTCCTAAAAACTCTTGATTTTCGGACGGATAAATGGTATAATACGATACAAATAATTCTGGAAAGGAAATAAAAATGAAAACCAAAAAATTCCACAGGAGAGGAAAGGGAAGAAAAACTAAACTTCTCTATATAGCAATGCAAATCACAACAATATTCATTTTAAGTGGTAGCGCAACTGCAACTGTTGTTTATGATGATGGCGGTGAACATGTTATTGACTTTACAATCAACGATGATGTTGTAGTTAAAAATAGTATTACTGACGACATAACCAAAATGCAGTTTGTTAACAACGGTGAAATTAATGGTGGTTTGTATTCAATAGACGAAAGTGAAATAATAATTTCAGGAGGGGATTTGAATGGTTCCATTTATGCTGATGATAATAGCATTGTAAAAATTTATGGCGGCACTATCGGGCATATGATTTTTGCAAACTATTATAGCTCAATTTATATCTATGGATATGATTTTCAAATTGACGGGTTACCTGTAGATTATGGAGAGCTTGATATAAGTGGTGGAAGATTGACGGGTACATTATTTTACGGACATTATATAGATAATAGTTTAGATATTTCTTCAACAGCCTCAGTTACTCTTGTTCCAGAGCCTTCGACATTTATACTTTTAGCTATTGGCGGACTTTTTCTAAGAAAACGAAAATAAAATCATTAGCCATTACTTTAGGAGTGTGAAAAATGCAAACTGGAAACAAAGCCATAGTTATAATCTGTATATTATCCCTGTTCGGAACGATTAGTACCACGCAAGCAGCGAACAAGTCTGTATATGCAATTACGAACCATTCTAACAGCACAATTAGCTCCTTTAAAATAATCAACAATGAATTGAAGTATCAAACCGAAACACAATTAGGAATGCCAGAAGGTAGCGGCGCGGTAGGCTTAGCTATCGATCCTGATTCTTGGACCATATTCGTTAGTTATGATGGGTCTAAAAATATCGGTGTCATTGATGCGAGATTGATGAAACCAGAGGAAGATCCCGTTGTAATAGCTCCTTGGGAACTTGCCGGAATAGTCTGGGATAATACTGTTGATAGGCTTTACGGTATCAGAAGGGAAGGTTCTACATCTTTAGATAATATTGTTATCTATAAATGGAACTCATATTTAAAAGAGCTTTCTCAGGACGGTGATACAATTAAATTACCAAGCTTTCCAAACAATGGTCTGGGAATCACCCTTGATGAAAACGAAGGTCTTTTATATGCCACTGACAATACGAATACGGTATATGTTTACGATACAAGTGATTGGTCTTTTATTGATAGTTTTAATGTGACTGTGGACAGTACAGACAGAAAATGTGTAGCAATAGATGTGTATAATGATGGCGCTGGAAATAGTTGGATCTATACCGGTGGATACTCACATACTTATGGAGATCATAATTATCTTGTAAAGACTTCAACTAACAACCCCTATTCAAGCTCTGAAGTAGATGTAGGACAAAGGGTCTCAGGAATAACGTTTGATTCTGAAAAATGCCTTGTCTATATTACCTCATTCGACGAGTACAATTATATTGATCAGGATATCAAAATTTATGACAGTAACCTCGTTTTGCAATACGCGGATGGTAATAATGTAGATGGACATCCTGCTGATATTTGCCTTGAAGACAATGTATCCTACAAACCGCCGGAGATATTTCTGGACAAGGTGGACGTCAACGCTCCGAACAGTGTTGTTCCGGGTGATTATATTACTTATGAAATCACTTACGGCCCAAACGGTATCGACCACAATAACGTCATCATCACCGATTATCTGCCGGTCGAGACCGATTTTGTGTTCGGGACGCAAGGGGAATTAGGCTTTCCTCCGGATTATCCCTTGGCCAACTATGACCCTGATAAACACATCGTTACCTGGGAGGTAAACGACCTGAATGCCAATGACCCGAACGAGGTGCTGGAACTTGTCGTGCAGGTCAACGAACTGGCTGAGCCGAACGGAACCATAACAAACTATTGCGACATCGAAAGCGACTGTGCGTATAATAACACCGAAGTAAACACGCCTGTTGCCTGCTGGTCGCCTGATATCATTTATGTCGATGTTAACGCCTTTGGGAATAACCTCGGCACGTCCTGGACGCACGCCTATCCCGACCTGCAGGTCGCCCTTGAAACCGCCCGTGACTGCGGCTGTGATGAAATCTGGGCGGCCGCGGGTACGTATTACACACATACCGATACTGACTCGTCATACTACTCTGTATCCTTTGAACTATTGGACGGTGTCGGTCTCTACGGCGGATTCGCAGGTTATGAGACAGAGCGCAGCCAGCGAAACTGGATTCTGAACGAGACTATCCTTGAAGGTAACCTGCCGGACGGTTCGTCAACAAGTGATACGCACCACATTGTAGAGGCTGTCGACGTGGATGCTTCAACTGTCCTCGACGGATTTATAATACAAAATGCTCAGTACGCCGGGATTAAGATTGATGATGCATCACCTGTCATAAAAAACACCGTGGCAAAGGATACGGTAGGAACAGGCATTAGTGATCGTTATTGCGGCAGCGGAGTATATATCACAGGCAGCTCCTCAGCCACCTTGGAGAACTGTGAAGTCATAGACAACGGTTCGCATGGTGTTTATGCCGAAGAAGGCGATGTCTTGACCATCAGTGATTGTAATATCAGTGAAAATGGTATAGATGAAACGGATTTATACGGCGGCGGTATCTATAACAATTCAACCTCTCTGATATTGAACAATACATTGATATATGGAAATAAGGCATCGAATGGAGGCGGTTTATATAATGAGGACGGCACGTTAGTCAACATTAGTAAATGTATCTTTAGCGGTAATATCGCAGGTGTCTATTATGGAGGTATTTATAATTACATGATTAATTCTTCCTCGACGATAAAAAGCTGCCTTTTTTCAAGTAATCAATCAGAAAGTACAGGCGGCGGTTTGGGGAATGATAATTCGTCTCCATCTATAATTAATTGTACCTTTACAGAAAATATCTCATTATATGGTGATGGAGGTGCGATAGATAATTATTATTATTCGGATCCTACAATAACCAATTGTATTCTGTGGGGAGATTCACCCTTTGAGATTCATAATGATGCCTCTTCTTCACCAACGGTAACGTATTCCTGTATACAGGGCAGTCCCGTTTATCCTGGACAGGATAATACAAATTCCGACCCTAATTTTCGTGAGAATGATGAATATTATCACTTAAGTCCTGATTCAACGGCCTGTATCGATGCCGGTGACCCATCATATGACCCGAATGAAACCGACATCGACGGTGAAGAAAGGGTCATAGACGGCGATGATGACGGCACCGCAACGGTCGATATGGGAGCGGATGAGTATTACTGGAGCAAGGCCGATTTCGATGTAAACGAAATCGTTAACTTCATCGATTATGCGATGCTGGCGAATGCCTGGATGACTGAATATGGCGATCCCAATTATAATGAAACTTGCGACCTGTCAGATAACGATACAATAGACAACAATGACCTTGAACTGTTCTGTGAGGATTGGCTGTGGCAGGCGGGATGGGCGAAACAGCGCACGTTTGGTGTTAGCCAGCCGGAAACGATGGAACTGGGAAAAATGTCCCAGGATTACTTTACCGAAACCGCAACAGCCCAGGCCGCAGAAAAGCAATTAGAGCCTAAGGAACTAACAGAAGAAGATGTTGAGGAAATAAAACTATGGCTTGAAGACCTCCTGGAACAGTGGCAAAACGATCCCGCGTTCCAACAGGATGTAGAAGAAGATGCCTTGCTTGATCTCATTGATTCTGTAACCGATTGGCTCGAAAAACAACTATAAAAAAGAAATGATAAATGATGAATGATTATTGATTATTTTTTATATTGCTGCGCAAAGCCTCGGGGTGATTCTGCAACTTTTCTTGAAACCCATCCACTTCGCTCGCTGTGCTCACTCAGTGGCTGCCACCCGGGACAAGGGAATGATAAATGATGAAGGATTAGTGATAAATGTTCAAAGGTTCAAGAGTTTAAAAGTGTCTTAAAGACGCGGTGCGGCTAAAAAACAAATACCAAAAAACAAAAATCAAACTATCGAAGATTGCCGCGTCGCTTCGCTCCTCGCAATGACGTTCGGTTTTATATTGCTTCGCAATGTCTCGGGGGGATTCCTCACTCCGTTCAGAATGACAAAGTCGTGGTGGATGATTAATCGTATTCGAGAGCCAGAGCCGTTCGACTGCGCTCAGAATGACGCGCTTAAGCGAGTGAAAAATTAAAAGGGTAAAAGGAAAAACAGTGTATCGGGATATCAGGTGATCAGGGGGCAGGAAATCAGGGAAGCAGGATATTAGGGAAAGTAACTATGGAAGATTGCCGTGGAGCCGTGGTGCGGCTAAAAAATAAATACCAAAAAACAAAAATCAAAATATCGAAGATTGCCGCGTCGCTTCGCTCCTCGCAATGACCCCCATTCTTACTGGATTCCCGATCGGGGTCGGGAATGACACAGGGAGAGAAATTAAGGAAGATTGCCGCAGAACACGTTTCGATTTTTTATTTACGGTTTCCTATTCAAACTTTTATTGATTTGCTGCGAGGTAATCCGCTGAGAAGCGTTGTATATGCGCGCTAACGATTTCGGGTATCTTTATCTTGCAGGTCTGGTGGTGATATGCATAGGTTCGTGGTGAGGGCATAAGCGGCCAGGTTGCGGCAAAGGTAAGGATTTCGGAGTCTCTCGTTAGTGTTACCAGTTGATGGAAGCCGACAGAGGTACCAACAAGATAATAGGGCGAGTTTTCCAGGCTGTCGACCGTAATTGTTATTAACAGGATTCCCGCGTTGGCGTCCTGGACAGAATCCAACACCATTACACCCGCTTTTCGGAGTTGCATTTCCGCTATTTTCTGAAGTGCCTGCTCTTTAATAAGATTTTCATCTAAATCTTCTCGGTACGACAATCTTACTTTAACGCAGACTCCCGAAAGACCCTCTAAGGTGGAACGGCCGTATGTTTTGATTTGCGCCTGTTCCTCTCGACTGATGCCGTAGGCCAAGAGGCTTATAAAAAAAACACAGCAACCCACGGAGGCTGCTGTTAGTATTTTATGATTTTTCATTCTCACACTGCTTCTCCTTTATATCCATGAACTATTTGGTTATTGTCTTTTGCAGAGGTTTTCGACAGCCTCTTCGAGCCGATCGCCTCGAAGATTCAGATACCTGACGATACCCCGGCGGTCAATGAGTACTGTCGCTGGAATACCGTTTACGTTAAATCGGGAGGCTATGATGTTGTCCCAGCCCCTGCCGTCGTAATACTGCGGCCATGTAATCTGATTCTGACTCAGATACGTTCTTAAATCGACCGCATTTTTGTCCAGACTGATTCCGATTATCTCGAATCCTTTGTTGTGATATTTGTTATAGAGTGAAATGAGGTTGGGCATTTCGTGGATGCATGGGCCGCACCAGACAGCCCAGAAATCGATGAGAACGACTTTTCCCTGAAGTCTGTCGATGTCAACTGGTGTTCCGTCAAAGGCTTCAAATCTGAGGTCAGGAAAGAGCTTTCCTACGGTTATATTATTGGGTCGAGGCCGTTTTTCCGGAGGGTGTGAGGTATTTTGGGATTTGATATCATTGGGATCGGCTTTCGGGTCAATGCCCGACAATTCGCAAAGACGTAACAGGCGTTTGTTTTCTTCCTGAATCCGCCTTATTTGTAACTGTATGTTCTGAAACTCGTCGGCAAACTGCGATTTTTTATTTCCATCGGTCTCCGAACCGTATTTCAGGCTGAAGAGCTCGGATTTCAACTGTACTATTTGTTTTTTTTGCTCAATTATTTGGGTCTTAAGCTGAGTTATTTCCTTTTGCAGGTCGGCAATTTTTTGCGTGTACGCTTTTTGAGATTCCGTCTGCCCGGTCGATGTGGCAAAAGCAACAAGAGGAAGTGCTAACAGGAAGCTATAGTATTTGATTCTTACATTCATTTTAAACACCGTTTGAAAAAAGGAAATTTTAACTTTGCCGATTACTTCCCCTAATTTATAAAAATATCTTATCCAAAAAGAAATAACAAAAATTTTTTTTATTTTGACTGAATGTCGATATGATGTATATAATTAAGTCGCCATGGGAGGCGGTGTGGGGGTTTTGTGTTTTGCTTTTGACAATTTGTTATAATTTTTGAAGACATCAGAGTTGATTATTACATCCTTATGAAAGGATTTGTGTATGTCAAGACGACATGGGCCGCCTCTTTACGGTGCCAGGTATTGCGGCAACACCCAAAACGAAGAAGTTCATGACCTTGATCAAGAACTTGAAGGCTGTCTTATCGATGAGATTATATCCTCCGGCCGTGCTCTGCCCTTTCATTCTTTAAATGAGGCACACCAGGCCGGTTATCAAGAGTGTGAGTGCTGTTTTGATGAGGAGGGCACCATGTAACAGTATTTGAGTATCACCCAAGTGATTTTGATTCGCAAACAGGGGTAATTCACTTAGAAACGAATGTCACATGAGAATTTATTTGAATCCAGGCTGAAATTGGCATACAACCTTATTTCCATGGATTCGAAAGGGACGATACTTAAATACGATATTATTTTTCTTGGGGCAGCCGCTATATGGGGGTTTGCTTTTGTGGCTCAGCGGATGGGGATGCGTCATATCGGGCCGTTCACGTTTATAGCAGTTCGATTCTTATTGGGCAGTGCTTTTCTTTTACTTTTGGTTTTTCTGTCTGCCCGAGGCAAGAGGCCGTTTAAGAATGACGCCGAGAGCAGGCGAACATCATTTTTCCTGGAATGCGGTGCGGCGGGTGTTCTTTTGTTTTTCGGAGCTGCCCTTCAACAACATGGTCTGGTTTACACCACGGCGGGCAAGGCGGGCTTTATCACGGGTCTTTATGTGATTATTGTGCCGATGCTGGGGCTTTTGTGGGGACAACGGACCGGCACTGGAACGTGGATGGGGGCTGTGCTGGCGATAACAGGTTTATATTTATTGTGTATTAAAGGGCGTTTTGACATAGATAAAGGTGATTTGCTGGTATTTTTAGGAGCGTTTTTCTGGGCCGGCCATGTTCTTCTTATCGGTCGGATATCGAGGCGGTTTGAAGCACTTAAAGTGGCATTATTTCAATATATTGTATGCGGTGTATTGAGTTTGATTTTGGCGACGGCTGTGGAAACGGCGGATTTTGGACAACTCAGTGAAGCATTGATTCCCCTTCTTTATGCTGGGATTATGTCGACGGGTATTGCCTTTACGCTGCAGGTGGTCGGTCAGCGTTACGCTCATCCGACACATGCCTCGGTTTTAATGAGTACGGAGGCGGTTTTCGCTGTTGTCGGGGGATGGCTTATACTTGGTGAGACAATGTCAGTCCAGAATCTGGCAGGATGCGCGTTGATGCTCGGGGGGATGATTCTTTCCCAGATACATGCCAGAAAGAAAATCAAGGTTACCTGAATTTTTGCGGACTTCATCTTTTCTGTCGGGTTCTTTGAGATAATTGTTTTATTGCGGGGCGCTGAAAATCGTTTAAAAATATATCTTGACCATTCCCACTCAAACGGCTAAGAAATAGGGATAATTCGGTTTGAAGTTTATTTGTATTAGTTTAATCAACCGGCCACTCTTTTAGGAGCCTTTCGATGGTTCCAACAAATGCAGAGGTACGCGGAGGTGAGCGTAAACGTCAAGTCGGCAATGCCGTCAGCAGCGGACTTGTGGTTCGATTGTTTACAGCAGCGTTTTTGCTGACGGTGGTGACGCTGTGCGGTCTGATATGGTATACCTGGCATTCCTATAAAGAATTTGAGGCCGGACAGGAGCGAATTTTTAAAACGGTGGAATTGACAGGCAGTATCGTACATCTCGATGAGGTTCTGACGATGTCGGCCAGGATGGCGGCGGCAACAGGAGATTTAAAGTGGGAGGAGCGTTATCGGGAGTTTGAACCGCTTTTAGATTCCAGAATCAATGAGGCGATGGCGTTGTGGCCTGATGTATTTATATCAGAAGCGGTAAGCCAGACCAATCTGTCCAATATAAAGCTGGTTGAGATGGAGAACAAAGCATTTGATTATGTACGGGATGATAATAACACAGCAGCTCAAGATATACTTTATAGTGACGCCTATCAGGAACAAAAAAGAATATACAGTAACGGGATGGAGCAAGTAACAAATTCAATGCATCAGCAGGTATCGTCTGAGATAGTCAAGCAACGAGGAAAAGCTGTGACAACGATTTCATTTCTTGTATTGTTAGTGATTGTGACAGTGTCGGTGTGGATTTACTCGTTGTTCATATTACGGCGATTTGTTGATGACCGTACGAGGTATTAGTTTACGGCGCAGCTATTTTTCCATCCGCGAGAGCTTCATTGGCGGATTCATACCCTACCCATTCATCAGCTCGAATCAAGACCGCTCGAGGGTCATCCAAGGAATAGAAATAGCGTCCCGACCGTGCAGCTATAAATTTGGAATTTTCGATATTGATTTTTCCTTTCCAGCTAAACGGCGGGGGATTCACCGTATCGGGCGGAATAGGTGGAAAAGCCGTATTTGCAGGCAAGACTCCATATGTTTGAGGTGATTCAGGAAAGAATTGAGAGAAATCTGCGCTGGGAATTTTCGCCGGAAGCCACCTATCAGCGGTAAAAAATGCCGCAATCGCGAGTAGTATAATTACGGCAGATATCAAAAAGAGCAGGAATTTCACAGACATAAACTTTTTCTTCGAGCGGGTGAGAATCGAGGGAGCTTTTCGTGTGGTGAGAACAGTCGGTGCACCTATTCTTGAGTCGTGCGGATAAATCAAAGCGGAGCCCATCGAACTCAACAGGGCGCTGTCTTCCGGTTTCCATGTGATGGCTTCCGCGCGCAGCGTGGCAGCGACATCTGTCGCGGAGGGTCTGTCTTCAGGGTCTTTGGCCATCATTCGCTTTACTAATTCCACGAGAGAGGGGGAGGCATCGGATATTTCCTTAGAGAGGTCCGGTACCGGTTCATTGAGATGTTTTTTTAGGATTTCTTCGATTTTGGTGCCTGTATAAGGGGGTTTTGCGGTCAATGCATAGAATAAAGTCCCGCCCAGGCTGTAGATGTCAATCGCGGGCGTTTGAGGCGCGCGATTTATTACTTCCGGAGCCATAAACTGCGGCGAACCGACGGCCTTATCGGTGAAATCGAACGGGTCATCGGGGTCGCCGAGCCTGACGAGTCCGAAATCGGTGAGTTTGCATCGTCCGGAACGTGTGAGCATAAGGTTGGTCGGTTTAATATCACGATGAATAATTCCGAGTTCATGTGCAGCGGCGAGTGCGTTTGCAGCGTCGGCGATAAGTATGCAGGCGCGGGGCGGGGGAAGAGGTCCGGTTGCTTTTATGATTGTTTTGAGGTTTTCACCCTCGAGGATTTCCATCGCTATATACCACCAGCCGTCATGTTCGTTGATTTCGAAGATACGAACAACATTGGGGTGTTCGAGTTTTGCGGCGGCCCTGGCTTCGCGCAGGAATTGAAGCACTCTCTGGCGGTCGTCGACACCGGGGATACGCTTGTTCAAAATCTTCAGGGCAACGATGCGGTGAAGGTTGACATCTTCGGCCTGTATAACGCGTCCCATCCTGCCTTCACCAATAAGTCTGAGCAGCTTGAAATGACCCAGTTTTTTTCCTGCCCACGCGGGCTGTTTGATTTTATCCTCGGGAGCCTCGGCAAGGGTTGGGATTTGTGAGGTATCAAGGATCTGAGTTTCGGCTTCGACTATTTCAGAATCAATGTCAGCGACCAGGCTGGCCTCAAATTCGGCTTCGTCCATCAGTCCTTTTTCTTTTTCTTCAGGGTCCATTTTTTCAGTTTCATGTCTATACCTGTAAAATACATTATTTTCAAGATACTTTTCTTCTTGATGGTCCTTCTTTCACTGA
>Ga0180437_10006542_pt1 | contig 15461 bp, 17 predicted proteins | sample SS_ome_4_FD_132410 | JGI IMG/M metagenome (GOLD analysis project Ga0180437, IMG submission 132410) | Hypersaline lake sediment archaeal communities from the Salton Sea, California, USA - SS_3_D_1 metaG | ecosystem: Environmental > Aquatic > Non-marine Saline and Alkaline > Hypersaline >...
AAGAGCATTAGATCAAACGATTGATACCGGCTGTGCATGGCCAGAAATATTGGAATATTCAGGAACTCAGCTGGTTTGTAAAGGAGGCAATAAAACAGAGCAATGCCACATACAAGTGTGGGGTATATCAGAACCCTACATGAAGCATGTTGATTTCGCATACGACGATTGCGTTTCTTGCTGTATCGATGGAGACCTTTTGACGTTTCACCATGTTTTTGGTGTAGGCGCTGCAGTAGAGGTATGGAATTGGCAAACAAACACTTTACTATGGTCTACTCTTTGTTATGGACAGCCTCCCCTTCTAAATAAACAGCAACTAATAATTATTGAAAAGGCGCTCAATGAAAAAGCGCGCATTACTATACGAGAGAAAGCGACAGGTCTTGTTCACTGTATCATTGAGGATCCTGCAATATTTGCCTTTTCTCCGCTTGTTGTAGATGAAGAGTACCTGATTGCCGGCACCATGTACGGAATCAAAGTATGGGATACACACGATGGTCGGTATATTCCCAAATTTGCCGACATCCGAGGAAAGGTCATCCACCTTCTTCAACACAACAAAGAACTGATCTGTGTCTGCGAAAACAGTATAACTATTTGGGATATGCAAAGCGGCGCTTTAGTTCATACTTTGAGGGGAGCCCCCGGCGACACTTTCTCCCCCAACCCACCCTGCATTGATGAAGAAGTAATTATCGCTTCCTGCGACCACGAAAAGCACCTTACGGGCTGGAATAGAAAAACAGGAATAGGGCTCTTTGCCGTGGAAACCACCGGCATGCCCAAGGTACTAGACGAGTCATACATAATTACAAGCAAAGAAAGCTATTTAGAGATTAGAAACAAATACGACGGTTCTCTTTTGCGCCTCTTAGATAAAGGACGGGGGTTGGGCTCTATATGGGATGATGTAGAGATAGTCAACCAGCTGATTTGTTGTCGATTGCACCGGGAAAAAGTTTTTAACATTTGGAACAAAGATCACGGGTCTCTTATCTTTTCTATAGAAGGGGTCCTCTCGTTCAAAATTAAAGACAATCGGTTATGTCTAGCGTTTGAAAACGGAGCTATACAAGTTTGCGATTTTCCTCCAAGATAGCATCAAAGGCATATAACGTTATGTTGCTTATGCAAAAATAGATCAAAAAAATAACCGCAAAAAAAGGAAAAATACATGGCGCTTCTGGGGGAGTAATGCTCCGGAAAAGTTAACAACAACACAATCTCTCAGAATATTCAGGAGAAATATATGACTGCTTTAACACCTTTAGGATCCGAAAGATATGCACTTCCCCCACCAGAAAGCGTATCTTCAAGATTTATCTTAGTTACAGGAGATTCCACCTATTTTCCTGATGTACGACACATTTTTGAACATAACATCCGCCCTCTATATGGTGATCAAGAGTCAGTCCTCTCTCAGTTAGCAGAAAGAAATGGCAAGCGATGTAAGATCCTCGTGCATAATCAGGAGGTTGTCTGTCTAGTTGCTTATAAAAACTCTCCTCAAAGCGAATTTGAAGAATTTGGAATCAATCTTAACTTTGAGGTAAAAACCGTTTATATAAAATTCAAAAATCCGACCCTGGAATCTCGACTTTTCCAAGAAATTACCCAAGCCGCTCAAAGAAGGGGCGCAAACCATATTACTGTTACCGTTTCTGAAAATGCCCCAGACTCTAAAGAACTCTTAACAAAATGGGGATTCCAAACCATCCATACGTGGAATGGTAGATACCTACCCGGGGTAAAGGAATATCTCTTTACATCATCTACACAAACTTTGGCTCAGAGAATAACTGGAACACAAATGGCCATCTCCCCGGAAAAGAGGAAAAGGAAGAGGGAACATGAAGGAGAATTTGCAGATTCCAGACCTGAAAAAAAAGCGAAAATATCTCACAATCCCTATAGCGAAAAACCCATTTTTGCCTCCACAAGACCTGCTCATCAATCACCCAGTTACAACCCAAACATGCCACCACCTGTAAGACCCAAGGCTACATTGGTATCGTATCGGCCATTACCTACTCCTCCATCCAGAACACCGAGAGGCCGAACCGCCTTTCGCCTTAGCAGAGACTGTCATCAGTTAACCTTAAGAAATCACTATATTCACCAAATTCAAAATGGACAAAAAACGATCGAAGGAAGGATCGATAGCTTTCCAGTTACTCAATACCGGGTTGGTGATAAAGTTCGTTTTTTTTATAAACAAAACGAAGACGATGATGCTATTTGCCGTATCACATCAATAAAGAGGTTTTCCTCTTTTAGAGAAATGCTCGAAAAAACGGATTTTAAAGCCTGTATTCCCGATGCCAGAACTCTAGAAGAAGCTGTTAGAATCTATGATTCAATTCCCGGATATAGAGAAAAAGCGGCTCGCTTTGGTGTTGTCGCCATATCTATTTTAGCCAATGACGACGCGAGAAGAGAATTTATTAACAACACAAAAACCTAAAGCTGTTTTTATGGCCCTTCCTGTACCAACTACTGGAGAAACCCCTCCAAATGCTTTTTTATGCACATCGACACAAGCGGTTATGACAACCCCTGTTTTATCTTTATGTGGTCACCTGTTTGAAAAAACGATCCTTAACGATGGCATACAGTGTCCTAGAGATGGCTGTTTCTGTGATAGTTTGACATGTATACCGTTTGAAGAGCTGAAGCAACAAATTCAGCGATGGAAAAACTCTTGCCAGGCAGTAGAGGACAACCCCCTTGACAAAATAACCAACCGTTTTTCCTCTTTCCAAATAAGCTCGGCACAGAAGAACCTTCTTCCTCAAATCGTTATACAAAACGCACATACTGATGACATTCATGGATTTGCTCGAATCGGCCCTGACAGGTTTGTAAGCGGCTCTAAGGATTCTAACGTAAAGGAATGGGATTCTGCTGGGCAGCTCGTTAAGGAATATGCAAGTGGTATCAGGGGTTATCAATATTGGGTGACAGCATTAACTACACTCAGAAACGGTTATTGGGCTTGTGGTACAAGAGATGGTCTGATAGTCATTTGGGACAACGACGGAAAAAAGATACGAACCATTAAGCTTCCCCCTGACAATGCTAAAAAACAGGCCGTCTGCAAAGAACGAAACAGAGACCGCATCAACTGCATTGAAGAGTACAATTATCCTGAGCACACCTTTTACACAGGTACCCCAAAATTTTTACATCTATGGGACATAAAAAGCGGGACAATGATCCGACAACACTTTGCAAGCGATAATGATTGGGTTTATTGCGTTAAAAAGTTAGGAGAACAGAACTTACTTGTAGCAATAGGCTCGAAATTAGAACATTGGGATATGAAAAATCCTGAAAACCCTCGAAAAAGCACAATCATAAGAGAGGAAAAAACGACAGGCCCTTCAAGACCGCACATAGCCTCTATCGTCCAACTAGCAAACCAACCTCATTTATGGGCAGCCGCCTGTTTTGATGCTAAAGTAAGAGTTGCCGATGTTGAATCGCAACAAATAGTACACCGTCTGGAAGAACACAAGGGCAGAGTTTGGTCGGTCGCTAATGTGAACACAAACAATTTTGCCAGTAGTGCAGATGATAGGACTGTAAAAATTTGGGATATGAGAAAAAAAGATGCTGTATTGACTTTGTCAGAACATCCTGGAAGAGTGTCATCGTTACTTAGTTTATCAGATAATGTTCTCGTCTCTGGATCGTGTCCAGATAACTTAAGAACATCTACAGAAAAAGCATGTATAACTTTTTGGGATTTAAGAAAAATTCTAGTATAAACCATACACCTAAATATACCCGACTTCTGCTACAATATTTAGAAGAAAAAGGATGCCAATATTCAAGTGATAACCCAAATTCAATATATTGAATTACATGATATTGTCTGTTTCAACACAAAGGAGAATTTTTCTGTGAAACAACGTAAAAAAAGACGCTCAGTGACCCTTGTTGAGATGATTATTGTTATGATCTTAATCGCCACAATAACAGGAGCGCTGGCCTATAATTACAAAGGTTCTCTCAATAAGGGAAAGGCTTTTAAAACAGAACAGACCATTAAGAAGATCGAAACGATTTTGACTATCCATCTTACCGAACATCCAGAAGATAGAGATAAACTTTCTGATGAAAGCGCTTTAAGGCAAATTATCAGAAGGTCTCCGATTGCTCCCAATCTTAAGTCAGGGGAAGACCCATTAATAGACGGATGGGGAAACAGGTTGCAGATCTCAGCGGAAAACGATGAAGATGGAGAACTTTCTATTACAGTAACCTCTGCTGCACTTACCAGATACAATCAGGGCAAATGACAAGACGTCTCCCAATCTCTCTTGTCGAGATCACAGTTGCAATGCTCATTTTGCTGTTGGGGTTGGGAGTCTTTACGTCGGGATATTTTCGCAGTAGGAAAGCTGTCGACTTTCGCCAATCAGTACATCGAATAGAGGAGCTTTGCCTTCAGGCAAATCGTTTTTCACGGCTAACCGGTCGACAGGGAAGGGTGGTGTTACGAAGAGAGAAAGAGCGATGGATTGGATATATATCTCTTATTGGCTCTGTAAGCGGGGGAAACAGTATTCGCGAGTTGACTAAGCGTTGGGGGATTGAGCAGATCGACTCTATAAAAATTGGAAATTCCCTCTTATCGGAAATTCAGCTGCTCTTTTACTCAAGAAGAGGGCTCTACAGTATTGAAGCTAAAGATGGGTACGAAAAAAAGCTCTCTTTTTCTGATTTAGGCGTTGATATCCAAAAGCTCGATGACAAAATAACAGGTCTTGAAATGGTTATTGCGCCAAAAGCGACATCCCTTGCACCGCTTACCATAGATCTTAAACCATTTATTACAACTGTTCATACCTATGCCTCATTGCCGGATGATCCCGAAAAAGCCGAATAAGCGCAGCTCGTTTGCGCTCACAGAAGTGCTCATCGCATTTTCCCTCTTTCTCCTCTTCTCCCCCCTTCTCTTTAATGCTATGAATACAACAGCGAAAAGCTACCAAACTCTCAATCAATCTCTGCAAGCCCATACCATGGCCGAAGAAGCGCTTTGTGATTACGTCTCTGCCTTTATGCTTCAACCTCCTCCTTTTGACTCTCTCGAAGAGGCCGAATTGTTCCAAGAACCCCATGAGCCGTTTACTGTTGAACGAACTCGATCAAGAATAGAAGGAGATGAAAATGTCGCCCTCATACAGCTTTCGGCAACTGTTCTTGTCAATGATGAACAACTGGCATCCCGATCGGTGAAACTATGTGTCAAAAAGTAATAGAGAAACGCCGCCACAGTTTTATTTTGGCAGAAGTTACCATCGCACTCCTGCTTTCTGCTCTTTTTATCTCTATGAGCCTCTCGTTTTTTTTCATTATGTCCCGATATACAACATATCAGACAACCCTTCTCAAAGTATCTTCAGAACGATCCCAAAAAGAGCTTTCTATACGTCGGATTTTAGGAAATATCCAATTAAAAACCGGCCAAAACGATACCCGACTTATCTCTCCTGATACGTACTCGAAGTATCACCGCTTCATCTTTTGCTTTAACAACGGACCTGATCCTCATTCTGAATTTTCAGCTGAAATTTTTGGAATGATCTATGTCGATAACAAGGATCGACTCCTCCTTGTCACTTCATCGATTCCTAAAAACGAGGCAGGACAAAGACCTGAAGAGATGGCAGAAGTCTTGTGTGAAGATGTTGAAAAAATTGTCTGGAAAATGGGCTTTGAATCAAAGGGCGACGACCTTCGCATTGGCACAAAAGATAGCGATGGGTGGTCAGTCAATCCAGAAGAGGGAAACTATGGAGAGCTCAAAGCTGTTCGCCTTGAGGTATGGGAGAAGGGAAAGCACGGTGAGCCCTCTTTTATCGTCACCAGTCTAATCGCCTCTCATATAAATCCACTGAAAATAGGATAAGAGGATATTATGGGCATTTTCCCGTGGACTGTAGGCCTTCTCAGTATTATCATCCTTCTTTTTTGGGCCCAATCCAATAGGTTGACAGAAGACGTCTACATTCAGAATTTGATCAAAAACAATCTCTTCGATGAATCTCACCGCCTTTTTTCCAAAATTTCGTACAATGCTAGTGAAAAATTTCGCCAATTGGCTAAGCCGCCTGATAACACAAAAAGCACAAGCCCCCAGCTTACTTCCAGACTTCACCTTTATTCTATCTCCACACACATGTCAAAAACAGATCAAGATGTGCAAAAAGAACTCTTTCTTAAGCTTATCAATATCCTCTATGCCCGTCTGCCTATCTTCGACGCTGATCCAAGAAAAAATGAACATCTTGTAGAAGAGCTGTTTATCGAAGCGTTCGATTATCTCTCAAAACCGGAAAACAGACCAAAAAAGAGGGGAACAGTATCGCTTTCAAAGGCCCAATTTGAAGACCCTCATAAAGAGATAAAAAGAGACCGCTTTTTCCATATGCTCAACGGCGCCAATGGCGAGATCCTTCCCAAATACCCTTCTGTCATTCCCCGACTCTACGACTTTTTCACAACTGATAAGTACCAAAATGGTCGCTACCTAGCCACTCCATTTACCTCCAAAGAACCGGTATTGCTTACCCTCTTTGATAGCCAAGAGACTGTTGCCGCAATCCTTCAACGAAGAGAGTCTATCGATCAAGAGCTTCAGGGGGAGGGTACCGAGGAAAAGATAGGGGAATTATCACAACAGTTCGAAGAGGAGTTTTCCAGCCACCTCCATCCGGGAATTAATCCGAAATCGATCGATTTTACAGTGAAAAAACTATCGAAAAGGAGTTCGTAGATGGACAAAAAGCCGTTGATTGGCGTCGATGGACTACACGCCTTGGTCTCTACAGATAGGGTTTCACCACAAGGATATTTACAACCGACTGTCTAACCCATCTTGAACAAGCTGAAGGATGAGCGAGTTTCTGGAGACAAAGCCTGGGGATTTTTTCCGTGCGGCATCTAACTGCTCGACAAGACGAGCAGGAAGTCGCAAGGTCATGCGCACCTCGTCTTCTTGAGAAGAGCTCTCCTGGAGTGTCTTCCCGCCTTTTTGAATGAATGCATCGATGACATTCTCTTTCTTTTTAGGCTTTTTTTGCAGACGGTGTATGGCCATTGATAAGACTCTCTTTAAAAAGGGTTAGTTCAGATATAGCTTTTTTATCTTTAACTTTCATCTCAAAAACAGCAAGCCCGCCTGCTGTTGCATTGGAAAAAGCTTTTCTTTGCTTGATAATGGCGTTAAGCGGTGTGACAGCATCGATCTCAGAGAGGATCTCCATGGCAGTGCTATTGTCTGAGCCTAACGCATCGGCACGGTTAATAACTGTGTGTGCGCGCAAGTAGGGGTTAATAATGCGGGCCTCTTCAACCAAGTTTTCCACTTTTCCAAGTGTCCAGACATCTAAACTTCTCGGCTGAAATGGCGCGACAAAAATATCGGCAATTGTGAGGGCCGCCCGTTGACTTGTGGTATCTCTTCCTCCCACATCAATGACAATTGTATCGTAGTGATCTTTTAGCTTTTCAACTTGCGAGCGGACGGATGCTCCAGTAAGGCGTACCGTTGTCCATGGAGTTGGAATATCCAACGACTCTCTTTGATCAACCCAATCAGAGGCAGACCCTTGATCATCTGCGTCGACAAGCAATACATTTTCTTCCTTTGAAGCAAAAAGGGCGGTTAGGTTGATAGCGAGTGTGCTTTTTCCCGTTCCCCCTTTTACTCCACCTATTACAATAATCATATAGACTCCAAAATGACACCATTTATCTACTATTGTAATATCAAATCAGCCCGTTTTAGCGCTATCTTTTATCCTCTCTTCGACACATTGTACTGCTTGTTCAAATTCTGAAACCGCTTTCTCAGATCGATAGGCGTACTGCTCGAGTAAAAAAGAGGCCTGGGAAAGTTTTTCATCGCCTCTTTTGGAAAAACGAGTTCTCAATTCATGAGCCGTCAATGATTTTTCTTCCTTATTGAGCGTATTGAGCAGCTCGAGAAGAGGCGTCCAAGAGGCCTCTCCCTTTTTAATCTCATGTAAACGCTGCTCTGGTGTTGGACCCGAAGGGATCACAGGGGAGCGAGACAATTTCCGCCACTTTTCGTATTGGAAAAGGAGGGGGAGAAAGAGAAGAAAAAGAAAGGTTATTCCCAACAAAAATTGAGCCCTATACTGCCAAAGAACTGTAGCCATGCCCTCAAGGTTCTCTTTTTCATTGAGCTTTTTTTGGAGCGCCCGATTTTCCATCGTCTGCTCCACAACGCTTTCGGGGAAGGGAAGAGCATAGTTTTCAAGAGTGGGTTGAGAGATCTGTAAAGGAAGAGATTGCATCGATAAAGAGGGGAGAGGAACCACCATCTCTTTCCAATAAAAGGTTCCAAGCGGAATCGTAAAGTTGCCTTCAGCAAGTAGGCGAGCAACAAAAGAGACGCCATTTTTTCGAAATTGTACCTTTTCAAGAAACAGAGGAAAGGGAAGAGGACGACTGGCAACAAGAAGCCTACAGTAGGACTGAAAGGCCCTTTCTGCCTTTGGAGGAAGATCGACGTTAAGGTCAAGTGTAAATGGTTCACGAACTCGCACTTGATGAGGGGTGCTTCCAACCATCGAGACGTCGGCAAAGCAATGGAGATTAAGTAGTATGCAAAGCAAGAGCCACATCATAGCCTCCTCAAGACCTGGCACCGCTTTTGAAAAAAGAGGCGAAGCTTTTGTAAAGGATCATCTCCTTCACATAACTCTATTCGGCTTATTCCGTGTGTTGAAGCGTATGATGAAAACTGTCTTCTTATCTCCCACAACTCTTTACGAGCCTTTTCGGAAAACTGTTGATTGCAGTTTAAGAGCGCACATGCGCCGTCTTCAGAGTCTTTAGCACATACCCATCCAAAAGAAGGGGGTGCTTGTTCCCAGCAATCTACAAGCTGAATGGCAATCATATCATTTCGGCGTGAAAGAGAGGAGAGGGACTCTTCCCACCCTGTTTCTTTGGAGATAAAATCGGAGATAACAAAGATCACGGCCCTTTTCGGCCCCCGCTGCTGTTCGATGGTACGAAAGCTCTGTTCCAAAAGCGTCTTTCGCTCTCCAATGCCAATATCGGCACACTCTTGAACAAGCCTTCCAGCATGAACCATCCCCCTTCTTGGATGAATATACTTCTCAACACCCTCTGAAAAAAGAACGAGACCCACACGATCGCGACTAATGGCAGCAGAAAAGATCAATGAGGCAGCTGTTTCAAGAGCAAGCTCTGCCTTCTCAGGTCTATCCCAAAAGACGGAGCCAGAGGTATCAAGAGCAATCAAAACGGTGAGATCTCTCTCTTCGAGAAAGGTTTTTACATACGGTTCATTAAGCTGTGCCAGTTTTGCCCATACAATAGCCTTGGGATCATCTCCAGGATGATATTTTCTGATCTCGTCATACTCAATACCTTGCCCACGAAATAGCGATTTATACGTGCCGAGAAACCGGCCGAGAACATGTCGTTTTACCTGCAGCTTAATTGCAACGCTTTTTTCGACCTTTCCCTTTTTCATAAAGAGGGGATCTCGAGCAAAAGACGGTCAACGAGTGCATCAGCACTTACTCCCGACGCCTGTGCTTCATAGCTTAACACAAGCCTATGGCGGAGAACATCTTTGGCAATCGATTTCACATCATGTGGCGTTACAAACTCCCTGTCAGCAGCTAGTGCAGAAGCTCGCGCCCCACGAATAAGCCACAGTGTCGCTCTCGGAGAGGCCCCCCATTGAATCATTCCTTCTAAATTATACTTTTTGAGCGTTTCAGGATCTCGAGTAGCCAGCACCAACGATACTGCATAGGCAACGACTTTCTCATCGACATGAACCTCTTCAAGCCTCTGCTGCATATTTGTCAGCTCATCCACGCTCAGACAGGGTTCCAATGGAGGCGGCATGATTTGGACCATGCTGCTTTGTGCTATTTTATGCTCCTCTTCTCTATCTGGATAGTTGACGAGAAGTTTAAACATAAATCTATCGAGCTCTGCCTCTGGAAGGGCATAGGTTCCTTCTTGCTCGATGGGGTTTTGTGTCGCCATCACAAAATAAGGCATAGAGACGGAAAAAGTTTCTCCAAAGATGGTCACATGCTTTTCAGCCATTACCTCGAGCATAGCAGATTGCACCTTTGGAGGAGCTCTATTGATCTCATCGGCTAACACAACATTGGTAAATACAGGCCCTTTTTCTACTACAAATCTACCCTCATCTGGTCGAAAGACCGACATTCCTATTAAATCCGAAGGCAAAAGATCCGGTGTAAATTGAATGCGCTTAAACGGTAGCCCGACAAGCTGCGCAATCGTCGATACGATCAACGTCTTTGCAATACCGGGAACCCCCTCAACAAGCACATGTCCACCTGATATAAGAGCGATAAAAAGCTTTTTAATCAGATCTTTTTGCCCTACAACACGCTCTTCCATGCACTCTAAATATCGATTCATCATCTCTTTCATCTAATGTCTCTCAAATAAATAAAAAGGTATCTCGTTTAAATACCTGATCCCCCTTTTCTTTAAAACTCAAGTTGCTTGCCTATTCCCTTTAGCAGCGTAAGCGAGGAAAATTAAAACTCAAGTTGCGACAAAGCGTGACATTGCTTCGAAAAACAAAGAGCATATATGCTTTTGCACTCGTTTGTATTACTTTGATGAGGAACAATGAGCCAAAATCTTCCCCCACCAGATCAACTTACATCACTTCCAGAAGGTCTTTTTTCCGTCTCAAAACGACCTCGACGAAACCGCTCAACGCCCGCATGGCGAGCATTGGCCACAGAAAATAGACTTCACACAGAACAGCTCGTCTATCCACTTTTCATAACAGAAGAGAAAAAGATCTCTCCAATACGAAACCTTCCAGGCATCTCTCGACTACCCCTCAAGGCCCTCTTAAAAGAGATTGAAGAAGCCGCTTCGCTTGGTATCAAAGCGGTGAACCTCTTTGCACACGTAGACAAAAGCAAAAAAGACGTCATAGGCAGCGAGGCGTATCACCCGGGAGCTACCCTTTACACAGCCATTAGAGCTATTAAAGACGAATTTCCAGAGATGCTTGTGATGGCAGACGTTGCTCTCGATCCATTTACAGATCATGGCCTTGATGGCATTTTGGATGAAAAAGGTCGCGTTCTTAATGACCCAACACTGGTTGCTCTAGCCCATATGTCACTACAGGCTGCAGAGGCAGGTGTCGACCTAATCTCTCCTAGTGACATGATGGACGGAAGAGTAGGGTTTTTGCGTCATGTTCTCGATGATTTTGGCTTTTCTCACGTAGGAATTCTTTCATACGCTGTAAAATTTGCCTCTTCGCTCTATGCTCCTTTTCGAGACGCTCTACAATCAACTCCCCAAAAAGGAGACAAGAAGACATTCCAAGTCAACCCGGCAAACAGCCGTGAAGCCATGCTCGAATGTTCTCTCGATGATCATGAAGGCGCCGATATGCTGCTCATAAAGCCCGCTATGACCTCTCTCGATATCATCGCGAAAGCGCGTTCTCAAACTCCCCTTCCTCTTGGAGCGTATCAGGTAAGCGGAGAGTATGCGATGATTAAAGCGGCCGCAGAAAAGGGCTTTCTCGACGAAGAAAAGGTGCTTATGGAGTCACTGCTTGCTATTCGACGAGCAGGAGCCGACTTTATCTTTACCTACGCAGCAAAGCAAATAGCACGTCTTCTCAAACCTTGATTTAAAGAAACAATTAGTTATATAATTAATTGTTCTCTTTTAAAACAAAGGCGCTTCTATGTTGCTTCGGTCCGTTATTATTGCATTGCTTATTTCCATTTATTCTTTTGCAGCACAACCTAGCTTTTCTAAGAGAGATGCCAAAGAGATAGAGAAAGGAATCGAACTCGTAACAGAGCTCAATGAGGCTTTTCAGCAAAACGGACTCAATGGCATCTCAACAAAAGAAATGGAGAACATAACAAGAAAAGCAAAATCACTTTCACCCATATTAAGAAGATACTGGTTTATTCTCTTTATGGAAAAGATATTCAACAAAAATCCGTCTGTTTTCCCAAAACAGTATCGGGTTTCTTCCAAAAATCTTTCCAAAGATGTCGTAGAGTTTGCCAAAGTAGCACCTGAATTGGCAAAAAGGACTCGAAAAGATGTAGGCGAAGGCAAAAAAGCCTCCTTTGCTATCGTTAGTGAGAACTTTTGTCGTGTCCACCTAAAACCCTTAGGCGTACAATTTCTGATGCAAGTAAACGAGTCTTTTCAAAAAAATGGGTTCAATGGCATTTCAATAGAGGAGATGGGGGATATAATAGAAGAAGAGGAATACTTCAGGACACATCCCATCGACACCCTGTCTTCTACTCTCTTCAAAAAAGCGCACGAAACTGGTCTTTTTGCCGGATTTATGGAAAAGGTATTTATACAAAACCTACCTATTGTCCCTAAACAGTATCGAGTTCCTCTCGAAAATCTTCCCAAAGAAGTCTCGAGGGCTGTCAAGATGGCACCAGAGTTGGCGGAAAGGACCCAAAAAGATATAGACGAAGGCTCACAAATCACCCTCCAAAGAATTAAGGACAATATCTGGCGTATTCGTCTAAAACCCGTCGGGATACAATTTCTGACACGATTAAATGAATTTTTTCAAGAGCGCGGCTTCATTGTTTTCTCGGATGAAGAGATAGAATGCTCAGTAGAAACAAACCTCAACCATTGTCAGCTTATAGCCACCGTTTTAGAAAAGCATTGTGTTATCGACTTTGTGTATGAACTGTTAACAAAATACCCCGCCTTTGAGAAGAAAGACACACGCATGCCCCCACAAAGTTGGAACCACTATGTTGGGATGATTCCTGAATTGGTACATCTCACTAAAAAAGATATAAACCACAGAGGGGATATCGACAAAAACCGTATCCGAGAGCACATCGAAAATATAGAAATGAGGTATTCTGATGCGATGCTAGGACATACATCGGGAGGGTAACGTAAACACCAGCAACTCCTGTTGCCTTCAAAAGAAAAAAGAGATACCGTTTAAACAAACTATTTTTAACGGTGGTTTTTTTATGTTCATTTTATCTCTTGTTGTCGCATCGCTTATTTCTTGCCCCTCTTTTGGGTCAGAACTTCCTTCTTACTACATTGCAAAAAAGACCAAAAAGAAAACGAAAGCGACCAAAACGGTTATCCCCATCGAGACCGAAGCTGTGCAATTTTTGACACGCATAAATACAGCGTTTCGTGAAAACGGGCTTAATGTCTTCTCAAAACAGAAGATACAAAATCTGCCGAAAACCGTATTAAAAGACCGATATGATTACGAAGATGAACCGCTCAACAAAAAGTTTCTGCTACTACGAGACTCCTTTATCTCCTTTATGGAAAAGATGTTCATAAAAAACCCCAATATCGTTCCTGAACAGTACCGAGTCGCCCTTCCAGATCTTCCCCTTGTTCAACAGTTTCTCATTCAACTCGCTCCTCAACTCGCACAAAAGGCTCAAGGAGATATCGACGATGATGAAGAGATCGATTTCGTAGGTGTAAGCGTAGATCTTGAAATGGTTGTCGAAAAATTAGCCTCCGCAGAGACCGTCTTATCAACGTATCAATCACTTTTTCCCGAAGAGCCCATCGACTTTACAGAGGTGTGCGCTTTATGCCAGCGCCATGATCTCGACCCTCCCACGCATCCAACAGACCCGGCTGAGTTTGTATATAGAACAGCCAAACTCAACACGAACAAAGACGAAATGAGAAGAATACGCAGACTCTCAACCAATCACTCTCTGTTCACCAAATGGATGGTCATATCGCTTAAAGAGGCCCTATCAGATGATGCGTCCGACAAAGAGGAGGTGCGCCGCTGCCTGCTCTTTACCCTCTTTTCGCTTCTTTACGACTCGCAACGCCTGAAATAATCTCGCCCCTGCTCTTTCTCGAGCTGCTCGAGAAGAAGACGTTCTGGAGGGAGAGGGCCTCTCTTTTGTGGCTTGGGGAGTCGACCAACGGAAAGTGCCTCACTGTTATTGTCTATCGCTTCAGAAGCAGGGGCTGTAGTGCGTCTTTCTACGCTGCCCTGAGAACCCTCTCTATCTCCATGGTCTTCGACTGCCTCCCAAGGTGAGAAAACATGCAGCCTTTCGTATACACAAGAGTTAACTGGGGCCTTTTCGGATTCCATCTTAATAACAATACCGTTACCTGTAATTCTAAGCCGAGCCCTCCAACTACTAACCTGGTCAACGTTACACAAAAACCCTTGCCTAAGAGATTCTTCTTCTGTTTTTGACAGCGGTTCGGTTTTACCTAAAATCCTTCTCTCAAGTGCTTCTCGTGTATCTTTTGGCAGAGAAGAAGAAAATGAGCCAAAAAAAGAACTCTCCTTTTCATTCCAAGAGGTAATCATCACTCTTTTCGGTCCTACTTGTAGCTCTCCTTCTCTTCGAGGCAGATTTTGTTCTGCGTTCAGCAAAAGCCCCTCTACCCAGTATGCCAATTTTACACCATATGATCCCAATTTGCTTCGGGAGCTCTCTATTGCTTCATTCAGCATCTCTTACACCCTTAGTTACACAACACAAACAATTTGAAAAATAAAACCAAGACAGGAACAATTATTGCACGCAACATCGAGAATCGGTTTTACATTACCGGTTGCAATTTTATAATCAAAGCGCTGGTTGGCTGGCCATGACAATCTCGCCCCGTGTAGAGCGTCAAGCCATCTCCTTTTTTGCCACACACGTTCTTCGCAGGAGATCCCCCGTCTCTTCCAACTACAACCTCATTTACCCTCTCAACGAGAGGGGGATGGACTCTTGGTTGTACACCTTCTATACCTTGAGAAAATATCTTTAAAGGGCCTGTGGCGCATTCTGGGGGAATACTTCCTACTTCCATCTAGCTTTCCTCCGCTTTTTGAAAAGCACGAAAAGAGCTCCGATCGTATTCGAAGGCCCTTTTTCTACTCAAACAGAAGCAGACAATGACATTTTTTACGTAAATTAAGCAAGCTTTTTTTACCACTAAATTCCTTTCGGACATAGACCTGAGCCTTTCTTATACTGCGAAAACGTCTATAGAAATAGTCTTATGTGCCTCTCTCAATCGGTAAAACTCTCCGCTCTGCAAAACCTTGACCTAAACGACAACAGCCTCTGCTTTCTCCCTGATTCTTTCGGGAGCCTCTCCGCTCTGCAAAACCTTTGGCTAAGCAACACAAGCCTCCTCGAAGGCTTCCCTGAGTCATTCAGACAAGGCCTTTTTCTGCTATAAACGTGCCTTACTGTTTTATCAACTGCGCCGTAACCCGTTCATTTACGGTCGGGGATCGGGCGCACTAATTGGGCGAACATTGTTGTTCAATTTTTAACACGAAAAGAAGAACATTTTTTCGTTAATAACAAGCAAATACATATTTACTCTAATTAAAGTCGCAAATATTG
>Ga0180437_10006543_pt1 | contig 15460 bp, 13 predicted proteins | sample SS_ome_4_FD_132410 | JGI IMG/M metagenome (GOLD analysis project Ga0180437, IMG submission 132410) | Hypersaline lake sediment archaeal communities from the Salton Sea, California, USA - SS_3_D_1 metaG | ecosystem: Environmental > Aquatic > Non-marine Saline and Alkaline > Hypersaline >...
ACTGGATGTGCCCAATCCCCCGCCTGGTACACCACAGGTTCTGATCGACCGGCACATGCTGGTGGGCCTGGACGAGATCGAGCGCCAGCTTCCGGGGCTGGTAGACACGTACCTGGCGGAAGGGGGCGCCTCTCTGCCGACCTGGGAGGACTTGCAGACGGGCGAGACCACTCCTACACCTACTCCCACGCCGAAGCCGATCCATATTGCCTACTTTGATCAAGTCGGTTGTCAGCAGTGCGCCCGCACCGCCTATGACCTCCGCGTGATCGAAGAGCGATATCCCCAGGTGCGCGTCGAGCGCTTTCCGATGGAGGATGGGGAGAACAAGCTGCTCAACGAGTGGTTGTGTAACGAGCGCGACGTGCCGGAGGAGAAGCGGCTCTCGACGCCGATGCTCTTTGTGGGCCAGGACGTGCTCATCGGCGAAGAGGCCAACCTGCGCAACCTGCTGGCCGTGGTGGACACATACGTCTCCACCGGCGCCGGGCCCATCTGGGAGGGCTTTGATCCGGAGCAGGCCGAGGAGGCCATGGTCACGCGCATCGAGAGTTGGGGGATACTCACCATACTCGGCGCGGGTCTGATAGATGGCCTTAACCCGTGCGCGTTCGCCACCCTGGTTTTTCTCATCTCCTACCTGACCTTCACCGGGCGCCAGGGGCGCGATATCCTGTTTGTAGGCGCGGCGTTCGCCCTGGGCGTGTTCCTGACATATTTGCTGGTAGGTGTTGGGATCCTCAAGGCGGTACAGGCCCTCGAGTTCTTCCCAGCATTGGGGCGCTGGGTGTACCTGCTGACGGGGCTGCTCTGCGTGGCACTGGCCATTTTCACGTTCCGCGACTTTTTCAGGGCACGCCAGGGCCGGGCGACCGAGATGGCGCTCAAGCTGCCTATGAGCTTGAGGCGGCGCATCAACAAAGTGATCCGCGAGAACGTACAGGTACCTGCCTTCGTGGCGATGGCCTTTGTGATCGGCTTTGTGGTCTCGCTCATCGAGCTGGCCTGCACCGGGCAGGTCTATTATCCCACCATCGTGTACATGACGAGCGTGCCCGAGTTCGCTGATCGCGCCTTTCTCTACCTGGCGCTCTACTGCCTGATGTTCGTGCTCCCTCTCATCGTTGTGTTCCTCCTGAACTACCTGGGCACAACCCTGGACACATTGCGACTCTTCATCGGCCGTTATACAGCCACTGTCAAGGCCATCACCGCCCTGTTGTTCGTCGGCCTGTCTCTGTGGATGACGTGGACCATAGCAGCTCAGTTTGGCGTCCTTGCACCGTGGAACTGGGTGCTCATAGGGATTACGGTGCTCGTCATCGCCGTGGGCGTGGTGGCCCTGCAGATGTACGAGCGGTCGGCCAGCCGTCAACCGTCGCCCCGTTCGAGGAAGAGGCGTCGCCCAGCGCGCCAGTAGGCGCCGGGCGGCGCGCGTACGCTTAAACCAGCGATGGGCTCTGATCTCAGCCGCCGTCACTACGACCCACCACGATCAGCAGAAGGAGGCATCGATGAAAGCCATGATATTGAGGCAACTGGCTCGCCTGCCGGAGAATGAGACGCCCCTGGAACTGGCGGAACTGCCGGCCCCCGCTCCGGGCGAGAAAGAGATCCTGGTCAAGGTCGCGGCCTGCGGGGTCTGCCATACCGAGTTGGACGAGATTGAAGGCCGGACTCCACCATCCCGTCTGCCGATAGTGCTCGGTCACCAGGTGGTGGGACGGGTCGCCGAGTCCGGAAGCAAGGCCGGCCGTTTCAAAGCCGGGGACAGGGTCGGCATCGGCTGGATCTACTCGGCCTGTGGGAAGTGCAGATTCTGCCTGGCGGGAAACGAGAATCTGTGCGCCGATTTCAGGGCCACAGGCAGGGACGCCGACGGCGGATACGCAGAGTACATGACGGTGCCGGAGGACTTTGCCTATCCGATTCCCGAGGTCTTTTCCGACGTCGAGGCGGCTCCCCTGCTGTGTGCCGGGGCGATCGGCTATCGGTCGCTGAGGCTGACCGGCCTCAAGGATGGGCAGAACCTGGGCCTGACGGGGTTTGGCGCCTCGGGTCACCTGGTGCTCAAGATGGCCGGGCAGCGGTATCCAAACTCGCAGGTGTTTGTGTTCGCCAGGAACCCCCGGGAAAGGGTGTTCGCGCGCGAGTTGGGGGCCGTATGGGCCGGCGACACGGCCGACGAAGCGCCCGAAAAGCTGGACGGCATCATCGACACCACGCCGGTGTGGAAGCCGGTGGTAGAGGCGTTAAACAACCTGGCGCCGGGCGGAAGGTTGGTGATCAACGCGATTCGGAAGGAGGAGGTGGACAAGGACTATCTGCTGCGGCTCGACTATCCGGCCCACCTGTGGATGGAGAAGGAGATCAAGAGCGTGGCCAACGTGGCGCGGAGGGACGTGAGCGAGTTCCTGGCGCTGGCCGCCGAGATCCCCATCAAGCCCGAGGTCCAAGAGTTCGCGCTGGAGGAGGCGAACCGGGCGTTGATCGAGCTCAAGACGCGAAGGATTCGCGGGGCGAAGGTACTGAGGATCGACTGAGCGGGATGGACCAGGAGGCAGCCGACCACCTACCGGGATCGCTCCCAGGTTGGGGGTCGGCTGCCATTCCCTCACCCTCCTTTCCTTGGGGAGGTAGGTACCTGTTCAAGAGCAACTTTGCTCTCGCATGGGCACTTGTGCGAGAGGACAGGGTGAGGTAGAATCTAGCAGTTACCGTGCACCTCGCCAGTACTTTCGACCTGGGTTGCCCCCGACGATATTTCCGCAGGACGTTGTGCGCAGTGTACCGAGCGCGTGCAAGCCAAGCAGGGAGAGAGGGACCCGATGAAGACCAAGCGCCTGATTTGTTTCGTTCTTATCTGTCACATAGTGGCCCTGTTGGCTAGTTGCAGGGCGGCCGATCCCACAACGGAGGCCTCCATTTCCTTTGCCTGGGCCTACCGCGCGGGCGACTATGTCAGAGGGACCCCAGCGGTGAGCGACCAGGTCGTCTACGTGGGGGCCGACGACAACGCGCTGCACGCGGTAAGTGCCGCTACAGGGGAGCTCATCTGGAGCTACGAGACGGCCGACAACGTCACCTCGTCGCCGGTTGTGTCGCAGGGAAGGGTCACCTTCGGTTCCTGGGATGGCACCGTCTACGCGCTGGATGCTGGCCAAGGTGAGTTGCGCTGGCGGTACGAGACCGATGGGTGGGTGACCGCCTCTCCGGTCATCAGCGATGGCGTTCTCTATGTCGGTTCCCACGATGGCTTCCTATACGCCCTGGGGGCGGAGGATGGGGACCTGGTGTGGCGGTACGAGACCGGCGGCCGGATCGCGGCGGGCGCGTCGCTGGCCAAGGGCATTGTCCTTGTCGGTTCAAGCGACAACTACCTCTACGCCCTCGACATCGCCGGCGGGGAGCTTGCGTGGCGCTATAGGACGGAAGGTGACATCGTGACCAGGCCGGCTGTAGCTGGCGGGATCGTCACTGTGGGCTCCCTTGACCGGAAGCTCTATGCGTTGGACGCCGCCAGCGGCCAACTGCGCTGGGTCTTTCAGGCCGGGTACGCTATCGAGTCATCGCCGGTCGTCGCCGATGGCCTGCTGTACGTGGGCGCGAACGACGGCCGGCTGTACGCGCTGGACGCCTATGACGGTCGCCTGATCTGGCAGTATCGGGCTGGGGACACCGTCCGGTCCTCGCCAGCGGTGTGGGGGAATCTGGTCTTTGTGGGCTCCGACGATGGCTCTGTCTACGGCCTGGACCGGGTGGCGGGCTCGCTGGTGTGGCGCTACCGTACCGGGGGCGCGGTCGCGGCGGGGCCTGCCGTGGCCGGTGGAAGGCTCTTTGTCGGCTCCACCGACCGCAGGCTGCACGCCTTCGACCTGGACGCGGAGTAGAGGGACTGTGATGGAACTGGAAAGGGTGAGGGGAATGGATCGGCGAATCGGTTTCGGGCATTTGGCCTTGGCTGTGGCCCTCCTGGTGTTGGTCGCCGGGGTGGTCGTCGGTTGGACCTTTAGGGATTATCTGCGCTCGCCTCAGGCCCTCTACCGCGAGGCTCAGAGCGCGAGCCCGGAGCGGGCGGCCGTGCTCTACGCGCGGCTGGCCGAGGAGCTGCCGCAGATAGAGGAATACGCCCGACTGTGGGCCGCGGAGGCCGCGATGCCGGATCTGGAGGCGGTGCGCGCGCTACAGGCCGTCATGGCCTTCCGGCCGCAGAGTCCGGCCGCCTACCACGCGCACCTGGCAATGGCACGTCACTACGCGAGCATCGAGGCGCCCGAGGCGGAGGATGAGTACCGAGCGGCGCTGGACCTGCACGACACCGTCGCCCTGCGCCTGGAACTGGCGCGCTACCTGGAAGAACAAGGAGACGGCGGCGGCGCTTACGCTGAGCATCGCCGCATCCTGGGCGAACGGCCGGACGCTTTCGCCGGCATGCGCCGCGTTGGGCAGGATCCGCTGGCCGTGGCCGAGCATCTGAACACCGCCACCTACTACAGCGATGCCCTGGAGACGCTGCGCGGGAACGATGACCCCGAAGCGCCGCCCTTGCGCGCGCAGGCGCTGGCCGGGCTCGGGCGCTACGAGGAGGCAGAGGCGGCCTATCGAGCCTGGCTGGAGGAGGCGCCCGACGACGATACGGCCCAGCTTGGTCTCGCCCGGGTCCTGACGCGCCTCGACCGTCCCGAGGAGGCGCAGGCGCTCTACCAGGCCGTCGACACCCCTGACAGCCAACTGGCCCAGGCCGAGCTGCTGGAGGAGGAGGACCCTGACGAGGCCCTGGCGCTCTATCTGGATTCCCCCTACCCGGTAGCCTGGTGGTTGGCCACCGCGATCCTGGAGCGGCAGGGGCGGCTGACGGAGACGCTGCCCCTATATGCCCGGGTGGGGAGAACGACCACCTACCTCGCCGACGACGCGGCATACCGACTCCATGTCCTGGCCCAGAGGGTGGGAGACGAGGAGGCACGGGCCGAGGCCGAGGCGCTGCTCAACCGGTTCGACCCGAGCTGGCTGGCGCTGCGGGCCAGCGCGGCTGAGTTCAGCCTGCCCACGGCACCGCCACTAGCCGCGGTAGGCAGCGACGTTCTGGACAGGGTGGCGGCGCTGGCGTCGCTCGGGCGCGAGGACCTGGCGCACCTGGAGCTCGTGTTGGCAGCCCGATTTCGCCGCGCACCGGAGGTGGACCTGGCGATGGCGGAGGCGCTCGCGGCGATGGGGGACGTGGTCGAGGCTCAGGCCATCGCTGAGGCGTATATCGAGAACCATCGGCGAGCGCCCCTGGCTTTCTGGCAGTTGAGCTATCCGACCCCCTATTCGGTGACGGTCGAAGCGGCGGCGGCCGAGTTCGAGGTGGACCCGCTGCTCATCTGGGCCGTCATGCGCCAGGAGAGCCGCTTCGATCCGGAGGCGCTCTCCTACGCGGGGGCGCGGGGCCTGATGCAGGTCACACCACCGACCCAGGCCTGGATCGCGGAGCAGTTGGGGGAGGAGATCTCGCCGGGCGACGCCTTCACCCCGGAGGCGAGCATCCGCATGGGGGCGTGGTTCCTGCGCTTTCTGCTCGATTACTACGAGGGGGACCTGGAGCTGGTCATCGCGGCCTACAACGGCGGCGCGGGCAGCGTCGATATCTGGCAGGCCGACCCGCTGGTCTCGGACCGGGACGACCTGCTGCGCTGGATCGGGTTCGGGGAGACCAGGGAATACCTGGCCCGGGTATCGTTGAACTACTGGGTCTATCAGGCGCTATATGCCAGCGGTGGCGAGGCGGAATAGGCGGGATCGCGCGCCAGGCTGCGCGACCCTGCCGTTTGGCGGTTGACCCGCCCCGCCGTGGTGATCGAGCCCCCAGGGCAGAGACGACAGGAGAACCGCCGTCTGTAAGCGGTTCTCCTGTTGATGTCGTGTGCCGTATTGAATGGATCTGAACGTGCCGTGAACTGAGCTACTGGAAAGCAATCTGTGCGATAGACGTCACCTCCTTGCCTTGTCTGGATATGACCAGAATGACTCTCTCGCTCACACTGAAGGTGAGGGACGGGCGACTCTCGATTGAAGTGTATCACAGTTCGGTAGACATGGGGTCGGGTTTTCCATAAGAAGACCTTAACATCTGGCTGAGGAGGCATACCGTGGGGGGGGGCAGAAGTCTCGTTGACGGGCCAGTGTCACGGGCTTGTCGGCGTCGCGCCGCGGCGCTCCGCTCGAAATGGCGGGGCTGAAGCGGTTCACCCCTGCCGCAGGACGAGGGGCAGCCACACGCGGTGATCGCCTGGCTCGACGGGCTCGCTGGGCCTGATGCGGATGACCAGGCCGCTGGTATCCTCGCTGACGTACAGCCAGCCGCTTTGATCGACGGCGACGTCTTCGATGCTGAAGAAGCCTGTGCACAGGGGACTGTGGCTCCCGTCCGGCCCGACGCGGCTCAAGCGACCGGCACCGCCGCCGATGTCCTCCTCGGCTACGTACAGCGGGAACCCGTCATCGGCCGAGAAGCGAAGGCCCTCGGGCGAGGCCAGGCCGCTGGCGAATGGCCTCCGGGTGCCGGCGCTGGGGTCCACGGTGAACACGCTGTCGGTGATGTGCAGCGTGAGTGTGAACCCTGGAACGACGACATAGCTCCGCTCCACGCCCGCCAGTTCGTTCGTCACGTAGAGCGACCCGTCGGGGCCGACGGTGATGCCGGCGTAGCTCCAGAACGCCACGTCGGCGCCATCGATCGTCGGCGTGTTGGTGATGATCCGCGACACCGCGCCGGAAGGTGAGACGGACGCGATGCGCGTTTGGAGCGCCGTTAGGTCCGTGACGAACTCGGCGTTCGATTCGGTGACGTAGAGCGTGCCGTCGGGGGTCCACACCACGCCCTCCGGCGCATCGAGGTCCGCGGCCAGCGTGGTCGTCAGGCTATCGGACGTCCTCTTGATCAAACGGCCTGCCTGGGCGTCCTCCACGATGTATAGACTGCCGGCGTCGTCAAAGGCGATGCCCTCTGGGTTCGTCAGGCCGGTGATGACCGGTGTGATGCTGCCGCCTGCCCCGACCTGGCTGATGCGTCCGGCCATCTCCTCGGCCACGTAGAGGACGCCGTTGGGGTCGAAGGCCAGTCCGTCCGGGGCGACCAGGCCCGCTGCATAGACGCTGGCGGTGTAGCCCCCCGTGCAGTCGATGCGGGGCAGGGCCGTGCCCCCACCAGTGGCAGCCCCTATCCCGCCGCTCGCGGCTGGATGGTCGGCGTGGGGACTGGAATCCGGTTCGGCGAGGGCGACCTCCTGCCTCAGCAGCACGACGGCGGACAGCACCAGCAAGGCGGCGAGAGAAGACAGAACAAACGCCCGGCCAGAGCCCCGCATGGGCTGTCCGGCGGACGCCGACGGTGATCTCTGTGTGGCGTCTATAGTTGACCCCCTCGAGCCATGTGCTCACACCTCTGAGACCAATCCCCACCACCCTCGTGGAACAGCGATCGATCACGTTGCAGACGTGACCTACATATCCTCTCTATCCAGGTCACGCTGCAAGTGTGACGGCACCCTGTTAGAGTTTCATTCTACCCGTTTCTGTCGTGGAGAGCAAGTCCGCTCTGGGCGAGGTAGGGCAATTGCATTTGGAGGAGCGGAGTGTTTTCGCCGTACCTGCCAGCCCACTTCGCTCCCTTTGGATCACCAGATCCGAAGGTTGGGCCTGCCAGAGGTCTGGATCTGGCGATCCAGACCGAGCGGATGGGCTAAATGCGATTGCCCTAGGGCAAGGGGTCAGGGTACGCAAACGGCGGCGGAAGAACCCACACGAGGGACGCTTGGGCCGGGCGTGAACTGCTAATCCGATGTCTGGCACAAAGACTGCGGCCTCCCCCTGCCCGCGGGGGGGAGGCCGCGACTTTCGGCATAGTGAAAGCGGGTAGCCAAGAGGAGGGCGGGCAACTATAGTATAGCACACACAGGTGAAGACAACGTGGACAGAAGGTAAAAAAAACCAAATGCTTGAATCCCTACAAATGATGTGCTACAATCACAAGTAGCAGAGCCATAGGCAGGAGGGCATGATGTTCGATATCTCGTTCTTTGTCTTGGCGCTCGGCACCGTCGCACTCTTTAGCTTCTTGGCAGCCCGTGCTGAAGCGAGGATGTGGCGCGCGGTCCACCGATATGACGGAGACCGTCGAGCACTGCAACGCCAGATCACGCTAGGGAAGTCGCATCTCCGCTAACGCATGTCCTGCGTGGAAAGGGCGGCCTTCCTCGGCCACCCAGGCGGGCCCAGCCGCCACGGTCGTCCGCGGCTGTTCCTTGCAGGCTGCCCAGATCAGCCGCACCAGCCATTGCTCCGTTCAGTCCGACGGTCCGACGGCTCGATTCTGCCCGACGCTTTCGGTTGCGTCGGGATTGGTTGTCACTCTCTGCTCCCCAGCATTGATATCACCGCGGGCGGCCGGGCATCGTGGGCGCTATTGCTTGCACCAGGGTGGGTGGATGTAATAGTCGTGGGACACGGTCTGCCCATCCGCTGACTCGACGGCGATGGTGTGCACGATCGCGTCGCATCCACGTGCCTTGAAGACGATCGCTGGGTTGGTCTCCCAGGTGCTGAAGACGTCCAAGTCGTGACTGACCGTGTAGGGAGGTGCGCCACCCGAGATCTGCAGGATGACCCGGCATTCATGATCGTCGTCGGGCAAGGGCTGCCAGCTGTCCAACCTCGTCGGCTCAGAGAAGCCCAGCGGCCCTGCGCTGGTAGGGGTGGATCGCGGCCGGGGGGGTGCGGTCAGGGCGGGCGGTCGGGGGGTTCCCGTGGGTGGCGGCGGAGTCGCTGTGGGTGTCGTAGGCGTAGTGGTGACGGCCACCAACACGGTGACGACAATAGGCGTTGGTTCGGCGGTAGCGGTCACGACGATGGGCGATGGTTTGGGGGTGGGGGTAACCACCTGCGTCACGACGACAGTCTGTACTTCAGGCATAGCCGTCGGCCCAGTGGGCGCCGGTACGGTGCAGGCGATCGGGCCAAGCACGAGGATAACACAAATCACGATGACGGGTGTCGTTTTTCGGAACATCATTTACCTCCTTAACCTGTGGGTATTCCTGGCCGGCCTTTGGGTGTTTCCGCGATGCGAGCCTGCCCCTATCAAGTGTGGCATCTCGGAGCGGAAAATGCCCGCCGGATTCTGTGGCTTCCCTCAGGACGGGCTGCTCAGGGCGGGCGGGCTTTGTGCTACGATAAGGGCTACCAGGGCGTGCCTATCATCCTGGTCAGCGTCTCGGATCGGTCGGATTCGCGCGGCGTCTATCGTTTGGTGGTTGCTAGTATAGCTCCAACGGGCGCAGAAGTCAATGGGCAAATGGCCCGCCGGCAGTCCGGACGGCCGTCTGAGAGACAGGGCTGGTGTTCCCAGCGGTGACGCTCCCCGGCCGCCATCTTGCGCGTCCAGCGTCGGTGGATTGCGTTCCGGTGGGCCGCCTACGATTTTGAAGCGCAGGATTTGACACACATCGTGATACGCTTGCGTGCTACACTATCCGCAATCCAGGTTACCCTCATGGGTATCAAGGAGAAGGTAAGGAGATGGATTGGTATGCCCTAGGGACTGCGCTGTCAGAGGCGTTGCTCATCTTAGCAATCAGCCTGCCCGTCACGTGGTTCTTCCACGGATGGGCGATGGCGGTTGTGGATGCTGTGGCCTCGGAAGAGTGAGACGTGCTTACGCCTATCACACGGGATCACGGGGTCATCCAGCCACGCCTGGAGGTCGAAAACCGGCTGGCGTGAGCCCGCTGCAAGAATACAGAGTTGTTCTTGAACAGGTGCTGAGCCCTCAATCCGCCTGCCCTCTTCCGACGACGAATTTCCCCGTGAAGTACTTTTTCCGGATCTGCCCAACTTCCTCCATCCAGCGTTCAAGCCCGACGAGCTTGATGCGGGAGAGATGGTAGACCTTCATATATCCTCCTGTATCTCTCTCATACAAGCGATGCCAGCTATCTCGCCACCCTCATCGGCGAGCAGGAGACGTCCTGCCGGGGGCGAGAACACAGGACACGGGTCAGGTGTTGATCCGGGGCGCCCCTGCCCCTTTCGAGTAGTTCGTTGGGGCGAGATGTCATCGCGTGGCCCCCTCGTTTTGACCTGGAGCGGTTCTGGAGTATACTCTGAGCAGCGCTGGAGTGGTATGACGTGTGATCGTTGCGCTGTAGGATTGTCGTGAGGCTCAGCAAACCCGCCAGGATTCTGATATGATCAATGGAGGCAGAGACTGAGACAAGTCCTATCACACGTTCTTTGGATTGGGGGAGCAACCGACAGCGGTAAGACGACCATCTCACAGACGGTCGTCGGGCGATACGCACTCCAAATGATTCTGGCTGAAGGAACATGTTCATACGGGTATGCTGCTGGCCGAGCAGGTGAGGGCGCAGGCTCAGTCAGCGGGCTGACAGTGTATGAGATTGATGGATCTCGCTCGGTCGAGGAGGGGTGCACCCATGGGCCGGTCAGACTTGAATGGGCAAGCTGCTGTATGTGCTGAGGCACAGCCAGCATCATTTGGGAGAGATGAACGCGGAACTGAGCAGGCGCGGCATTAAGACGGCCATCTGGGAGAAAGAAAAGGCCACCAAGTTGGGGCTATCCCCGTGGTGGTGACGACACCTTGCCGGGCGGGAGCGACCAACACGCTACGGGGGGACTACCGGGAGGAGGAGCGGATGAAAACGATTCGCAAAGCGTATGATCCGGACGCCGACTTTATGAGAATTCGTGGCTTTCTCATCGATACCTTTACGCTGTACCAAAGGCCGTTCAACTGGCTGATTGACCGCTGGAACTTTTGCCGGTATTGCGTCATTCCTCTCCACTCATACTATAACGTCCGGTATTTCGGCGTGCCCACGCGCCCGCCCCATCACTTCCGGGACGAACTGCCCCTGTGGGAACAGAGCATCGGCGTTTGGGAGAATGGAGAGGGGCATATCGTGGGAGTGGTCCATTCTGAGAACGAAGAACCGGGAGAAGCATGGTTTCAGATACACCCGGACTATACCTTTCTCTACGATGAGATGGTGACCTACGCCGAAGAACACCTCGCAGACCGCGTCGGGACGCTCGGGTATGTCAAGCTCTACATCAACGGCAACTGCGAGCTGGAGGAGATCGCGCGCGCCAGGGGATATAAGCAACTCAAGTATCGTATACCCCACCTGGAATACGTCCTCGATGAGCTGCCCGCCCCACAGCTTCCCGAGGGTTACGTGATCAGGAGCGTGCTTGAGGAAGACGACGTGGACAAGCGACGGATGGCCAAGGTCATAGCGTTTGGCGGCAACTATGCTCCGTCAGACTGGGCCCCGGCGGCGGCGTTCAACGAGATACAACAAGCGCCGGATTATCGCAAAGACCTGGATCTGTTCATCCTGGCCCCCAATGGGGATTATGCCTCGTTCTGCACCATCTGGATCGATCAGAAAAACAAGTACGGCAAATTCGAACCTGTGGGGACCCATGCCGAATATCAAGGCCAGGGGCTGGGGCGCGCTTTGCTGCTGGAAGGCTTTAGACGGATGGCGCAACATGGCGTCACCCGTTCGTTTATGGACTCGGACAATGAGTTCTATCGCAAGGTCGGTTTCAGGGAGACGCCGTATTTCTATTCTCCCTGGATTAAGTACTTGTGAGCGGCGAGAGGAAGGTCAGTACGGAGGAGGAGATAGAAGTGAGTGTCAAGGATATCAAGTCCCAATACCTTGCATGTCTTGAAATGCTGAGGCAGGCGGTCATTTTCCATAGCCCCCACACAAGGAGCCAGAGATTGGGGAACCGTATACCAAGGAGGAAATCCTTGAGTATCACGAGATATGCCGGGAGCAGGTTGAGGAGCAGGTGCCTTCGTTGGAACTGAATGCGCAGTCTGGGTTTCATTAGGTACTTTGCACTTTGGCACAAGAATCAGGTGCGAAACGGCTACAGGAGTACGGAGTTGTTTTCGGACAAGTACTTTAGGATATGAAGCCTTGGAAAATCGGACTTATGCGTGCATGTCTCAAAGTCAATCTCGTTGAGCGCGACCAGCTCATTCACGACGATCTCGAGGGAAGGGGTCCCGATCCCGGAGGTCGCTACGGTAGTTTTCAGCGGCGAAATGATCGTCGCTCGTTCTCCTGTGTTCTCTGAGGTCCCGGTCACGGTGACAGGCCCTCGATGCTCGTGCTCAAGTTCTAGATCACGCAGGAACGTGGAACCAATCATCTCCGCGCGTCCGGGGTCCCCTACCAACAGGATGTCTGGGGCTATCTGCCCCGGTTTGATCTGAAGGTGGTAGATTCGTCCATGCTCATCGATGGGCAAATCCGATGCCGTGTATGGCGCAGCTCGGTTGATCATGAAAAAGAACCCCCTTCTGCGCGGCAAGGTCTGGGTTCTTTATTCTTGATGGTACCATCGTGGTGCCTCTTATGTGCTACTCATGTGTGCCTCTGAATGCGAACGGGGATGGCAGCTCCGACCGCTCGTTGGGCCGCCGGGTCGCTCATCCCGACGATCACCACAATTCACCAGGACGCCATTCTGCCGAGAGTGGCGCATCGAGATCGAGGGGTGGTGTCTTGGGAAGGCGGAGTATCATCACGCTCTCGTCCGGTGTTGGCAATGGCTCGCCAGGCATTCTGATGAACAGCGGGCCTCGCCAAAAGACCCAACCCAGTCTCGAGTACAATCCGGGTTCAGCGGGACAAAGAGCGCCGAGCTCAAAACCAGCGATGGCCTCGGCGAGGCGTTTCATCACCTCGGTCGCAAAGCCTCGCCGCCGGTGCTCAGGCTCCGTCGCCACCATCTCCACATAGGCCGTGCGCAATGGCACTTCACTACCCGGCTGCAGCCACCGCGTTATCCACATGGCGTGGCTTGCCAAGGAGCCAGCGTAGAGACCGAGAACGTGCGTGGCGTCGATCAAGGTGTCGAACAGCGGGCCGAGGTCCTGCCCGTATGCGCGGTTGCAGAGCGACATGATGTCTCTTCTGGCAGCATCAGATAGAGATTCGGCGCTGACTACTTCGACGCGCAGACGATCACTCATGTGAACAGAAAAAGGCTTCGGCAGTCGCTGGAAGCCTGACCCCATAGAGAAACGAGAAATCCCCACGAGAGCATCAACTTGCTTCTGAACAAGTACATAGTGTATTACAACTCCGCGCGGAAGTCAAAAGCAAACGCCCCGATTGACTGGGGGTGGGGTGGGGGGCAGTTGGAGGTTCCGATCTCAGGCTGTGGGAGCTGCACTGTGAAACCCGACACCTGAGACCGGCTGTACGGTCTCAGCGGTCCAGCTCCCACAGCGTGAGCGACTCGAAGCGGATCGCCGTGCCGTCGGGATAGGCGCTGTGATAGACGGTGCGACAGAAATGGTCGGAACTGCCGGAGGCAGCCTGTAGCTGTAGACTGAAAGCGCATAGGCCCACCTGAATTGGGTCCTCGACGGGAAACGGCACGTGTCCCACGGTGAACCAGTCCTCGCCATCCGCGCTGCAGAAGGCGTGCGCTTGATCGCTCACGCGCTCCAGCCGCAGGATAATCCGTCCCGAAAACTCGCCCCGACCACCGGTTCGCACTTGCTGATTCGTTACCTCGATAACAGACTGATCATTGGCGGACTCCTCAACTTGTCGAGGGCCGTTGGTGGACTCCTCAACTTGTTGGGGGCCGCTGGTGGACTCCTCAACTTGTCGAGGGTCGCTGCCGGACTCCTCAACTTGTTGAGGGCCGTTGGTGGACCCCTCAACCTGTCGAGGGTCACTGCCGGACTCCTCAACTTGTCGAGGGCCGTTGGCGGACTCCTCAACTTGTCGAGGGCCGTTGGCGGACTCCTCAACTTGTCGAGGGTTGGCCCGAACAAGTTCGGGACTCCGGTCCAGGTTTTCGCATTCCGGGGCGTCCCACAGAGGCGCGGTGTTTGCTTCCTTGAGGGGCAACTGGCCACGCCCGATGATCACGTCCTGGTTCTCCAGGCAGCCTCTGAAGCAGATCTCGCGCTCGCCCCTCGTGCCTCTGTCGAGGCGCAGGTAGTTCTCCTTGTCCTTCCAGAGTAATAGCCCACTAAAACTCGGCGAAAATCCCTCCCTGGTTGTACGCTCGAGAGGGCTTTGAGTGGTACTAGCGGGTTGGGGTGGTAGGTAGGAGTGTGCTCCTGAAGGCATTGCAGGCCAGCCAGACGCACATGCGCCCAGGCTTATCGCCTGGGCGCATCCTGGAACAGCTCGAGGGGATTGCAGCGCTCCCACGCAGCCGCTTTTCTCGGAGGAACCACTCGAGATCCTCAAGCGGGTGCGGACGGTTGGCGTCATCCTGCTGGGCCTGCTGGCAGCTTGTGCGCAGCTCGGCCAGGAACCGCTGTTGGACCAGTGGGCGGAGCGCAGAGACTGCAACCCCCTGCATCATTATAGGGGCGCGGCCGCGAAAGTCAAGCGCATGTTGGGAACGGTCTTTGGCTCCCTTTGACGAGCTCGCAAGATTGCGTGGTCGGGGAGTCACGCTGCAAGCGTGACCTACGGGTTTCGTCCAGGGGCTATGTAGGTCACGTTTTCAACGTGACGATTCCCGGTGCGGGGGGCTTGCGCAGGACGGGTAGAATGTGGTATACTGGCATTGTGTAGGTCCCGGTGCTCTGTCGGAGCCCGATGCGTGGTCCTATAGGTGCTTGACGACCCGATCACCCGATGCCCCATCTGTATGAACTGATCCAACACAAGGTGACGGCCTGGCGGGAGGATGGCTACCCCGCCGACGACTACCCCGCCATCGCCGAGATCCTCGACTACGCTTCAGGTGCAACGCACTTCCGAAGTGCGTTGCACCTGAGGGGTTGCTGTACCACAATTCTGAAGGAGGCAAAGCATGGAGAAGCGTTACGCAGCACTAAGAGTCATAGGCACAATCTACAAAGTACTTGGAGGTATAGCAGGGATTGTCACGATCTTACTGGCAATCGGCATCTGCGCCAGCAGTGTTCTAGGAGGCGCGGCGATGGGCAATTTGGGCCGCGAGTTCGGCGGTGATCCACGCGTTGCTGGCTTACTCAGTGGATTCCTTGGAGGCGTAATTGGAACTGTCTTGGTGATTATCTATGGCGGTGGGTTTGCAGTGACCCTTTATGCCCTTGGCGAAGGAGTATATCTCCTGCTTGCGCTGGAGGAGAATACGCGCGCAACGGTCGCGTTGCTACAACGGCAAACCTAACCCCGCTCGTCGTGAGCTTCTGTACAAGTGCAAGTAACGTGGCGATTCGTGGTGCGAGTGTCAAGCTGCTCTGACCGCACCGGCCTGAAAGAGCACTTTGTCCTGTGCTTTGGCCCTATACTGCCCTGGTCTTGTCCGACCAGGACAAGGTCCGCACAGGACAGTGTCCAGGACAAAGCACAGGGCCGGTGCTGGGTCGCGCTCGGGGCGAGGGCGACTATCTAGCACCGCCTGTTTACGGCGG
>Ga0180437_10006544_pt1 | contig 15460 bp, 23 predicted proteins | sample SS_ome_4_FD_132410 | JGI IMG/M metagenome (GOLD analysis project Ga0180437, IMG submission 132410) | Hypersaline lake sediment archaeal communities from the Salton Sea, California, USA - SS_3_D_1 metaG | ecosystem: Environmental > Aquatic > Non-marine Saline and Alkaline > Hypersaline >...
GCATGGCTGCACCGAACTTGAAGAGCTCTGGGATTATCACAGTTGTCAATAGCGTGTAGAGCTCTTGAAGTGCACTTGCTACATTGACCCCAAATTCGAAGCCCTTATTCATCTCTTTTAGACCTTCAAATGTTCCCTCTCCAAAGAAGGACTCGAACATATCTTGTCCAACCAACTGAGCTGCAAATCCAACGAGAGCTGAGATGAAGAAATGAATCACCTTAATCAGCATTGTAGCTGCAGCAGCCAGCTCTGGGCCAAGATATGTGGCCAGTGTCTGCTCCAGTTGAGTGAAATCCAATGCCAGGAATGTATAGAGAACTTCAGCTACCTGAGCTATCAGGCCATTGATGAAATTCATCGCTCCCTGGAATTCCTCAGACTGCACAACTTGGTTAACTGCCTCAGAAAGAACTGCTCCAATTCCTGAGATGAGAGTTGCAAAATCAATCTCTCCAGCCAGGTATTGTCCAACAAGCTGACCAAGACCCGCTCCGATTCCAGCAAAGACTTTCATCATCAATGCAAAGAGTGGTCTAATGAGCGTATTGAACATCTTGGCCATCATTCCCAGGACTATCAAGACAGGAATCAAGAGTGGGAGCAGCAGGTTGACAAATGGCTCGACCATCTTTCCAACCAGTGCAATCAGCACACCAAACATCTTGTTCAGGGTGTTGAAACCCATGGTTATTCCCTTGACAAGCATCGAAAGTGCTTCCAGGATGAAAAAGATTCCCAGAATCGCACCAAGGACTTTTACGATTCCATGGACAATATCTGCAAGAGGTTCGAGCAACGGTGTCAGAGCATCAACAACAATACCAAGGTCGACAAGTCCACCTTGGACTTTCTTCTTCCCTGTTCCTGTGGTTTTGCCAGTTTGTGCTTTCTTCCCTGTCCCTACTCCACCTGAAATGTTCGGTCTGCCACCGATTGACGAGCCTGCAATACCTCCACCGATATTTGCAAGCTGTTTCTTTAGGTCACTCGCATCGACCTTCAATTTCACCTTAATAGGGATTTCTGCTGCCATGTTTCTTACCTCAATTCTTTCTTGAATTTCCTGTTTCCAACCTTGGCTTCACGTGCTTCGGATTTCCCCGACAGAATCGCCATGTAGATATCCAAAATCTCTGGGTCTTGCTCCTCAATCTGGGCAGGAGTCCAACCATAGATGTCCGACAATGCCTCCATGTTGAGGTACATCGGAATCAACGGTGAAATCTTCCCTATCTTGATGAGGTACTCCACAGTCTTTGGATTGTTTATCTTGGCGATTTCTCTGAGTCGGACAAAAAATCCTGCTCAGCCTCCGTCTTCTTCAGACCCATCTGGGCTTCAAGCCATCCGTAAATCATTTCCAAGTCCCTGTCAGCTACATCCATGAAGCTGTCTTCTGTTTTGAAGACCTGGCCTCCGTTGTGCAACTTAAGCAAGATTTTCCATCTTGCCCGATTCAGTTTCTCGACAATCTCTACTCCCTTTTCTGGGTTCTGTACGTCTCCACCTTCGACTTCTTTTTGGAAGGCCGTTGCTTCATTCTGAAGAGGCAATACCGTCTTCAGGTACTCTACCTTATGACGATATGTGGGCCTCTTGAACTCCACAGCGTGCATCTTCCCGTCCACTTCTATTTGGTCAAATTTCTTCACCACATCACCAATTAGCCTCAAGGACTTGGTCTACCATTTCGCCAGCTCCAAGTATTCCCTTTCCGGCAATATCATACAAGATGAAATCTCCAAGGTCTACAGTCTTGTTGATTGATTCAACTTGACAGCTTCCCAATGTGATTGACAGTGAGAGCTCTCCGCTTCCAAGAGCAACACCATTGTCGGCTGTGAAGATAGTGTTGAAGGATGATGGTGCACCTGCTGTTGCAGTTGTTCCACCCAGGAGTCTCTCATGCTCTGTTGAGTCAACAAATCCGATTGTCGCTCTCCAGTCACAGTTCAGGATGTTTGAACCTCCTGCTGCTGGAATCCTGCTTCCAAGACCCCACAATAGGTTGGAGTTTCTGTTGAATGAAAGTTCCCAAGACTGCACATAATTGACAGTACTTCCACCAATGCTCAGGCCTGCTTCAAATCCTCTCAGTGGTGTTGCTGTAGGAACTTGAGCTGCAGTTGCAGTTGCACCTGAAACATCAACGTTCTTGGCAACCCAATCACTCCTGAATTTCAGATAGTCATCCATTGCCACACTGATAGTGGGGTTCTGGAAGAGTACACCTGCCCAGAGATGCTGAACATCTGTTGCTTCATTGAAACTCTCTTCAAGAGTCACTGATGGCAAATCATCTGCATAGACCATCGTGTGAGTACAGTCAGTTGAAGTGTCAGCGTGAGTAGTGGTTCCTCCATAGAGGGCATACTCCAAGAGTCTTGCGTTGGTCATGTTCACTTCAATGCTTCCCTTTGGAGTGTATTTTCCTGCTGGGATTGCTTGAGGTTTGGACTGACCAAGAGCATGAACTTCCTCAGTTGCCTGAGTATCGTTCTGGTTGAAGCTCGTTACTGCACCAATCTCCCTGTCTGGAACAACTGCTGTTCCCCATGTTACTTCTTCTTTTACGAGAATCGTTGAGTGGATTCCCTTGTTCACATTAGCCATATTAATCTACCTCCTCTGTTTTCTTTTTCTTTGGAGTTCTGGACTCCTCCTTGACTGCTGGTTCCGGTTCAGACTTTGGCTCAGTAGGTCTTTCACCAACCTTCTGGAACTCAGAGTCCTTCTTTCCCAATCCAGGCAAGAATTCAAGATGCTCTTCAGCCACCTCTACAGGCTGCCCAGCCTTGAACTCATAGTACATTCCTTTGTTTGCTTTTGTCACGGTCATGCTTCTTTTCGATACTACTTTTACCATATGTTAACACCTCATGCTTCTTGTATTCCTGGCAGTTCTACCAGGACGTTCCGCTGGAAACATTTGTCTTTCCCGAACGTCGATGGGAGCATTGGCCCAAAGCCGACATAGCGGATGTAATCTACCTCTTTCCAAACTTTTTTGTTGCTCATGAAAAAATCTTTTATTTTTGTTGCAATTTCATCAACGTTCTTCTGGCTCAGGTCATAGCAGATGACACTGGCCCTGATATTTGACCAGGTATTGGATGCTCCACCAAGAGCTGCATCAACAGCAGTTGCCAGGTCAAGACCCATTCCAACACGTGGGAAGTCCTCTCTCTTGAGGTACTCCTGTGGATAATCAGGGAAGAGTTTGTCTGTGCTTCCCTGGTCATAATTGATAACATATGCCCCGCTCTGGGCATTTACAAACGAGATAACTCCGGTGCTGTAGTTGACAGTGTAGTCGTCTATCCAGGTCAAAGGTGAACCTCCAACAGTGATGTCTCTGACATTCTTCAACAGGGTAGGATTAGTTGCCAATGTATGGCTGTTGGCTGCAACGAATGTACCAGTGTCCTGGCTCGTTGTGACTCCCCTATCGCCAACTGAGAGTATGTCCGCATTGCGCAAGCGGATAACCATTTCTTCCTTCAAATCGTACAAGTTTATCTGTGCCATATTTCCTCCCTCCTGGGATTAAGATAGCTGAACCTCAGCCTACCTGAAATTTCTCGTGAACGCATCTTCCATTATCTTTGGGTAATCTCGGTCAATCACCTCGAATATGAACGGATTTGGTGCTGTTCCAGGATGTTTCACCTTCTTGGTGAAGACTTCCTTTCCATCAACTTTGAACCGAAGGAACTTCTTGTTCTTCGGCGTGATTATGTGTGGTGGAGTTCCATAGAGAACATAATCCAGGTAGTCTGCTGCCAGGATTATGATGTTGTTGTCTGTGTCAATCTTGTATGTGAAACTGTTCTTCAGGAACCCAGTATCAACTGGAGCTGCCTCAGCAAATGCTTGTGAGATGTTCAGACCAATCTCATTGAGTGCTTGGTTGAACTTTTTCTCCAAATCAGCTTCGTCAACTATCAGTTTCATCATACATCACCATGCAAGAACAGATTGCTGTAGTCATACACCTTCTCAGGTGCACTCCCGAACTTTCCGTATCTCTCGATATGGTTTTTGATTATGAATGAATCAAATCCCTTGGTCACTATTCCAGACGTTTCTGCAGCCAAATCGTGGCTCGCATCTGTGATTGTAAATTGAGTAGCTGTTGGTGTTGAAGCAACAGTGTAGAGGGCATCATAGTTTGTCGTGCCTCCAACAAATACCTTATCACCCACACTCAACCCATGGTTCTCTGAGGTACTGATGGTTATTGTGGTTGCATCCCCATCAATACTCGTGATTGTCAAGTCTGTCCCATTTGCATAGATGAAGTCATCCTTGGCAACACCAGCAACTGGTCTTGAAATGAGATATGCATCTCCACCTTCGATAAGACCTGCCTTTTCAAACATCCATTTCTTTTCAAGACGAAGGAACACGGCCAGAATCACACTTGCGGATGATTCATTTGCTGAGAGTGTCTCTTCACCAGTGATATTGTCGATGGTTCTTGTCTTCGGAACATGTACAACATAACGGCCCAACCTCTGGATGTAATGCGTATTGAATTGAGCTTCCGTTATCAGTGTTCCTCCCGTTGCCATTTCATATCATCCCATTACCACGAACGGCTTCTTCCTCACTATCTTGCCAAGAACTTCTTTGCGTTCTTCTCTCAATGCAAGGATACCTTGTTTGATGTTAGTCCAAGGTTCTCCAAGGCTGAACTGCATCTCTGGCAATGAACCAGAAGTGATGTCGTCGTAAGTAGCACCAATCTGTGCAGCAAGAGACCTAAGAGCTGCATCTACAGCACAGAGTCTCTGCACAGTTCTCGGAATCGGATATTCACCATAGAAATAATCTATGGCAATGAGTTGTCTTTCATTGTCTGCAAAGTAGCTTGCTTCGGATGTGCTTCCGAGCTGAATCTCACCAGAATCTCTCTTGATAATCAAGGTCGATGGTGTGATGCTCGTGCTATCTATTGTCAGCAAACGGATATTGCGAATTGGATAGAAATCCATGAACATGTTTGAGAGGCCGTTTCCATCCAGCTTGTCCAGGCCAGTGTCGCTTCCATCATGGTTTTTCCTGCATGGAGGCACAACTCTGTACTTGGATGTGTTGTCGATTGCAGCACTAAAAGCGGGAGAGACAGTCAGGGATGTCGTATCATTGTCTGTGATTTCTCGGTATTCTCCGGCGTTCGTTCCTTCATACACCCAGACCACATAACCTATATACTCATCTGCCGTCCACGATTTTCCTGAATCGGTAATCGTGGTTGCATCTCCTGACGTCGCCGTCCCGCTTGTCTCTATAGACCAGTAAACTGTACCAGTGTAGTCATCTATGAAATCCATTGCATCCAGGATATTTGCTGTGATATCGGCATCACTAATTGGCCCTCCAGAATCTGGATAACCAGCAGCCCTCTTCACATCCGCTACAGTACAGTACATTTTCTACCTCTAAACTGCTTTTGTCATAGCAACATACCACCAGCTTGTGCCGTTTGAACCGACAAGCCAGAAGTTGGTGTCCGCATTGTTGTCATCCACAAATGCCATGAATCCAGAACCCACAGTTGCTGGTGTTCCGAATGCTGAGTCGAGCTCGGCATCTGTTGGAGGGTTGGAAACATCGCTTGTGTCAACCTTCGTCATTATACCTTCTGCAGTTGCATCCACTTTCAAATCACAATCTATTGTAGACGTATCCACTGCAAATCGCAACGTTCCTCCAGTTGAGATTCCAATCTCATCATTTCCTACTCTATAAAGCCCTGTATTGCTGTCATTGCTGAATCTCAGAGCTGGACTGGCAACAGAACCATCTGGGAAATTACAGATATTTGCAAAGGAAGATTCTGTGGCTGCCAAAATAATCTTCCAAGCTCCTCCTACTGCAAAACGAAGTGAGGAACCTCCCGAATACATTCCTTGGTTGGTGTTAGCTGAGAATGAATATGATGGTGCTCCAGCAGAACCATTTCCCAATAATGAGGGGTCTGAACCTCCTCCAGCTGCTGCCCATTTTAATCCTGTTGACTCGGCTGAGTCAGCAGTCAGAACAGTATCATCAGCCCCAACACCAAGCCTTGCAAGGGCTGTATCAAAACCAAGAATATCTCCTTTCGTTGTCAGGGGTGCTACTCCAACTGGTCTCACTCATTTCACCTCATCTTGCCTTCTTCCTACCTTTCACAATAACTGTGTTGGTTGCTCCATCGGCCACTACTTTGACTCTGTAATATTTGTAATTGAAATTGTCAAAGTCAATTGCGAAGGTCTCAGTTCCGTTGGTCACAGTGATGCTTGCATTGCCCACTGAGTTATCATCAGTTCTGTAGCCTCCTTTCGTAACATCAATCCAATCTGCTGTTGCAGTATCTTCATCATTTGTTCCTTCCACAGTGAGTGTCAGAGTTCCATCGGCATCGATGAGTTTTCCAGTAAGGCTCATGTCGTCATAACCATCCATGGATTCCCCAGTCGCTGAAGGATAATAGTGGGTAGCTGCTGTGACATTGGTTGTATCAACCAAATCACTGAGAGTGGACTGGCCGAATACACGTCTGGCTATTTTGCCATCATATACTTTGTCTACATCTTCTGCCATGTGACTCTACCTCACTCAGATTCTTCCTCAACTTTCTTGCGTCTGCTGCTGACTTTTCGCCTGGAAGTTGTTTCCTTTTTTTCTTCCTCCTTTGGCTTTTCAGGTTCAGCTTTGGCTTCTTCCTTCCTTGGATTTTTCCATCCAGCACGTCCTTCCGAATCTTTTATCATAGGCATATATTTCACCTCAGTTTTTCGTTAAAATAAAAAGAAAGAAAAAAATCAGGTTGCTTCGTCCTGACCCCATATGTATATGGTTCTTGCTTCGTTGTCAGTCGCTCCTGGAATAGTCACAACACCTGCTGCAGAAACAGAAGTTGCTGGAATCAGCCCATCTGTTGCACCAAGTACGTTGCATCCGTACACAGTCTGGATGACTGTGGATACATCAACTGTGTCCCCGTCATCTGCTGTTGCCGGAGTCACAATACTCCAAAAGTTCATACCTGCCATTGCTGCAATTTTAGTTACAGTACAATCTCCAATCGCTATTGCTGCCATTCATATCACCTATATAGAATCAACCCACTTGCTGGGGTTGCTGTTGCGCTGGTCAGTGTCAAGACGTTCGTGCTTATTGTCACGGGGTCTGCAACACCGTCAGCATCCGTTGTGAGCTGAGCCCATTTCACTTCAACTGCATTCTTCACAGTCCAAGTATCATTCTGAGCTGCTTTCGCTCCTGAATCTACCCAACCGAGCTTCCAGCCTTTGAGGTTACTCCCAGCTTGGGGCATAATCTCTTCAGCCGTCACGTTCACATTCGTTGCCATGATATCACCCTAAAATAAAGGAATAGAGGAAAAACCTCTATGCCGATATCTCAGTAATACTGGAACAGAATGCTGTGTTTCTGATGATGAGTGCCTCGTAACATTTGAGAGCAAACTTCTCAGAGTCGTTTGTTCTTGCCAGGTCGAAGTAGGTCAAGTCCTGCAATACAGCCATGTGCACGACGCTCATGTCCAAGAAGTAAATTGCTTTGCTTCCAGAGACATTGCTCATGAACATGCTCGGAATGACTGGTACGTCACCCACCATTGTGTGAAGCACAATAGTTGTGAATCCCCAGAACACCTGTTGTGTTGGCTGCATGTAACCAATCTTTGCTGTCAAGAGTCCGAGCAAGTCAGTGTAAACACCGCTTGAACAGATAGCCAAGTTTGGTCTTCCTCCGTCATCGAAAGCATTTTTGATTGCTGTGTCGATGTCGGCAAGTCCAAGTGCTGACGTGTTCTTGTCAACTGTGTTGGTTGAACTCATGAGTTCGATGACACCATCATACTCCTCTGGGTTTGTGGTTGCGTCACCAGTAATCATAAGCTCTTCCTGAAGCTCACGAATCTCTCTTGTTTTTACGAGAACTTCTTGCTGCTTTGCGTTTGATGCTGCTTGAGCTCCAAATGCGCCAGTTGCTCCAGTTGCTGTCATTCCTTCAAGAACGAAGCTTGGCTGAGCTGCAATCGCTGGGCCAGTGACACGTCCGACTGCATACAGATACTTTATTGGAGTAGCTGACCTTGCATAGGTTGTGTTTGTCTCAGTAAGAGCTGCATCTTCAGCAAGTGCAACAGCTCCACCCTTTGCAGTAATCTTGTTCCATGTGTAGACGTTAGAGGTACATGTGACTCTTGGAACAAGTTCCACGAATGGAGTCCATTTCCTGGTTACATCCACAATCCTTGGGTCAAGATATACGGGGATTGTTGAAACACCAACTGCATTTCCGGTATTGGCTGTGAGGCCACCGATGCTGTGGGCTTTCATCTCGAACTTTTCGAGACCCTTCATGTATGCACTTCCAAGTGCACCCTTCTCCTTGTCTCTCTCATCTACCGCAAGAGATTTGTAATCGAGTCCGTATGGGTTCTGGTAACATGTGTTGTTGGCCATCTTCCCAAAAGACTGCTCATAAGCGGTAGCAGGAGCAAATCCACTTTCAATATTTCCTGTTTGTGCCATTTTTCATCACCTTATCAATTGCAGAGGAGTCCTTTCAGATGCTTTGAGCTCTGGCTGGTCTTCTACTGCTTTTTGTTCCACCTGTGCTTTGTGCACTGGTTTCTCAAGCTGAGCTTTGAGTTCAGCTATCTCCTTGTCCTTTGCCTCGACTTCCTTGCTTTTTGTTTCAAGTTTAGCCTTCAGCTCGTCCAAGGATTTCTTCTCTTCGGTCTCCTCTTCAGGTTCCTTCTTTGCTTCTTCTTTGGCCTCCTTAGAGGGTTCCTCCTTCTTTTCTTCTTCCTTCTTCTCTTCTGGTTTGTCACCCTCAGCCTTTGCTTCAGGTTTCATCTCAGGAGTAGAAGGTTCAGATGTAGAAGGCTCGTCCTTTTTTTCTACCATTTTATCACCTTCATTCATTGCTTGTACAGACTTCATGAATACAGCCTGCATCTTACACTCAGGATTTACTGGGTTTCCAGTAAGAGCAACATTGAGCAGCTCAATTTTCTTCAGAATTCGGGCTTTCACACCGTTAACAATCTCTTCATCTGCTCTGATTGCCTTGTATGCAATCGAGAATGCGTCCAGGAAACCATCCTTGATGCTTCCCCAAATCGCTTTGAAATTTGGAGCGTGTTTGTTGATAATTGCCTTAATCCATATCCCTTTTGTGTCTCTTTTGGCATCGACAATTCTTCCAGCGGGCAAAGTCTTGGAGGATTTTCTCCAGGCCTCATGCTCGACGTCGAGTTTCACATTCCCGCTCTTAATCTGCAGCAGCATGTCATCCAGGCATTCCTGGGAGACAATGTCATTGTAGATGTCGATATCAGGAGTAGATACATAACCTTGAACATAAGGAACTTTTTCGCCGTTGGACTTCGTCTCTATTCCCCAAGAAACCGTGTCTGTGTAAAATGTGAAGTCATCTGGCATAGTGGACAACGGAGCTCGTTGTTTATAATAGGCTTGCATGGAGAAATTCCATTGCTTATAATAGGCTTGGTTACTTGACCGTTTCCTGCCTGCTTCCATAGCTGTTGATTTGGAAGTGGATATCGAACTCCAGAATCGCTGGTGATTGTGCTGCTGTTGAACCGACCCAAGTGTCGTCAGCTCCTGTGTCGCTTCGGTAGATTTTGAGCATGATGATGTGAGAAATCTTCAGGCCTGTTCCGCTCACCTGGACAGAAGAAGTGATTTCATGCTTGTCATCAGTCCCAGAGCACGCATCAGACAAATCAACTGTAGATGACGAGACAAAAGTCCCATTAACATTGGCAATCGTATAATCAACTTTCCAACCAACAAGATTTCCATCTTCCTCATTGCCCCTGTCACAAGGAGTCCAGTGGATGTGGAAATAGAGGTCAGTGCCTTCTTTGTATGAGTGAGGCATCTGGGTACTTGCATAAACAGCATCGTTCTTCTGAAATTTATAGACTTTGAAAGTAGTTCCTGCTCCTCCAGGTTGCCAGTTTGAAAGAGTCGGGTCTCCAGAACCAACAAATTGGAACGCCCCTGGAACAACACGCAAGTCATCCCAGAACACCTCATCAGGATTCTCTATTGCATAGGCAATCCCCAGATACGGGTTCAGAATCTTGATGATGTGCTGATGGAATGTCATTGTTTCACGAGCTCCTCAAAGACCTTTGTCCTGGTGATGTCTCCCCACCCAGTGTCTCCTGAATAACTGTCGTCAGTGACTGCTTGTCGGTATTCCTGGCCTGCATATTCATAGCTGAGCCAGATGAGTTCACCTACTGCATTCCAATGGAATTTGATTTGCCCGATGATGGGCATCTGAATTTGGTCTTCAAGGGATATTCTTTCAGTCGACGCCATCTTCCTTTTCCTCCTTTGGTGGCTCATCTGCAAGCTCTTCTAAGGAAGCCAGCAGCTCTCCTTCAGGGTCTTGTAGCTCCTCATCTGGAGCTGGTTCAGGTGCAGCCTCTGTGATTGTCCAATCGACCTGCTCAACTTTGACTATGTTGTTCTTCTGCAGGAAGGTTTCAACAAATCTGAAATCCTGAACCTGTGAAGATTTGGCAACCTCAGTCCAGACTGTCTCATTAGGACACATGAACAGCCTGAAACACTCTGGGGTTTCCTCTACATAAATCGTGCCATGGTAATTGGCCATTGACATCCGAAATGCATTCCAGTTGACCTTAAATCTCATGATTCTTCACCTTCTGGTTTGCCCACTATAAACATAGCTCTACAACGGCAATTGGGATGGATGGGTGGGAGTTGAAAACGGAAGGTTCCATACTTCGGGACGGTGACAACAAATTCTTCATCAATGGGAATGGCAGACTCCTTATCATACTTGTTCCCTACCTTAGAGCAAATTGGACAAAGACGTTCGTCAGGGTGGACGGAAATCCATTTGTGACCCTCTGGCAAGCCTGATTGAATAAATGCATCATGACGACCTTGGTTCTGAGCCCTGTTGGATTCAGTCCTGGTAATCATGTTGATTCTGTCATTCCAGTTCATCTTCCTGCCTGAAGCAAAGTCATGCTTCCTCTTCTCTGTGGGATTGAGGAGGAGCTGCACCCTCTTCTTCAGTTGAGTTGGATTCTCATTGTTCAAGACTCCATCTCTGATAGATTCCTGGAGTTTTCTGTTGAGCTCATCCATGACTCCACTGACTTCACTTGAAACCTGCTCGGTCATGAGCTCAATCTTTCTTTCTTCTGGGATGGCATTCGTCCTCATCCTGAGTTTGACTTCTTCTGCTGTCATCCCCTTGGCATAGTTCCTTCGGACAAATCTTTCAACAATTGCCCTGAACTGATTGCCTCTGAATAATACGAATGCTCTATTGAGAAGCGTGCCGATTATGTCAGCTTTGCGTTCTGGCTTCATGTTCAAAACCCTCCGCAAACTCCTCATCGAACATGTCCACAATTTGTTTGCCAACCTCTTTGATGTAGTCCTTGACTTCGTTCATCTCTTGAGCCTTACCTTCAACGTCTTTTTTGGGCTCTTTCTTGGCATCATCAACTTGGTCATCTGGGGTCTCTTCTTTCTTTTCGCCTTTTTCCTTCCCAGCATCATCAAGCTGTTGGCCCTCTTCCTGAGAGTCCATCATCTCTTGTTGTCGTTGAAGGTTTTCCTCTTTCTGCTTCTTGAGCTCGTCAACATCAATGCCTTCTTCTTTGGCAACCATCTCAGCAGTCTTGACTCCCATACGAATCTGGGATTCATAGAGAGCGTGTTTCTGGATATCCTCATCCAGGTCGTAATCATCGAATTTGAACTCCAGACCTTCTGAGTTCTCGAATTCTGTAAGGATTTGAGTATTGATGTGATATTCAATCATGCTGAGAATTGGCTTGAGTGCCTTGCGTTTGAACACATCACTCTGGGTTGCTGCAACTGCCTTGTTTGAATCATCCGTTGTTCCCATCTCGTTCTCTGTCATACCGAAGCATCTGAGCATCACCCTATCAAACCATTTCTGCTGGCCAATGACATCCATCTCAGTTGGGGACATCTGGAACTTCTCGAACTTGGTCGGATAGTTTGTGACTGCAACCCTGTAGCCCATCCTCCTTCTGAATCCAAGAGCATCTTTGACATCTCGGACTGTCTGGGTGAGCCTGTTTGAGAATGCAGTGACATCTTCTTGCTTGGCCCCTTCCAACACCAGAGCTCCTTCAGCCATGTTGTTGTTCAGGTAGAAGTCAAGGTTGTACTTGCTTCCATAAATAAGCGTGAGCACGATATCAGCCAGGACTTCCAACGGGCTTCTGCCGTAAATGAGGTCTGACCTCGGATTGGCCTGCATGTAGATTATTTCCCTGGTTCCGAATGGAATCGGCCATGCTGCAAAGGCCTGACCATACTGAAAGTAGGCTGCTCTTGCTGCATACATGATGCTATAACGCTGAGTCAGATGCTCCGTTGTGACAGACTCATCTGCAGTGTCGAAGTAAGTCTTGTTCCCCTGGACAAAGACATTCGGGAGTGGTTCAACAAAGGGTTCTCTGTAAGTATAAGTTCCATAGATATCAGGGTTCTTGAGGAATGAAGCACCATCTCTGCAGTAGAGCTGCACGAGCTCTCCCTTTTGATTGAAGACCTTGACCCAGACTCCTGCATCGACTTCCAGGATGTCTGTGACTGCCTGTCTTAGAATATGGTCAAAGGATTCATGATTAACATTTGGATTGTTGAGAAATTCTGTGATTTGCTTACGCACATCATCATTTGGAGTGATGTTGTTCTCCTCGTTGTCTTCTTTGTCTACAATATCCCATTCAGTAGATGACGCTTCATCTGCAAGTGTTTTGATGACGGAGAAAACATATGGGTTCTTGGCCAGCTCACGCAATGCATTTGTGTTCACTGGTCTTGGATATCCGAACGGTGGCTTGTACAAGTACTGGGGTTGTACTGCCTTCAGGATGGAATCTCTCAAATCAGATATGAGTAGCCCTCCCTGTGGAGTAGGAGGTTCTTCTTGTAGAACTGCCTTCTCCTCCGCACCGAAGCCCAGCCACTTTTTCATTCCGTCGAACATATGTTCACACCTATTAAGGACTGGGTATATGAAGGATTAGAACGCAATTGGTTCTTGACTTTTGTTCTTTTTAATAGGCTTGGTCGAGCCATACTATTGCACCTCGTTGTTCCCTTGTCCCTTGCGCTGCTAAAACCAGCGCATCCACATAATCATCCCGTGCCCCTTGGGTATCAGGATGATGCAGCTTCATCTGTCCGCTGCTCGTCAACTCAAACTCGAAACTCGTGAGCTGCCACTTGAGTCTTTCGTCTGGTGGAATCTTAATCATCCCCTGCTCCATGAGAATCTTGAGGTGTGAGAACATGTCCATCTTGGTCTTAATGGTGAATGTCACTCCCCGAACCACATCAGATTTGCGGTACTTGAAGTTGTACCCAGGTCTGACGAACTTCTGCTGTTTCATGGAGTTGATTTCTCGGATGAGGAAATCTGCCAGGCCCGCACCCAACCCAGTGCTGTCAACATAGATTGACTGGAAGTTGAACTTGCCATGCAGCCAGAGCACATAGTCATAGAGCGCATCCATGGTGTTCTTCCTGATTTCTTTGAGAAAAACAACTCGATGAGGGATTTTCTTCTGGTCATCCCCAAGCTCCAGGACTATGATGACTGAAGAATCCTGTCCAGCCCTGGCACAGTCCAGTCCTGCAACATATCGAGCATCCTTCTTAACTTCCATGCAGTGCAGCCTCCGTAATCATTGGGTATTCCTCTGTGCAGTTGTTGATGAGCTGCAGCGGGAAGTATGTGTTCTGGTCATCGACGAATTCAGCACCCATCTCAGTATCGAACTGCATCTTGGTCATGGTTGAGCGTGCATCATCGATATCCTGCTGGCTCAGGTGTCCAGCAGCTACAGCAACCTGCCATGGTACATGATGATGATACCATTTCTTGTTGTGGCAGTGCTCGAAGAAGTGATTGTTGCGACCAAAAGGAGTTGATATCTCGATGATTTTCCCATGTGTGGCCATCACTGTTGGCAGCAGAACTTCGTTGTAGATGCTCTGTTTGATGAAGGCCGATTCATCGATTATCAGCACATTCACTGTGTGTCCACGGATAGTCAGACCAGTATCTCCAACTGTGAGAGCCTCAATCCTGCTCCCGTTGGAAAGCTGAGTCGAACGTAATGTATTGACCTCCAAGATAGGGGTTTTCTTCTCAACAAGGCCTAAAAAGTACTTGACCTTGTCGAAAATGAGCCCAGCCTGCTTGTCAGTCGGTGCGATGCAGAGGATGTTGGTGTTGGGAGTTCGCATGGCTGCCACTACAGCATAGATAGCGAGAGTCATAGATTTGCCAGTCTGTCTACACATCCTGGCAGTGACTCTATGCTCATCGATGCAATCTCTGAGAAACTTCACCTGATAATCATACAAGCGAATTCCAAAGAGATTCTCGATGCCCTCTCTCAACGTCTCCGCATCTTCATTCATTTAGCATCCAGTTTGTCAAGCTCCGCTTTCTCTGCTTTCGCTATGGCTAATCTCTTCTCAATGTCCTTGAGCTCATACTTCAGCTTGACCTTCTTGAAGAGGACTTGGCAAAGCTTTTCCATGTTGTCCACGTGGAACTTGGTCTTGCGGTCATCCTTCTTGAGCTCTCCAATCGCCTGGGCAAATGCCTGGATTCCCTTATCTGTGAGCTCTCCATGGCCCAGGTATGCGAGCTTTGCGAGTTCTTCCTCACCACTCTTGAGTCTCTTGGTCATGAACTCCAATTGTTCATTCAAGAATGTGCGATATTTCTTCTCGCCTTCCTCATTGAAAACCTGGTTGGCAGTATCTGTTGACATCGCCATTGGGTCTTCTCCCTGCTTCAGGATAAATGGAACGTCAGTGACTTCCACCATCCTTACCAAATTGCCTTCTTCTCTCTTGAAGGTCACTTTCTGTACTGGTTCTTTTTTGTCTTCCGTCATATATTTCACCAACATTTTAGTCTGTGAATGATAGCTGATATAATCCCACCAACTGTTACTCCGCATTTGGAACAACACCATTCCCACTCATCTTTTCGTACTTTTTTAGGTCTCATGAACATCCTCCCCACCCACAGCCATAACAGACGTGGCAGCCTTCTTGGAACGCCAGCTTGCCACTACATGATGGACAGGTTCCTTCCTTGATTTTCTGCTTGTCAGATTTCTCTTCAGCCATATCATCCCTCAATACTCATCATCACTCTCAGCATCCAAGCTGATGTAGCACACGTAACATTGGCCCTGGAACATCGGATACTTGCAATATCGACATGTTTCTTCAGGCACTGGGTTTCACCACATCAGTTGGGCTCTTTGGTGCTACCCATCTCTTGTGGTCAATCACCAGGTAATGAGAGTCTCGCTCTCCCGTGGCAATTTCTATTCCCAGCTCTTTGA
>Ga0180437_10006545_pt1 | contig 15457 bp, 16 predicted proteins | sample SS_ome_4_FD_132410 | JGI IMG/M metagenome (GOLD analysis project Ga0180437, IMG submission 132410) | Hypersaline lake sediment archaeal communities from the Salton Sea, California, USA - SS_3_D_1 metaG | ecosystem: Environmental > Aquatic > Non-marine Saline and Alkaline > Hypersaline >...
ACAGAATGGACTACAGTGGAACCGGCAAAATCGATCATTCCTATATCTGACAACCATCCCCCGCCCCATATCCAGTGACCCACAACAGGATAGATCACTGCTGTTAGAACGGCACAGTAGATCAGATAGCTGTAAAACTTTATCCTTTCCGCTACCGCACCCGATACTATAGTGGCAGCCGTAGCAGCAAACACAGCCTGGAAAAACCAGAAGGCAAAATTCTGCGTGCTGTAAGGGTCTATGATGTCTATTATGAAACCGTCAGTACCTATAAAGCCCCGGCAGCTTTTACCAAACATGAGGCCGTAACCGACCAGGAAGAACAGGAGAAGTCCTACAGAGACATTCATAAAGTTTTTCATAAGGATATTGACAGTATTTTTCGCCCTGGTAAAACCCGCTTCCACCATGGCAAAACCGGCATGCATGATGAATACCAGGAAAGCCGCTACCAGTATCCATACAGTGTCAAGGACAGTTGAAAGTTCCATCTGTAATACTCCTACCTCAATTAAGTATAATTTATGGGTGTATACTACCACGCTGCCGTTACAGGAATATTACAGCGGCATTAAATCCAGGTTAAATCTGCATATGGGTCATTCTTCAGGAGAGAAAATATAACCCACGTTACGGATGGTCTTGAGCATGTTATTATACGGGGTAGGTATCTTTGCCCTCAGCCTCCTCATATGTACATCTACGGTACGGCTTCCACCGTAGTAGTCATAACCCCAGACAGTAGACAGGAGGTCTATGCGCGTAAAGACCCTGTCCCTGTTCTGCATGAGCAGCTTGAGCATCTCGAACTCCTTATATGTGAGGACTATGGCCCTGCCATTTACCGTAAGTTCATATTTTTCCATATTGAGGACCATGTCACCTATTACAAGGCTGTGGGCAGGCAGTACCAGTTTTTTCCTGAATAATAATAACCTTATCCGGGGGACCAGCTCTTCTGCCAGGTGGTCAGTAAACAGGAAATCATCTGCAAACAGGAAATCTTCAACAAGGCGGGCTTCCTGACCGGGTTCCAGTATCAATATCTTTACCGCTGATGACCTGCCCAGGATGCCGTTATTGCTTTTGGACAGGGACCTGAGGCTGCCCTCATCCACGGGAAGGCCGGACAGGTCCAGAAGCACAAGGTCTGCATCAGAAGGAGGGGTATCATCTTCAGGCCGGTCTTTATAATCCCCGTGCACCAGGGAAAACTCATCCCATTCCCCTATAAGGCTGTATATATTTTTTATGTTACAACTGTTTTCCGAATAAAGGGCGATCTTTATCATATTTCCGTACCGGTAAAAAATAATGCCACACAGAGGTAAATCCTGTATATTATAGTGTAATATTAAATTATATAAACACAAGGGACTTATTTGTTTTAATGATCTGGCCGGAAAGGAAAGGCACATGCTGATCACCCTGATAGCGGCACTTATAATACTTGCCTATTTCATATTTAAGTCAGCAAGGTACGGGGAGCTGAAGACAGCAGAATCCTCGATTATGGCAGTACTCAGCATAGGCATAGCTGCCTATTTTATAGTCTTTATTGTGACAGCGGTGTGACTGTCTCACACATTCTCAATGATCTTAAGGTCACCGTTAGCTGCAGATTCAAGGACCTTTCCCATGTACCGGTCTATCATGGAGGCTGTAAGGGGGACAGGCATGTTCTGGAGTTTTGAGGAAAGGGCCGGTTCTTTGGCAGCCTCCAGCGCTTTTCTGATATGTTCGCTGCTGAAACCTTCGATCTCATCAAGCCTTGTAGGAAAACCGATACTCCTGGCAAAGGCCATCATGGCCGAAGCTGTATATATGCCCAGCTTCCTGCCGGTGAGCTTCTTGAAGTCTTTCCCTGCATACCCGTATTTGGACAATATCCTGCAGATAAGATGCAGTGAATTCCCAATAGCAGGGGCAAAAAACACTGAGTAATAAGGATTCATCATGGCACAGGCGCGCCCGTGGCTTAGGATATCCACCAAGGAGAAACTGGTCAGGTGACCGCCATTGGTACCGCCGACCATAATAGAGTACCCGCCCAGGTCTGTTCCCAGGCACAGTGCATGGCGTGCCCGGTGGTAGTCAGGCTTATCCATGACCCGGGGAAGGTACTTGACTATGAGTTCTATACCGGTTTCAGCAATGCTGTATGCCAGGTCAAAACCGGGCTTACCCTCGGCACTGTAAAGCACCTCGATGAGGTGGGAGATCCCGTCAAAAGCTCCATCGGCACTTACATCCGGAGGCGCATTATAGGTGATACTGTAGTCAAATACCGCATATGTGGGAATAATAGCTTCATCTACAATAAGTTTTTTCTGGGCCTTTGCCATGTCTGTTATATTTGAGTATTTTGAAAGATGTGCTGCCGAGCTGGCCAGGGTCTGTGAAGCTATATGCGGTATAAGCTTTTTCTTTTTTAGACCCAATGCCTCTGATACCAGTCCCATACCCAGGTAGTCATCAATGGATCCTCCCAGGGATGAAAGGATTATAGCGGCTTTAACTGAATCTATGGTGCTGCCTCCACCGAAACTAATGACCATTTCCGGGCTGCTCCCCATTATATCCCCGGTGATACGCATAAGGTCCTCCCGGGGAGAATTGGGTCTCGACCCCCTGAACTCACCGGTAATTTCCACTCCCCATTCCCGGAGGCTGTCTATTATTATGTTCACATAATCATCACTGCCGGGAAAAGACCCCCGGAAAAGGACAGCCCGCTTTGACATTTCAGATGCTGTTTTGCCCATCCCGGCCAGGACTCCGGGACCGTAGGTATAGGACTGGCCTTTAAAGTCATGGACAAGCTTTTTTGCTTTTTCAAATAATTTCATAATCATCCCTAAAAATTTGATTATAAATCCAGTCTGAACCTGTTGGTTATGGGATACCTCCTGTCCTTTCCAAAAGCACGGGCTGTTATCTTTACTCCCGGAGAACCCTGCCGCCTCTTGTATTCATTGTTATCGACCATATTAAGCACATCCCTGACCAGTGCCGGCTCAAAACCAATATCTATTATTGCTTTATAACCCAGGTCCTCCTCGATATAGGCATTCAGGATACTGTCCAGGATATCATACGGGGGAAGCCTGTCCTGGTCCCTCTGGTCCGGCTTGAGCTCAGCCGAGGGGGCCCTGGTAAGGATGTTGTGGGGGATCAGATTGTCATATTTTTTATTTATAAAATCACAGATGGAATAGACCATGGTCTTATAGACGTCCTTTATGGGGGAAAAACCTCCCACCATATCTCCATACAGGGTACAGTAACCCACACTTATCTCGCTCTTGTTCCCGGTGGACAGCACCAGCCAACCGTATTCATTGGAAAAAGCCATGATTATACTGCCCCTTATCCTGGCCTGTATATTCTCCCTGGTCACATTTATATCATCACTTTCAAAGATGCTGTCCAGTTCCCTGAGGTAGGTCCCGTAGATACCGGATATGGGTATGACCTTATATTCTATGCCCAGGTTCTCTGCCAGGGCTTGCGAGTCTTCCCTGCTCTGAATGGAAGAAAAATCAGAAGGCATGAATACAGCGGTCACGCTATCCTTTCCCACAGCCTGGACGGCAATGACAGCTGTTATGGCAGAATCGACGCCTCCGCTTAGGGCAACCACCACTTTGCTAAAACCATTCTTGGCTATATAATCCCTGGTCCCCAGGGTAAGAGCCTTAAGTACCTCTTCCTCCCTGCAGGAGATTATACTGGAGTATTTTAGGGCAGGGCCGTTATTTTCATGAACCACCCCTTTTTGCCTCTTGACTGCATTAAGGCCAACTTTCTTAATGACGGCAAAACCACCTTTTAAACTGCTTTTCCGTTCTTTGAACCCGGTATCCTCCAGGCGGGCGGAAGACAGGTCACAGGGATCGATGTCAAATACCAGGCTGTCTTCTGCAAAAGGCAGGCACCTGGCTATCACCTTTCCCTTTTCGTCCACTACTATGCTGTTTCCGTCAAATACCAGCTCATCCTGGCCCCCTACCATGTTTAAGTATGCGATGTTTACCATATTATCAGATGCCCTGGCGGCTACCATCTTTTCCCTGGTCTCCACTTTACCGATGTGGTAGGGTGAAGCAGAGATATTTATTACCAGCTCTGCCCCGCCGGCTACGGCCTGGGCTTGGGTGGGTCCGGGATCATAGAATATGTCTTCACAGATATTCAGTCCTACTGAATGGCCTTTTATATTGAATATATAGTTAACATCACCCCGGTCAAAATATCTCTCCTCGTCAAAGACAGAATAATTGGGAAGGTGCTGTTTATTATATACTGCCATTATTTTATTCTGGCATATCACTGCGGCTGAATTATACAGGTGACTGCCGCTTTTATTGGCAAAACCCACTATGGCCGTCAGGCCGCAGGTCTCTTGCCTGATCTTATCGATATATTCCATGTTCTCCCGGATAAAGGCATCTTTGAAGAGGAGGTCCTCCGGGGGATAACCTGTCAGGGCCAGTTCAGGAAAAACAACCATGTCGGCATCTGTGCCCAGGGCCTCCTTTATATGGGAGATTATCATCCTGGAGTTGCCCTTTATATCTCCCACTGTGGGGTTTATCTGTGCCAGATATAGTCTTATAGCCATATACACCTGCCCCTGACCAAATTATATTGCATGCGGAAAATAGGTCTGTCTTTTTTATATAGATTATGGCAGTTATTGTCAATACCATTGCTGGAGCTGCTTTTTAAGATATTATCCTCTTTTATAAAGAGGAGAGATCTTCCTCAGGTCTGAAATAATACCGGGAAGCACATCCAGGAAATATTCCACTTCATCCAGGGTGTTCTCAAAACCCAGGGTTATCCTCAGTGAACCGTGCGCTTCTTCCGGGCTCAACCCCATGGCTACCAGTACGTGTGAAGGCTTCATGGAAGAGGATGAGCAGGCAGAGCCGCTGGATACTGCAATACCGGCCCTGTCCAGCCTAAGTACCATTGCTTCGCCTTCGATATATTCAAAAGATATATTGCAGTTGCCGGGCAGCCTTTTTTCCGGATGCCCATTATATTTTACGCCCTCTATATTATTAAGGATATTATCTTTGATCTTTTCCCGCAGGCCCGATATCCTTTCTCCTTTTTTGCCCATATCTTTCCGGCACAGGGCAGCAGCCCTGGCCATGCCAGCTATTCCAGGTATATTTTCGGTAGATGACCTGATACCATGCTCGTGCCCCCCACCCAGCATCTGGGGGACTATCCTGGTACCCTTTCTTATATACAGGGCACCTACACCTTTGGGTCCGTAGAACTTGTGGCCGGAAACAGAAAGAAGGTCTACACCCAGTTCCTGTACATCGACCGGGATGCTGCCGAAAGTCTGGACTGCATCTGTATGGAACACCACGTCCTTTTCCTTCAGCAGGCTGCCTATTTCCTTTATGGGCTGGACGGTACCCACTATATTATTGGCATGCATAATAGAGACCAGTACTGTCTTTCCTGTGACTGCTTTGATTACATCATCCGGATCGACCATGCCGCTGCTGTCTACACCTATTTTAGTTACCCTGAACCCTTTCCTGGCCAGCCTGTTCGCCGCCATATAGACTGCAGGATGTTCTATCCCGGAAATTATTATATGACCACCCTTTTTACTGTATGCCTCTGCTGTCCCCAGGATAGCCAGGTTATCACTTTCAGTGCCCCCGCTGGTAAAAACTATCTCCCTGGACCTGGCACCCATACAGTCTGCCATGACCTGCCTGGACCTGTCCATTATCTCTGCTGCTTCTCTGCCCTGCCTGTGAGGTTCAGAGGCATTGCCGTAATACCTGGTAAAACAGCTGTTTATTTCTTCCACAACTTCCGGGAGGACCGGCGTAGTGGCGCTGTGGTCAAAATATATATATCTGTCCATTATTATTAAAATAGTAGTATTTTAAGGATAAGACAAAAACTACCACTGTTAGATATAACTGTCAATGTATAATTATACACTTTATCCATATCCGGGACCGGCCGGGGAATAGAAGTAAAAGGCAAAATAATATGTAGATTATTACCGCTGTTTAAAATATAATGAATTGGAATATTTTCCGGTAGTTCTTTTTATTTGTTTTTATAGAATAGCAATATGGAGAAAAAATATATAATATCTGATAATCCCAGCCAGGCTGAGAAATGGGCAAAGATAATCTCATTTGTTTTTGACGGTTCTTTTATTTCCATACCCATATTCATTATCATATGCATGGTAGTTGTGGATGATGTCTTTGCTGCTTTGCGCTGGGCGCTACTGTGCCTGCTTTTCGGTATGCTCCTTCCCTGGCTGTATATATTTTTCCTGTACCGGAAAAATAAGATATACGACATTCATATACCGGAAAAGAGCAACAGGATGAAGCCGCTGTTGTTTACACTTCTGAGCTATGCTGCAGGGCTGGTAGCCCTGTATCTGCTGGAAGCACCCCTGTTTTTAAAAGTCATATTCATATTAACCATAGTATCCACTTCCATACTTACAATAATAACCTATTACTGGAAGATAAGCCTTCATACCAGCTGGATAACTTTCGTGGTCATAACTTTCAATGTACTGCTGGGACCGTGGATGCTGCTGCTGCTGCCGCTTATACCGGTTATCGGGTGGGCCAGGGTAAAAGCAAGAAGGCATACTGCTCCCCAGGTGGTCCTGGGTGCAGGAATATCTTCCCTGGTATGTTTTGTGGGCTACTATCTGTACGGTTTTATCAACCTTTTCAGCTGGTAGTAAAAAAAATATTTTCAGGATTTTTAAAAGGACTGAAATATAATACCCTAATTTTAGAAATGGATACGGCTTGGGTAAAAATCAAAGTCTGCTGTTACATCCTCCCTTAAAGATATAAAAAACAGTATAATTTCTATGAAGAACCAAATAATATAGAAATAGAGTCTGGAGCATGGGGCTTGAGGTACTATTAAAATGTCTTTCAGCAAGGAGGCAGAATAATGATCATCGGTGTACCTAAAGAACTGAAAAACAATGAATACAGAGTTTCTATAACTCCCGGGGGTGTATACGAGCTTGTAAGGGAGGGGAATACTGTCGTGGTACAGAGTTGGGCGGGGTCGGGGAGCGGTTTTGAGGACCCAGAGTACAAAGAAGCAGGGGCCAGGGTAATAAGCACCATTGACCAGGTATACCAGGAGGCGGACATGATTGTCAAGGTCAAGGAACCTGTGGAAAAAGAGTACGGATTGATAAAAAAAGGCCAGCTCGTCTTTACTTATCTTCACCTTTCCTCCAATAAGGGATTGGCAAAAGCCCTTATAAAGTCAGGCGGTACGTTTATAGCCTATGAGACCATAGAGAAAGACGGGCATTTCCCGCTTCTGGCTCCTATGAGTGAGATAGCAGGCAGGGAAGCCGCTATAATAGGTGCTTATTACCAGGGTAATCAATTCGGCGGAAGGGGGCTGCTCATAGGAGGGGCAACCGGAGTACTACCGGGAAGAGTATTGGTACTGGGTGCTGGAGTTGTAGGGAAAAGTGCAGCAAAAATAGCCTCCGGGCTGGGGGCCTATGTAGTCATGATGTCTCCTTTTATTAAAGAATTAATGGAAATAGAACTGGGGAATTACATGGATTCCAATGTAGTAACTAAGATGATGTCCCATTATGATCTAATGGAAGAGTTGAAAAAAACCGATGTCCTGATAAGCGCCGTTTATGTGAAAGGGGCAAGGACTCCTGTACTTGTCACCAGGGATATGGTAGCAGAAATGAAAAAGGGCTCGGTGATCGTCGCAGTTGACATCGACCAGGGTTCTTCTGTGGAGACAGCCCACCCTACCACACACGAGGACCCCATTTACATAGAAGAAGGTGTAGTACATTATTGCGTAGCCAATATGCCCGGCATATATTCCAGGACTTCTACTATAGCACTTACCAATCTAACGCTGTCCTATGTCAAGAGGATCGCTGCTGGCGGAATAAAAGCTATTTTATCAGATAAAGAATTACTGTCAGGACTAAATATATTTAATAAAAAGATCACCTATGCCAAAGTAGCAGAAGATCTGGGTATGCTGGAACATTATAAAGAAATAAAGATCTAGAAATATTATGTAATGAAAACTTATAGTATACCACCGGCCTTTTTAGCTGGTAGTCACTCCAGGGACAGCCTGTATATATTTTCAATATCCCCTTTATCCAGTTTCTTGAAGCTTCCTATGGTACCCCTGCCGGCACATTTGGCTGCCATTTCCCGGAAGTGCTGGTCTCCGATCCCTATATCCTTTAGTCTTACAGGCAGGCCGATCTCCCTGTAGTATGCCTCCATGCGGGCTATACCTTCCAGGGCAGCTCCTTCAGGGTCATGGGGGTCTATTTCCACATCCCAGACCCGGCTGGCAAACTGGGTGAACCTGCCCATGTTCTCGCTGTACACATATCTCATCCAGGCCGGGAAGACAATGGCCAGGCCCTGCCCGTGGGGGATGTCGTAGATAGCCGACAGCTCATGCTCAATATTATGGGATGCCCAGTCACTGGTCTTTCCGGTAGCCAGCAGGTTGTTATGGGCTATGCTTCCCGCCCACATTATCTCGGCCCTGGGGTCGTAATCTCTCAGGTCTTTGAGTACCAGCCTGGTATTATTGATAACTGTCTTCATGGTAGCTTCTGCCAGCCGGTCTACCAGTTCGGTATTTTCCGTCTGGGAAAAATACCTCTCATATATGTGGGCCATTATATCCGAGACACCTATTACCGTCTGTTCTGCAGAAAGGGTGAAGGTAAGCTGGGGATTCATTATGGAGAACCTGGGTCGTAGAAGGTCCCCGCCAGCCGGCCTCTTCAGCAGGCCTTCTTCCCTGGTGACTACCATATCCGGACTCACTTCACTTCCGGCAGCCGGTATGGTAAGGACAACTCCCAGGGGGAGTGCCTTTTCCACCTTTGCTTTTTTCTCAGAAAAGAAATCCCATACATCTCCTTCATAGGGCGCCCCGGCAGCAATAGCCTTGGCAGAATCGATAGCGCTGCCGCCGCCCACTATAAGGATAAAATCTATATTCTTTTTCCTGCAGATATCTATGCCCTCTCTTACCAGGGCCAGCCTGGGATTGGGCCGCACACCTCCCAGTTCCACAACTTCGATCCCCTCTTTCTTTAGAGATGCCATCACCCTGTCATACAGACCGGTCTTTTTAATGCTGCCCCCGCCGTAATGAAGGAGTATCCTGCTGCCGTATCTTTTTGCCTCTTTCCCTGCCTTATTTTCGGCTCCTCTGCCGAATATGATCCTGGTAGGACTGTAAAACTCAAAGTTTTCCATAATATTGTATCCTGTAAAAAAATTATGATGATAATATAATAATATATTAGATTATTATCAAAAACCAGAAATCAGGGGAGATTATTATTAATAAGATAATGATACATAATAAAAGGGATTTTATTATAAGGCCGGCGAACAGGGATGATTCTCCGCTTATACTGGATTTTATAAAAAGACTTGCCGCCTATGAAAAAAAAGCTTACCAGGTCACAGCAACAGAAAGATCACTGGAAAAATATATATTTTCCAGAGATCTGGCCCGCTGCATCATCGGTGAATATAAAGGAAGACCTGTTGGTTATGCCCTCTTTTTCTATGTTTTTCTGTCCTTCCCGGGAAAGCCCGGATTATACGTAGAAGACCTTTTCATAGATGAGGATATGAGGCATAAAGGCCTGGGTACCCTCATGTTCTCCTATATTGCACATCTGGCGGTCAGGGACGATTGTTACTCTGTAGATTGGAGCGTCCTCAGGTGGAACGAGCCCTCAATAGATTTTTATAAGAAGATCGGGGGGCAGAAAAAAGAGGAATGGGATCATTACAGCCTCAGCAGGGAAAAAATGCTGGAGCTTGCCCTGCTGCATAGATCTCCATCAGCTGGTGGAACTTATAAGCGATAAATAGCTCCAGTGCGGTAAGGGGCAGAGCCAGGATGACGGGCAGTATCAGGTACCTGGTAAAAAGCCTTTCAGCTTTCTGGGAAAATCCTGGCACCAGAAAAACCATGACCACACTTACAAAAAAGAAAGTAAAGATAACAGATATTCCAGAAAGATAATAATAAAACCTGCCCAGGGTCCCCGGCTGCAGCAGGGAAATGACAGTAAAAGCTATCATGGCCATGATAAAAATGATAAAAGTCACCGGTCTTTTGAATATCCTTTCCTTTCCCGGATCCTGGTAATACTGGTAATTGAATACAGGATAAAGAACGGCCATTATGGCTGACCCGCATAGTACCCCGGTGGTAAACCTGACTATGTTATTGGTGGCATATAATCCCAGGTATGAAGCCAGGCCGTCGATGACTGTGGAAAGAAAGAACACCCCCAGGATGACCATAATATATAGTGGGGGAAGCTCGCTCTGTCTTTTCCTGAACATCAAGAAAAGTATGAGCGCAGCCACCATAAATCCCATATATATACCGGCACAGCGCGAGCACAGGGGAGTGACTGTACCGCCGAACACCAGGCTCCTTGAGTCCAGCTGGTGGCATACAGAAAAACCAATTATTTCTATCAATCTGTAAAACATATCCCGTATATTCCGGGCAAATCCTTACCCGCAACCGCTCCGCAGGGTGATATAAACTGACTGGTAGTATTGTATCAGTTATCACAGGTTTTTTTATAATAATTGGGTAAAAATATTAGTCTTATATAATCAATACTGATAGAATTGGCATATAATCTGATAGACATCAGTGTCACTATAATAGAAAAGAATATGATATATGACTTTCACACCCATACATTCCTGTCTGACGGGGAAAGCAGTCCCATAGAGCTCATGCGGTTTGCCTATGCCTACGGATATGGATGTATAGGGATCTCTGATCATGTAAGCTATTCCAACCTGGAACAGATAATAGAGCCCATAAAAAGGGACTGCAGGCTGGCAGAACAATACTGGGATATAAAAGCAGTCCCGGGAGTGGAGCTGACCAATGTACCTGCCGGGAGTATAGAAGAGATGGCAAGGAGGGCCAAGGAAGCAGGTGCGGTAATGGTGGTAGTGCATGGGGAGACTATAGTAGAGGAAGTTGAAGAGGGTACCAATATGGCAGCGGTGAGCTCTGAATACGTAGACCTTCTGGCACATCCCGGACTTATTACTGAGCAGGAAGCCAGGCTTGCTGCCCGCAATGATGTCTATATAGAGGTCACATCCAGGAAGGGGCACTGCCTCAGTAATGGAAGGGTAGTACAGATAGGCAGGGAAGCTGGAGTCAGGTTTTTAATAAACAGCGATTCGCACAACCATAATGACCTGTACAGGGGAGATTTTAAAAAGAAAGTGGCCCTGGCCAGCGGTCTCAGCCACAAGGAATATGATGAGATAATAAATGTCAGTCAGCAAAAATTCCTTAAAAAAATTGGTTACAATTAGATCCTGTCCTGTTATTAGATCACCTGTTATCAAAACTGGGATTTATATAAATATAAAAAAAGTTCATGGAGGTAATAAATGAACGACAAGACTGAAGAAGTAAAGGCTGAAGTAGTAGGTTCTGAAGACAGGCCCGGGCCCATGGCCATAGTAGCACTTATCTGCGGTATCCTGAGCGTGCTGTGCCACTGTGTCCCGATTGCCGGTTCATTTATCGGATTCGCGCTCAGTGTAGCTGCTATTGTTCTGGGTATCATCGAGATAAGGAGGATCGGTAAAGGGGAAGGCAGTCCCAAAGGCAGAGGGATGGCTATTGCCGGTATAATACTGGGGGCAGTCGGAATAGTATTCGGGATAATCTGGGCTGTCATAATAGCAGTGGGGGCCTTTGCCGGAGCATTTGGTGAGTGGTTCAATTATTACTATTAATATCCGGAGAGCTTGGACTTACTGGATATACTCTTTTTTCTGGGAGGCGGCCTGTGCCACCAGAGTATAGAGAGGACTTTTAAAATCGATGGTCTGCATATGCCTGTGTGCTCAAGGTGCACAGGCATATATTTAGGGATTATTTTATCCCTTCTGACACTGGTACTTTTGGAAAGAAGGATAAAAGGGGAATTTCCCTCCCTCAAGATGGTACTGGTATGTGTGGGTGTATTTCTTCTAATGGGTGTTGATGTGGTGCTGTCCACATTGAACCTGGTCCGGTCAAGTAATACTATAAGGCTGGTGACCGGATTCATGACCGGATGGTTTATGGTACTGCTTTTGTTTCCACTGGCCAATAATGTCATGTTCAAAAGGTTTATCAAAAAGAACTACCTGGACAGCCGCAGGAGATTTCTAATATGGGTTGCAGCTGGTGCAGGTCTGGCTGCCCTATTTATCTTTACCTATGAGTATACACTCATATTCTGGAGCATCATGTCAATATTGGGGCTTGTGGCTTTTGTGACACTGGTCCTCTTCATCCTCTTTTTCGCCCTTAACAGAAAGTTGCTGGGAGGGATAGATTCGTGGGGAAAATACCTGGCAGCCCTGGCTGTGGGTATAATTACAGCTGCTGCCCTGCTTTCCCTCTTTTCTTATTTAAGAAGGTTCTTGATATAATGGACGACTGTTTTTTATATTAACACCCGCCAATTTTTTGGATCATTAAAAAAAAACTGTGATAAAATATCAATTATCGGTTTTAGGGGAGGATACCATGATAAAGAAATCAACAGCAATAACACTGGCATTTTTAAACCTGGCAGCTTTTCTTGCCACTGTGGTGGTAAATGCCCTGTCTGCCTTATTACCCATAAACGGTCTGGACCCTGGAGAGATATCAGACCTCTATCCCAATCTTTTTGTACCTTCCGGGCTCACTTTTTCCATATGGAGCCTCATCTATATACTCCTGCTGATATTTGTAGTCTACGGCCTGGTGTCATCCTTCAGGAGCTCCTCAGGCCAGGCAGGGTTTATGGGAAAGATGGGCATACTGTTCTTTCTTTCCTCACTGTTTAATATAGGCTGGATATTTTTCTGGCACTACCGTTTGGTATGGGCCTCCCTCTTGATGATGGCGGCACTATTTATAACACTGCTTCTGATATACCTGAGGCTGGGTATAGGGAGATCACAGGCAGGGGCAAAAGAAAGAGGCCTTGTCCACATACCGTTCAGCGTCTATCTGGGCTGGATAACCATAGCTACAATTGCCAATGTAACTGCTTTCCTGGTGGATACAGGCTGGGACCGTTTTGGACTGAGCGAGCAGTTCTGGGCAGTACTGGTGATAGCAGTTGGAATAGCGATCGGGTTGTCAGTACTATTCTCCCGCAATGATATTTATTACAGCCTGGTGGTAGACTGGGCCATCCTGGGTATACTGCTAAAAAGACTTGCAGATACCTCTACGGAAGCACAGGCAGTAGCAGTAACCGCAATAGCCGGCCTGTCGGTGATAACCCTGGGTATACTGGCCCAGCTTATCAGGAAAAAGATATTATACTAGTAAGTGAGGTAATTATTGTGGATAAACTGCATTTAAGACCTGAAAGAGAACAGAGGAACCTTTGGTTGATCACGTGGGCTGTAGTATTGGTGCTGGTCACGCCCCTCTGGATTATCGTACCGCTTTATGTAGAAGAGTTATTTATCTTCTTCACAGTACTTCTATTTATCTGGACAGTAGTCATGATACTTTTTCTTATCTGGATACCGGCTGCTTTCAGGGCACTCCAATATACCATAGACGAAGACGGTGTAAAGATGAGCGGGGGAGTGGTGTGGAAAAAACAAGTAACTGTACCCTACGCAAAAATCACAAATGTAGATATAACCCGGGGCCCCCTGCAGAGGTATTATAATATTGGCACCATACATGTACAGACAGCCGGTGCAGCAGGAAAACAGGGTGAAAAAGCGGAACTGAAACTTGCAGGGATAAGGGAACTTGATACAGTAAGGGATGTTATAATAGAGAATATAAAGGGTCTTAATTACCCTGATACCAGGAGCAAGGGGAAATACCCTATTTACCATGGCAGTTCTGTCTTTGAAGATATGCTAAGGGAACTGAAAGATATAAAAGACCTGCTTATAAAAAACAGATGAACGGACCAACAATAAAATACAGGACAATATCATTCTTAATAATCTTAGTCATATATATTTTATCTGCAACGGCCGGGTTTGTGGTATTGTCTGTCTTTTCGGACCTGCCTGTCCTCCTGTCGACACTGGTGGCCGATATAGCGGCCACTATTGTGGTATGGGTGTCCGGGATAGTATTTAAAAACTCAAGTGTATATGACCCCTACTGGAGCGTGGCCCCCATCATTATAGTACTATTCTGGGCAGGGACCCTCGATATATCATACTCGGTCACCGACATATTATTTTTTACTGCTGTCATTATATGGGGCATCAGGCTTACCGCAAACTGGGCTCTGCGCTGGAAGGGCATGAAAGACCAGGACTGGCGCTATACCATGTTTAAAAAGCGTTCCCCCGGGATGTGGTTCCTGACCAATCTTTTCGGCATAAACCTTATGCCCACATTGATAGTATTCATCTCCCTTACCCCTGTATATTTCGGGCTGGGAAGTACGGAAAGGGCGGCGGCCTTTGCCATACCGGGTTTTGTGGTCTGCATGGCAGCAGTAGCCGTCCAGGCAGTTTCTGACAGGCAGATGGATATTTTCAGGCAGGACAGTTCCAATAAGGGAAAACATATAGACCGCGGACTGTGGCGGTATTCCCGGCATCCCAATTATCTGGGAGAGGTCTCTTTCTGGTGGGGATTGTGGCTTATGCAGGCGTGGATAAGCCCCGGGAACTGGTGGACAACAGCCGGGCCCCTGCTGATGACCATGCTATTCGCTTTTGTAAGCATACCCATGATGGAAGGGCATATACTGGAGACCAGACCTGAATACAGGAAATATATGAAAGAAGTCTCTGTTCTAAAGTTCTTGCCCCGCAGGGATTCACAAGAGTTGTAGGCCGGGGGATCATAAGATAGTATTTGAAAATCAAAGATAGTCAGCAGGGAAAAGCATGGGTGCAGAGACTGGCAAAAGGCACCTTATACTTGGCTGGACAGCAGTATCCATAGTCCTTATAATTGCTTCGCTGTGGGCTTACTGGGGCGGGATCGAAAATTTCCATGAAGGCTGGTACAGTGAGAGTATATGGGATAATCTGTTTATGGCCCTGGTCCAGTACTGGCTGTATCCGTTTGTATTTGTAATAATAGGGCTGATAGGAGTAGCCTTTCCCAAAGCTTCACTCCCCATATGCATAATCCTGGGAATAGCTGCCGCCCTTATCTTTTCCGGTGCCCATTTCAGCGTGGTATGGCTTATGATGGTGATACCTTTGACAGGCATAGGGCTTCTCTTTTTCTTTGGAAGGGCAAGGCCGAAAAAGGTGGCTTATATCCTGATTGCGGGGATACCCATACTAATAATCGTGGTCACCAGCATTATAGGACTGGTGCGCATCTCTAAAAGGGTCAATGACGGGGATTTTGG
>Ga0180437_10006546_pt1 | contig 15456 bp, 12 predicted proteins | sample SS_ome_4_FD_132410 | JGI IMG/M metagenome (GOLD analysis project Ga0180437, IMG submission 132410) | Hypersaline lake sediment archaeal communities from the Salton Sea, California, USA - SS_3_D_1 metaG | ecosystem: Environmental > Aquatic > Non-marine Saline and Alkaline > Hypersaline >...
CGATCCCGGTGAGTTGGAAGGTAACAAGAAACCACGGCGCAGGCAAATAGAGGTGCAGCTGGCGGGTTGAGCCGTGCCTTGGCAGCCGGATCGCTCAGTAGACGACCGATCGGGGCAGGCGCTCCGCCATCCGGATGCAGAAGGCTATGTCCCTCTCTTTGAAGTCCACCCGGCTGTTGCCGGCTGCCAGGTATGCCTTGGCGAGTTTGGCGAACAACCGGGAAGAGTCAGCCCGGGCGATCGCCTCCACTGAGTCCATCCCGGTGTCGTAGAGAAGTCGGGCAAAGACCGGGCCTACGCCGTAGACCCGGGACAGATCGGACAGCTTCACCAGCTCCAACAGTTCGTCGGCACCGATCCCCGACTCTGCGGCCAATTCTGCACGCCGTTCTCTGGTCAGAGCTCTCTCGAACAGCTGTTTGCTGTTTTTAATTCCCCGGCTTGCCAGCCTGTCCACGATCGACGCTTTGATCCCGGGGAAATCCCGAAGATTCCTGGGTTTGGGGAGCAGGGCGTTCACCTCCCGGCGCAGGAGCGTGAGGTAATCCTCAGAAAGACCGGTGTTCCGGGCCAACCCTGCAATCTTGTCAGTGCTTTTCACCGCGGAGAGGAACTCCGCCAGGTTGGAGATGCCCCGGGCCTGCAGGCGGGAAAAACAGCCGTCGATCTCCTGTTTGAGGATCCGGCGGCTCGGGATCAACTCGGCCTCCTTCAGGGTTCGTTTGTATTGATCGAGGGAAATTTCCCCAAGGTTGAGATGGTAGGAATCATCCATCTTTACAATAATTACAGACAGTGGTGCGTCATTGCAAGGGAAAGGAAAAAAGATGAGAGAGTTCGATCCGAGTGGTTTTGATTTCAACAACCCCTCCGCCCTGTTCCGATTCGAGGACAGGCTGAAGGGTCTGATCGGAGGACCGCTGTACTACGCTCCGTACTTTCGAAGCCGCGGCGGTTTTCGGGGAGACGAGGAGGTCCTGGATTTCGGCTGCGGAGGAGGGGTCAGTACCCGAAGCATAGCCGCCGAGCTTACTCGGGGGGGTTCGGTCACGGGCGTGGATATCTCCTCGTATTTCAGCGAAAGGGCCCGTAGGCGTGTCGCTCGCTACCCTTCGGCCCGTATCCTGAGCGGGGAGATCACCCAGCTCGACCTGCCCCGGCAATCCTTTGACCTGATTTCGATAATCCACGTGCTCCACGATATTCCGAGGGCCAAGCGTTCAGCCACTGTGCAGGCACTGGGGGTGTTGCTGAAACCCAACGGCCGGCTGTGGATCTGGGAGCCCACCCGCCTGAGCCACGGCATGCCGGCCGAGGAGATCCGTGGGTTGATGGAGGAAGCGGGTCTTCGGGAGGTTTCTGCCGAGGTGCGGGGAAATGCGTTCAAAGGGGTGTTCGAGAAGTAGCACTTCTTCTCTTGTGAATGGTCCAAAATAGAATGGCGATTAGTAGATAAACGAAACCCAAAAAAACGCCTGTTTCCGTTACCAGATAGCCTGCGGATTTTGCTTTGACAGTCATCTCTTTGAACATTCCCATAAGAAAAACGTTGTGGCTTGTATGGAAAAGCACCCCGGTCCACAGACACTAGGATTTTTCGATCAACACGGTGCGCATGAATGCGGTGCCCACCACTACCATGACGATGGCCGAAATGCCGGGGGCATACATCATCAGCACAACCGCGACGCTGCTGTCTTTGGCGCTAGACGAAGGGATTTGTGGTCAGCACGGAACGCGCTTTTTGCTCGCCGAGCTCAACCCACCTCTTCATGAGCTCGGGATCGAAACGCATCGGGTTTTCGGTGAGCGCCTCATCGGGACGCAGACCATCGATGATCCGCACCAGGCGCTTCTCGGAACCGAAGAGGTCGCCGTATTCCCTCTTATCGAAGATAGCCTGGATCTTTTTTCTGCAGCGCGGTCTGCCCGCCAGAGCCCGCAAAATTTCGCCCTTGGCCAGAATGGCGGTGTTGATCCGGTTCGCCATCTGCAGATCGTTCTCACCTGTTTCATCCAGCATGATGGCAAGAGTGCGGAACAGGACCTTGTCCAGGCGGCGGAACCCACTCTCCGAAGGCGGAACCCTGCTGGCGTCCAGCATGATGGGAAGAATCGTTTCAGCGCCAAGATCTATAGCCCGGGCGAAGGGTAGCAGGTCCCGCACGCCTCCGTCGTAACAGACCTGCCCTTCGATGATGGCGGGTTCCATCACCACCGGTACGCTGGCCGAGGCGATCATGGCGTCGATGAAGCGTTCCCGGGTCATCCCGGGATCCTTCGGGGAGGCCACCTCCAGGGTTCCGCTCTGGTAGTTGGTGTACACCACGTAACAGTAGGGCATGTCTTCCCTCTGCAACCAATCGAAGCACTCCGGTCGGAACACCTCATTTACTCTTTTTCGAAGAGGAGTGGACTTGTTCAGACAGTTCTGCCGCTTAAGGAATTCGATTACGCTGTTTTTCTCCAGGATATCCGCCGTGGTAACCGTCGTGTACTGGTTGATCAACTCCTGCAGAGCCTGCTCCGCGATCTCCGAAGGGGCACCCAGCAGCCCGGCCAACGGCGTGATCAGGGCGCCGGTGGAGCAGCCCCCGATTATCGAAAACCAACCCTTGCTGCGATACTCCATGAATATCTGTCGGATCACTCCGGCGGCGAAGGCGCCTTTCGCCCCCCCGCCGGAGATCACAAGGGCCGTGCATTTTTTTGAGCGGGCCCGGGTCGGGATATCGACCGGTGAGCCGGCCGGCATCCTCCCCGGAGCTCGTCGCATCTTCATCCGAATCTCCTCAACTCCTGGCGGCACTCCCCGCCAAAACCCTCTTCCCTGACTCTCGCCTTTTGGTCTTTACGCTGCCCCGGGAACTGCCGCCAGAGCGGAACAGTCCTTCATACTCGTTGCCGTACCTGTACCATCGATAGTTTGGATCTTCGATCAAATCCAGCCAAACCGGATCTGTCAAATTCTTGAACTCCTCGGCATATCTATCGATCCATTCCACCACCTCCGGATCGCGAATGATGTCCTCCGACTGCTGGTGTCCCTGCGGGATCAGGTGTTCGTCCACAACCTTCCGCAGGACCTGGGGATTGTCCATGATCATGCAGGGGCGTTTGAGATTGGCGATGTCGTTATAGGGAAACTCCCCGCGGATCGACTTGAAGAAGGGCGAGTTTACCGCTTCGAGGATAGAGACCTCCCGGATGTTTTCCACTCCGAAGTGGGCGAACACGCAGGGTTCGATCCTTCCGGAGTTCAGGATGTGCAGATACTGCCGGCCGCCGGCCAGACAGCCGCCAACCGCCGGACCGTCGTTCCAGAAATCAGCCATAAACAGGGGGTGTTTCTTGCGCAGTTCGGCGACCCGGTTGCCGCAAGTTTGGCGCTGCCGCGGCGTGGGTACGAGCTCGAGAATCGGGTCCTTACCCACGGGCATGAACATGAAGTACCAGGCGAACACGGCGCCCTGGTTGATGTAGTACTGGACGAACTCATTCGTGGTGATCAAGTCGATGTTTTCGCTGGTGTAGGTTACGCTGATCCCGAAGATCACCCCTTCAGCCTTGAGCAGGTCCATGGCCTTCATGACCTTGGCGTACACCCCCTGGCCGCGACGGTTGTCCGTATGCTCCGCAAAACCCTCCACGCTGATAGCCGGGGCTACGTTGCCCAGCCGGGCCAGCGCCCTGACCGTCTGTTTATCCAGGAGTGTTCCATTGGTGTAGGTCAGGAAGTACATGTCGCTGTGCTTCTTGAACAGGCGAAGCCATACATCCTTCATGATGTAAGGCTCACCCCCGGAGACCACGACAAAATACACGCCGATGCGGCGGCATTCGGCCAGGATGCCGTCGATTTCCTCTTCTGAGAGCTCACCCTCTTTGCTGTACAGGCCTGAATAGCAGCCCGTACACCTGAGGTTACAGCGCATGGTGGGGCTGATCACGACGAGGGTCGGCGCCCAGATGTCCCGGCTGATCAACTGTGAGCGGATGCCCCTTCCCTTTACTCCCCAATTGAACATCAGGTTTTCAACAAGCTTGCGCTTGCAGCGTTGATTGGTCAGAGAGCCTATACGGGCGAAGAGCGTGGCCATTCCGCTGTCTTCATCGATGTCGCGGTCCAGGGTCTGCAAAAAAGCCCTCAGCCCGGGATTCTCCAGCGGTGTTTTACGCAGGCCGGCCAACTTGCGTAGATCCTCCACTCGCCCGGTCAGGCTGCCGGTGATCCTGTCGATTAGAAGCCGTCGTGCAATGAAACTGTCCGCGATCTTGTTAATCTTTTTCATGCTTCCTCCCCTGTCTGCTGATCCGGGTCACCGAGATGATGCTCAGGTTCAAATCCCAGAGCCTGGTCAGTACTCCCCGCAGTGCGGCCTGATCCGCCAGCGGCCCGGTAAGTACCGCGGATCGGGATCCATCCGCGCTCTGTTCGGATACGATTGACATGCTTGCCAACCATTCCGACCATCTGGGATCGAGGTTTCCCCGAACCCGTATGCGATATATCTGTGGTGCAGATTCCTCTTTCATAGCTGAAGTTTTGTACCTGTCTACAGGATAAGGGGTGGGGGGCAGGTTCGTAACCAAACGAAAGTATAGTTTTGGTAGGGTTATTTCCTGTTGTGGTCAGTGGACCCGTGGCGGAATCCACGGCGGATGTGGCGGCGGCCGTGAGGCCGTAGAAGCCGGCTGCGTTCGGAGCCGGCCCAAACATGGATATCAGCGGCAACTCGTTCATCAATCGCGATCATCCCGTCCTCGCATTCGATCACGAATGAGGGTTGCCTCTGGTGCAGCTTTACCATGTTGCCCGGCCGCACCAGCAGGGTATCGAGTTTGTGTAACTGTTGATCGCTCGGCCCGTATACATAGGCGACCCGGGCCGACTCTCCGACCTCCAGCTGATCGAGGGGTATCACAGAGCTTTCCACCATTTGAGCCCGCTGCCGGCAACACTCGCCCTCGGGAATAGGCATCCCGTGAGGACATTCCCGCGGATGCCCCAGCAGAGTGCAGATGCTGTCAACCAGGTCGGGATTCAGAATATGCTCGAACTCGCAGGCACCCTTTTCAAACTCCACTCCCAGGACGTCGTGTACCAGTCTTTCGGCAAGACGGTGGGAGCGGATCAGCTGGCGGGTGTAGCTGTTGCCTTTCGCCGTGAGGGAGATGCGATCGTCCCGGAGCTGAACGATTCCCTCCGCCACGATCTCCTCCAATACCCCCGGTTTGAAGTTCTCCCCAAGCTCTTCCTTAAAATAGGAGAGGGACGTATTGCCGTCCTCCTTCATATACCAGAGAACTTCCAGATATTCTTCCTTGAAAGTTCTTTGCTCCATCGCTTACGCTCCTACCCTTAAGAATATCAGAATCCAATTCAGTATGCCCGCGAGTATAAACGAGGACACATTTATCGCTGCGGTGATGATCAATCCGGTTTTGACGCCGACTTCCCGACACATGGCTACGATATTGGCAAAGCAGGGCACGAACATGGTCGTGATCACAACGGCGGTAATTGTTTGAACGTAGGTGAGCGCTCCCCGGTTCACCATGCCTAGAAGCAGTCCCGCGGCCGCTTCGTGGCGGGCCAGGGAGAGGATCAGTACCTCAACGATATCCAGCGGAAGCCCCAGCCAGGTAACGACGATGGGCCTTAAGCCCCGTTTGAGCAGGTCCAGCAGACCGATCTTATCTACAATAAATAATGCCACCGCCGCTATGAGGAAGATCGGCACCGCCTCTTTCAGGAACCAGTAGATGCGGTAGGCCGTCTTTTTTATGATCGCCCTGGGACCGGGAAGGCGGATCGGCGGCAGCTCCTGGAGGAACAAGCTTTGCCCGTCCTCTTTCATGGTTTTATTGAGAATTAAACCGGCGGCTATCTCGATGACTGCCAGGGTGCCGTAAGCGATGAGGAAGGCCTTGAACCCGACCCGTCCCAGAACCGCCATATCGATGGCCAGCTGTGCAGAGCAGGGAATCGCGAAGGCGATGAGAAATACAGCGATCAGCCTTTCCTTGCGAGATGAAATCCCCTTGGTTGTGAGCGTAGCCATGGTCTTGCAGCCGAAACCCAGGATGAGGCTCATGATCGAATTACCGGATAATCCTATCTTGCTCAGAACCTTACGGGTCAGGACCATGAGGTTCGGCAGGTATCCGGAATCCTCGAGCACCCCCATCATCAGGAAAAACACGGAGAGAATAGGCAGGACCGTGACGAAGGCATTGAACAGGCCCAGTGTGAGCAGGCCGTAGGGTCCGATCAACAGGTCGTTCAAAAACCCCTGTCCGACCAGTGAGTTGATCCAACCGATAAGCGGATCCACCAACAGCCCTGAAAGTGCTCCTTCGATCAGCCCGGCAACTTCGACCACGAGCAGGTATGTTGCCAGAATGATGGCGAAGAGGATCGGGATCCCGAATATCGGATGTCGGCACAGGCGGGCAAAGCCCTGGGCGAAGCGCGTCGGTTTGCGGTGGGTCCTATCCGTCGCCTCTGCTACGATTCTGCTGACCATTGCAGCCCGCCGCTTGGCCAGTTCCCGGCTCGGCCGCCCCAGGGACTCCTTCTTTATATGGCGGAGTCGATCCGCCAATTTTCCGTAGAATCCGTCTCCCAGGGTTTTCTCCAGCCAGTGGGGGAGCAGGGGATCCCCGTCCAACAGGAGAAGGGCCTTCTTCCGGCGGAATGTCATGTCCTGCGGCAGGAGTGCCTCGATCTCGGACAGCCTCCGTTCCAGTTCGGATCCGTACTCAGGTCTCCAGTCTGCCGTCGTTGCCCTGAGCAGGGCCGATCTGACCTCTTCGCTGCCCTTGTTGATCCGGGCGATGTGCTCGATTACCTGTACGCCGAGGGTCTCGGCAAGTTTGTGCGAGTTGATCTGGATGCCCTGTTGCTCGGTTTCATCCACCGCGTTCAAAGCGATGATCAGGGGAATGTTCAGCTCCAGTAAGTCCAAGGTGAACAGGAGGGACTGCTTCAGCCGATTCGCGTCGATGCACTGGACCAGCACGTCGATCTGTTCGCGAAACAGCAGCTCCCGGACGGTGATCTCCTCTTCGGAGTGGATGTAGAGGCTGTGCATTCCAGGCGTGTCGATGATTTCGAACTCCTGTCCGCGGATCGAAACCCGTTTCCTGTTGATCTCCACGGTGGTCAGGGGATAGTTGGAAACGAGGGTATATGCCCCTGTGATATCATTAAACAGTTGGCTCTTGCCGGTGTTGGGAAGCCCGACTATTACCGCCCGCCGGGGCCGCTGGGCAATCTGCCCGGATTTCTCCCGGCCTTTGCTTGTCGCCTTAGGGGATCTGCTCGCCTTCATTTTCGTGTTCTAGATCACAAGAATAATAATTTCGAGGGCAATTGAAAACTGATCGTTTTCACGAGGGGGAGAGCAGCCCGAGGGCTCTGGCCTTGGCCACAGCCTCTGTCCTGTTCTGCACATCGAGCTTCCCGTAGATATTGCTCGCATGCCATTTTACGGTCGGCAAACTGATGAAAAGCTGTCTGGCCACCTCCTTGTTGGAAGAGCCCCGGGCCAGAAGTTGAAGGACCTCCAGCTCCCGTTGGCTGAGCGGTTCGATGAGTTGCTGCGAAACGCCGGCGGTTCGCTTGCCATCCCGGCTCGGCGGAAAGACCGACAGAATGCGTCCCACGTATTCGCCGTGGATTCCCTGCTCCGCAGCTTCGTAGAGCAGCTGGGCCATCGGCGGACCCTCATCCAGGAAGATGCGCAAGTACTGTTCAGGCTCGGCGATCGAAAGGGCCTGTTCCAGGGTTTTCAGGGCTTGTTCTTTGTTGCCCTGAGCCGAGGATGCCAGGCACTCGATCACCAGGGTTTCCAGTACAATCCCGTTTCGGCCCAGTTTGTCCGCATCCTTTCGCAGCTGCCTGGCAACCTTGAGACATCCTTCCGATTTACCACGGGCCAGTAGTAGACGGGCGTGCAGGATCTGATCCAGCTCTCTCAATACGTACGGCAGGCTCTCATTGTCCCTCCGTCTTCGAGCCAACCATTCGTTGTACCAACGCTCGGCAGCTTCCACCTGATCTTGAGCAAGCCAGAGGCGGGCATGGTGCAGATCGACCATCAGGTCATCGAGATTACTGGCATCGAAACGTGTCGCGATCTTGTCCAGCGTGTCCATCACCTGCTGTGCCCCCCGAGGGTCGCCCTGTGCCTGCTTCACCCGGGCCAGGGCGATATACCCATCCAGAGTGCCGATCACACCCAGCTTCCGTACCAGCTCGATTCCTTCGTTCAGCAGGTTTTCGGCTGATTCCAGCTCGTTCCACTCGCGAAGCAGATTCCCCAGTCCGATCATGGCCAGCCCGGCTACGGGCATCGAGGTTCCCCCGGCGTCCACGGTCTGTTCTATGGCCTGTTCGTAGGTGGCCCTGGCTTCGTGCAGACGGCCCTGGATCGTGCGCAGTTCCCCCAACTCCGACATCAGGGCGCCGGCAATAATCATGTTTCCCGCCGCGCGGCAACGGTGGATGTTTTCCTCGAATACCTGGATCGAGTTGGGGATATCCCCGCTGGAAGCGTAGGTGACATTGGCCAGAACACGGCTGATTGCGCTGCGGAAGAACTGCTCCTCCTCCGGAAGCAGTTCCATGGCCAAGTTACTCTGCCGCAGGCTCTCCTCTATGTTACCCTGGATTGCAGCCAGAAAGGCGCGAAACGCCGCCAGCTGGCCCGCGACCGAATCGCTGGAACCCGAGCGTACCGCGGCGTCGAGTTGAGCTTGGATCTGGTTCATGGGAGCGCCGGCCATGAGCAGGCCCAAGGCGTGGTACACACAGAGCAGCGGGCGCGTGCACACCAGGTCGTCAGGCAGGGCTTCTATCCATCTCAGGACCGTGGCGAACTCGCTGCGCATCAGAGTGGATTGCGTATTGTTCTCGATCAGCTCCATTGCCCGCTGGAAGTCTCTCTCCGCCAGGGTTTGATCGATTGCCTCGGTGATCATGTCATTTTCTTCGTACCAGCGACTGGCTCGGCGGTGAAGCTCGGGCATTTGCTCGGAGTAGGTCTGCTCGGCCCGGCGGCGCAGCAGATCGGCGAACAGCAGGTGGTAGCGGTACCACAACCGCTCGGAATCCAGAGGTACGATGAACAGATTGTTCCGTTCCAGCTGCTCGAGGATCGCCTCGCTGTCCGGCTGATCGCTTACCACCTCACAGAGGGGCCCGGTAAAACGATCCAGGATCGAGGTCTTCAGCAGGAATTGCTGTATGGTCTCCGGCTGGCGCGATAGTACTTCCTCCACCAGATAGTCGAGGATATAGCGATTGCTGCCTGTAAAGGATTTGATGAAGCCGGATGCGTCTCGTCGTCCCTGCAGCGATACTGCGGCCATCTGCAACCCGGCTATCCAACCCTCGGTGTGGTCCGCCAGAACCTGTATGTCGGGAACCGATAAATCGAGACCCATCAGGCGATTCAAGAACTCCACGGTTTCCTCCCGGTTGAAGCGCAGATCGCCGGCGCGCAGCTCCGTCAACTGCCCGCGGGCACGCAGTGTGGCCAGCGGCAGGGGCGGGTCCGCGCGGGTGCACAGTACCAGGTGAAGCTTCTGCGGTAAATGCTCCACGAGGAAGCTCAAATAACCGTGGATCGTCTTGTCGTGAATCAGGTGATAATCGTCGAAAACAAGAATACTGTGATCTTTGATTTCGGCTATTTCGTTGAGCAACTGGGTCAACACGGATTCTGCCGCCGAAGGTTTCAGGGTGTGGAATCCCGAAAAAAGACCCGGGGCGAGTTTGGGTTGGATTGTCTGAAGAGCGGTTATCAAGTAGGAGAGGAAGCGTGCGGGATCGTTGTCGCTGTCCTCCAGAGTCAGCCAGGCGGCAGGCTGTTCACACTCTCGGATCCACGCGCAAATCAGTGTGGTTTTGCCGAAACCCGCCGGAGCAGAGAGCAGGGTAAGACGACGCTCAAACCCGGACTGCAGCATCTCGATGAGACGCGTTCGGTGTACCAACTCCGCACGCAGAGTCGGAATGTTGAGCTTTGTCTTCAGTACGGGAGTGATCACGCTTATACCTGATTATAACGGTTTGCGTTTGTGAGGCAACAGCCTCTAAAAGGTGATGATCTTGTAGCCCTGCTCGATAAAGTTTTGCATGCTGGGATGGCCGGACATGTCTTCCAGTATATGTAAGCCTTGTGCTTCTGCTGCCTGGAGCGTACCCATTTTCTGGGCGCAGGCTTTGCATGCTCCCACCAGCAGGACCTGGTCCTTCACCTTGTTGTAGAGGCTATGGAGGGGGTGATTGTCTTTGTTCAGGTCGGGAATCAGCTTGGTCGCCGATCCTTCGATCACCAGCTTTATCTCGTAGTCCTTGTCGCTGAAGTCCAGGGCGTTGAGCAGCACGTGAATGAAGCACATGGGATCACCGTTGAAGGCAAAAAGGGCAATCTTTTCCACAGAAGCAGTACCTCCCGGACCTTATCCTACTCGAATTATCGAGCAATGGAAAGGAAATCTGTGCTGACTTGCTTTTTGCATGGAAAATTATCGGAAAAGATCTGCTTCTTCCAATCCTCCAGCTGAAAGGAAGAGGCAGTTAGAATTTGATATTTTTTAACTTTCCTTGCGTTATTTTTCTTTTTCCCGTATCATGGGTGTGTGAACGGGTACGAGCGTAAAATCGAGATCGTAAGACTTTTAGAGGAGAAGGGGAAGGTTAACATCAATCAGCTTGCCGAGACATTTGGCGTAACGAAAGTGACGATTCGCTCCGATATGGACTGCCTGGAAACCCGAGGACTGCTGGTGCGCACCCATGGTGGAGCGGTGCTGCCGGAAAACCATCACCTGGTGCGGCGGATCAACCACACGCTTCATGAACGGAGGAAGGAGAAGGAAGGGATTGCGCATGTCGCCCGGACCCTGATCGAGCCGGGCTCCACCGTCCTGATCGATTCGGGCAGCACCACGGCAATCCTGGCTCGCCATCTCAAAGACATGAGATTAACCGTGATTACCAATTCCGTTCTGGTCCTTCAGGAATTGGCCGGATCAGAGACGGTGGAGCTGCTGGTCTGCGGGGGCGCCCTGAGAAAACCGGACATGGCCCTGATCGGCGAGATAGCCCGTTCTTTCTACGAACAACTCAACGCGGACATCGTGTTTCTGGGAGCGAACGGATACTCCGTTGAAAAGGGCATAAGTTGCGCGAACCTGATCGAGGCGCAGACCAAGAAGCACATGATCAAGAGCGCTCGGAAGGTATGCCTGTTGGCTGATTGCTCCAAGCAAAACAAGGCAGCTTTGGCCCATATCTGTGACTGGGAGGATATCGACATTCTGATCACCGACAGCCTGGCCGCGGCAGACCGGAAGGCACTGGCCGGTTACGGCGTGGAAGTCAAAATAATCTAGAGGAAGGAGGAGGAAAGATGAAACGAGTCATTCTTTTCCTCGGGGTTCTGGCTATCGTGGCCGGAACGGTTTTTGGTACCCCCCAGGTCGAAGAAACCTGGCCGGATCCGGAACAAACCATCACTGTTGTTGTTCCCTATGGCGCAGGGGGAGGGACCGATCTAATTTTCAGGCCCGTTGTTGAGGAGATGAAAAAGCTTAGTTCCGCCAACATCATTGTCAGCAACATCGGAGGCGCAGGCAGCGCCACCGGCACCAACGAGGTATTGAACCAACCGGCGGACGGCTACACGCTGCTGGCCAGCGGTACCCATACCGTGGCTGCGACTCTACAGGGTCTTACAGAGGGCTACAGGCAGCTGGAGGGTATCGCCAGCCTGAACTGGGATCCCTTCATCATCGCAGTCTTGAGGGAGAAGCCCTGGAGATCCATGAAAGACCTTGTCGAGGCCGCCAAAAAAAGTCCCGGCGCGATCAGCCTCGGAAACGCCGGCATGGGCGGGGCAACCGGAGTGGCCTCGGTGGGTTTGAACCTGGCCTTTGACAAATCCTTCAACGTGACTCCCTTTTCGGGAGGCGCGGACCTGTTGGCCAACGTTTTAGGCGGACACTGCGACGTTGGCATCTTTTCCCAATCCGAGATGCTGGCCAACCGCAACATGCTTAGACCCCTGGTTATCCTCTACGATCAACGCAGCGCTCTCTCTGACCTCAAAGACATCCCAACTCTGAAGGAGGCCGGGTATGAAAACCTTAACGTGCCCGGCGGCTCCTTCCGATCTTTCTCGGTAAAAAAGGGAACACCGCCGGCGGTGAAGAGAAAGCTGGCAGAGATGGTCAATCAGGCTTACAACAGCAAGGTTTTCCAGGATTTCATGAAGGAAAAGGGTCTGCTGCCGGCCTACTACGAGCTGGCTGATCTGGACGCCTACTTCGAGGAGCTGGTTCAGGCGTACGTCCCGATTCTCCGAGAAGCGGGATTGTTGAAAGAGTAGACAGCAGGATTCGTAAGACGCAATCGGGAAGCGGCGCCCCTCCCGAGGGCGGTGTGCTGCTTCCCCTTGACATCAGGTAATGAAGTTCGGAACACGGCGCGTAATTCCCCTGGTTTTTTTGGCAGTCTCCCTGCTCTATCTGGCGTTCAGTTTCTCCCTCCAGCAGTACAGGATGATCGGAGACGAGAGAGGCTGGGATCCCGGCTCCCGGGCTTTGCCGATCGCGATGGGCTTTCTCATGTTGGGACTCTCGATATACCTGATCCTGAGGGAAACGACCAAGGAAAAGGGCGAACAGACGGTTCCGCCGGCGGCCAGGAAGCTGATCCTGCTCACGATCGTCCTGAGTGTCCTCTACATCCTTGCCTTCCGGTTCCTGGGCTTCATCCTTTCCACGGCAATCCTGCTGTTCACATTGATCTACTTCAACTATCACGAAAACGTCCGCCTGAAGCTGCTGCCCGTATTTTCAGGAGGCCTTGTCTCGAGTACGGCGTTCGTGCTTCTGATCTACACCGCAGGAAGGTTCATTACCCGCAGCCTCTTTTATCTGGGCAGGGCTCGAGGCTGCGAGCTGTTTACCAGCAAGGTTTTCAGTGCCTTCGTGGTACTTCTCTTCGTGGCAATTTTGTTCGCTGTACTGCTTATTTCATTCCGCAAGAGTGTAAGCAATACGAAGACTCGCAGCATGCTCATCGCGGGACTCGTGGCCGCGGGAGTAACCGAAGGCCTGTACCTGGTTTTCAAACAGATATTCCTGGTTAATCTGGCCAGGGGTATCATATTCTGGTAATCGAGGAGTCGCTGCAGTGGTGGAGCTTCTTTCCGGCATTCGACAGGTATTCAACCTGAACACGATTCTCTGGATTGCACTCGGGGAGGTGCTCGGCATCATCATCGGAGCCCTGCCGGGGCTGACGGCCACGATGGGAATCGCACTGCTTCTGCCGTTGAGCTTTCAGCTTGGCAAGGCTACCGGTATGGGACTGCTTCTGGGCGTATACTGCGGGGCGGTCTCCGGCGCCTCGATCCCGGCAATCCTCCTGGGTATTCCCGGGAATCCGAACGCGATCGCCACCGTATACGACGGTCAGGCCATGACCAGGAAGGGGTTGGCCGGGCAGGCTCTTGGAGGTGCGGTGGTTGCCTCGTTCATCGGCGGGATCCTGAGCCTCATCGCGCTGTCCCTGTTCTCACCGCTCATCGCCAGATTTACGCTGGCATTCGGCCCGGCGGAAAAAGCCACTCTGGCTTTGGTGGGCCTGACCATAATTGCCTCTGTTTCGGCCAGAAATCTGGCCAAGGGCATTCTCACTGGCGCATTCGGTTTGGCCCTGGCTTTCATAGGCACGGATCCGTTCACCGACACCCTGAGGATACCCTTTCCCGCGCTGCTGGCCAAGACTCCGTTGGTCGGCGGGATCAAGTTGATCCCGGCCTTGATCGGTCTGTTCGGGGTCTCCCAGGTTCTCTACGACCTTGAGCGCATCCAGGGCGGACGCCTGGCCCCCCCGCAGTTGAAAATCGAGAAAGTATTTCCTCCGCTTCGGAAGATCGCTTCGATGTGGAGGATAATCCTGGAATCCACCGGCATCGGCACTCTGATCGGAGCGATCCCGGGCACCGGAGCCTCGATAGCCGTGTTCCTCAGCTACGAGCGGGCCAAACGGATCACCGCTTCGCCCAGAAGCAAGCTGGAGAAGGTCGGCAGCGGCTGTTTGGAGGGAGTGATGGCTCCGGAGGTTGCCAACAACGCGGTGACCGGAGGAGCCCTGATACCGGTCCTTTCACTCGGAATTCCGGGAGATTCGGGAACCGCCGTGCTCCTGGGGGCCTTGCTGATAAAGGGGGTGGTACCCGGCTACCAGCTGTTCAGTCAGAACCTGGACCTCGTTTACGCCATCCTCTTCGCTCTGCTCCTGTCGAACGTTTTTATGCTCACCTTTCAGCTGCTCGGCGTGCGGATTTTTCCAAAAGTGCTGTCGATCCCGATGGCTTTGCTGTTGCCCGTAATTCTCGTACTGTCCATGATTGGCGCCTATGCTATCGAGGGACAAGCAGTTCTGGCCGCTACTTTCGACATGGCAGTTGCTCTGGTTTTGGGCATAATAGGCTACTATCTGAAAAAAGCGGACTACCCGACCGCCCCGATCGTCCTGGGACTTATCTTGGGAGGTTTGCTGGAGGTGAATTTCCGGCGGGCGGTGAAGCTTGCAGGGGGAAACTACCTCGTGTTCTTCACCAAGCCCATAGCCGTCGTGTTCATCGTCCTGGCCGTTTTTTCCGTAGTACTGCCTCTTATCCAAAGGAGGAGAAGGACTTGAAGGTCGTCTTTTTCGGCACCGCAGGAGCGGTGCAGAGCGCTTCGGACGATAACGTCTGCTTCGCCCTCCGGGCGGAAGGGTGCAGCCTGTTGGTGGATGCTTCGGACAGTCCCGTTCACAACCTGCTGAAGGCCGGGTTTGATCCCCTGGCTCTGGACGCCTTGGTGCTGACCCACAGCCACACCGACCACATCTACGGGGTGCCCTCTTTGATCCACAATCTCTGGCTGATGAAGCGGGCCATGCCTTTGAAAATCATCTCCAACGCGCCTACCGCGGCAAAGACGGGGGAGCTGCTGGAGCTTTTCGGTTTGCCGGGTAAAGAAGGGATGTTCCGGATAGAGTGGATAGATGGTGAGAAGGCGGTTACGAAGATTTCGAGCTCTCTGGCCGTAGCGCTGTTCGCGGTTCGCCATTCGGTTCCCACCTCGGGAGTTCGGATCGGAGAAGGAGGAGCTGCATTTGTCTACACTGCGGACACGGCTCCCTTCGACGGTGTGATTGCCGCTGCCCGGGGCTGCCAGCTGTTGATACACGAGGCCTCCGGGGATAGCAGCCGGGAGAAGTATCTGAATCGGGCAGGGCATTCCTCGGCCAGGCAAGCCGGGCGGGCCGCAGCCCAATCGGGAGTCGGCAGACTGTTTATCTGTCACTTCGACTACTTCTCAGGCCCCCCGCCGGAGGAACTGCGGAAAGAAGCGCAGGTGAGTTTCAAGGGTGAGGTGGTC
>Ga0180437_10006548_pt1 | contig 15454 bp, 12 predicted proteins | sample SS_ome_4_FD_132410 | JGI IMG/M metagenome (GOLD analysis project Ga0180437, IMG submission 132410) | Hypersaline lake sediment archaeal communities from the Salton Sea, California, USA - SS_3_D_1 metaG | ecosystem: Environmental > Aquatic > Non-marine Saline and Alkaline > Hypersaline >...
GAGTCTGGAAAGAGCGGGTGCTTTACTATCGTTCAGCCAGGGTAAGCGTATTATGAAAGTGCGAGGCTTAGTTATTGTCCTCTTGGTAGGGCTGATTCTGATGCCACTGTCGGGTTGTGCCAACAAGGGCGAGTCCAAACCGGTTTTTGCGCTCGTGCCTAAATCGGTCGGGCTCGTGTACTGGGCTGCGGCGGAAAAGGGGATGCACGAAGCGGCGGCCGAGGAAGGTGTGGACTGCCAGTTTACCGGCCCGGAAACCATTGACGTGGCTCGTCAGATAAGTATCATGGAGGGCCTCATAGCGAGACGCGTCGCGGGGATCGCCATCGCACCGAACGATCCGACGGCGATCGTACCGGTGATCAACCGCGCCGTCGGCGTCGGCGTACCGGTGGTCACGTTCGACTCGGACGCGCCCGAGAGCGACCGGCTCGCCTATGTCGGTACGGTGAATACCGAAGCCGGCAAGCTCGCGGGGGAGACGTTGGCGAAATTTCTCAACGGTAAAGGCACGGTCGCTATCAGCACGGGCGGTCTCGGCGCGCACAACCTCAACGAACGGGTCGCAGGGTTCCGCGAGGCGATTGCCAACTTCCCCGATATCCGGGAGGTCACGCTCCAGACCAATAACGACAGCGACGAAGAAGCCACCGCCGTCGCGGAAAGCACATTGTCGCGGTTCCCCGATCTGAACGCGTTTTTCGGAGCCAACGCGCCCGGTGCACCGGGCGCGGCTCGTGCGGTCAAGGAGGCCGGCAGGGTTGGCAAGGTGACCATCGTCGGATTCGACGATACTCCGTTGTGTCTGCAATTCATAAAGGAAGGCGTCGTGCAGGCTACCGTCGCGCAAAGACCCCGCGAGATGGGATACCGGTGCATCAAGCTCCTGGTTCAGGCGACTCAAGGTGTGAATCCGCCCACCGAGATTATAGATACAGGAGTTACGGTGATAACGGCGGAGAACGTTGATGAGTTCCTTGAAACGGGCGACTACAAGATCTGATCGGCGATCCTGAACTCTACAAGCGGCTCGCGAAATATCTGTCCCATGAACACACTCAAAGCAGCCCGCGAACCGAAGACCAGCGCTTTTGCCGTGCGCGAGACCGGCATACTGCTCGTGCTCGTCTGCATGTGTCTAGCGCTGGCGTTCACTACCCCTCGTTTTGCTGAGGTCGAAAACCTGCTTCTCGTCGCGCGTCAGTTCTCCATGTTCGCCACGATGGGCGTGGGTATGACCATGGTGATCCTCACCGGCGGCATAGACCTTTCGGTCGGGTCGGTGCTGGCGCTGTCGGGATGCGTAGCGGCAAAATGCATCGTCTGGTTGGCGCCGCACGCAGACGCGCACATCGTGGTGTTCGCGGGCATCCTGGCGGGTCTTGCCACGGGTCTCCTGTGCGGGCTCGTAAACGGTCTGATCGTGGCGAAACTCGGCATACCACCTTTTATCGTAACGCTCGGCATGATGAGCATCGCGCGCGGTCTCGTGTACGTTATCACGCGCGGCCGGCCCGTGGTTGAGCTGCCGGACGAGTTCTTTTTTCTCGGACAAGGGCGCATCTGGAGAGTGCCGTTTCCGGTGGTATGCATGCTCGTCATAGCATTCATTGGCGCGGTGTTCCTTGCCCGAACGCGCCTCGGACGTAACATCTACGCCGTAGGAGGGAACGAGGAGGCCGCCCGGCTCTCCGGAATCAACGTGGACAAGGTGAAGATCGTCGTCTACTCCTTGTGCGGGCTGCTCGCGGGGTTCGCGGGGGTAACGACCGCGTCTCACCTGAGCTCCGCTCAAGCGACATCCGGACTCACAAACGAGCTCGACGTTATCGCGGCGGTGATCGTCGGCGGAACCAGCCTCATGGGCGGCAGCGGCACCGTGCTCGGGACGGTGATCGGTGCCGCGCTTATGGGCGTGCTGCGAAACGGGCTTATACTGCGCGGGGTGTCCGCCAACTGGCAGCTCATACCGCTCGGCACCGTCATAATCGTAGCGGTCGTTTTCGACCAACTCCACCAACGCCGGCGCGAACGCACGCAAACACGACTACAGCGCAACTAGATCCCAAGGTCTCTTCCACAGCGGGGCGTGTCGTCGACAAAAACCGGTGCGCCACCGTCTTGCGTTATCCCGGCCCATGACATATAATCGTACGGCGGTTTTCAACAGAAGACGACCAGGTTGGGGATGAATGCTGTGGCAAAAAGCGTGAGGCTGGACGGGCTCCAAGACAGTGTCACGGTGATCAGGGACCGGTACGGTATACCGCACATTTACGCGCGGACCGTCGAGGACGCGGTCTGCGCTCTCGGCTACGTCCACGCTCAGGATCGTATGTGGCAGATGGACATGTTCCGCAGGATGTCTCAAGGGCGACTCGCAGAGATACTCGGCGAGAGCGTGTTGGAGCAGGACATTTTCTGCCGAACGCTCGGATTTGCGCGTGCCGCCGAGAAATGTCTTGCCTCTATGGACGACGAAGACTTGCCATTTCGGTGTCTCACGGCTTACTGCCGGGGCGTTAACGCCCGGGTGGAGAAGGTTTTGCCGGACGATCTGCCGGACTACTTCAAGATGCTCGGCTACGGTATGGAACGGTGGGACCCCATAGACACGGTGGCTTTCCTGAGGTACGTCGCATGGATGCTATGCGGTTCTTTCGACGACCTGTGGTTGCTGACGGTGGCGGACAAGCTCGGTGCCGACGGCATAGACGAACTGTTCCCGCACGACAGACCGTACGAAACACCGATCGTGCCGGACAAGAAGCCCTCGAAACCCCGGCTGTTCCGTTCGGAAGTGCCGCAGGATGTGCCCGGACTCATCGACGCTGCACACGATATTCTTGCGCGCGCGCGCCGGACCGGTTTCTGGCAAGCAGCGAACGGCGGCGCAGGAAGCAACAACTGGGCGGTGGACGGTACCAAGTCTGCAACAGGTAAACCCATCCTGTGCAACGACCCGCATCTGGCGTTCAGCTTGCCTTCACTGTGGTACCTGGCGCATCTCGTGGCCGGGGACCTTAACGTAGCCGGCGGGACGTTCCCGGGAGTACCGGGCGTTCTCGTTGGGCGCAACGAGGATATAGCCTGGGGTCTGACCAACACGCAGGCGGACGTCGTTGATTATTTTTACGAGAGGGTGCATCCGGAAGATGAAACGAAGTATCGGTACGGGGCGAGGTGGCGCCGGTTCGAGGTTGTGGAGGAGAAGTTCGCGATACGTGGTGCGGAGCCCAGGACGGTCCCGATACACATCTCCGTTCACGGTCCCGTACTTACCCGCGAAGGGCAGACCGTGACAGTGCAGTGGATGGGACACGAACCGTCGGACGAGGTGCGGGCGTTTCTGGAGATAAACCGCGCGAAGGACTTCAACGGCTTCCTCGACGCGTTGCGCAACGTCGGGGTGCCGGCACAGAACTTCGCGTACGCTGACAAGGACGGCAGGATAGCTATCATTCCCGCAGGCAGGTTTCCGATTCGCAAGAGCGGTTTCGGCCGCGTTCCTCACGACGGTTCGAGCGGGCACTTCGACTGGCGGGGATTCGTACCGTTCGAAAAGCTGCGGTACCTTCTTAATCCCGACTGCCACTACGTCGCGTCGGCCAATCAGCGGCCGGTAGGGGCAAGTTTTCCCTACTACCTGGGCTGGCAGTGGGACGCGGGCTACCGGGCACGTCGCATCAACGATCTGCTTGCCGTGAACCAGGTTGTCACCGTGGCGGACATGAAACGGTTCCAGCTCGACGTGCACGACGGCGCTGCCGAGGCGTTTCTCCCCGCACTTTTCCTGGCGTTCGAGGGTGAGGGACCGGACGAGATGGCCGGAAAAGCGCTCGCGCTGCTCAAGGTTTGGGATTGCAAGGCCACGCCGGACAGTGTAGCCACGACCATATGGATAAGTTGGTTCCACTCCTTGCGAGACGACATATGGGAAGCCGTCTGGCGGGGTGCCGGTGCCAGCCCCGAAGGCTCCTGGGGTTTCGCCGACGAGAACGCGTGGTGTCCGCCGGTGGAAGTGCTCGAGCAGATTCTCAGGGAACAGCCGGACCAGGCGATGCCCGACAGAAGAGACATTCCGGAAGGTGATGCTCTCGATACGCTGTTGCGGGACTCATTTCGGAAAACGCTGCACCAGCTCATTATCAAGGCAGGCGAGGATATGCACGCGTGGAAATGGGGACGGTTCAACAGAGCCAGGTTCGACTCTATCGCGGACGTAGAGGAACTGTCGAGAAGAGACATACCGATCGGAGGCACCGTTTACACGCTCAGCCCCGGCGGGAAGATGCGTGAAGTGGAGTCGGGAGCCACCTTCAGGTTCATTGCTGATTTCAGCAATACTGACGAGGCGTTGGTGATATATCCGGGAGGCCAGTCGGAAGATGGTTCAAGCCCTCACTATGCGGAGTTCATGGACCATTGGATAAAAGGTGAATATATTCCGCTCTTGTGCTATGATAGCCCGAAAAGGATCCCAAAGGATCATATCGAATCGGAGACGATTCTCAACCCCACCTGACATGCTGGTTGGAGGTGTCTCGAAGTTGTTCCGAGGATGTCATAAGATAGGACAACAATGTGGCGCGGCAGGCGCGCGGACGAGCCGCAGGCGGAAAAGCCGCTGCGTCTTCGCGGTCCGGCTCGCGCTGTCCACCGCAGCCTGTCTTCTGGCAGGTGCGATCCACGCTCGCACGGCGTATGCCTACATAGGACCCGGCGCCGGGTTCGTCTTCGTCGGCTCTTTTCTCGTTCTGCTCGTAACGTTCGTGCTGGTCCTGTTTTCGCTGCTGACCTGGCCTGTCCGGTGTGTGGCTCGTGCGTTCCGCCGCCGCAAGGCCAAACGGCGGCACCAGGATGTCGGGCGTGTGGTCATCCTGGGTCTGGATGGGTTGAAACCCGAACTTGCCGAGCGCCTTATGGACGAGGGCGAACTGCCCAACCTGGCGAGGTTGCGCGAGCACGGCACTTTCGCCAGGCTGAACACCACGTATCCGTCGATATCTCCGGTCGCGTGGTCGTCGTTCCAGACGGGCGCAAACCCGGGCCGGCACAATATCTTCGATTTTCTATCAAGAGATGCCTCGACATATATGCCGGTTCTGTCCTCGGTGGAAATGGGTAAGGTGGACCGCTCGCTCTCTTTGGGACCGTACTCGATTCCCCTCGGGAAGCCTTCGATCAGGCCGATGCGCAAGAGCAAACCGTTCTGGCACATACTCGGCGAACACGGCGTCTCGTCGTGTATATTGCGGGTTCCTGTCACGTTTCCTCCCGAGAAGTACCGGGGAGTCATGCTTTCGGGGATGTGCGTGCCGGACCTTATCGGTACGCAAGGGAGCTTCGTCGCGTACACGACGCGCGATGATATCCGGATCGAACACGAGGGCGGCGCGGTCGTCCGGGTCGAACGTAACGGGAACGTAGTGAACGCAGAGCTTACCGGGCCGGAGGATTTCCTCAAGAAACGGGGCGGCCGGTTGAGCGTACCGTTGAAGGTGGTCATTGACGGCGACGGGGCATCAGCACAGCTCAATGTGGCCGACCAGAGCCTAAAGCTGACCAAAGGACGACACTCGGACTGGATCAGAATCCGCTTCAGCGCGGGGCTCGGCATGAGCGTCTCCGGCGTATGCAAGTTCCTCCTTGTGGAGGCAAATCCTCACTTCACGCTGTACGTGACTCCGATAAACATAGATCCTGACAGGCCTGCGTTGCCCATATCACATCCGTTCGTGTACTCCTCGTATCTGGCGAAACTGCTCGGCACCTTCTCGACGCTGGGTCTCGCGGAGGATACGTGGGCGCTGAGCGAAGGAGTGATAGATGAAGCCGCGTTTCTCGAGCAGTGCTACACGTTCCACGACGAGCGCGAACGGATGTTCTTCAACGCGCTCGGCAGGACCGGCGAGGACGTATGCGTCTGCGTCTTCGATACGACGGACAGGATCCAGCATATGTTCTGGAGATACCTCGACAAATCGCATCCTGCCAATCGAGGCAAGGACATCGAGCAGCATGCCGGCGCAATTACCGATCTGTATCGCAGGATGGACGGTCTGGTGGGCAGAACACTTGACCGATTGGGGAAACGCGACGTACTGATCGTCATGAGCGACCACGGTTTCCAGCCGTTCTCGCGCGGTGTGAACGTGAACTCGTGGTTGCACCAGAACGGTTACCTCGCGCTGAAAGACGGGGCGGAGGAAAGCGGCGAATGGTTCAGCAGCGTTGACTGGACCCGGACGAAAGCATACGCGATGGGGCTGGGCGGACTGTACGTTAACCAGAAAGGTAGGGAGGCACAGGGCATCGTCCCTGACGGCGACGAGAAACGGTTGCTTAAGGAAGAACTCATTGCGCGGTTGTCCGGACTAAAAGACACCGGGGGAAACCGGACCGGTATCACACAGGTCTGGGATAGCGCCGATCTATACGCCGGACCGTACCGGGAAAATGCGCCGGACCTCATCATAGGATATGGTGCCGGATACCGCGCGTCGTGGGATTCCGTAACCGGCAAGGTCGGCGCACCGGTGTTCGAGGACAACAAGATGTGCTGGGGAGGCGACCACTGTATAGACCCGCGACTCGTGCCCGGCGTACTTTTTTCAAACAGACGGATAGATCCCGGCGAGAACCCTAACATCATGGACATCGCGCCGACGGTGCTGGCGGCGTTCGGGATCGAGAAGCCCGGATACATGGATGGGAAACCTCTCGAGTTTGAGCGAGAAAGCGGAGACTGACACAAGCGTGGCGGCGCACCAGCGAAGGCTTTTCTGTGCCTTGTGTTGCGCGGATCATATGGGGAGAGAACGATATGGCAGGAGCAAAGATAAGGATCGACAAGGATTTGCTTAAGAGAGCGACAAGATGTGCGGAGATCGCAGGGTACTCTTCGACGGAAGAGTTCATAACCCATCTGATTGAGCGAGAACTTTCCAAGCTCGAACAGAGCGGCGATCCCGACGAAAAGGTCAAGGAGCGGCTACGCGGTCTCGGCTACATATAGTGCCGTGGATCGACGCTAGAATAGGATATCCGGTCCCGTGTGGAAACTGTTTCTTGTTCTGAACAGGTGTTTCCGTGCAGTTGTTGAGCCGCTGGCGCGCTTGAGCCCGACGGTCGCACTCCTCATCATTTCGATGGTCACCGGCGTGCTGCTGCTCGTGATATTCGGTGCAACGTCAAACCAGGGGGCTATCAGACGCACGAAGGACAAGATAAAGGCGCATCTCCTCGAGATACTGTTGTTCAACGATAACCTCAAGGTGGTATTTCGGGCGCAGGGATCTGTGTTCATATATGCTCTGAAGTATCTAGGCCTGGCCGTCGTGCCGATGCTGGCGATAATAGTGCCGATGGCGCTGATCGTTACTCAGAGCGACCATTTTTTCCAGAGCAAACCGCTCGAGCCGGACGATGCCGTGACCGTATCAGCCACCCTTGTGCAGTGGGATCCGGAACTTGCGGAGTCTATCTCGATCAGAGTGCCCAACGGGCTTGCGGTGGAAACCGAGGCGTTACGCATCCCTGAAACCAGAGAGGTCGTGTGGAAGGTGCGGGCGCGCGAATACGGCGATTTTGATGTTCTCATAAACGTGCCCGGCAGAACCTTAAGGAAACGATTGATCGTCTCGGACTCGGCCCGCTGCCTCTCGCACGCGAAGACCAAACCCACGTTCGTCGGCGCGCTCGTCCATTCCGCCGAACCGCCTCTTGACCGGAACGCTCCTGTCGAATCGATCGAGGTGCAGTACGAGCCCACCCGCATGAAACTCGGGCCGATTCGGGCGCACTGGTTGGTACACTTCTTCATTCTCGCCATGGTTTTCGCGCTGGTATTCAAGCCGGTGCTCAAGGTCGAGATCTAGCGGGCATCGCCCACGTTCCTCGAACCTTCGATCCTGCGACCAAGATCAGTTGTTAGGCGGTTCCAAACTTTCTTCTTGCACTAATGACAACAAAGTTGTAGAATTTGTTCTAGCCCCCACAGATTGCCTGGAAATGCAGGCGGAACATTCGAACCGTCGAGGTGTGAATGCGTGCCGTAGTTCAACGGGTTTCAAGAGCACAGGTTTCCGTGAACGAGACGGTGCGTGGGCGAATAGACAATGGCTTGCTCGTGCTCGCGGGTGCCCAGGAAGGGGATACCGACGAAGACGCGGCTTTCATTGCGAGAAAGGTTTCATACCTGCGCATTTTCGAGGACGAAACCGGCAAAATGAATCTCTCGGTCAAAGATATCGGGGGGTCGGTGCTGGTAGTATCCCAGTTCACGTTGCTTGGCGACTGTCGCAAGGGCAACCGGCCCTCGTTCACCTCGTCCGCCCATCCGGATGTGGCGGAACCGCTTGTCGACAAAGTGTGTGAGCTGATCAGATCGGAAGGATTGGCAGTGGAGACCGGCGTTTTCGGTGCGATGATGGATGTGGAACTTGTCAACGCGGGACCGGTCACGATTGTGCTGGACAGCAGGAAGACGACGTAGTGGTAGGAGGGCCCCGGCTGTTATGGAAGTTGGAGCAAGCAAGATCAAGAAGTTCAAACGTGCGCTGAGACGTGATCCCAACTCGTCGGATGCGAACTTCGGGCTGGCGGCGATCTATTTCAAGCGGGGCGAGCTGGTCGACGCGCTGCCGTACGCCGAGAAAGCTTCGCAGATAGATCCTGCGTCAGCGGACGCAAAGGCCCTTCTCGGTTCCATTTACATGGCGCTCGACAGAGACGCCAAAGCCGAAGAGTGTCTCGCCGAAGCGGTCAGGTTGAACGCCGGCAACTACGGTCCGTACTCGAGACTGGCTGAGGTGCGGTACAGGCGGAACGATATCGCAGGGGCCGTGAAGGTTCTCGAGGATGCCGCGGAGCTTTTTCCGAACAACTCGCAGACGTTCAACGATCTCGGCGTTATGTATTATCTGCGCGGTGACGTCGCCGAGGCGGAGAAGCGGTTCGACAAGGCGCGCGAGGTGAATTCTAAAGATCGCGATGCGCTGTTCAACCTATCGGTCATTTACCTCGACAGGGGCAAAGCGGACAAGGCTGTGGAAGCGTTGGAGCAGCTTGTCGAGGTCGAACCGGACCGAGCGGAGCATCACGCGAGCCTGGGGCGTGCCTACCAGGCGGCCGGCAACGCCGAGGCGGCTGCGAAGCGGTTCGAGAAGGCTGTCGCGCTGAATCCGGACGATGCCGAAGCGCATTACGGTCTCGGTGCCAACCTGTTGAAGTTGGGGCAGCATGACGCCGCGGTGAAGAGTCTGGAGAGATGCCTCGAACTGGAGCCTGAACATACCGGCGCTGTCTTCGCGATGATCGGCTGTCTCGCGAAGAAGGGTCAGAACGACGAGATCGTCAAGTTGTGGGAGAAAAGCGTCGCTCTGGCGGGTCGTGCTGAGAAGGATCGTGCGGCCATTCAACCGAAACTCTCGGCCGGTATAGACGTTGCGCCGGCCGAGGTTATGGAGAAGATCGAGCGGCGGGTGGCGCAGTTGGCGGAGGACAAGGTCGATCTGTCGGTGGTCGTGCCGGTGCTCGAGCAGGCCGATGCCGTACGATCTTTTCAGGACAAGCTCACCCGGGCGCTCGAATCTGTTGGCAGACCGTACGAGATAGTCTATGTGAACGACGGCGGTCAGGACGACACCCTGAGAGTTCTTCGCAACATAAACGCGGGGGACGACCGTGTAAGGGTCGTGAATCTTGCGCGGGGATACGGTGAGGCGGCGGCCCTGTCGGCCGGATTCGACCATGCTCGAGGCGAGATTATCATCGCGGTTGATGCCGGTTTGCAGTATGACCCGGAAGATATCCGAGCGCTGATCGGCAAGATGGCGGAAGGATACGACGTCGTCGCCGGTGTGCCGGAAGACTCAGGCGATCTTGCCGGCGGGAAACTCAGAGCTTTTCTCGCCAACAGGATCACCGCGATGGTCGCCGGGATAAAGGTGCACGGTCGTGGAACAGGGTTAGCGGCCTACAGGAGGAGCGTGCTGGACAGCTTGAAGTTGTGCGGCGAAATGTACAGGTTTGTGCCGGCGATCGCTGGTACCGTGGGTTTTGCCACGGCGGAAGTGCCGATCAAAGGCGCTGAGGCCGCTGGTGATGAGCCAAGACCAACACGCACACCATGTCCCGTTCTTGACGCGATCGCCACCAGGTTTCTCAGCGACACGGCGACGGGCCCGATGCGGTATTTCGTGAAGCTTGCCCTGTACTCCATAGTGAAAGGTATCATCATCTCGATTCTCGTCGCGGTGCCGGTCTCGCTTGCCGGCGGAAACATGGCATGGATCGCGCTGCCGATAGGGGTATACGCGCTCGGCGCGATGCTTATTGTCACAGCCGGATTCGTCGTCGAGATCGTCGTCCGAGCCCACCGCCACGCTCAGAACAAACCCACCTGCTTTGTGAAAGAGGTCATCGAGTAACAAGGCGGGATCCTCAGCCAATTCGCCGCCGTGCCTCTTACAGACAATCCCTCGACCATATCCTAACTGACCTATCCACTTCGTGTTGCACTTATAGTCCGGTCCCGCCGGACATTTCCATCCCATTAGCTTGAAAGTAGACCTTCTCGATTTTTTGGGGAAGAAATACCCACACTTTTACGTCTGTTAAGAGTGAGAGAGTTGGACTGCGACAGAAGGTGGATATATAGCATCTCCCTCAAGCTGTTTCTACTCGTAACGTCGGGTGACTTTCCCTCACAGGTAGGGCATCAACAGCAGGCAATCATTGGCTTTACGCAGCAGAGACGCTGCATTTCATAACGTCGGGCGGTGTCGTAGTTTTAGTATAATATACATAATAATTATTTCGCGTGTGCGGCGAACCAGGTGTGAGGTAGGTTAGATCGGGTTTCAGAGTGATTCTCGATTGTGATAGCTTGATTGTTTGAACGGGATGACAGGAGTTCCAGACTGGAGATTTGAGGGGGCCGCCTGCGGGAAAACGGGGCAAGGACAACCGGTGAGCGTGTCTCGTACCGGAGGTTCGTGAGACGGTATGGAAGGTAATCCCAGAGTGCACACCGTGAGTCGCATTGCACTGCTCGTCATCATGACAGTGTCACTTCAGGTCGGCTGCGCGGTTCACTATTACGATAAGACAACGGAAACCGAGCACCTCTATGGATTCGGCCATATGAGCATGAGACTATCCACCCCAGCGGAAGGGGTACGTGCGGCAGTCACCGGAACAGAGATAGTCGGAGTCGGTATTGGTGCTGGACAGAGAGGCTTCTACCTAGCAGGAGGTTGGAATCGCCATGCCCGGTTGGAAGTGATCGATGAAACCACGTCTGTGAGACTCGAGTGGCCCAGCGGCGATCTCTGCACCGTCAAGGTGGGGACGTGCCCACCATTCCTGAAAGGCACGGCACCAAGCGAGGTGGGCAATAAGGAGGCGGAAGAATGAGACTTCGTTTTTTTCAGGGGGCGCTGATCGTGGGTGCGCTGGCGTTCCACGGCTGCGTGGCGGGTTACAACAGCGTCCTGTTTGCAACGAGATCCAATGTGGGGGTGGACATGGACACGCAGCCCCCAACTATGGAGGTCGCTATCTCGAGAACCGAGGGTGTTATTATGCCAACTTTTGAAGACGGTCAAGTTCTGCCCGTCTTGTCCAGTTTTGCAGCCTCAACGCGCGGCCCGCAGAGTTTCTTTTTTGGGGTCGATTCTACGTTTTCGACGGGACAGGCTGCGCACATTATGAGTTACCTTTGGGATGATTTCGACAACGCACGAACCGTTGACGTTCCGGAGACAAGAGTAACACTGACGAGGGAACCGAGACTACGCCTCGGCATGATGAAATGCCTCAAATCAGGCCAGGTCAGGCCTGTGGTGTTTGGCACGGACACCTTGCTGGGAGTCAAGCTTGCGTGGTCCGGACAAACCGCCCAGTATCCTTCGGGTGCCAAGATAGGCTTCAACCGCAAGGAGATGGCTTGGGCGCCGGTTGCGCTGAGTCCGGGCGGCCCGGGCGATGACAAGCCGATTGTTGCGAGAATTCCGTCGCTTTTGGCCACATTGGACCATTATGTCAGGGCGTCTGGCGTCAATTCAGAACTTACCTATGTCCAATACTTTGCCACGGGCGAGGCTGCCAACAATCTCGCCAAGCGTCGTGACGTTCGCGAAGCCGTAGCTAAACGCACCGATCCTGAAGCCGCCGCGGGTTTTCTTCGCCGCGTTGCCAGGACGCAAAGTTCGAGACGACTCCAGGAACTGCTTGACAGTTACGAGAGAGAAGGAAGGAAAGCCGACTTTGAGAAGGAAATGAAGGCATTCCTCGACGATGAAGAGCTTTCGGTTTCAGTGGAGCAGTTCATCCACGATATTATGCTGGAAGAGCAACGAGTCAAGTTCCTGCGACCAAGGACAACCGTTAGCCCACGGTGGAAACCGTCCCCTGCAGCACAGATAATCATAGATGCACTAACCCATAAGGGAGCATCGCCAGAAGACTATACAGCGTATAAAGCATTGAGAGACGGGATTCTGGAATGGATGAAAAAGAACTCTATCACAGGGACAATGACGGCTTTCCTCAACGATCCAACACGTGAGGACAAGCACGGAGAACTACTAAAGCATCTGAAGAAGCTGAACCTCATCGGGGAGGAGGATTGAACCGTGGGAATAGAGCTAACCCCAGTCCAAGAACCTCAGGTGGGCGAACAAGTCCAACTGGCAATAGCAGGCGGCGCAAGAAAGGTGATAGCCTACCCTGCCCGTGGGTCGGAGACCGATTGGATTGTTGAAGCCTACTATACTGACTAATAAGCTGGCTAGTTGGCTCAGGAGGGAGCTGTCTTTTCCTGATTGACGCCGCCTTGCCAGCTTCACGGAGCGATTTATGCGAAGGTTGGCCTCGATCCTTGTCGTCGTGCTGCTCTTGGGGACATGTGCGTGTATGACCGGCCCGCAGCGTTGTCACTTGGCTAGGAAACTCAAGTGCGATCTTGATAAAGCCAAACAGCCTTTCAAAACGCACCAGGCCAGACGCGACTTCGTTCTGGATACCGTGGGCAAGCTAAACGGGCTCGATCTCTACGTCCTCTCTGTCGAGTATGTGCCCAGCGGCGGGGTGATAACATTCCAGTGCGGGCATCTGGCGATCAAGATGCCTATCAATTGCGCAAAAACCGCCAGAGAGGCGGCAACGCAGCGCGACTTCGTCGTAGACTGTATCATACAGTTCAACGAGCAGGGGCTGAACGTTAGATCATTCACGTATTGCCAAGGCAATGCCCTGGAGTTCAAGAACGGCCACCTGTCGCTTGTCCCGATTGACTGATCCACTGACTATGAGGGACGGGAATATGAAAGACAGGCGCCGTTTTCTGGTATTGGTGACAAGGTATTGGGGACAGGCACCGTTTTCTGGCTTGGTCGGTGAGCTAAGCGACTTGCCTTGCGAGGGGCTTCCCTCGCGAACGTTCTTGTTAGATACAACTCAACAAAACAAAGAGCTTAGTCGGGTTTCTACTCTTTGCTGGGCCCTGTGAGGTTGGAAGAGCCAGCGCCGACTGTAGTGTGGCGCGGCAAACGGCGTTGGAGGGTCTTCCTCCGAAGCGGCAACAGTTGCCATTTTCAAGGAGGGAAAGGAGGAGAAAATGTATACCATATGTGGGCAAGTGGAGATCCCTGGAACAGGTGAAGTAGTCTGCACGGGGTGGCTGCCGCCGTTCCCGGACTTACGTGACTACACGGAGGAGCAGCCGGAAATAGCCGACATGGCAAAAATGTTGGGTGTTGCAGCGACGAAGAAAAAATCCTTATCGCTCCCAGCCAAGGTGGATCTGCGCAAATGGTGTTCCCCTGTTGAGAACCAAAGAAACTTGGGTTCGTGTACCGCGCATGCCGCCATGAGCATAGTTGAGTACCTGCAGCGTCGGGCGCTTGGCAAGCACATCGACGGCTCCCGTCTGTTCGTTTACAAGACCACGCGTAATCTGATGGGGGTCACGGGCGACACGGGAGCCTGGCTGCGCAACACGATGGGGGCTCTGGTCCTTTGTGGCGTGCCGCCGGAGAAATACTGGGACTACACAGACGAGGACCCGGCGTTTGATGAAGAACCCACTTCTTTTGTCTATGCAGTGGCTGACAACTACGAAGCACTGAGATACTTCTGCCACGACCCGCTGGGTGAGAACGTACCGCCCGCCAAAGTGCTCGCCAGCGTAAAGAAATTCCTCGCCGCAGGCATACCGTCAATGTTTGGGTTCTTTGGTTTTCCGTCGTTCGGGCAGTCCGACGTCGAAGGCGGGATCCCCTATCCTTGTTCGGGTGAACAGGCCCAGTGGGGACACGCTATTGCTGCTGTGGGTTACGATGATAACAAGAAGATCAAGAATCTGAGCTGTGGTAAGCAGACAACGGGCGCTCTTCTGATCCGCAACTCCTGGGGAACAGCCTGGGGCGACGACGGATACGGATGGTTACCGTACGACTACGTTCTCCACCGCTTGGCTCTGGATTTCTGGTCGCTCCTCAATATGGAATGGGTGAAAACAAAACGTTTTGGCATCTAAGATGATGAGTATGGTCGCAACATCCTCAAGTCGAAAGATGAAGTGCACTCGTCTCCTTGGAGATAACGTCAGAGGCAGGAGGTTGTCGGAACAACCGCTACAGACAGCTGGATGACATTCCTGGCAAGGCGAAGAATGCCGGTTTTCCAGCCTTTTCTTGCAAAACAGATCCTTCGCGTGCGCTCAGGATGACAGCCAAACAGACATACTCAGCAACCCAAAAGGTACGGTTTTCTGACCTAAGTCGGAGAGCTACGGGAGCCGCTTTGTGAGCATGTTTGCTTCGCTGTGCTTATGATTTGATGCAACTGAACACGAGAAAACCTATGGCCGCAGACAGGATATGTAACATCGAACCGGTCGCAAGGGGAGGATACGAACAATGGAAGTTGCTGTGGGAACGTTCAACCTGAACAACCTTTTCTCCAGGTATAACTTCAAGGGCGAGATTAAGGCTATCAAAGAAGGCGAAACGGAAGTCGAAGGTAGTCTCAAGTATGAGTTCGGTACGGGTAGCCTCTACAAGATCCGGACTTACATGGGCAGACTGGTCAAAGGCAAGGATCGGGCTAAGACGGAACTGGTGGCCAAGCGGATTGCAGACATTAGCGCGGATGTCCTCGCAGTGCAGGAGGTGGAGGATATCGACACCCTGCGCGAGTTCAACCGGCACCAGTTGAACGGCATGTACAGCTACTGCATCCTCGTGGAGGGCAACGACCCGCGCCTCATCGATCTTGGGCTCCTGTCGAAGTTACCGCTCGGAGCTGTTACATCCTGGCAACATGCGGTCCACCCGGCGGATCCAGCGCAACCCGTGTTCGGTCGTGACTTGCTGGAAGTAGAGGTTTGGAATTCGAGCCGGGCGAAGAAGCTGTTCACGATCTTCAATAACCACCTCAAAAGCCA
>Ga0180437_10006551_pt1 | contig 15449 bp, 10 predicted proteins | sample SS_ome_4_FD_132410 | JGI IMG/M metagenome (GOLD analysis project Ga0180437, IMG submission 132410) | Hypersaline lake sediment archaeal communities from the Salton Sea, California, USA - SS_3_D_1 metaG | ecosystem: Environmental > Aquatic > Non-marine Saline and Alkaline > Hypersaline >...
AACCATGTTTACATTTCCGTTGCTTCTTTCCAGAAACACACCTGTCAGAGAATATTTGTTCTCATCCGTTGAAATGGAGAAAATGACTTTCCGCACCATTTGTTTGAACTCTTGTGCCCTGAACTGTATGTATTCCCCTTCTGGCTCTGTATTTATCTGCGGAAAATCCTCTTTCAGAATACCTGCGATTACAAATTTCGCTTTTATTGACGGGCTCGTGCTGGTAATTGTGAGTCTGTTGTGCTCATCACTTGTGAGATTTACCCCTTCATCTGGGAGTTCACGTATGATGCTCAGGAGTTTTTTTCCATTTACTGCAAGTGCTCCCGTTTCTGAAATCTCTCCTCTGTCTGTAATTTTTATTCCAGTTTCAAGATTTGAAGACTGTATGGAAAATTCTCCTTCGTCCACATTCAAGAGCACATTCGAGAGCACAGGAACCGTTGTTTTGGAGCTCGCAATCACATCGGTATAGGTAAGATACCTGGAGAGTTTCTGTTTGGGGATTGTGATATTCATATTACTATTCCTTATAATATAAATAAAATAGTAGTAGTAGTAGTACTGTGAATTGTGTGTATCATGCGATTAATATCAAGTCCTTCAGTATATTGGACCATTTTTTCTATTGTTGACAAGTATAGGAATATCAACAATGGCAATTTACTTCTGTGTGTAAACAACTGACTTATTCACATGAAGCAACCAAGTTTTTCTCTCTCGTGCACAACAAACACACCTACTATTCACATATTTTCCTGAATGATGTACACTCTTAATTTTTTACTTTTACAGGAATTGATATTATCCCTCTTTGATTGACTGGATCAGGTTATCTATTCTAATCCTGAATGTTTCGTCGTCATCGCATTTCTGGCTAATTTTTGTGACAGCATGTATTACAGTGGAATGGTCCTTTCCACCAAATTCATTTCCAATTTCAGTAGTTGAATACTCTGTCATCTGTCGAGACAGATACATTGCAATCTGTCGCGGGAGTGCAATGTTTTTCACTCTTTTCTTGCTTCTCATGTCCGAGAAACTTATGTTGAAGGCATTTGCAACTTTCTTCTGTATGAGGTCTATAGAGATGTCATCTAACGTTTTGGTGGAAATCATATCCTTCAGTGCACGTTTCGCCAGATCGAGATTGATTTGCTCATGCACAAGATCATGATACGCAAAGAGCTTATAGAGGGCAGATTCAAGCTCTCGTATGTTCCAGGTAAAATTTTCTGCTATGAAATGGATGACCTCTTCCGGGACTTCGTAGTGTTCTTCATGGATTTTCTGTCTGAGAATTGACTCCCGCATTTCAAAGTTCGGGGGTTGAATGTCTGCGGTGAGCCCCCATTCGAATCTGCTCCTCAGTCTGTCCTCGAGTTTTCTCAATTCCTTCGGAGGGCGATCGCTTGTAAACACCATCTGCTTCTTTGCAGCATACAGAGTATTGAAGGTATGAAAGAGTTCTTCCATGGTTCCTTCTTTGCCCTGTATCGAATGCACATCATCGACCAGAACAAGGTCCGATTTTCTGTATTTCATCCTGAAACTGTTCATCGTTCCTTTCTGAATGGAGGTAATATAATCATTCATGAAGGATTCCCCGGTGATGTAGAGGATCTTCAGCTCTACGAAACGGTCAATGATGGTTTGACCGATGGCATGCAGAAGGTGCGTTTTTCCAAGCCCAACGCCACCATAGACAAAAAACGGATTCCAATATTTTCCGGGATTTTCTGCAATCTTCTTGGCCGCAGCAGCGGCGAGATCGTTACTGTCACCGACAACGAATTTATCGAAGGTGTATTTCGGGTTGAACAGAGATTTCCTTGGGTCATCTTTTGATGTTTTTCCATTCGCCTTTTTCGGTGCTTCATGTTCTGAATCTGTAAGGTTTGGACGCACAGAAATACTTATGTTGATCGTTTTCCCAAGCAACTCTCGTACTTTTTCAGAGATCAGCTTGTAATACCGTTCTGTGACGATGTCTTTTACAAGCTTCGAGGGAACTCCCAGATGTAGATCATTGTCATCGGCTGAAATGAAATGTATCTGACTGATCCATGTTGTGTATTCTTGATATGAGACTTCAGGTGAGATACCGGTGAGTAATTCATTCCATAAGTTCATTACCATCGGGAGATATCCGCAAAGCCCGTATTTTTCAACTCAAGACACATCAAATATTTAATAAGTTATTCACAGCTTTTTCACAGAGTATATTTTTATGTAACCTGCCCATTTTGTTCTTTCTAAAGGAATTTACCGTATTGAATTATAATTTTGTATAATTGATATTTTAATTATATAAATAACAACATTTAAGAGTATTATGACTCGCAGATTTTCACGTTTACCGCAAATGCCTGTTTAACTATAAGATAAATAATAAATTATACAAACAATTGTATTTCAGGGAACATTTATTCACAATTAATCCACAGAGAAATTCTTTGCCTCTTTAAGAGGTTAATGAAGAAGACCTCGAATATTGTAACCAATTCTCGTATTATAATCAACGAAAAAATTTCAATAGGATTTTGCTTGACTCAAATACGAAAGGTTGTTTACTTATAAAAAGTTATAATTTTATCGATTCGATTACATTGTATCTTTTCATATATGGAAACTTGTATGGAAACTTGAAGTATTTGTCAGAAGGATTATTAAAAGGATTTTTAAAATGAAGAGAACATATCAACCGAGTAATCTCCGGAGGAACAGGAGGTTCGGGTTTCGAAAGAGAATGAGCACGAAAAGTGGAAGACTTATTTTAAAGAGAAGACGGCAGAGAGGGAGGAAGAGATTATCAGTCGCAGATGAAACATGAGGCAGGGATAGGTCCTGTGGTTACGGAAGAGGATGCTGTGCGTGCAACATGAGCATGCTCCGTGCTCATGTTCATGGGAACTGACTTGTGTTGGGGCTCTGTTGGATACTTGATATAAATGTACATGAGAATGTACGGTTCCGGAGAACGTAAGTTAGAATGAACGTAAAGTTATCCTGAGTTATTATTCGTCCCCGCATATCCAGTTTATGATCGTGAAACTCCGGAAATTGAGTAGATCTTTGATCCAACGATATCATGGTTTGATGATCCTGTTGCGTGGACGGTTCCTATCACTTGCGGGGAGCAATGATCGCTCCGGTGGTGACTGTGCTGCCGTTGAATAGGAAGGAGAATATACAGAGAAAGGAGAGGATACGCAAGAGAGAGGATTTTGAAAGGTTACTGAAAAGTGGTAAGAGGTATTATTCTAGACAGTATACAGTGATTGTTGCACCCAGCCATTTTGATCATGTGCGTATTGGTCTGTCGATAGGAAAAAGGGTCGGTAATGCGGTGTGTAGAAATTACGAGAAAAGGGTGTGCAGAGAGATTTTTCGAAGAGAAAAACACTGGTGTAAGAAGGAAAATGATATTCTTATCATTATTAAAAAACAGACAGAAGATTTTCAAAGTAGCTATTCTACATTGAAAAAATTGTTCCATCAATGTTTTGGGTAACCTCTCTCTCCCTTGCCGGCCAGTAATTGGTGATGTTCCAGGGAAAAAACCTGTCTGTAAGACTGTTTGTCTTTCTTGTCCGGTTTTATCAAAAAACCATATCACCTCTTTTCCCTCCTTCATGTATCTATTTTCCTTCCTGCTCCCAGTACACACTGCAAGCGGTAAAAAAATACGGTGTTTTCAGGGGAGGGTACTATTCACTGCGAAGGATCCTTCGATGCACCCCCTTCCACAAGGGGGGCTTCGATCCGGTTCCGTAGAACGGCAGTGATGCTCGTCAGATCTAGCGTAATTCAACAGATTGGAAAATACTATGGATAAGAACACAGTGATAGCGATTTTTATCATACTCGGCATCGTTCTGGCATTTCAGTTCCTCTACCTTCGGCCCCGCCTTCAGGAAAGGATGGCAGAGAGTGCATCAGAGGTACAGGAAAGTACGATAGAGGAAGAGGAAATACCACAGACAGAAACGACAATACAAAAGGAACCGCTCGAACAGCCTCCCATACCAGAGGAAGAGCTCCAGGAAGAGCTGATCAGTATAGAGACAGATGTCTACTCAGTGCGCGTCACCACGGCAGGTGCATCCATAACCAGCCTGAAACTGAAAAACTACCTTGACCAGAACGGTCAGCCGGTCGACCTCGTCGAGTACAGCGAGGATGACATACTGCCCTTTGAAGTTCAGTTTGACAGGTTGAGAAACATACCTGTAGGAGATCGAACACTCTATTTTGCAGAAAAAATTTCTGAAGGATCCTATCTGTTTTACAGGGATTTTCTCGACGACAACGGGAAGCCGTTCAGACTGTCGAAGCTGTATGTATTCCAGAAGAGCGAGTATATGTTCGATCTGAAGATCAAGGTGAGCTCGGTAGACGGGAGCGAGCTTTTCATCAACAACGATAACATATCCTACACCCTTGTGTGGGGTCCGGCGCTTGGACCGACGAGTGTGATACGGAACCGGTACAATATTACCACACAGGGGTACTACGAGAATGGCAAATATCACAAAGTCATGCGAGGGGCAGGCGGGTGTTCGCTGCGGCGAGCTGAAGCACGGTATGAGGAGCTTTCGAAAATAGTCAGCTGGATTGGAGTCACAAACAGATATTTTTTCATCGGGGTGGTTCCTGACATGAAAAGTTCCCTCTTCGCCTTTGATCAGAGAACCCAGGGTAAATTCTCTTTTGGTATTTCCAGGTATTATTTCAAAGGCACAGATTTTGAAGATACCTTTGAGATTTACGCCGGACCGAAAGAAAGAAAATTGCTGAAGCAATACGGGCGAGGCTTCGATTCGGTAATCAGCGGAAGGATTCTGAAGCCGATCGTCGTGTTTCTCGAAATCGTGATCAAATTTTTCTACAGTTTCACGCACAATTATGGAATTGCGATCATTCTCATGACCATAATGATTAAAATCATCCTTCACCCGCTCACCTTCAAGAGCTTTGAATCGATGAGAAGGATGAGCACGCTGCAGCCGAAAGTGAACGAAATCAGGGAAAAGTATAAGAGCAACCCGCAGCAGATGAACAAAGAGGTGCAGGCGCTGTACCGAAAAGAGAAAATAAATCCAATGGGAGGATGTCTTCCGCTTCTGCTTCAGCTTCCGATATTCTACGCGCTCTATACCCTGCTGTCTGGTATGGTGGAGCTCAGAAATGAATCATTCCTCTGGATAAAGGATCTTTCTCTTCCGGATACGGTAGCAACTTTGAGAGTGTCAATTCCTCTTCTGGGATACAAGATAGGGAACCAGGGATTCACGGATATCAATGTGTTGCCCTTTGTCATGACTGCGACTACACTCCTTCAATCAAAATTGACTTCGGGTGACCAGTCTGGCCAACAGGGAAAAATGATGACCTATCTGTTCCCGATCATGTTTTTCTTTATTTTTTGGAACATGCCGTCTGGCCTCGTGCTCTACTGGACACTGCAGAACATCTTCACCATTGGTCAGCAGTATTTAATCGATGTGCGCTTGAAAAAGAAGAAAGCGGCAGTGGCAGTCACACAGGTGAAAAGACCGGTGAAGAAAAAGCGGAAATAGTGTATGTATTTTGGAGGTGTATGCATGGTAATAAGAGAGTATGAAGGAAGGACCGAACGTGACGCCATTAAAAAAGCTTCAGAGGATCTCGGTGTTCAAAGCGACCAATTGAAGATCGAGGTGATCACAGAAAAGGCGAAATTTTTCAGTTTCGGGAATCCGGTAAAGATTCGTGTGTATCTGGATGACCTGGAGCAGGTTGATTCAAAAAAAATCGAGGATTTCCTGGTCGGCCTGTTTAAGACGATCGGAGTGGATGTCACAATCGAGACCTATGAGGAAGTCAACAAACTCTATGTGGAGATTGTTTCGGAGAGCGCAGGGCTTATCATCGGAAAGCGGGGAAAGACCCTTGAATCCCTTCAGCTGCTCACAAATATCATATTGAACAAGAACAGGGAAGAATGGAAAAAGGTGGTCCTGGATATCGAAAACTATCGGGACAAGAGAGAGTCGACTCTGAAGGAGCTTGCACTGAAGGTCGCTGAAAAGGTGAAAAAGACAGGGAAATCTCAACTGTTGGAGCCCATGAACCCTTTTGAGAGAAGGATCATCCACATGACGCTGCAAAACGATCCTGACGTTAACACGAAGAGCGAAGGAAACGGCAGCACCAAAAAGGTCAGGGTCTATCTGAAAAGGCGCAAAAAGTAGCTTACTCTCTATACACGATCGTCTCGGGTTTGAATGCGGCCCATGCAAATCAGAAGAAGTCGCCGTGGGGGATGGGGGCGAGTTCCAGTCCCATGAGTGGTCCCTCGAAGGCGCTCAAGGCGCTTCGCGTGGCTGGAAGATGAAACACGACGAGCCTGACGCCTTCGCTTGCATTTTGGGGTATTTCTCCTGAAACGGCGAAAAGGAGGAGAAGTAACACCACTGTGATGAATGAGATTATCTGTGCTTTCCTTACTGCCTTCTGTTTCATTAATCCGTTCTGATAATCATAGAATTTCTACACTTTACCATAAGTGATGATTGCCTGAAGTGCAACCGGAAGAAGCACATTCCTGCTTTTTGCTTCGTTTTTCCCTCACCGCGGTGTATTTTATCTGTGATTAAGGGTTTCGGTGGAGATGTTCCAATATGGGAGTAGATTGCTACGGATTGGTAGTGGTGGGTGCGGGGCATGCGGGATGTGAGGCAGCCCTTGCAGGCGCAAGAATGGGTGTCAAAACACTTCTTCTCAGCATAAACCTGGATACAGTAGCGCAGATGTCCTGTAACCCTGCCATCGGCGGGCTCGCGAAAGGTCAGCTCGTGCGTGAGATCGATGCCCTTGGCGGTCAGATGGCAAAGGTAATCGACAAGCACGGGATACAGTTTCGAATGCTCAACACCAACAAGGGGCCAGCGGTGCAGGCGCTGCGGGCACAGGCGGACAAAAAGGGTTACCAGTTTGAAATGAAGAATATGGTAGAAGCGGAGGCGAATCTGGAGCTCAAACAGGACGTCGCCTCAAGGATCCTCACAGAGGGAGGAAAGGTCACCGGCGTCCAGACAGTAAGGGGGAATGTGTACTCCTGTGAAAAGCTCATCTTGACGACCGGAACCTTTCTGAGGGGACTGATCCACATAGGAAAGTACACGGAGAAGGCCGGCCGCATCGGAGAGCTCTCCGCAGAAGATCTTAGCCTGAGCCTTATGGAGCTTGGGTTCCCTGTAGGAAGGCTAAAAACTGGAACTCCCGCGCGGGTGAACAGGAAGAGCATTCATTTCGATGCGCTCACTGTACAGGAGGGAGACGAACATCCGGTTCCCTTCTCTTTTTCCACAGAGAGAATCGTCCAGCGCAGCGTTCCCTGCTTTATTACCTACACAAATGAGAAAACCCACGAGATAATTCGTGATAACATCTCTTATGCACCCCTCTTTTCCGGGCAGATCAAGGGAGTCGGGCCGCGGTACTGCCCTTCTATTGAGGACAAGGTGATGCGCTTCAGCGACAGGGATCGTCACCAGATCTTCATCGAGCCTGAGGGATTGAACACTGAGGAGATGTACCTGAACGGAATTTCTTCGAGTATGCCCGAAGAGATCCAGAGGCGTTTCCTCCGAACGATCACCGGGCTCGAAGAGGTGGAGATAATGAAGCCAGGATATGCGGTGGAGTATGACTTTGTGCCCCCCACGGAGCTCAAGCCCACACTTGAGACAAAGAGGGTATGCGGTCTTTATTTCGCCGGCCAGATCAACGGAACAAGCGGCTACGAGGAGGCAGCGGCGCAGGGAATCATGGCGGGCATCAATGCGGTATGCGAGCTGCGGAATGAACCACCTTTGATTCTCGACAGGTCGGAAGCCTACATCGGAGTGCTCATCGACGATCTTATCACCAAGGGCACCATGGAGCCGTACCGGCTCTTCACCTCGAGTGCGGAGTACCGGCTCAATCTCAGGCATGACAATGCAGACCTGCGCCTGGCAGAATACGGTCACCGTGTTGGCCTTCTCAGCGGGAGGGATTATGAAAGGGCCAAGGAGAGGAGGCTGCAGTTCGAAGAGCTGATGTCGATTGTACGCGAGAGAAAAAAGGAGAACAGGAGCTACTTCATGCTGCTCAGGCAGAGGGGTTCATCGATCGAAGAGTTCGCAGCAAACGACAGGGAGCTTGAAACCTTCGAACCCACTGTTCGAAAATCAGTGGAGATTGCGGTTAAGTACAGCGGTTACATCGAGCGGCAGAACGAAAAGATCCTTCAGTTCAAGAAAATGGAGGGCATGCGGATGCCCGAAGACCTGGATTACTCCTCAATCAAGGGCATATCCGCAGAGGCGAGGGAGAAGCTGAACAGGATACGCCCTGTGTCTCTTGGACAGGCGTCAAGGATTGCGGGTGTCAAACCTTCGGATCTTACCAATCTGCTGTATCATCTGAGGAAGATGAGCAGTACCAGCGGGAAGAGGGTCAGCTGATGCCGATCCAGAGCGAGGACAGGGAGCTTCTCGCGCAGGGAATCAAGACCCTCGTCATAGAGAAAAATGCTCGCGAAGAGTCGGCTACCCACTGGGAGAAGGCGTTTTTGTGGGAAAAGATACGGCTTTTCTCCCTCTTCATCGAAGAGCTTCTGCTCTGGAATACAAAAACAAATCTCATCGGTAAGGCAGGCGTACGTGATGTGATAGTCCGTCATGTCTTTGATTCCCTCTCCGGTTACTATTTATTAAAAGGAAAAGACGCGTCGATACTGGATGTAGGAGCCGGCGCAGGGTTTCCATCCATACCCCTTGCGATCGTTGACAGAGCGCTCAGAATCACTGCTGTAGAGAGGAGAGAGAAACGGGCGGCTTTTTTGGAGAACGTTTCAGTGCTCCTCGGGCTTGACAATCTCTGCGTGTTCCAGGGCGATGTTCGTAATACGCGGGGAACATACGACATCATCCTTGCACGGGGAGTGGGAGATCTTTCGTCTATACACAAGCTGACAAGAAAAGTAGTAAAGGAGCATGCCATGATAATCGCCTTCAAAGGGAAGATAACTGAGATCGAAAAGGAAATATCCAGGCTCAAGGAAAAAACAGCGAATGCGAAGGGTCTGGGTCTTTCGATTCAACAGGTCAAGGTGCCGTGCCTGGATGAAGAAGAGCGGAATATTGTGATCATCGAGACGAAGTAAACACCGTGCATGTATACGGTTCAACCTGCGAAACACGGGCCTACGTGTATTAGAAGAGAGCTCCATCGCAAATTCCTGATCTCACTTTATGAATGACTCACAATGAATATTGACAAAAAATTAATAATATAATACTCTAATATTGACAATCCACATTCACGATTGGAAAGATTTTCTTTCCTGTTCGGCAATGAATCCGGATTTACATATGCTTTTCATCACCAGCGATAGGCAGGTCCCATGAAAGCCCTCAAGGACATTCAGAAGAAGTCGTATCTCTCTCTCGAAGACCTGGTAAAACTGGAGGATTTTATCCACAGCACCGGTTACATGACGCCCGAGAAGGTGCGCAAAGAGGTGGAGTGGTTTACCGTGGATCTGGGAATAGACGAGTACTATTTCAAGACCACGAGCATCAATGACATCGCGAAGCACCTCATCGCCTTGAGTGCATCGGCGCTCATTTCCGAGTACGGGGGGGAGGGTTTGGGCATTCAGCTCATCAACGAGCGGGAAGATCTTGCCGTGTACATCGTCGAGGCTGACACGCTGGCAACGGACGAGATCGAGAAACGGATCGAGAAAAAATACCCCATGTACCGGCTTGAGAGCTACAGGACCAAGAAGAAAACCCACGATCATTTCCTGCGATTCTACATCGTCTCAAAACCGGTCTATAGCAACAGGAAATCGGTGAAGACTGAGCAACTTAGCTTCGAGGATGCGGCGAATAGTGCATTTCTCCAGAGATCAGCTCCAGAGACCATAGACAGGTACGCCGCAGCATGGGAGTCCATGAAGAACCGTGAGTCACCATACATCTCTCTCACCGACAAGCCAGAAACCAGGGAGACGCGGGTCATGGTGGGTATACACGGGGAGGCGGAGCGGCAGTTTCTCTCGAATTTTACCCACCTCATCAACAACTATGCGATGTTTTCGAATAGAAAATACAGGGAGACTTTTTCTGACCAGAAACGGGTCTACACCTTCTACTTCAACAAAATCGACCTGGATACCATCGAGGAATTCTCAAGGGATCTGAACGCAGTGGTTATGCTTCCAGACAATCCCATCACCAAGCTCTTCGTTGATGAGACGTTCTCTTCCCAGAAGACCATGTATGCGATCTCGGCCGCTGCTTTTACGCACCAGTTTCTGACCGTGCTCACCGAAGAGTACATGACGCTGAACAAGGCGCTCAAGGACCAGCCTGAGGCAAAAGGGCTTTTGGACACCATAAAGACGCGGCTCATCAAGGACACCTTTTCCGAAGCGAGAATAGCCCAGGCGGTGATCGAGCACAAGGACATCGTTTCCCTCATTCATTCACATTTCGAGCATAGATTGCATCCGAAGAGAACCAAACGGAACACCCAGGATCTGGAAAATGAGATCATGGGCATGATCGAGACGGAAGTTGCTTCAGACAAGGACAAGACCATTCTGCGGTTTTTTCTCACCTTCAACAACTGCATCCAGAAGACCAATTTTTTCATGCGGGATAAGACGTGTATGTCCTATTCCCTCAAGCCCGTGTTTCTGAACAGCTTCGATTTTCCTGAGGAGCCGTTTGCCCTCTTTTTCTTCGTGGGGAGAGAGTTCATCGGTTTTCATGTGCGCTTCCGGGATATCGCGCGTGGTGGAATACGCATCATACGCTCCAGGAACCTCACCTGGTATGAGCACAACCTGGACACTCTTTTCATGGAAAATTACAACCTTGCGCATACCCAGCAGAGAAAGAACAAAGACATTCCTGAAGGCGGCTCCAAGGGAACGATTTTGCTGGGCTTGAAGACCCAGGAGGAGTGGGAACAGGCATTCAAGAGCTACATCGACGGACTCATGGACCTCATCATGCCGAACGAGGAGGTGCTCGACCTGTGCTGTAGAGACGAGATCGTATTTCTCGGGCCTGACGAGGGAACTGCAGAGCTGATGAACTGGGCTGCGCTCTACGCAAAGAGGAGGAAGTATCCCTTCTGGAAGGCATTCACCACGGGAAAGGATCCCGGAATCGGCGGGATCCCGCACAACACGTCAGGAATGACGACCGTCGGCATTCACGAGTACGTGTGCTCGTTGCTGGAGAAGCTTGGCCTGAAGGAGGAGGAGATTGTCAAGATCCAGACCGGAGGGCCTGATGGAGACCTGGGAGGCAATGAAATCCTCATTTCAAAGGACAAAACCATCGCCGTGATAGATATGAGCGGCGTGCTCTACGACCCGAAGGGCATCAACAGGGAGGAGCTTCAGAAGCTCGTAGGGCAGAGAAAAGCTGTGGAGCACTTCAAGAAGACCGCTCTCTCTCCAGAGGGGTTTTTCGTTTCAATCAACGACAAAGAGGTGACCCTGCCCGATGGAACGGTCATCCACAATGGGGAGGAGTTCAGAAACAAATTTCACCTGAGCCCGCTCGCAAAAGCGGATCTCTTCGTACCCTGTGGGGGACGGCCTGCAGCGATTAATATCAACAACTGGCAGAGCCTCCTGGATGAGCGGGGAAGACCGAAGTTCCGGATTATCATAGAAGGCGCAAACCTCTTCATCACCGAGGAAGCGCGGCTCAGGCTGGAGGAGCACGGCGTCATCATTATCAAGGATGCTTCTACGAACAAGGGTGGTGTAAACTCCTCGTCCCTCGAGGTGTATGCATCCCTCGCCATGAGTGATGGAGAGTTTGAGCAGCACATGCGGGAGAAGGGAGGGAAGGCGCCTGAATTCAGAAAGAAGTACATTGCTGAAATTATCGAAACCATAAAAAGAAACGCACGCTCTGAGTTCGGCTTACTCTGGGAGGAACACCGGAAAAAAGGCATTTCCTTCACACTGCTCACCAACATGGTGAGCGAGAAGATCAACAGAATCACCGATGAGGTGAACAACTCGGATCTTCCCAAAAATACCCGTCTCCGTGAGAGGATTATCACCGAGTACACTCCAAACTCTCTGCTCACCCTCGTTGGGCTTCAGAATATCCTGAAAAGGGTCCCTGAGAGCTACCTGTCAGCGATCGTATCTACAAAGATAGCGACTAGCTTCGTATACACCAATGGGCTTGAGGCGAATGAGGTGGACTTTTTCAATTACGTGCATTTGCTCTCCTGCTGATGGGGGCCAGGGCAGGGAACAAAATGCGCATTGGAGCAATCCGTCTGCAACTTGAGAGTAAGGAGCTCGTGATATTTTCTTCGGCGTTTCTTGTCGCCTTCGGAGTGGGAGCGACCATGCTAGGGATGGTGTTCCACTTCAGGGAGGCGCTTGGAGCGACCCCGGGTCAGATCGGTTCGCTTTCAGCAGTCTGGTCGCTATTTTATATTCTCGGCTGCATTTTCATGCGTCCGGTTTTTCAAAAGACTTCTCCGCGATCCCTCATGCTCATTTCCACCTCCTTCATGTTCCTCTTCCTCTCCTGCATACTTTTCGTAAGAGACCTCTGGATTGCCTATGTGCTGTATTCACTGTACGGTTTCGCCGAGTCATTCTTCTGGCCATCGACGATGGGGTGGCTTTCACGAGGTGTTGAAGGGTCTTCCCTCGGGAAAAAAATGTCCATGTACAATCTCTCCTGGAGTATGGGGATGATTGCCGGCCCGCTCGCCTCCGGGCTTCTGAGCGCAGTCGACACGGTGCTTCCGCTTGCCATGGGTTGTGGAACGTATCTCTTCAACAGTGTCTTGATTCTAATTGCTGGCATCACTTTTCCAGGAATCAGGGAGGAAGTGACAGCAGCTGAGGCCGAAAAAGAGGGGAGGAAGCTTGAGGATAAAAGCACTTTTTTACGCTTCCCGTCATGGGTGGGGCTATTCACCACCTATGCGGTGATAGGGATGCTGTTGAGTATTTATCCAATCTATGGGGCAGAGGGGCTTGGATTCAGAAAAGGGATGATCGGATTTCTCCTGCAGATCAGAGCACTGTGTGCGACTGCAGGTTTCATCCTGCTGGGAAGGACAGTTGTGTGGCATTTCAAGCCGTATCAGATTTTGGCAGGACAGCTGATCATGGCCATGGGGGTGTTCTTGATGCGCAGTGCGTATTCACCTCTTGCCAACGGGATTCTCATCGGGGCTATTGGATTCTGTATGGCCCTGAGCTACTTCAACAGCATCTTTCATGGGGTATCAGGAAGCATCCAGCGGGCGGGGAGAATGGCCATACATGAGGCGATTCTTGCTGCTGGTCTTATTATCGGCTCTTCGGCTGGAGGCCTGGTCTACCAGAGATATTCCATGCAGATGGTGTACACCAGTTGTACTTCCCTCGTTCTGCTCGGGCTTCTGTTTCAGGGAGCGCTCGTGTTTGTTTACATTTCGAAAAGGAGATCCTGAAGCGGATGAAAATGTGAAGGTCTGTACTTCAATTTCATGGAACGAGGGTGATGTGGACGTCGCAGACGTTTGTATTTGTGGGACCGGTTAACAGCAAGGCATTCAGGAGGCTGAAAAAGGTGTAGGAGTCATTGTTTTTCAGGTATTCCTCGATGTCAAGCCTTTTCTTTACACTCTCTCTCAGGATGTCATGCGTGGCGAAGGCCCCTGCTGCATCGGTGGGGCCGTCATTCCCGTCAGTTGAAGCTGAAAGGAAGTAGATGCTCTCAGCCTGTTCTCTGTCCTTCTCCATCTGGGAGAGAAAGGAGAGGGAAATCTCCTGGTTTCGTCCCCCTCTGCCGTTTCCCCGTAGGGTAACAGTCGTTTCTCCCCCTGCGATCACGCACGCCGGCTTTTTTACAAGCAGGTCGTGTATTAATACATCCTTGGCAATGCCAAAGAACAGCTTCGCCGCTTCACGCGCTTCGCCGGTGATCTGCGAGGAAATGACCGCAGTGTGGTAACCCAGCAGTTTCGCCTTTCTTGCGGCTGCGAGGAGAGCGGTGTAATTTGTACCCAGCAGGATGTTGTGCACCTTCGACAGGACGGGGTCACCCTTTTTCGGAGTTTCCTCTATGAGCCCCTGTTCACCGGCTTTGAGTATCTTCGGCACCATCGCTGGCACCGTGTGCTCGAGGCTGTATTTTTTTAGGATGCGAATCGCGTCGCTGAATGTGGACTGGTCGTAGACCGTCAGTCCGGAGGCGATCGTGTCGAGATTGTCCCCCACCACGTCAGAGAGGATAAAACTCAGGGTTGTTGCAGGGTAGAGCAGCCGGGCGAGCCGTCCACCCTTGATTCTCGACAGGTGCTTCCGTATAGCGTTCATTTCGTTGATCGTCGCTCCGCAGGAGAGCAGCGCGCTCGTCGTCTTCTGCATATCATCCAGGCCGAGATCCATTAACACCGGTCCTTTCCGGAAGCTGATCGGCGAGGTGAGGAGTGCGGAGCCGCCTCCGGAAATGAGGACGATGCAGAGCGTCTTATCATCTGCATGCCTGGCCATATCCTCCATCCGTTGTGCAGCAATGATGCTATTTTCATCAGGAACCGGATGGCCTGCCTCAATGGTTTCGATGCGGTTGAGCTTTTCTGTGTGGCTGTACTTGACGCAGATGACCCCTTCGCGAATTCTGTCCTCCAGGATTTCCTCAACCGCCTTTGCCATCTTTGCGGTGGCTTTTCCCGCACCCATCACAATGATCCTGTCATAGCTACTGAGATCGATCTCTTCGCGTGAGGTTTCTGTTTGGACTCTCAGCAGGCTCCCTCTAAGCGTGATGTGTGACTTCATCATCCTGTAGGGGTCGACCCGTTCCACCGCGGCGTGGAAGATCTGTTTCAGATGCTCACACTGGATGTCTTTTTGCATCGGCATTCTCTCCTCGAGCTATAGAGAAAGCTATTGAAATATATACCAGATGGAAGAGTGTGTCCAATGCAGAATTGTGCTCATCGGTTGCGACTATTTTCCGTGCTCTTAATCTGATTCTGTGAAAGCTCAGCAATAACCTTCCGGTTGCAACCCTAGGTGCCCGCGCCGGCTTTTAAAACAGAGCAGCAGCTGCCTTCTGATTGCAGCCCCTTCAGCTGCTCCGCGCCTGCTTCTGTTACAGAGCAGCAGCCAGCTTGACAGAATGCAGGAAAGACCGTACAATCATGGGTGGTTTGATTGTGCGGCACTAAATCACCCATGGAAAGGAGGAGCAGCACATGAGACTGAAACCTCTCCCCCAGGAGGAGTACGATGAGAGGGTAAAAAAGGTTCAGGCTGAGCTGCAGAGGCAAGAGCTTGACGTGCTCATCGGATACAGCAGCGAGAGCGAATCAGGAACGTCGCGGTTTCTCACCGGATTCTGGCCATTTTTTGATTTCGCTTC
>Ga0180437_10006552_pt1 | contig 15447 bp, 13 predicted proteins | sample SS_ome_4_FD_132410 | JGI IMG/M metagenome (GOLD analysis project Ga0180437, IMG submission 132410) | Hypersaline lake sediment archaeal communities from the Salton Sea, California, USA - SS_3_D_1 metaG | ecosystem: Environmental > Aquatic > Non-marine Saline and Alkaline > Hypersaline >...
AAAGACGCACCTTGTCGGTGCGCCCTGCCTACGATTCTATGGGGTTGGTGATCCTCACCTCATGGGGTTGCTACTTCCTTTTCTATTCGCTGCGCAAGCCCGACTCGCCTGGTTTGCGGTGGCGACAGGAGCTGATGTGTGTAAAAGCACAACTTTGACCACGGCTGGTGGGGACTCGGCCGCGGTGGACCAGTCGGTGTGCTGGCAACCCGCTCTCGAAACCTTTTGTTTTGCGCCAACAGGGTGTTGTTGTATGGGGCGACGCGGCCTGACCGGTGGGGAGGGGCCTGGTCCGTACAGGGGATGGGGAGGTGCGCTCAACATTGGGGGGGGTCCTGCTACGCCTTCAGCCAGAGGGTGCCGTAGGGGGGCAACGAGAGTTGCCCGCCGCTAGGGGCCACGGACTGGACAGTGAGCAGGTCGCGCCAGGGAGGGGAGGCCAGTAGCTCGACCCCAGCCTCGAGATCCAGCCGTTGGGTCTGGTCGGACACATTGTGGAGACACAGGACGCGGTGAGGGTTGCTGCCTTCCCTGTTGTCAGTGCTGGGGCTGGCGGCGGGAGGTGCGGTGCGCAGCAGGGCAAAGACGGCCGGGTGGAGTGACAGGACTTGCTGCGGGCCATAGGGGTGGAAGGCCGGTTCGGAGGCGCGGGCGCGCAGCAGGCGCCGGTAGGCAGCAAATACCTGGTGCCGCAACGACCCGGGATCGGCCAGTTCGCGCTCCAGGGCAGCGCCATCGAGCTTTTGGCGGTTGATGGTGCGGTTATGGCCGGTTTGGCGCACGCCATCGGTCCAGCTTCGCGAGCCGAGCAGGCTGTGGACATAAATGCCGGGCAGACCGGCCAGGGAAAGCATGATCGACTGGCTGGCGACAAAGCGGGCGACCTGGGTGGCCAGGGGCTCGCTGGCTACAGGGTCCGATAGGCCATCAAAATAGGAGATGTTCAGCTCGTAGACGCTGCGGCTGCCATCGGTGTTGGTCTTGTAGGAGACACGGCCGCCGTGGGCCCGTGTGGCGTCGACCAGGGCCTGGATCTCGGCTTCGGTCAGCAGGCCACGAGCGGGCATGACGCCGATACCGTCGTGGGAGGCGGCAAAGTTAAAGAAGGTGGCCTGGGATGGCAGGGCCAGGCCACCTGCCCACTCGGACAGGGCGACGGCGCTGCCGGTGAGTAGCGTGTGCATGATCAGTGGCGGCAGGGGGAACTGGTAGACCAGTTGGGCCTCGTCGGTGCCGCCGCCGGGCAAGGGCTGGCCAAAGTAGCTGATGTTCTCGGCGTGAGGCACGTTGGTCTCGGTGATGAGGATGACGCCAGGGGCGACGGCGTCGAGCACGCAGCGCATGAGCTTGACGACGCGGTGAGTCTCTTCGAGGTGAATGCAGGAGGTGCCGGGCCGTTTCCAGAGGTAGGCGATGGCGTCGAGGCGGATGATCTCGGCGCCCTGTTCGACGTAGAAGAGCAAGATCTCGAGGATCTTGAGCAAGACGGGCGGGTGGGCATAGTTGAGGTCGATCTGGTCGTCGCTGAAGGTGGTCCACACGAGCTTCTCGCCGGTCGCGGTCTGGACGGGGGTGAGCAGCGGCAGAGCGCGGGGCCGGGTGACTTGGGGGAGCCAGTCCAGGTTGGCGTCGGGCTCGAAGGCGATAAACCAGTCCGCATAGGCGGGATCGCCGGCCAGAAAGCGCTGGAACCACTCGCTGTGGCGCGAGACGTGGTTGATGACGGCGTCGAACATGAGACGAACGTCACCCCCCAGCCGCCGGACATCCGCCCAAGTCCCCAGGGCGGGGTCGACCTGGGTGTAGTCGATGATGGAGAAGCCGTCGTCGGAGGAGTAGGGGAAGAAGGGCAGGATGTGCACGCCGGAGACGGGGTGGTCCAGGGTCCGGACCAGGAGTTGGTGCAGGGTCTGGATTGGGGGGGCATGCACGATTCCATCGGGCCCGCGATCCTGGAACTGGTCCCCGTAGGTGATGAGGATGGCGTCACGCTCGGTAAGGGGTGCCACCGGCCCGAGGTCAGGGTTGCGTCGGGCAAAGTCGTCCAAGAGGGCGGCCAGTTGATCCCAGACGGGGCCGGCTCTGTCGGCGCCGTAGAGGAAGGCCAGGTTATCCAGGATGCGATCCTGCAACGATTTGGAGATGTGCAGAGAGGTCATGGATGAGGCAGATCTCCTATAGAAGTTCCTCCAGTTTGCGGGCCAGCACGTCGTAAGAAAAGTAGCGGCGCGCCAATTGGTAGTTGGTGTCGACCATGGCCTGGCGACGGCCGGGGTCGTCGAGAAGACGACGCACCTCGGATACCGATTCGTCGGTGATCCAGCCGTCAACCCCGACGAAGTCAAAGCCCAGGGGCGCGATGTCGGCCACGTAGACGCTGTAGCGGTTGACCAGCACAGGCTTGCGGAAGTAGATCGCCTCCAATAGGGCGTTGCCAAAGCCCTCGTAGAGGGTGGGATAGGTAACGAAATCGGCATGGGCGTAGACGTCCCAGAGGGTGTACGATTTGCGGCCACTACGCACTATGCGCTGTTCTTCGACAAAGCCGGCCAGGTAGTGGACTTCGACGTTCATGGCCTCGGCGCGGTCGAGGAGCTGGCGGTAGTAAGCCAAGCCCTCGTCACCGGCCTGGTGACTGATCATGAGGCGGGCGCGGGGCTCGCGCAGACGGCGCAACAGCTCGAAGGCCATATCGATGCCCTTGCGGGCGATGACGCGGGTTGGCTGCAGGAAAAGCCAATCGTGGCTGGCAAAGCCCATGGCTTGGCGAAAGTCGCCGTTGTAGTCATCGATCCCCGGCGCGGGCGTGTCATAGTCAAAGACGTTTGGCACGACGGTGGCGTCGAGGCCCCGGAAGAACTTGAGGTCGCGCTGGGCCAGGCTGTTGATCGCCACGTGCCTGATGGAGGGCAGGTCGGGCGGGAAGGTCTCTAGCAGCAGTTCGGGGAGGCTGTTGAGGCGGAACCGCTGGCGCTCCCAGTAGAAGTCGTGGTGGTGGCCGATGGTGGCGATGCCGGTTTGCTCGATGACGCGGGCCAGGGCCAATCCCAAGGGGACGTGCATGGGGATGGCCAGGGCGTTCTCGACGACCATGACGTCAATGCCGGACCCTTGCAGCCAGGCGAGGATCTGGGCCTGGAGACGATCGGCCGCCGCTTGGACGCGGGACAGCAGGCCCTTGGGCCGCTCCATGCGGCCAAAGACCAAGTCGCCGATGGCCTGGGCCTCTGGGTCGCGGAAGTGGAGTTCAGGGATGAGGGTCGGGTTGGGCGCGTCGGCCTCCAGTTGGCCAGCGCAGGTATAGATCTGGTGGCCCAGACGGCGAGCGACCTCGGCCCACTTTTGGGTCTCGAGTGACACGCCATCGGTTCCGGCCAGGCGGGTCGAGAGGAAACCGATTCTCACAGCTGCCTACCCCTTGACACCGCCGGCGGCCAGTCCTTCGGCCAGGTAGCGTTCGAGCGCCAGGAAGAGCACGATCACGGGCAAGGTCATGATGGTCGAGGCGGCCATGACGACGTGAGGGCGGGGCTGGGGATCGTTGAAGATGGTGTTGATGGCGATGGGCATGGTGAACATGTTGCGGTCGTTCAAGAACACAAAAGCGTAGAGGTATTCGTTCCAGGCGATCATAAAGGTGTAGATGAATACCGAGACGAGGGCGGGGATGGCGAGAGGTATGGTGATGCGCCAGATCACCTCCAGGCGGGTGCAGCCGTCGATGAGGCCAGCCTGCTCGATCTCATAGGGAATGGTGCGGAAGTAGTTGGCCAGCATGTAGAGGGCCACGGGCAGGGTCTGGGCCAGGTAGGTGACCATCAGGACGGCGAGGTTGTCGCGCACCTCGAAGCCGATGCTGGCCCCGATCTGAGAGAGCATGGCAAAGAGGGGAATGATGAGCAGGATGCCGGGGAAGAGGTAGACCAGCAGGATGCTGTTCAGCATCACGTCTCGGCCACGGAAGCGCAGCCGGGTCACGGCGTAGGCGCCAAAGGTAGACAGGATGACGGCGATCAGCGCGGTCGGGATTGAGATTTTGATGGTGTTGACGATATTGACCGCAAAGCGCTGAAAGCTGGGGTTGGCTGGATTAAAGAGCTCGTCGTAGGCATCCAGGCGCAGGGCACTGGGGATGTAGACCGCTTCCCGGCCGCCGATCTCCGCATAGCTTTTGAAGGACGAGCTGACCATCCAATAGAAAGGGAAGAGGATGCTGATAAGAAAGAAGGCCAGCACGATGCCAAAGACGAGCTGGCGCAGGCTCAACCGGTGGGACAGGTGCTCAATAAGGGTTCGCTTTTCGTCACTGGGTCGGGCGATGGTTCGGTCGATACTCATGGCTGCCTCCCTCTACTCTTCTTCCACGCGGCGCATGACCACACCGAGGTAGATCACCAGGAACACGACCAGGATGAGGAGCAGGATCATGGCGTTGGCTGCTCCCTTGCCAAAGTCGTTCAGCTTGAAGCTGAACTGGTAGGTGAGGACCGGTAGCACGTTGGTGCCAAAGCCGCCGCCAGTTAGCAGCCAGATGTCGTCGAACTTGTTAAAGGTCCAGATGAGGCGTAGCAAAAAGATAGCACCGAGGACGTAGCGCAGCTCGGGGATGGTGATGTACCAGAACTTGGCCCATTCGCCGGCCCCGTCCACATCGGCGGCTTCATAGAGGGTGCCGTCGATGGCCTGCAGCCGGGCCAGGATCATGAGCATGGCAAAGGGGAAGTAGCGCCAGGCGGTGAACATGATGACGATGAAGAGCGCCAGTCCTCGCTCGGCCAGGTAGGCCTGGGGCAGATCGATGAGGCCCAGGCCCATGAGGATGTCGTTGACCACGCCAGAGGGGCGAGGGTCGAGGATCCAGCGCCAAACAAAGGCCACGCTGACGATGGGAGCGACGTAGGGGAAGAGGAAGACGGCCCGGGCCAAGCCGCGGGCGCGGAAGGGGCGGTTGAGCAACAGGGCGGCGATGAGGCCTAGTACGATGGTTACAAAGGTCGAGATGAAAGAGTAGACGACGCTGGTGACGGCCGCGCCCCAGCTCTGAAGGCCCTGGAATTTGAAGGCAAAGTCGTTGACGACGGCGCGATAGTTGTCCAGGCCGACGAATTCCGCCTGAAAGACATTGCCCAGTTCCTTGAGCCCGACGTCGTGGAAGCTGATCCAGATGCTAAAGATGGCCGGAAAGAGGACTACGCCAAAGACAATGAGCGCGGTGGGCAAGATGAGGTACCAGGCCAGGCGGGTCTCCCGGGCGGACATGGAGTGCCACCGGCTACGGGCAGGCGGCTTGGCCTTCTGGGTTGAGACAGCCATACTCCCTCCTCCTTTCACCCCGCAAGGGGAGGCAAGTGAGGACGGGCCCACGAGCCCGTCCTCACCAAGGAGTGTTGCGATGAGTGATCTACTCCTGGCGGTCGGCCAGTAGCACCTCGACCTGCTCCTGCAGCCACTCGGCAGCGGTCTCGGGCGTCATGATGCCCTCCAGGGCGATGTTGCTGATGGCCTGGGGAATCAAAAGGCGTCCCTCAATGTCGCCGATCACGGCCCGTTGGGTGGCGTCATAGTCGGGGCGGAAGAGCCAGCGCTGCATGGTCTCGTAGCCGTTTGCGATCTGCTCGAGGGTCTCATCGGAGTAGTTGGCAAAGAAGGGACTCAGGTCTTTCCAGCCATCCACGGCGCTCGCGAGCACGGGCACCTTGCCAAAAGGCGCCAGGGAGAGCACGTCGATGTAGCCCTCGGTCATAAAGTACTCAGCGACTATCTGCGCCTCGGGATCGGCTCCTTTGGGGATGGCCATGGTCACCAACTGGCCGTAGGAGGCGGAGCCATTCGGCCCCTCCATCATGGGCGCGAAGCCGGTCTTGAGGGCCAGGTCTTCGACAGCGATCTCGACGTTGCCTCCGGCTTCCAGGCCGGAGCCTTCGACCAGGTCGTCCATGATGTAGGTGCTATAGAACAGCATACCGGACTGGTCAAGCTCGTAGGCTTCGCGGCCACCGCGCCAGTACTGCGGGCCCGGCAGGGCGCATCGCTGCAAGCTTGCGTAAAAGTCAAGGGCGGCGACCATCTCGGGTGTGTTCATGGTAACATTGCCCTCTTCGTCAAAGGGCCAGGCATCGTTCGATATGGCCACCTGCTCAAAGACCTGGTGCCCGTAGTTCTGGCCTGGATCGGTGCCTAGCGTCAGCGCGTAGAGCAGGTTGCCTGTGCCAGGCAGGGTGTCGCAGGCGGCGTTGATGTCATCCCAGGTTAGGGGTGCAGGGAGTCCGGCCTCCTCGAACACGTCCGAGCGGTACCAGATGGCCTGGATCCAGCCATCGAAGGGGATGGCGGCGTATTTGCCGGTGGCAGGATTGACCACCATTTCCAGGGGCCCAGCGCGAAAGTCATCCAGGCCTACGGCGTTGATGACGGCTTCCGCTGCGTCCTCGTCCAGGATCTCATCGGCGGCAAAGGCGGCGACACGCTCTACGCCCATGCGGATGAGGTCTGGTGGGCGGTTGGCGGCGAGCGCGGTGGCCATGCGCTGGGTTACGCCGGCCTCCTCGATGGGGACGATCCGGACGTCGATTTCGGGATGCTCGACCATGAAGCGGGCAGCGACGTCCTCGTACAGAGTGACCCGTTCTTCCTCGTTGTCAGTGGTCCAGAACTCGACGATGACCTTATCGACGGGCTCCGCCTCCACTTCGACCGTCTCGACGACCGTGACCTCTTTCTCGACCTCGACGGTCTCGACCACGGTGACTTCTTTCTCGACCTCGACGGTCTCAACCACGGTGACTTCTTTCGGGACTTCGACGGTCTGAATGATCGTCTCTGGCTCTGCGGTGGCGCAGGCGGCCAGCATCGTGGCCAACATGACGATCACCAGGCTAAGTGCGAATGTCTTTTTCATGAGATTCTCCTCCTATTCTAGATGGTCCTACCTTTGGTATGGAACTCGGTGTTTGCTGCGTTGTGTTTTGGCGAAGGTCGGTCTCTTCTGATTTCGCTGGGTGCTTCCTCACCTCCTTCCCGACCGGGCACTTCAGGACGGAGCCCGTTCCAGCCCCACCCCACTGGATTCGCGGACGATCAACTCCGGCTGCAGCAGGACATGGCGTTCGATTAGCTCTTCGTTCCGGATCAACTGGACCAACATGCTGCAGATCTGCTGGCCGATGCTGTAGATCGGTTGGCGTACGGTGGTCAGCGAGGGATGAGAATGTTCTGCCAGGGGAATGTCGTCGAAGCCGGTGATCACCAAATCACGCCCCACGACCAGTCCCCGCTTCTGGGCAGCGCTGATGGCGCCCAGGGCCATGAGGTCGTTGCAGGAGATGACGGCCGTGGGTGGGGAGGGCAGGTCTAGAAGCTGGTTCATGGCCGCAAATCCCCCTTGTTGCGTCAGATCGCCGACGATGCAGTAGTCCGGCGACAGAGCAAGGCCGTGGCGCCGCAGTGCAACCTCCAGGCCGGTGCGGCGGTAGGTGCAGAACATGAGGTCTTCAGGTGCGGCGATAAACGCCAGGCGACGGTGTCCTCGATCGATGACATGCTCGGTGACCAACTCGAGCCCGCGGCGGCCATCCTCGTCTACGTAGGGAAAGTCGACTTCCAGGTCGGAACGCCCGAAAGCGACGAAGGGGAAGCCGATTTCAGCCAGGTAGGCGATGCGTCGGTCCTTGACGCGAGTGCGGACCACCAGCAAGCCATCGACCAGGCGGCCTTCGGCCAGGCGCCGGTAGACGGCCTGCTCTTGGGGTGTGTTGGGCGGTTGTGTGGACACCAGGAGGTCAAAGTCGTGGCGGGCTGCCTCGTTGCCGATGCCGGCCAGGAGCTCACTGAAGTAAGGGTCGGAGAACCGGGGTCCGAAGGTGGGGATGACAAAACCGATGGTATCGGTGCGCCCTTTCTGGAGACGCCGGGCGGTCACATCGGGGACGTAGCCCATCTCCTCGGCAGCCTGCTGTACGCGGCGCCGGGTGGTCTCTGCGACGTCGTCATAGCCGGCCAGGGCTCGGGACACAGTGGTGATCGAAAGTCCCAGTTTTGCTGCGAGATCCTTGAGCGTCACCGCGCTTATACGCACCTCTCCCGTCCTGTAGCAGTACGTATCACATCCAAAACGTTTTGAGCCACTAGCCACATTATACCCAAAAACGTTTTGGATGTCAAGCCCAAAACGTTTTGGACTGGCCAACTATCTCAGTCTACGCTTCTCTGGGGATGGGTTCGTAGAAGCAGAGGAGTGTGCTGCCGTATTTCCGCTGATCGGTGAGCTCAAGCCCTAGGAGCTCCAGGGCTTCCAACTCCTTGGGGAAGATCTGGACGATGGCTACGCCCGCTGGGTCAAGCCAGCCTGGATTGGCCTCGAGGGCGAGGAGGGTCTTGCTCCATAAACCCTGGTATTGAGGTGGGGCGACGTAGATCAGATCAAACGGCTCCGGCGGACCGGTCAGGAACTTGAAGGCATCCGCCTGAACGACCTGGGCGTTTGCCTGGAGGTTAGTGCGGCGCAGATTGGCCCGGACCGTGGCGATGGCTCTGGACTGCTTGTCCACAAAGACGGCTCGAGCTGCGCCCCGGCTGAGTGCTTCGATGCCCACGCTGCCCGTTCCGGCAAACAGGTCCAGCACATGGGAACCGACGATTTCCATGCCCAAGATATTGAACACTGCCTCTTTGACACGGTCGGTGATGGGGCGAGTGCCAGTCCCGGGCACACCCTGCAATCGGATTCCTTTCGCTTTCCCGGCGATAACTCGCATGTCCCCTGCCTATAGGTTCACCTGTGGGTCGATCTTGCCCGTCAGCAGCAGCCGCTTGAGTGAACGTTTGTGGTGCAGTTTCCCCCGGCGCGCGACCCATGCCAGCAATGCCAAGCCCACCAGTTCCACGGCAACAATGCTGGGCCGGGTGGCGATCTCGGCGTAAGCATTTAGCATAGCGGTTGGCGAGCCCATGAACTTCCACGAGTCGAGCCGTCCGGAAAAAGGAAACAACAGGGTTCGCGGGTACTTCCACATCTGATCGGCGATCAGGTGGCTATTAGAGATGGCGGCATACGGGAGCCACTGACGACTGGTGCGGGCTGTGACCAGGGTGATCACTGCCTGGCCAAGCAGAGTGTGGGCCAGCCCCTGCGAGGTCCCAGAGTCAGCCAGCACCGTCAACGATAGTGGCTTGTCGATCAGGTCAGGGAGGAGGGCAGCCACAGCAGCCCCCCGGTAATCCACATTGGCGGCCTTTCCCTTCCCCTGCAGCCAGGTCAGCGCTGCCCACGTATAGGCTACATGCCCTAGAGGCAGCACGGGTTTGCCCTCCATAGATCTTGCGCTTGCATCTCTAGAGTATAGTCTGATTGACAGAAGAGGTCAAGTGGTCCGAGTGGCGTGGTTGCACAAAATCTGATTTTGCGCTATACTTTTGCTAGATCTTGGATAGGAGCCGGACGTGAGCACGACGTATCCCTTGGAGTGGGCAGCAGAATACTTTGGGGGCGACGATCTGGCGCTGGTCGAGCTGGCCTATGATCAGGCGGTGCTGGCCCATGATGGGCAGCAACGAGCCTCGGGTGAGCCATATGTAGAGCATTGCGTAGAGGTAGCGCATATGCTGGCAAACCTGGGGCTTGATCATCGTACTGTGGCAGCCGGTCTGCTGCACGACGTTGTCGAGGACACCCACTGGACGGTGGAACAGGTGCGCGACCGGTTCGACGCAGAAGTGGCCAAGCTCGTCGACGGTGTAACCAAACTTGCCTATATCGATACCATAAGCAAGATGGGCAGCCGGGACATCGAGGAGCAGGAGGCTGAGAGCCTGCGCAAGATGTTTCTGGCGATGGTCGATGATGTGCGGGTCGTTCTCATAAAGCTCGCGGACCGGCTGCATAACATGCGTACGCTGGGCTCCCTATCGCCAGAGCGGCAGGTGCGGATCGCCCGGGAGACACTCGAGATCTATGCACCCTTGGCCAACCGGCTGGGCATCTGGCAGATGAAGTGGGAGCTGGAGGACTTGGGGCTGCGTTATTATGACCCACAGCAATACCACCACATCGCAGATCTGATCGACGAGCGGCGCGGCTCCCGCGAGACCTATATCCGGAAGGTGATTGCCGAGTTGCGCTCTCGTCTACGACTGGAGGGCATCAGTGCAGAGGTAGAGGGCCGTCCCAAGCACATCTACAGCATCTATCGCAAGATGAGGCGCAAGGACGTCGAATTCGAAAAGATCTATGATGTGCGGGCCATCCGGGTGATCGTGGAGTCGGTACAGGATTGTTACGCGGTGCTGGGAGTGGTCCATGCTCTCTGGAAGCCAATCCCCGGTGAGTTTGACGATTTCATCGCCACGCCCAAGGACAACATGTACCAATCCCTGCATACAGCCGTCCTTGGCCCTGAAGGCAGAACCTTGGAAGTCCAGATTCGCACCCGCGAGATGCACCGCCGGGCCGAACTGGGAATCGCGGCCCACTGGCGCTACAAGGAACAAGCCAGACGTGACCTGGCGTTCGAGAGCAAGGTGGCCTGGCTTCGCTCTTTGATGGACTGGCGCTCGGACGTCGAGGATGCCAGGGAGTTTGTGGACACGCTCAAGAGCGATGTACTTGAGGATCGCGTCTACGTTTTCACCCCGAAAGGCCAGGTGATCGACCTGCCGGTCGGTTCCACGCCCATCGATTTTGCCTATTATATTCACACGGAAGTAGGCAATCGCTGCCGTGGGGCGCGGGTCAACGGCCGCCTCGTTCCTCTAACCAATGAGCTGAAAAATGGCGACCAGGTGGAGATCATCACCGCCAATCGTGGGGGGCCCAGCCGTGACTGGCTGAGGCCCGACCTGGGATACGTCCGCGCGGCGCGAAGCCGACAGAAGATACGCCGCTGGTTCCGCCAGCAGGATCGCGAGGAGAACATCAGTTTTGGCCGGGAGCAGTTGAGGCGTGAGCTCAAGCGTCTGAATCTGGCTGACAACGTTACCTATCAGGAGGTAGCCGCTCTCTTTGATTATGCCGACGTGGACGATCTCTTTGCAGCTATCGGGTACGGTGATCTGAGCTCGCAGCGCGTGGCGGCGAGAGTCCTGCAGGTACTCCGCCGCGAGGAAGTCTTCACAGAAGAAGAAGAGGCCACTGTCGCTGTGACGCCGGAGGGGATCCGCGTAAAAGGGGTCGGTGATCTGTATACGCAATTGGCGCAATGCTGCAAGCCCAGCCCTGAGGATCCTGCCCCGATCATCGGCTATGTCACGCGGGGACGAGGTGTGACCATCCACAAGTGGGATTGTCCCAACATTTTGCTGCGGACCAACAAAGGGGAGGTTGAGCGACTCATCGAAGTAGATTGGGGCACTCAGGAGGAGCGCATCTACCCGGTCATCATCAAGGTGCGGGCCTGGGATCGGGACGGGCTGTTTCGTGACATTGCAGAGGTTATCGCCGAGGAAGGGATCAACATGCGGGGGGTAACTTCCACTCTCCCTCAGAAAACCAACCTGGTGACGCTCACTGCCACGTTGGAGATTACATCGGTCAGCCAGCTGATCACGATCCTGGACAAGATCGATCGCTTGCCCAACGTGATCGACGTGACACGCCAGGCAACCTAATGTGTGTGAGCATCTGACAGAAAGAAAAACGGCTGGAGGAAGCTCCAGCCGTTTTGGTCCCCATCTGAAGATCAGGGCAGGGATGTCTGTATGAACGGATCGTCCGGGATCTGACTGTCTTCCAGGAGCCGCTCGATCTGGACATCGGGTGCCTCGAGCCGCTCGGTCAGCCAATCGTCCAGAGCAGCACTCTGGCGGGTACTGAGCACACCCTCCGGAAGGGGCCCGTTTTCATCCCGTTCCACGACCAGGATCAGGTAGTATTGGTCATTGCTTTCTACCAAGACCACTGTGCCGACGTCTGCAGAAAAGGCCGTGTCCTCCACCTCCTGACCGTAGCGAGCAAGCAACTCGCCAGTGGTCACCCACCCCAGATCGCCCCCAACGCCAGCCGTCAAGGTGTCGCTCGAAACCTCCTGGGCGACTACAGTGAACTCTTCGCCCCCTTCGATCCGGGCCTGGGCTTCGGTTGCCTTGTCCCTGGTGTCGGTCTGGATCAATTGCACATTGGCCACGAGACCGGTCGTGGGCACCTGGCTGGCCAAGGTGTCCTGCACCTTCTCGCGCAGAAGGCTGCGCTGGATGAGGTCACGGAATGCCTTGTTGCTCAGCCCCATGTTGTTCACAATACTATCATAGATCTCGTTCACCTGGCTCTGGGGGAGAGGGGTTGGCGTCGGAATCTCCTCCGTCCCAGTGATCGGGACCTGAGGGGCCTGGGCTACTGCCTGTTGGATGTCGCTGAAGATGGTCTCTTCTACCTCCGCATCGGAAGCGGTGATCCCAAGTTCCGTTGCCTTCTGCTGGATCAACTCGTCTTCGATCAACTCATCCAGCGCCGTCTGAGGCGCCAGGGCCAGGGATGTTTGCAACTGCTCCAGTTGTTGCTGGTAGATGGTGCCCAGGATCTCACTCTGTGCATTGGCTGGATCGAGGTTGCTAATCGCGTCCTGGGCGTTGGCGATGCTGGCGTGCAGGTTGTAGCGCCGGTACCGGAGCAGGTTCTGATAATCGTCCATCGAAATCTTGACGCCGTCGACCGTAGCCACCGGTTGATTGGGCTTGACCAGCACTTCGCTGACTATGCCGATCGCCAGGATGACGATCACAATGGCCGCCAGTGAAGCCACACTGATCCAGATGATTCGGTTCTGCCGGGCCTGTTTCCGCCCGATGGCAATCTGTTTCTTGGTCTGCGGCGCTGACTCTTTGGCAGCACCCTTCTTGGGTGTGCTTTTGGTTTTCTTGGATGAAGCCATCTCGTACTCTCCCTACCCGGAACCTTTCTACGCCTGTCTCGCTAGTGGCTGAGCGTACACGCAGAAGCGGGCGTACGTGATCAATAGCGGCGCATGTGCTCTGCGGTGAAGGGGAGCAGTGCCAGATGACGTGCCCTCTTTACAGCAGTGGCCAGCCGGCGTTGGTGTTTGGCACAGGTGCCAGTCTTGCGCCGCGACTTGATCTTTCCACGCTCCGTCAGGTAGCGACGTAGAGTGGACAGGTCTTTGTAGTCGATGGTTTTGGTTTTTTCCAGGCAGAAGGCGCACACCTTGCGCCGCTGTTGATAGCGACCTCGAAACCCACCACGCCTTGGCCTGTACGGGCGCCTCTGTCCTCTGCTGTCGCTTTGTGTATTTTCTCTTCTCTGAGGCCGTCGCGTTGTAACGTTCTCGCTCTCACTCATTGGTAGTCAATTCTCCTTCTGGTTGATACCGAGTTCCCTCTCCAGGCAGTCTATGCTGTTAGAAAGGGAGCTGTTCCCTTCTTGGTTCTGAGGCGTATTCCACCTCGTTGGACGCGGGACGGGGTCCGAGCATGATCATCTCTTTGGCGACGAGTTCAGTCCGATAGTGTTTCCTACCATCGGATTGTTCCCATCCTCGGGTCCGCAGCTCACCCTCCACGAACACCCTCCGACCCTTGGTCAGGTATTGGTTGCAGATCTCAGCCAAGCTTCCCCAGGCCACGATGTTGAACCACTCGGTCGTGTCCCGGCGGTCGCCATCGGAGGTGGTCCAGGTGCGCGATGCAGCCAGGCTGAAGGATGTGACCGCTTGACCGCCCGGCGTGTAGCGCATCTCAGGATCACGACCCAGGTTACCGATGACCATAATACGGTTCAGGCATAGAGGCATATCTTCGCTGTCTCTGTAGGATTCATCTGGGTTGGGGCCATCTGCGATCGCCAGAGGGATTAGAGTGTCTGCCACCAATTCGGTCCGGTAACATCGCTGCCCATCGGGGTCCTCCCAGCTTCGGGTCTGAAGGTGTCCTTCAGCATAGATCCTCTGTCGTTTCTGCAGCCGCTGGCCGGCAGCCTCAGCCAGATTCCCCCATGCCACGATGTTGAACCATTCTATAGATTCACGGGCTTCGCCGGCATTGGTGGTCCAGCGCCGGCTGGTGGAGACACAGAACGTGGCGACTGCCTGTCCGCTGGCCGTGGAACGCTTCTCTGGCTCTCGCTCCACATAACCGATAATCGTCACCTTGTTCATACCCCGGGCCATTTCCCGCTACTCCTTTTGCTCCGAACCCAACCCTTGTCCTCGGTCCACTGTCCTGTGCTTGCTCTCAGTTTCTTGCGGTTCTAGTCCCCGCCGGTGCGTACGATCAGGTAGCGTAGTACTTGTTCGTCTAGCTTGAGGATGCGCTCGATTTCTTTGAGAGCTTGCGGTGGGGTCTGGAAGTTGAGGATCATATCCTGGCTCTCCACAGTCTTCCCGATGGGATAAGCCAGCCGACGCTTGCCTCGGGCCTCAGTCTTGATCACTTCGCCGTTCGTTTCGCCATCGCCAGACGTGATTAGCTGGGTGACCTTTTCGATGATGGCGTTGACGTCTTCTTCCTCTGCCTCGGCGTCAATGACCAGGTACAACTCGTACTCTCTCATGCCTTGCCTCCTTTCCACGGGATTGCCTGTGGTCAAGCCACAAGCGGAAAGAGAAGGGTCGAGAGCCCATCGGCTCATCGAGCCCTTCAAAGCGCCCGCAACTATAGCACAATCGTGTAATTTTGGCAAACGCAGGAAGGGGCAAGTATAAAGAGGAGAGGGAATAAGCCTGGGCGAGAGGTGGGATCGGCCTTACGACTGGCGGGCTGGCGAGAAACGTACGTGGATGATGTCGCCGTCCTGGACGACATAGTCGCGTCCCTCTAGGCGGAGCAGGCCGCGTTCTCGGGCCGCATGGAAATCGCCTGCGGCCATCAAGTCGTCGTAGGACACCACTTCGGCGCGGATAAATCCGCGCTGCATGTCCGTGTGGATCTTGCCCGCCGCGTCGTACGCGGTCTGCTCCCGCTGCAGTGTCCAAGCCCGCACCACGTTAGTGCCAGTGGCGGTGAAGAAGGTAATCAGGTCCAGCAAGCGGTAGCCTGCATGGATCAAGCGCTCCAGACCTGAGGTTGTCAAGCCGAGCTCGGCACGGTATTCGGCTGCCTCGTCCGGGGCCCAGTCTGCCAGATCCGCCTCCAATTGCGCGCAGATGACGACCGCCTGTGCGCCCTCTTCCCCCGCGCGCTGGAATACCGTAGGGGCCAGGGGACCACCGTCGGGCAGGTTGTCCTCACCCACATTGGCTACGTACAGGCGGGGCTTGCCGGTCAAGAGGTTGAGAGGGCGTAGCATTTCAGCCTCTTTTTCCGAAACGGGCAGCCGGGCTGCTAGTGCCTCTCCCTCAAGGTGGGTCTTCATCCGGGAGAGCAGATCCAGCTCGGCGGCATGCTCCCGGGGCTGGGCCTTGGCCATGGATTGGACTTTGCCCTGCCGGCGTTCCACAGTCGCCAGGTCAGCCAGAATCAATTCCAGATCGAGTACCTCGCAGTCGGACAACGGATCGAGTTCTG
>Ga0180437_10006553_pt1 | contig 15444 bp, 15 predicted proteins | sample SS_ome_4_FD_132410 | JGI IMG/M metagenome (GOLD analysis project Ga0180437, IMG submission 132410) | Hypersaline lake sediment archaeal communities from the Salton Sea, California, USA - SS_3_D_1 metaG | ecosystem: Environmental > Aquatic > Non-marine Saline and Alkaline > Hypersaline >...
CCTCATATTTGCCGACACGATCCTCGCTGGCGAAAACGAAATCATGGTCGCCCTTTTGTGTCATTTCACATAAAACAGTGGGGCGCGTCGGGTCTGGGATGTCGGCTTCGTCATCGTCCCTTGATAGCACCTTGATGAACATACTGATGTCCTTCATGTCGTCCAGCCCAGCCCCGTAAACGATGGCATGCAGGCTGCGCAAATTGCGCGCGCTCTGCGATGAAAAGTGAGCGTACGCTTTCATCTCGATAGAGCGATTCTCAAAAAATTCTGCATGCGGCGACCGCGCTTAATGTGAGCGCGCCAAAATGTAAAGCACCACATAAATGGAAGAGAAGCCCATCCCGACAGTTTTGTTGCCCGACAGACGCAAGGCCTGGTGTTTCCGAGGTCTCATTTTCGACAGGTGCCAAGGGAACTGCCTTTGTGTGCGCTCCCTGCACATCGAAGATAAGGACGGGAACGTCATCAATGTCCTGGAAGAGCTGACGAGAAAGGCAGAACTTGAAAAAGAACTCAAAACCGCTGTGACTTTGCTGACGGAGATAAAGGCAGAACTCGAGGAGTTGCGGGCGCAATGCGCGACCTAAATTTTTTATGAGCTCAGGTGTGTAAACCATGAAATACTTGATTGTATTTGCCTAGATTGTTTGCAAATTGAGAGCGTTTTGCAGTTCTCTGTTTTGTGGATTCACGCTCCATCCACCGTCTTTTTGCTTCTTGAAACCATACTTCTCGAGAGGATATTGGTCAATGAGTTCTGATGGTTCTATCACCACTTCGCGCCAAATTTTTGCCACCCTTGCCAGTTCATATGGACTTAGTCATGCGCTTCGCAACACCTTTCTTTCTGTAACGAGAATGTACATAGTACTGCCTCAGGCATCCGTCTTTTATCCCTGCCATCCCAACCAGGGTGCGCTCGTCGTTCACCACGTACTCACAGAGAACATAGAGTGCGTCGTCGTCAAAGTCCACGTCATCCCCCACCATCGCACAACATGCGTCCTCGTCGGTCTGATTTTTAACTATCCTGACTGAGTAGTATGTTGCCATATCTGTTTTATTGCCCACATAAAAAATACCCACCCTGAAACATGTGTTCGGAAGCCAAGTACATCGAGACTGCTTGCTGCCTTGTTCCAATGATGCTCTTTTATGGATTAGGCACCGTAGTGCTTTGTTTGCTGTTGACAAACCAATGGATCTCAGTATACAAGGGGTTGTTCGTTCTGAACCTTTTTCACCTCAATCAAACCCGAATGATCCTGGATGGATGGACGATATGCGGTCTGAGCTTTTTTCTGGGATTTGCTTTCATGTGCAGAGCGCTTTGTTCGCTTTGTGACTCATAAAGGCTCGATGTCCGATTCCGTCTCGTCATCCTCTTCTACCCATTTCCTTTTCTTGCTGGCACGCCGCAGGTCGTCATGCCACGTTGCAGCGGCCATACGAGCGGCCTCGTCCGGACCAAAGATGTCCACCTGATCCGCAGAGAGACGGGAAAGCGCCTCTTTGTTAGCATCTGTTGGCTTAAAGCGATCAAAGAAGCCATGGGTTTCGAGGATGTCAAACATCTGATCGGATTTTGCACGAATGACATAAAGCAGGTTGCGCAGGGGGGCGGCCAGCTTTCTCGTTTCTGGATCCTGAGCGGTTTGCAAATCGATGACCGTATTGTCCAGAAGGGTCATGCGATCGTTCGTGATGGAAATCTTGAGGGGAGCCCCTCCCTCTCCCTCTACCATGATGGCGTTGTCCCAATCGAAAATGAAGGGTCGTGCGGTCAGATCTTTTCCGAGCAATACGTAGTATTTGTTCCTGTCTGTGGGGTGCACGTAGATCACGGCGTAGTTGTCATCGATCGGATATCGCCTGACCAAGATATTTCCGGGGTGCAGGTCTCTGTGAACGATCTTAATCGAATGAAGTGCACACAACGAATAAACCAGAGAAAAAAACACGGAATAGAACTGCTCATGGTCCAGGAGAAAGGAGCTCATCCAGTCGTCGTAAGCCACACATCCTCCCCTTACATAATCCCCAGCGGCGCATGGGGTTTCAGTCACCAGCACCGAAATCTTTGCGTGCCCCAACAAGTCCATCAACTCCTTTCGCCTGCTTTTGTCTCCGAGATCTTCCAGGGCCACGGCCCTGAGGGTGTTGACGACATCAGAATACTGGGCGAGCTGTTCGGCGGTGCAAAGCGCATGGCCAAGGTAGGCTATGAAGTTCGGGGCGCGCTCGGTGACCACCAGCTCGTTGGTTATCTTTTTGTATATGGTGACTTCCTTGTCTAACATCCTTTGCTGTCGCAAGCCAAGTTCTTCGAGCTCCCAGTCCGACTTTTCCACGTGCATCCACATCTTCAGCACGATGTTGTGACCCTGTGCCTTGGCAAATATCACGTACGTCGGACTCAGGCTTCGTTCTTTGTCCGGAGGCATCACTAACTCAACACGCATGGAACTTGGGTCGCATGGCTGCAGCTTCAGCACGCCGCTCAACACGGCAGAAACGAAGTTCGCGATCTCGGAGTATTTCAGAGGGTCCATGGGAGGCAGACCCATGCGCGCTCTGGCTTCTTGTTGTGCCTGATTTAGGATCTTCATCGCACCAGGAAAGTGCGCGTGGATCTTCGAAAGGTCGTCGAGCGTCATGTCCCGAAAGGTCTGTTCTTTCTGTGCCTGGTCCGCTGCCATGAACTGCCGACTCCACTCCATCCTTGCGATCTTGGGTTGCATGAACGGTGTTGCAAGCGTGTGCTCACGTGTAAATGTCTTCAAAACGTTCGCAGCCCCCCTATTGTACGTTACGGTGGTTTGCATGTAAAGAGGCCACATGGGTCTAACACAAAACTCCGCCTTCTCGAAGAGACGTCGCACGTATTTGTTGATATCTATCGGGGCATGGCCAGGTTCGGTGCATTTCGTTTCTTGCGCCACGACATCTGTGTCAATCGGTGTGTACTTGATGATCGTGTCAACACAGACGCTATCTTGCGGAAGAACGAAGTTCGCAGGGGTGACCTCCCCGTGTTGCATCGCTTGTTGCAACAAATAGAGCACGACAGTGACCTGGTTCTTCAAGATTTCGCGGTAGCTCATGGGATCCAGCGTTTTGATTGCTTCTCGTCCCTTCACTGCTGGCAACGTGGTAAATTGTCCGCGCCTCGGTTGCAGGGGGAAAGTGGGGAAGCTCAAAAGCGGCGGGTGCGTCACGTACCAGTCTCTGGTGGTGTTTTTATGCAACACTTCCTTCAACAGCTTGGGGAGCTCGGGACCTGCCTTCAGCGCCTCCCTTTGCTCCAAGGAGGCGTTCTCAAATTGCTTGCCCCACAGCTCCATGGCTTTTGCTGAAAGATTGTAGTCGCGATCCAGCTCGAAGATCCCTTTCTCGGTGATCACCGGTGCAAGGCCCACGTCGGGGTTCATCACGAAGATGGTGACCTCGATGCGCCTCGGCCATACACCCGCTTTCGATTCAAGGAATTGATTGATTGCTCTCACAGCCATGTCCTTCGTGTTGGCCTTGAACATGTGAGTGGCGACGCTCTGCGATATGGCTGAGCAGTAACTTTGTTCTGTTTCCTTCAGTCTCAGGGAAAGATGCACCGAGGGATCGGAGCCAACGTCCGTTGCACGAATTTTTTGTTCAGTCAGATAAACGGCATTGTCCATGACCTGGTTCACCACGCGCTTGTAGTCATCGTATTTCCAGTACTGTATGGGGGGATTGCCTCCAACGGCAGGTAACTTTCTGGGGCTCGGAACAGTCACGGAAGGCGGTTTGATGGCAACAGGCGGATCAGTGAACCACCAAACCCAGGGGTCCATGGCTTTTTGGTTTCGGTGCTTTGATAATTATTTACTTTGGCGCATGCGCATCACGATCGCAATAACTGCGAGAATCAAAATGGCACCGCCTATGGGAACGCCAACGATCAGCAGCCACTCCCAGGGGCTGGGGCCAGGGGATGGACCAGGAGAAGGGGATGGCGAGGGAGACGGTGGCGGAGTATCTCCGGTGGTGACCGTGATGGTACCACTGTCATCGTAGGTGAACGTCAGCCCTTCCGTCCAATAGTCTTCGTCGTAGTAGGTGTCAACGGGGGTGCTAAAATCTTCTCCGTCATAAAGAGCGCCGGCATGGCAGGTCAGGTGCCCGGGTTTGCTCAGAAATAGGGCGTAGTAGGTGGCATCGTCGTTCTCTTTGTAGCTGATTTCTCCATCCGTGCCGCTCGTTATGGTCTGTCCTTTGAACTTGATTTTGCCGGGATCGTCGAAGACGCCCGCATCAAATTTTCCATCCTTGTCATTTTGAACGCTCGCGTCAAAATCAAGGTTCGCATCATTCAGAACAGTCACAGACATTTTGTTGCAGGCAGGACTGAGGAAATTTTTATTGGTTGCATTTAGTCCACAGTAAGCGCAGCGCGAGCGCGGCGAGCCTCTTCAATCTGGGACAAACTAATGCGACGTTCGGGACCGTTGCGGGCACCCTTGATGTTGTAAGCCACGATCTCGGTGAAGAGAAACTTCTCCAGAAGCTTTTGAGCTGAGCAACCAGGGAGGCTCCTCTTCGTGAGCGCTCGGTGTCTGTCCTCCTCAACGGCGCGACCCATGATGTTCAGGGGGACCTCAACAAAAAGCGGACGCTTCCTCACGCGTTCCGTCGCAGTGTGAACTCCCTGAGCTCGATGCCAGTTCTCCTGCTTGGAACACTTCTTGAACTTGGTCCAGCCAACCGCGACGGTCTCATATGTGCGATTCCACAGATAGGCCATGCTTGCAGCAGCAACGATCTTGCCCGCGTCTGGATCCTTCTTCAGCTCGTGGGCAATGTAGAGGCGCCCTTTTGGTATCGCGGAGTGGCTCTGGGCGATGGAACGCTCCATGGCAGATGCCACATCGGATAAGTGCATTGCCAACGTGCGAAAATACTTGACGGTTTTTTCTTCGGATGCATCGTCTCCCAACTCTTCCAACAAACGACAACCCTGACGGGCTGCCCAAACTTCATCTTCCGGTAAAGCCATTGCAAAACAAATGATGTGCGAAACATGCGACTCGCGCGTATAAGGGGCAAAAAATTAAGAAATAAAGCAGAATCGCGCGATCGCATAAATTTCCAGGAATCGCACCCATGAAGGATCAGAGACGATCGCGTATTTTTCATTTGCAAAAAATGGTGATTTTGAAAGGACCGAATGATTGCGTTGCGCACGTGGGTCGGGAAGACGTTTGTTCGGAATCCTCGTTCATCAAGGGTTTGTTGCAAAATGATAACAAGTACGAAATCCCGGCTCCCATTCAGTTGATCAAATGGAGCAAGTTCAGTTTCGACAGCTTCACTAGCTACGTTGCCAAAGAAAGAATCGTCCCTCCCGCCGATGACGAAATCCATCTGTATGGAGATGCCTTAAAGATGGCGGACTTTCTCGTGGCTGACGGATATCTCAAAGAGATCCACTCCATGATACTCAATCATCTCAGAATCAAGGCGGGGTTTCTCGAAGATGCACCCGACCGCCTCCGCTGCTACATGAAGTGCTTCAGGAAAATCTTCTCCCTGCCAAACGAGGCCGACAAAGAAACACAACGGAAAATCCTCAAGGCGACCGACATGAAGAGCGCTGCCACACTCATAACATCTGGATATCCCATTTTCTACGAAGGATCTTCTTCGATCCACGCCTTCGTTTCTCTTCCGATCCCTCCTGACATGTTTTACGCGCTATCCTTCTGTTCCAGGCACGCCTACTACAACGTGCAGAACTCGGAGCAGTATTTGTTCTGGTCAACCGAGACCCCCTTTCAAAAGCTTTCCGACTTTCCACCCCTTGTGAGGAATTGGCTCAGTGATCACCGCGATCCCTTTCTCGAAGACATGGCTTCCTTCTTGCCGCCTTGCTTTCCGAGCATGACCGTGCTTCCGGCGTGGCACATTTACGATTCAGGGCTTGCTTGCGTCATACGAAGAGTTTTTGATGCCGCATACGAGCATTTGGAGGGCACGGAGAGGTGGGAGGTCGTAAGCCTCTTTTTGAAGCACTTCAGGCTGAAGATGGATGAGCCCACCCACTTTTTGGAATGCCTCGAAGCTACAGGCGACGCGCAGCTGGGTGATCTGTTTTTGGACAATCTCGACATGAAAAACGGCATTCTGTTTCACGACCACACCAAAAATCGCTGGATCAACATCATAATCGAGGCAGCGAGAAAAGGAAGAACCAGGTTGTTCACGTGGATGTTGCGGCAAGAAAAAGCAGCCAAAAGTCGTTTGTACAAGCATCTGATGACCTGCTATCGCCTTGCCTGCACCTACGATCGTCCCATCATCGCTGTCGCTCTCACCACACACAACCCGGGGATGATGCCCGCTTTGGTCGGAATGAGAGCGGCCGCCCGATCTCAAGCCGTGACCACGTTCATGATGCTTTCCCATTTTGCCCAAGAAAGCCCCAGGCTTCTCTCAACCAAGGATTGCGGACCGCTTTACAGGCACCTTCTGAGAAGCAAGAATCGCAAGGGGCTCATAGAGTTTCGTTCCATAGTTTCAGTCAAAGCCATCAAAAAATTGAACTCAGAGATTGCCCATGAATGCAAGGAACTGAGGGAGGCGTTGGATTGAGTTCAAATTGTTTGTATTTAGAAAAATAATAACATGGCAGTGTCTTTTGTAAGTATCGATGTCGGGTACACAAATATGGGAGTTTGCGCGGGAAGGTTTTTGCCAGAGAAGAAACACTTCCCTTTTTGTATCGAACACTGGGAACTACTGGATCTGGAAACAGTTCAACTGAAGGAAGCAACCGAGGCGGTGCACCAAATGTTCGAGGAAAGATCGTTTCTTTCCGACAACTACGACTGGGTGCTGATCGAAAACCAGATAGACGACATACTCGGATATACCTCGAAGCAGGATGGCGCAGTGGGGGGTGCTCTTTATAAGGTGGGAAGAATGAAGGCATTGGGGGCAGCCATTCATTCTTACTTTTACGGAAGAAGGTGTTGGCGAAGGGAAAACAAAGCAGCGCATATAGCGTACATCAGTGCCAGAGGAAAACTAAAGGTCTACCAGGGAAACGCCCCAATACACATTCCTGCCAAAAAAACGAGGCGCGAGCACAACAAAGAAGTCGCACGAGCTCACATGAAGGCGATGCTCGCGGAGGCAATGCAGCAAGGCGACCTGGAGCAGGAAACGGGAGAGCGGATGCTGACCTGGTTCAACTCGCTGCGAAACAAGCGAGGGGTTGTCAAAAATGACGATGTTGCAGATGCCTTCCTGCAGGCCGCCTATTGGTGCATAAACAAAACTAGGTGGCGCGGAGGGGACGGCACCGATGAGGTGGACGTCAGCGCCGAAATGGAGGAAGAAGAGGTCGAACGAGCAAGCAGGTTTCTGCAGGGACCTATGAACGAGCAGGAATTCGCCTTCGACTTCTCCTCGTAGTTGTGCTTGTTTCGGTCGGAAGAATCTGACGTCCCGACCTCAAACGGTGGCCCTCGGGCGGCGGCGGAGGAGATGGTGTGGGCGTCGGAACGTATTCCTCCTCCATGTCTTTGCGCATCGCATCGGTCAGGTCAGTCAGCTCGGCTAGCGTCGCTTCAACCCGCTTCGCTCTTTCCGGATCGGTGATCGTTTCTTCTTCTTCCTCGTCCTCCTCTTCTTCGGCCTCCACTTGGTGCGGCATGTTGGCGTACCCGGGTTCGCTTTGCCATAATTTTCGCACGTAGTTGGCATAGCAATCGATTATCTGTTGACTGGCTCGATTGATCTGCCAAAGCCTCATAACGCGCACCGTTCGGCAGCAAGGAGGGGCGTGTTGTGGATCGAGATCAGTGGCCACCCGGGACAGCATCGCATTCCATCCATAGGCGTTGGCGAGCTCCCGAAGGGCATCCCGCTCTGTCCGGAGCCACTTGACCTCCTGCCTCAGCAAAGCTTCTTCTTCTTCTTCGTCTTCTTCTAACGTCGCTCTTTCTTCTTCGGTGTATCCTTCGTTGTCAATCCTATTTACATCCCCCTGATCTGCCTTATGTTCTGTCCAAAGAACGATATCACGCACCCGACCCAGAGTGTCGTCATTGCAAAGAGGGCAGGTCGGGATAACCTTGCTCTCAAAAAGACGAGTCAAGCAGTGTTGATGCATCCAATGGTCGTTCTCGCAAACGCAGAACCACTTTTCGTTCTCTGCATCATCGACGCCACACCCCATAACCGCACACTCGTAGGATCGCTTCATTCGCTTGCGTTCCATGCTGTCAATGAATCGATGTGAAAAACAATGCAAGCAGAGAAACGCAAATAATATGTGACACTTTGAAAAAAAAATGGTGCGTCGGGACGTTCTCACCTACAATAGGAAGTATGGTCGGTGGACCGTCACGTCCTTCACCGACACCGCCGTGGACGTAAGATCATTTCGCAGGAGGGGAGAAGCCGAAAAATACCATATGAAACTGAGCCTCTCGGCGGAAGGTTTCTCACGATTCAGTCAAAGTACATCGTCGTCGTCATCTCCAGTTAGTAGCGGGCGCAGCAGCCCGCGTTCTGAGTCTTCTGAGTAAAACGCAAGTGATCGGGGGCGCGCCTGAATCGCAGCATGTCCTCGGATTTCTTTGGTTTCGGTGACAAAAGAAACTCTTTTGCGCTTACGATATCTGCAAATTGCTGTGCATCAAAGTTTGGGTTTTTGTCAGGATGACACTGAAAAGCACGCGCTCTGTAGGCCAGGAGGATCATCTCATTCGTCAGTACGCCATCGGGCAGATCTAGCAACAAGCGGGCTCTTTTGGAGTCCATTTATCTGAAAATCGAAAGATTTTACTTGGGTCTATAGACCGCGGCGATATCGAGATTTTTTCGTGGGTTGCATAACGCCATCTCGGACATAAAAAGTTCCTTCTTTCTTCTGTCTCCGCAATAAAAAACCGTTTGCTGATACCAACCCTCAATCCCGTCCTTGCCCCAGTGTTTGCATATGCTTTTTAAGGCAGAGATGTCGAGGTCGGTCATGGAAAAGCGAGCAAACTTGTCCGTGCTTTTCCTCTTGTACTCGCAGGGGAAGCGAGCGTAGCGAGACTTCTTCATTTCCGTCAACCCAATACCGGTTATCACGGACATGATGTCTTTCTCTTTTTCCGTCATCCTCGTCATGAGCCGTTTGACATTGTCGCTGTTGTTCAAAATCACAAGTTTGGGGGGATCCTTGAAAACGGCTCTGTAAAGGTATCCCCTTTTTCCGCAATATTGATGAGCGTTTTCCCACTGACCAACCCACGTTACCTGCGATGTCAGCCGCTCATGTGGGATGGCTGTTTTGGTTCCTTTCCACACAGACACTCCATGGTAGGGGACCACGACCCACAACTTCGTTTTGTCGTCCTTGAAAACATTCGAGCAGCTGGCGTTATCCATCAACCACTTGTCTTCCGGAAAACGCATTGGACATCGTTTGCGCATTACCATTCGAGGTGTTTCGTGCTGCCAGCAGTACGATTTGCCGGGTTCTGCCTCTCTCGTGCATCTCTTGCCATCCGCGGTTTTCGCTTTACAACGCATCGAGCTTTTTTTATCTTACAAAATATAAAAAATGACCAGAACAGTCACATCTGGAAGACCCCGGCGCCGAAGAAAATCGGTGCTCAGGAGAAAGGGATACACAGTTATCTCCAACCCCCTAGCGGGTTACGTGAGAGTTAGCAAGAAAAGAAGCTCAAGGAGAAGGAGAAGGAGCAGCAAGAGAAGGAGAAGGCGATAGGTTCACAAAGAATGTCTGGAATTCCGAAACTGTCTTTGAAGTAAAGGGTTCAAAATCTTCGCGACGGCCCAGACCGGCAATAACACAAGTTCCGCGGAGATCAAAGGGAGGAAAACCAAGGGCGACCAAAAGTCCCTGGGCCCTCCTGTTTGTTGGAAGATTCATGGCGATGCCGTTCTCGTTCACGTAGCAATCTAGCGGTTGTCGGGTTTCGTTGGCATCGTCTCGACTCACGACCTCGAAGTATCCTCCCACCAAAACCTGCAATTTGTGGAGCAGGTCTCCTCCAGGACGACAAAGCAAACATGGAGGGGCCCCCTCGGGGGGAACAACCAAAAAAATCGACATGGTAATAAACAAACGGCCGAAGTGAGATGCGGGTTATGTGCCGCATTCTCGGAATTTTCCGAGTTATTTGCGGACGCGCTTTTTGCGATGACGTGGAATAAACCGGCGTGGCTGTTCGCGCGGTAGGCGTTCATGCACGGGCGGTCCGGGCAGCAGGTGCAGCATCTCTCGACACGTTATGCCCTCCTTGATCGCTTCCACGATGCGATTGACAACCCAATAAACATTCGGTTCGCTCTTATCTCGACGAATCCTGACAAAGCGCCAGACAAAGTCGCTCGACGCAGTGACAAGATCGGCGATCTTCTCTGCGCAGCATTCCACGATGGGCGAATCGGTTTCGTAAAAGGCAGGCTCGGCGTCGGGCGTGGGTATTCCAACCAAAGTGCCGGCGTCTTGCAGGCCCCTGTCAACGCTGTAGGACACTCGCGTAACGAAGGGATTACCCTCTGGGCGATTCACCTGGAGATCGACCGTGTTGCGGTTCGGGGGTTTCCATTTGAGAAGAGAAAACGAGCGCCCCAGGGTATACGGAGCTTTTTTCGGGGTAAACACGAGGCCGTCGTAGGGCGATTGGAGCGGGTTTTGCTTCCATTCGTTTGCCAGCTGCTCGATCGCGACGTGCGCAGCACCGGTGTCGAAGGGGTGAAAGGTTTGCAGAACGGTCACAAAGTGGCCAGCCAACGGTTTCAGAAATTCCACCAGCGGTGCAAGTGATTGCAGCCGATTCAGTAAGGGCATTCTGCGCAAAGAATGTCCTTTCCATGACACGCCGTCTATGAAAAACAGGGCGGGCGGCTGACCAGGGCAAAGCTCGGCATCGATCAGGGTCCCCTCAAAGGCTTGCAGCTTGGCGTGGCGCGGTCCTTTCCAGACGTACGTGTTTCGATCAACGAACCACATGTGGCAGTCAGAAATCAAAAGGAAGTAGCGAGCCCCGTCAAGTTTGGCGCTGACGACGTAGTTCATGGCGTTGGGTACGATCGTGTCGTTCAGAATGTCCCGAGTCAGCGAAATGGGATGACCGCCGCAAAACTGACGCCACATTCGTCCCGATTCGGCCCACTCCAGCGAAAGCTGCACCACAATCGCCGATTCAAGGGCGTTCGCAGGGCTGGTGAACTCGGTCACGACCAAATTGTGTGAAAACGGCGCGGTGGGGAGAAACATGAAGCTGTTGTCGAACTTGCGCCGGTAGTCCCTGAAGGAAACGGCGCGATCTTTGTTGTCCTTGATCGCTGCTACGACGTCCTCTGGAGAACATCGTTTCAAAACTCCTCCGGCCTCAAGCAGAGAAAGGGTCTCGGCGTCGGGGCCCTGCTGGTTGGGCGCATCAATCCAAAGCACTATGCAAACGTGGTTGTCCGGAAAGGGCTGAAACACCTCACATAGGTAGTCTGCCTCCTGCACGGAACGAGGCAAATCCCGCACCAGAAAACCACCGTCCTTTTTTCTTTCCTGAATGGAACTTTTCAGCAATTGATAGACTAACGGGCGCGTTTGCATCCATTCGTGATTGCTGGTAACGTAGGCTGAAAGCGCATCCTTTCTGCGAGACGATTGCAAGCTCACGATCGAGGACGTCGGATCAAACACGGTCAGGTCGCATTGTACAGCAATATCTTCACACTCCCGAACGGAAGGTATGGAATCTCCTATCAAAAATACGTGATAGCGCAGATCCATTCTATATGTAAAATAGTCGATTATATTTGTTCCCCAAGCAACGCGTTGCGCTCGGCTACCGCGTTCTTCAAAAAAATGGCAGCATCTGGGGTGCTTGCCTGCCAACATTCTGCCAACACGGTCGACCCATTGCGATACCAAGGTTTGGGGTGGACTTCCAAATGGAGCCTCCATGGATCATGATATGAAATGCGCCGCAGAGGGAACCGGCGCTTGTCCGCCACGATTTCACCGAACATCTCATATTCCTTTGCAATGGGTGGAACGGGGTCGCGACTTTTTTCCAACAATTCGGAGAGTTTCGAATCAGGGGTGATCACATCAAAGGGCCAGTTGCAAGTTCTTTCGCAGTATCTGACCCCAGTTTCGGTCATGCCCTTAAAATGCACTGACTCCACTATATCTATGATGGAATCGGACAAATAAAGGGCAGTTATGTATGCCTTCTCCAGAAAGGTCTCACCAAGGAAACATTTTATGTCCGCATCGGAAGGCCCCACGAACGCGTTTGCGTACGCATCGTAATAGCCAAAGGAATAGTTGGGGGGGATCACAAATGGACAGCGATGCATCTGGGGCTGAGTTATGAGCATTAAAATAAAATCAAAAAAATCGACGCGATCATTGAGGAAGGGTCTCGTCGGTGTCCTTTAAAGACCCTCGGTTTCGGTAGAGTTGTGCTACGAAATCGTCTCGTACGGCCCACTTGGGCGATATTTTTAGCATGTTCAGGTACTTCTCCACTGTTGCTTTCGTTTCTTCCTCCGTTTTCTCTGGATCCTCAAAAGAAACGTTGACCTCCACGAAAACTTCGTTGTCCAGGCATTCCACGGTGTAAAAGGAAACTAAAACATCTGGGTTCACAAAAACCGTTGTTCTGCTGAGACGTAACTCTGCAAACATACCAAGCGCTCCGGACATGACGTGCAAAACATGGTTCTCCTCGAATAAACCATCGAAATAGCTTGTCACTCGCCTGTACTTGCGCACCGTTTTGCCGTGTTCCACTATCAAATGAGTCAACGAAAGAAATCGGTCCTCGTTTTCCATCGTCATGTAAAGCCGCCCCCTTGAGCAACGAAAATAGCGATGAATTTCCTTTCCATGATAAATGGTTTTCTGCACATCCATGCGGCTCAATTGCAGCGATATGCGGTCGGACTCTGCTTTGTTTGGTAATCGCGCAAGACAACGCATGCCGCAAATAGCCGAAGCCATGGTTGTCTGGTTTATATCATAATTAGGTGCGTTTTTTGAGCGCAGAAGTTTTTCATTTGTGTGGGGTAATTCAAACATGGAAGTCATCGTTCCGGACGGCGCGCCGGAGATCAACATATTGAAGGCATCACCAGGGCTATGGCAGGAAAGAAGCGTTGAACCTCGTCCGATTTACTGGTTGGTGGATTGCAGCGGGTCCATGATGAGCCATATCGGGTCGTTGCAAAACGCATTGCACGAACAACACAAAACATTGCGAGAAAACTACGGATTGGCCCCTTGGCTTGTGCCTTTTAATCACATGTGCCTCGAGCCAATGAGGTTTGAGACAGAAGACTGGAAACTGACTGCATGCGGAGGGACAAATTTTACCGAGGCGCTGATGACGCTGATGAACCATGTCGAGCGAACGTACGCAACGCGCACCTGGTTTTGTGTCTTGTTCTTTACCGATGGTTACAACATGGGGCATCTCGTGCATCACGACAGAACGATATTCGTTCGGTTTCTTGATGAAATATTTGACCCTTGGACGGTCAGCAAAAAATGCGAGCTTCATGTGATCGGGTACTCGGTTGATCACGACGTACAAACAATGGAAAGGATGGTGACTTCCGCGGGCACGTCTAAAAGCTACCAATATGCTCCATCCCACCACCATCTCAGAGAGTGCATGCAGTCGGTGGTTGAGCAATGCATTCTCGGAAACAGTGCCATACGTGCAAGAATCGGAGACTCGTGGGTTACTCTCTATGAGGCAGACAACTACCAACAAGGCATCAAGGCAGTCTGTTGGGATGACCAGGATCACATTGCAATCGAGCAGAACGGGATACAAAAGGTTGTCCCCCTTGCAGTGCGAAGGGAGGATTACGGAGATAACGTGGCGTTGGTGGGTTGGAAGATCAACATCCTAACAGAAGAAGCCAGAAGGCCGGGGCTAACCATCGAAAGCATGAAGGAACTGGGGGATCAATGTCGACGCGTGATAAGGGATGACATCATGACACAACGAAGCAAGGAGGTCAGGGCCGAGTTGATGAAAAAAGCAACGGCGTTGCTGGATTTGCTGAACGAATTCAGGCAGGCGCTGGCTGCGATATATTTAAGGGATTCAACGGATAACAGGGCAAAGCTGTTGCAACTGAGAACTATGCCGACTGCTCGTTTCAACAAGGATCGGTTTAAGAGAGTGCTTGAGGAGCGCCTTCTTACGCGATGCAATATGTCAAGAAATATCGCGGAGGAGGCAAGCAAAGCGAGTCAGGCGCTGAGAGAAACGGGCGAGATAGGAAAGGAGGATGCAGAAGAATGGAGTTGCATGCTGACAACCAACACATACGAGGACGCAATGTTGGATGAGGATTGCATGTGCGTTACGATGATGGTGCAAAGAACCGAGGTGGCCGCGGCTGTTGAACCCGCAAACCTTCGCATCCTGAGGGTTAACCTGCAGTGCATGACCCTCAGCGGCTTTTTGGATTGTTTGAAGACAGTGGGGAACAAGGAGGATGCCGTCGTCAACTTTGATCTTTCGCAAAACATCGAAGAGGGCAGCGTCATCACCGACAGAATCCTGCTTCCTTGTAATGCCGCCTTTCCGCTCTACCTGGATGAAAGACACTGGTCGGTCGCAAAGCACCTGATGAAGCGGGCACTGGGATGGATGTGCGGTGGCGACGAAAGAGCATATACCAAAAGAGCATGGGAAATCGTTCCTTTGTTGATCATGGCGAATCTGGCGAAAACGCCGGCGGCTCAAAGGACATCATGCTTTCAGAAATTCAGAGAGGCCATAAGAAGGACAGCCCAGGAAATGTGCACAGACAGCCTCCCATCGCCATTTACACCCGACAGCCTGCGAGAATACTCACAAGCCAACCCGGCCATCGCACTCGGTGCCTTGGAGGTGTTTCCGCTCAGATTGAGTCCAGAAGAAACTGCGGCTTTGAAATGGACCCTCTCCGTCAGCCAGGTCGATCGAGCGGTGATGAGCGCTTTTCCAAAGATGTTTCCAAAGGCATCCACACGCGGGACAAAGAAATTAGCAGCTGCAAATTTGATTCGCATCAAGGACGACACGGTGCTTTCGTTCGCACCGGACGAGTTGAAGGCATATCAAAAGTTGCAGGGAGTGGTTAGATATGCCATGGGAGATGTTGACAAGGCGATGACTCTCGCTTTGGCGGTGGGCACGGAATACGGTGCAGTGGCGGGGATGAGATCCGACGGGTTCAAGGGCTTAAAGGTTGAAAATGAAGACCTCATCAAGGCAGTGGAAGAGGAGGCAGACAAAATCATCAGCGCCCAAGATTTTGCAGAAAAGAACAGCGTCGGTAGAAAATTGGTGGCTTGGAAGTGGTTTATAGAAGGATCCGAGAATGAGAAGTTGCCGGTGGGGTTCCAGCATTGCCAACACCACG
>Ga0180437_10006556_pt1 | contig 15438 bp, 14 predicted proteins | sample SS_ome_4_FD_132410 | JGI IMG/M metagenome (GOLD analysis project Ga0180437, IMG submission 132410) | Hypersaline lake sediment archaeal communities from the Salton Sea, California, USA - SS_3_D_1 metaG | ecosystem: Environmental > Aquatic > Non-marine Saline and Alkaline > Hypersaline >...
AGTCTTTGGATACATTTACGATATACTCATAAGCATCCATAACCGGCTTCTATTGTAGGGCCTCGCCCGGGAGTTGTCAAAGCTCCTTTCATACAAAAACCGGAAGCGTCGTGCCCGTCCGGGACCGGTTGCCGAAATATGACTCATTTACTATTATTTAGACCATGAACCGAAGGGACTTCCTGAGAACCGCGGCCATCGCCTCCTTCGGCCTGGCGGCGCGGCGCCTGCTGCCTTTGGACATCGGCTCCGGCGCCGAGGTGGGTGTGGTTCGTTCGACCAATATCGAGGCTGCGGTCAAACAGGCCGTGGAGCTGGTGGGCGGGATCGGACGCTACGTGGGACGGGGGGATATCGTATCGGTCAAGCCCAACATCGCCTTCAACTCCCCGCCCCAGTTCAAGGCTACCACCGATCCCCTGGTGGTCCGTACCATCGTGGATCTGTGTTTTCGCGCCGGAGCTTCGAAGGTCTATGTCTTCGACCGCACCGTGAGCAATCCCAAGCTCAGCTACGTGACCTCCGGTATCGAGCGGGCCGCTGAGCAGGCCGGTGCCAAGGTTCTGTACGTGGACGATGTGAGCTCCAGGCTGTACAAGCAGATCGTTGTCGCAGACGGGGTCTATCTGAAGGAAACCCTGGTCAACAAGTACGTTCTCGAATCCGACGTGTTTATCAATCTGCCCGTTGCCAAACAGCATTCTACCGCTGGATTGACCATGGGCATGAAGAATCTGATGGGCATCAGCGGGGACAACCGCTCCCGCTGGCACTGGGATATCCACGAAGCGATCTCGGACATCAATATGGCTGTGAGGAGTGATCTCACCGTGGTGGACGCCACCGCGATCATGACCCGCAGAGGTCCAACCGGAGGAAGCCTGAGCTATCTCGAGGATACGGACACGATCATCGCCTCTTCGGGGGTGGCTCAGGCGGACGCGGAAGCCGCCCTCCTGTTCGGGAAAAAACCTCAAGACTTGGGCTATCTCAAACTGGCGGAGCAGAAGGGGCTCGGTTCCATCGGCTCCTACTCAAGAAAAGAGATCTCCCTGTAATGCGATCCGGGACTCTCAAGCGGCTCAAAATCGGCAGGATCATATCACAAGCGCTGTTGTTCGGTCTCTTTCTATTTGTCTTCCTCCGCTCTCTCGATCCCTTTTCCGTTCTGGAGAATCCCTTTCTGCGCTTCGATCCGCTGATCTTCCTCACCAATCCTGAGGCGAACCTTCCCGTAATAGCGGCTATCACCGCCCTGCTGATTCTGGCGATTGTGCTGGGACGGGTGTTCTGCGGCTGGATCTGCCCCCTCGGCTCCCTGATCGAAGCGCTGGATTTCATAATCTCTCCGCTGCGGGAACGCAACCCGGTTGCGCTGCGTAGCTACCCGAAGCGAAGACTGCTGGTCCGCTATCCCGTATCTCTTCTCCTGTTGGGCGCGGTCCTGGTCACGGTGTTCACCCGGGTCCCTGTGCTGCAGTTCCTCCATCCCAACATCTGGATCATCCGCATCGCTTCTCTGACTACGGTGGGCCTGGTATTTCTCGGGCTGCTGCTGCTGTTCTCCCTCTTTGCCCGCCGGCTGTGGTGCACCTACCTCTGCCCCCTCGGCGCTCTGTACGGGCTGCTGGCCCGCATCCCCCTGTTTCGTCTGCGGATCAGCGCCTGCAGCAGCTGCGGCCGCTGCGACCGCTGTCCCACCGAAGCTGCGAACTATGAGGAGCGGGAGATCCTGGCCCACCAGTGCCTGGTCTGCTTCGACTACGAGTCCAAGTGCCCCACTGAGGGATTTCGCTTCACCCGATCTGGCGCCGGTTACGGCACAGTTGCACGGCCCGCCGCCCCCGCCGCCGGCGACAGTGAGCCCTCCTCCCCCTCCAGGCACACGGCGGCGCCCTCCTCCGGATCCCGGCGCAGATTCCTCAAGCACGGTGTGCAGCTGATCGCGGGATTCGCCGTGGGTGGTCTTCTGACGGGGATCGGGACCTTCCGCCGCCGGATTACCTCCCTGCTGCGGCCGCCCGGTGTTGTCGATGAGGCTCGCTTCGTGGAAAACTGCCTTCGCTGCCTGCAGTGCGTTCGCTCCTGCCCGAACCAGATCATCAAGATCACCGGTGGAGGGTACGGCTTCGCCAGCCTCTACACCCCACACCTCGAGTTTCGTCCCTACGGCTGCGACTACTTCTGCCAGGTGTGCCAGCGGGTCTGTCCGAACCGGGCGATCCCACTGCAGTCGCTGGAACAGAAGCAGTCCACCCCGATCGGCATAGCCCGAATCGATGAGACCGTCTGCGTCGTGTACAAGGAGAAGTACAACTGCCTTGTCTGCGAGGAGGTTTGTCCGGTACCGGAAAAGGCGATCCGCTATGAGATAAGCGGGGAGAAGAGCAGCAACGGAGAGCCCCTGCGGGAACCCAAGATGGTTCCTGAAGCTTGCATCGGCTGCGGCATCTGCGAAGCCAAATGCCCCGCCGAACCGGTGGCGATCCGGGTGTTCGCCGAATAGCGGCTCCCCGGGAGTGCCGCTCCCGGGGAGCCGGATTTATAGAGCGTAGACCCGTTTGGCGTTTTTCGAAAGAATTTTTTCAACCACCTTATCCGGCAGCCCCAATCCTCGAATCCGTCGATCCCCTACTTGGAGCTCTCCACCACCGCAGAAAAACCCCGTCTCCCGCTCTACCTGCACACGGTACTCGTCCATAACTCGAACCTTCTTGAGCTCATCCATCGTAGAGAGGGGTTCCATCATCAGAAAATCGGTACCGTAGAGTACTCGATCCTGGTAACGAACGAGGAATTCACGAACCACATCCCGATCCTGGTTTGCCAAATCCGGAATCCGTGCGGATGTATCGACGAAGAAGTTCGGATATCGGTCGAGCCTTTCGGCGATCAGCCCCACGTCGTGCTCGAGGCTGCCCAGATGGGCTCCCACAACCCTCAAGCCGGGAAAAAGCTCCAGAATATGATCCCGAGCAGCAATGTGATCCGCGTGGCTGAGATACCCCGCTTTTCCGTACAGGTGCCATTCGGGATATTCACTGTAATACCAGTAGTGAGGGCTCGTCTCATCCAAGGGCTGCCAGCAGGCCAGGGGCTCTCCGATGTGCATAAGCGCCGGACGGCCGCAGGATTCAAGGTAACGGTATACGGGAGAGAGTAGCGGATCATCGGCCCGAAGGTACTCCCCATCCGGCTTTCTTACCTCCATGCCCAGGTTTTTCCAGAACTTACAGGCTTTCGCACCGCTACGGAAATCCGCTTCTAGTTCCTCGATGACCCGTTCACTCCATTCGGCTGAGAACTCCGGCAGTGTAAAGCTCGTGCTCCAGTCGAATATGCTCGAGTCCGCCTGCGCGAGGGTTCTGTAGATCTTCTTTTGATCTTCCAGCGCGTGGTTGTTCGTAGTGATGCAGACGTTGAGGACACGGATCTTCATCCGTGACAGATGGATCCATGCCGAGGGGTCGTCAACCATGAGATGACTGTGAGCATCAATGCGGACCACTGCATCTGCAGGTATATGCCAAACGCATGGACCGGTCAAGGCTTCATCCAACAACGCCTACCGCTGCCGCAGCTCAGAGTACCGGCCGGGGTCTCGGACGATGAGGGATGCTCATAATCTCATCACCGGTGTTGCCACAACCAGCCTGGAAAAGGTAGATTGGTGGTCGAATCAGAGGGGAGGATTCTTCCCTGTGAAAAGGCGGGAACTGGAAAAGTGATCAGCCTCAAGGGCGAACAGATCAAGTGGCGTGAAGGTCTTAGCGTCCGGACGGCGCTGGAAGAGACCGGGCTTTACGGACGGCTCGTCTATGTAGCGGTGAACGGCAAGCGTGTTAGAATGCGGGATTGGGATAGCTACCGAATTCCCGACGGCGCCGAGATCGATGTCTTTCCCATGGTCCTGGGCGGCTGAATAGGACGGCTGGGGATTGTCACACCTCGGATGAAATCGGACCACAACGCCGGGCAACGCCGCCTCATCAGCCAATTGAAGGCTTTCTACTTCCTCTTCTATGCTGCCGCCGGAGCGGTTATTCCTTTTCTAAATCTTTACTTCGCCCGAGTCGGTTTGAGCGGTACTCAGATCGGCATCATAACCAGTATTTTCCCTGTTGTGCTGATCTTCGCAGCCCCTTTCTGGGGCATCTTGAGTGATCTGACCCGGCGCCATCAGCGGATCCTCTATCTATGCCTGGCATCCACCATACCTTTTTTAATCGGAATCGCCTTTACCCGGACAGTCGTGCCGCTCGTATTGCTCATGATCGGCTATGCCCTGTTCTTCGCGCCGATCATGCCTTTGATCGACAACCTGGCGCTGAGGACGTTGGGCGAGGAGACCCACGGCTACGGCCGCCTGCGTGTCTGGGGTGCAATTGGCTGGGGCGTCTCTCCCCCGCTGGTCGGCATCCTGATCGATATCGCAGGCATTCGCACCCCATTTTTTCTGTACGTTATCCTGATCGCGCCGGCGGTTGTTATCATCCTGCGGCTGCCCCCCCTCCGGATGGAGCTGACAAAACCCTCCCTCTCGGGCATCAAAGACCTCCTGGCCGATTCCTCCTGGCAGCTTTTTCTAGCTTGCGTGTTGCTGGTGGGGATCTGTTCCTATGTGCTGGAGCACTACTTCGTCCTCTTTCTGGACAACCTGGGCGGGAGCGAGAGTAACTTCGGAATCTCCGTCACCATGGCCTCGATCAGCGAAATCCCGGTTTATTTTCTGGCTGTTCTCATGATACGCCGCTTCGGCTCGCGATGGCTGCTGCTCACCTCCTTCGGTATCTACGCGATCAGGGCATTTCTCTACGCCCAGATCAGTGCACCGATCTGGGCGATCCCTGCTCAACTATTGCACGGACCCACCTTCAGCGCGCTGTGGGCCGGCGCCGTTGCCTATGCCTCACAACAAAGCCGGAAGGAGCTCGGGGCGAGTGCCCAATCTCTGTTCAACAGCGTATTGATGGGGATCGCTGCTTCCGGAGGGGCTTTGATCGGCGGAGTCCTCTATGACCGTCTGGGTTTAGCGCAGACATTCAGGTTCTGTGGCTTGCTTTCCCTGGCCGGATTTGCCGTATTCCTCGTCTTCGGCAACAGAAGAGGCGGGAAATGCCGGCTGCATTTCTAGCTGCCGATGGTCCTTACGGGCAAACGGCCGTCGCGAAATACGGTTTCTCAGTCCGATTCCTTCACAAAAAAATGGTGGTCACAGAAATCGTCTCCGTTCATCAAGGTTCTGCTGATCTCAAAACCAAGTTTTTCATTGAACGCTTCGACCATCGGTTTGTCTGCATCACAGAAGAACTTCCCGATTTCAGGCTTACCGATTTTTCGGAAATAGGTAGCCCAGGGACATACGGTGAAGCGGAAGCGCACACTGGCATCACTGGACTCAATGATCTCATACCGAGTGCCCTTGAGTACGATGGCCGTCAGCCAGCGCACGTAGGTGGCAAGGCTCCGATCGGGGAGTTTTTCGTACTCCTTGATCCAGCCTTCCAGCATAGCATCCAAAAAGGCTTTTCTCGCCAGCTCGAATCCGCCCTGCCCATACCTCTCTCTCATCTCCTCGACCGTACGGCTGTACAGCACGGCAAACAATTCAACTACTGATGCTTCCGCCTCTTCGGCACGGGGTTCCGGTATTCCAGGCATCGGCTCGGTCACAATGTTCCTCCACCTTTTCTTTCTCGCATACGATTCTTATCTTAACGCCAAGGGCTTGCTTTTGAAAGAACGTTCCGCACTCGGTTACTCCGAAAGCGAAATTTCTAGCCGGCACAACGCCCCGGCTGCCCTTCCTCGCTTCAGTGGCGCCGATTCCAGCGGAACTCAAATGCAGGAGACTTTGTTTCGGTGAAAAATGTCAACCAAACACGATGCGGGGGATGCTTCGGCCTCCGTCCATACCGATTGCCTGGCCGGTTACGAATCCGAATGCGGAGGAACACAGCAGGCAGATCATCTGTGCTACCTCATCCCGGCGAACCAGTCGGCCCAGCGGCGTACCGCTGACGGACTTGCGGGCGAAGTCGGAACTCGGGTCCAAATCCTCATTATCCGCCATCAGATCCGGCGCAACGGCGTTGACCCTTACCTCCGGCGCCAATTCAAGAGCCAGGGCCTCGGTCAGATACAGCACCCCCAATTTGGCCAGGCCGTAGACCGAATGGCTGCGGTGATACGCATCGGCGGCGGCGACATTCACGATGCAGCCCCTCCCCCGTTCTTTCATTCTGGGGCCAGCAGCGCGGGCAAGAAGATAGGTCGCCCTGATGTTGGTGGACATGATCTGGTCAAAAACATCGGGAGGCATGTCGAGAAACGGCCGGTCATCGTAGGTGCCGAGATTGTTGATCAGAAAATCGATCGGTCCAAGGCGATCCCAGGCTGAGTCAACCAGGCTGACCGCCTGTTCGGCATTCCTAAGATCAGCCTGCAGAGCAGATGCACGATATCCCATCGATTCTACCTTGGACACCAGCTCCTGTGCATCCGCCTCCGATTGGTTGTAGTTCACAGCCACATTCACCCCGTAGCGTGCCAAGGTGAGACATATCGTCGGCCCAAGTTTACGCGAGGCCCCACTGACAAGTGCATTTTTCCCACTGAGTTCCTTCACGAGGTCCATGAATCCAGCCTATGTTCTTCCCGGGAATTGTTCAAGGCGCTTGACCACGAGTGCGACTGCCCTATAATTGGGAAGGAAAAAACGATACGCAGATCCATGTGTCGGTGCCGGGCAGTCGACCCAAGGGGAATCCGCAGACGGAGGGAACAATGCAAAAGAAGATCGCCTTTGTCGGTGCGGGAAGCATCGTCTTCACCCGCAACCTATTGAGTGATATCTATCTCTACCCCGAGCTGAAGAATTCGACTATCTCTCTCATGGATGTCGATCGACAACGCCTGGAATTGGCCAGGCTCGTTGCCGAAGAGCTCAAGGCAGAGCGAGGCAGCAGCTCTGAAATCGAAGCTCATCTCGAGCTGGAGAGGGCGCTGGAGGGAGCGGACTATGTAATCAACGTGGTTCAAATAGGCGGTAAACAGTCAACCTACATCGATTTCGATATTCCTGAAAAATACGGACTCAAACAGACAATCGCAGACACCCACGGCCTATGCGCAGTGATGCGCTTCTTGAGGACAGTCCCTCATCTGGAGAAGCTCTGCGGCCGGATGCAGGAGCTGTGCCCGGAAGCCTTTCTGCTGAACTTCACCAACCCCATGTCCATGTGCCAGTGGTATATTCAATCGATCTCGGATCTTCGCACAATCGGACTGTGCCATTCGGTGCCTGGCACTATTGAGGAGCTATCCCGCTATGTCGGCGTTTCAGCCGAAGAGGTTGATTTCCTGGTGGCGGGCATCAACCACATGGCCTGGGTTTTACGCTTCGAGCACGGCGGCGAAGATCTGTATCCCAGGCTTCGGCAAGCCATGGAAGACCCCGACATCTGGAAGCTGGATTCAGTGCGTTTCGAGATCCTCCGTCATTTCTCCTTTTTCGTTACGGAATCTTCGGAACACATGGCGGAGTACGTACCTTACTTCATAAAGGATGAAGAAACGATCCGTCGCTTGAACATCCCCATCCGGGAGTATATTTCCCGGGTAGAATTGAACGAACGAGCCTTCGAGGCCGAGAAGGCCTACTATCTAGAGGGGAAGAAAGAGATGAAGGGAGAGGCCGGGCGGATGACCCGCGAATATTTCCGAGCCCAGGGAAAACCGGGCTTCGAGGAAGCCTATGAATCCGAGCCAACCGAACAGTCAAGGGAATATGCGGTGCAGATCATCCACGCACTGGAAAGCGCAGAGGCCACCCTGGTATACGGCATCGGAGCCAATCACGGTATAATCTCGAACCTGCCATCGGACTGCATGGTCGACAGCCCTCACCACGTCGACGGCAGCGGACTCCATCCCCTGGTCGTCGGCGAACTCCCCAATCAGCTGGCTGCCTTGATTCTACCGCAGATAAACATGCAGCGTCTGGCCGTACAGGCGGCACTGAGCCGGGAAGCAAAATACATCCATTACGCCAGCCTGGTCGACCCACTGGCTACCTCGATTCTCGGCATGAATGAGATTCGGAAACTAACGGAGGAACTGATGGAGGCGCATCGGTCCTACATGCCGGAGTTTCATCGAGCCCAAGAAAGGAGTTGAAGCAAGATGAACGAAAAGAAGAAACCGATCTACAAGCTGTTTCTGATGAAACCTAAAGAAGCCTGGTATCGACTTTCAAAGGAGGAACAGCAGGCCCTGGTGAAAAGAGATACCGAGCTGTCCGAGAAAAGAACGAAAGAGCTGGGGGGGCGGAATATCCTGACTTGCGATTGCTTCTGGTCCACCGAAGACTGGCTGCTCTTCGGCGTGGAGGAGTATCCGGATATCGAGAGCGTAAAGGAGAGTACGGCTTCGTTTCGAAAAATGGGATGGTTCAAGTACTTCGAGTCCAGAATCATTCTAGGCACACCTGAAATGCCACTGGAGTTGAAATTCGAGTAAAACGATCAATAATGCTCATTTCTGTAGCAAAAAATGCTTGAAACCTGAGCGCTGTTGTTTTATCCTTTAGTTAATGCCCCTGGCAAAAGTAGAAAGAAAAGAACAAATACGGCAGCACATCGAAGGAAAGATCCACGTTTCGGTTCCGCATCTCTGTGCTCTGTTCTCCGTCAGTGAGGCAACCATTCGGCGCGACCTGGAGGAGCTGGAGGCGGAGAAACTCATAAAACGGACTCACGGCGGAGCAAGTCCGATCACCCCGCCGTCTCGTCAAAGCGAAGTAAACCGGCGCCGTTACGAGTGCGAGGAAGAAAAAGAGGCGATAGCCCGCTCGGCAGCGGAACTGATTGAGGACGGCGATACGATTTTTCTGGGCAGCGGATCGAGTATCCAAGCCCTGACCAAGTATCTCAGGGAGAAAAAAAACCTCACGGTGATCACCAATTCCCTTCCGGTTGTCAATGAGCTTGTGCACTTCAACAACGCCAAGGTTATCGTAACCGGAGGGTGGCTGCGAAAATCCGAGCTATCCCTGCTCGGCCACATTACGGAGAAGAGCCTGGAAGAACTGCGGGCAGACAAGGTTATTCTGGGCTCTGAAGCCATCCATCCCGACCAAGGGCTGACGAACAGCTATCTGCCTGAAACCAGAACGGATCGCGCGATTATCAAACTCTCCGCACGGGTTATAATTTTGGTGGATCATTCCAAGTTCAACAAGGTCAAACCGGCCTACTGGGCACCGATTGATATCATCGATACCGTTGTATGTGATTGGAAAGTTCCCCAGACAGCCATCAACGCTCTGGAACGCAGGCGGATTCGGGTACTCGTAGCAAACAGGGAAGCCTAGCCCGAGCGCTGCGGGAACGGCTAATCGAGTTGTCCAGGGAGCAAAGATCTACGACTGCAATAGCACGATCGCCGTTCTACTAGCGGCAAAGCTCTAGGATGGCCAGCGTTTCGTCGTAATCGGGCCCTTCCTCGTTCCGAGCCACCGCTTCGGCGATCTCCGGAAAACGCTCGGAATCGATGCCCAGAGTCTGCAAGGTTGTAGGGCAGCCGATTTTCTGAAACCAACTGCGAAAGGCTACGATACCCGCCAGTACGAAATCGGCGTCGGAGTCGTATTTGTTGCGCTCCAAGCCCATTACCTGGGCGGCGAAACGGACAAGGGTGTCCTGACACCGATCCGCATGGTATCGCATAACCGCAGGCATGACGACGGCAAGGCCCGCTCCGTGAGCATGATCGGAAAAACCACCCATCTCCGTATCGATGATATGCGCCGGAATGTCGCTCGAGCCGAGCCCGACGTCGAATAGACTGCTGCAGGCCAGCGATCCCGCCCAAAGCAGAGTACTGCGTGCCTCGTAGTCCCGCGGCTCTACCAGCGCTTTCTCCACCGCTTCGATGACCGATCTTATCAGCGCTTCCTTGAAGCGCAACTGGATCAACGGAACAGGTTGTCCGTTGATGTAGCGTTCCAACACGTGGGAGATGATGTCCACCGCACCGTAGGCCGTGTACAGCGGAGGAACTGTATAGGTCAGCTCCGGATCGACCAGGGACACCCGGGGAAAGAGGTTTTCGTTCCAAAGCCCGACTTTGACGTGTCGTTGTTCATTCTTCATCACGGTAATACGGTTGTATTCCGAACCGGTGGCGGCCATGGTCACAACCGCAACTACAGGCAGCGCTTTCTCGATTTCGGCCTTCTTCTCGAAGAAATCCCAGAGGTTGCCCTCGTAGCACGCCCCGGCGGCGATCGCTTTTGCCGAATCCAGTACGCTCCCGCCTCCCACGCCGAGGACCACTTCGAGACCCTCGCTCTTGCAGAGGCGCACTCCCTCCAAACAGGTAGCCAGTCGGGGATTGGGCAGTACACCGGAGAGCTCGATTACGGCAATATCTTCTTTCTGCAGGCTTTGCAGCACCGTATCGTAGAGACCGGATGCTTTGGCACTGCCCCTGCCCGATACCAGCAGCGCTCGCTTCCCGTACCAAACGGTCTCTCCCCCGACACGCTCGACAACACCGCGTCCGAAGATCATTCGGGTAGGATTGACGAGCTCGAAATCTTCCATCTAATTTCCTCCGGCACTATCATAGCAAAAGGTGATCTTCGGGAACAGAGTCACATACCGCAATCGTGTCGAAAAAAATCATGAATTAGACGGTTTATATGCAGTTTATGAACAATTTCTTGACAGGATGCGTGATTGGTCATAGAATTATTTAGATTTGTGAGTGTTTGATCGGGGAGTGCCGTTCAGGTGGAACGGTCGACTGAACTCCCGGGTCAAAAGAATAAAGAACAGGAGGAATACCGTGACGAGACACAAGACGTGGTACGTTGCAGCAGTCCTGCTCCTTCTCGCCGCTTTTGTATTGAGCGCAGGGGGACAAAAACCGCCCAGCGGAGCGGAAGGCGCAGAGAAGCAGGTGCTGATCTACAACTCCAACTGGAGCGATGCCGCCTATCGGAAGGCTGATGGGACCGTTGTGAGTATGTTCCAGGCGGAGAACCCGAATGTAAAGGTCATCCACAGCATCATCTCCGATGAGGATTTCAAAGCGGCCATCCGGGCCTACCTTCAGGCTTCTCCGCCGCCGGACGTCCTCACCTGGTACGCCGGCAACCGCATGCGCTTTTTCGTCGAGAAGGGACTGATTCTCGACATCAGCGATGTGTTCGATCAGGAAAATTGGCACGAGAAAATGCCTCCGGGGTTCGTCGCCCTCAGCACGATGAAGGGCAAGCAGTACTTCGTTCCCACCAACTGGTATTGGTGGGCTATCTACTATAAAAAATCGATCTTCGAAAACTTCGGGCTGAAACCGCCGAAGACCTGGGACGAGTTCATGGAAGTCTGCTCCACCATCAAGGGAGGCGGCATCTCGCCCATTACCATCGGTACCAAATGGCGCTGGACCACGGGGGGTTGGCTGGACTACCTGAACATGCGGGTGAACGGACCCGACTTCCATATCAGCCTCTGCGACGGCAAGGAAAGCTACGCGGACCCCAAGGTAAAGAAGGTGTTCAACGACGTCTGGGCGCCGATGCTGAAGAAGGGCTACTTCATTCCCGACGCACCGGCCTACACGTGGCAGGAGGCGATCAACCTCATGGTCACCGACAAGGCGGCCATGTATCTGATCGGACAGTTCATCGAAACCGCCTGGCCGGAGGAGATGAAGGACGATTTGGATTTCTTCCAGGTTCCCATCATCGATCCCAGCGTTCCGATCGGCGAGGATGCGCCTACCGACGGCCTCTTTGTTCCCTCCGGCACGGCCAATCCCGAATTGGCCAAGAAGTTCCTGGCCTTCTCCGGCTCTGTCAAGGGCCAGGAGGTGTGGGTGAAACAGCTCGGCCGCATGGCGACTCACCGGGACGTCGACAAGTCACTGTACTCGCCGGAACAGCAGAAAGGATCTGAACTGATCAACACGGCGGACTTCATTGCCCAGTTCTACGACAGGGATACCACCCCGCCCATGGCCGACAAGGGCATGGATGCCTTCATGGAGTTCTGGGCCAATCCGGACAACGCTGACGAGATCCTCGAGCGCCTGGACGAGCAGCGCAAGGAATTCTTCGCTGAGTAAAGCGGATTGCGATGTAGCATAGCTTCGAAGCCGGGAGCCTCGAGTTGTCCTCGGGGCTCCCGTGCTTTCATGTCTCCGGAATATCGGATACAGTACCGCAGATCATGCAGAAGAAGTCGCTGTATCACCTGACTCCGTATCTGTTCGTCGCCTTCCCCCTGCTCATCTACACCGTGTGGGTGATCGGGCCGATGCTCTATACCTTCTATCTGAGCCTGACCGATTGGGACGGCGTATCGGCTATGAACTTCATCCGGTTTAAGAACTACTCACGCCTGTTCCGGGATCGGGTTTTCTACACCGCTTTCCTCAACAACATCAAATGGATCGGCTCCTTCATCACCGTCCCCATAGCAGCCGGCCTGGCACTGGCCATGGCTCTGAACCGCTCCGTGCCGGGCTCCAAAGTCTTCAAGGCGGTTTTCTTTTTCCCCATGGTCCTATCCTTCGTTGTCATGGGATTGATCTGGTCCTGGATGTATCAACCGGACAGCGGAATTATCAATTCTGTTCTGCGTCTGATCGGTTTGGAAGCTCTGACCCGAGGCTGGTTGAGCGATCCCAAGCTGGTTATCTGGTCCATCATCTTCACGGGCATATGGAGACAGGTGGGCTATGTTATGCTCCTCTATCTGGCCGGACTGCAGTCGGTAAACACCGATCTGGTGGATGCCTCCCGGGTGGACGGCGCCGGAGCATGGCAGTCGTTTCGCCACGTAATTATTCCCCAACTGGCACCGATTACCGTGGTCGTGATTGTGATCAGCATCATCGACGCGCTCAGAGCCTTTGACCTGGTGTATGTGATGACCAGAGACGGACCGTTCAACTCTTCCCAGGTACTGGCCACGTTCATGTATAACGAAGCTTTCTGGAACTATCGCATGGGCTACGGTGCCTCTATTTCGGTTGTGCTATTCATGATCAGTCTTTTGTTCATCTTCATCTACCTGATTCGGGTGTTCAAAACGGAAACGAGGGCCTGAGAAACCATGACGGCACGAAATCGGTTCTTCGGTTCTTCCTCCCGGGTAATCCTCTTTGCCGTGCTTTTCGTTGTCGCCCTCATGTGGCTCGTACCGGTGTTGGCCTCCCTGATGACTTCCGTACGCACCTACGACGATCTGCTGATCAATGGTTTTTTTGCCGTGCCCCGGGAGATCGTATTCAGCAACTTCAAAGATGCCTGGATCCAGGGCAACATCAACACCTACCTGGTCAACAGCTTTCGCATCACGATCCCGGCACTGATCCTGATGCTCTTCTTCTCCTCTCTCACCGCCTACGCTCTGGCGCGTTTCAACTTCAAGGGCAACCGTCTTATCTACCTGATATACGTGGGCGGCATGCTGCTGCCCTTTCAGGTACTGTTGCTGCCCGTGTTCAGGCTCAACAGCGTACTGGGTATCTACAATACCCATATAGGGCTGATAGCCTTTCATACCGCCTTCCAGCTGGGATTTTGCACCTTCGTTTTGAGGAACTACATGTTGACCGTCCCGTCGGAGATACTGGAGGCGGCACGCATCGACGGCTGCGGTGAGTTCAGAATCTACTGGCAGATCATGCTGCCCCTCACCCTGCCCGCCATGGCCGCTCTGGGAACGCTGGAGTTCACCTGGATCTTCAACGATTATCTCTGGGCGATCGTGCTGCTGAGGAGCAGCGAGCTGTTTCCCGTGAACGCCGGTCTGGCTGTGCTGCAGGGTCAGTGGCGGATGGACTGGGCCGTGATCGTGGCCGGCGCCCTTCTGGCCGCCATCCCAACCATCATCGTGTTCATCTTTCTGCAGCGCTACTTCATCGAGGGTCTGACCCTCGGCTCCACGAAGTAACGGAGCCTCCCGCCGTTAAAGATCCAAAAGCCCCAGCTCAGATAGGGTATCCTCGGTAGGATTCCCGTTTGCCCGGTCCCAGCCCCGCGCCTGGTAGTAGTGATCCAGCATCATGGCGAAGGCTTCCGGATTGATCAGAGCGCCCTTTCGCGGCCCGTCGGGGACCGGCTCGTAGTGGAAGCGCCACGGCAGCTTGTCGTCCCGGCGGCCGAATCCCTCCCGGGCGTTGAACAGACGGGTCAGGGTGTATATCCTTTCTCCGATCCTGGAGAGGTCTTCTTCCGAAAGATCCCAGCCGATCGCCGCGGATAGAACCGCCGGCAGCACCGGGTAGTAGTAGAAATAGGCGTCGTGGGTGCACAGACCGGTGCTGTTCAGCCAGGCCATGCGGTTCTGGGTGTCCGCAACCAGCCGGGCTCGCTCTCTCAACTCGGTCTCGTCATACTCGCCCTTGTCCAGGGAGTGGGTGAACACTTCTTCACTGATCCAGGCCCGAAGGTGGCAGGCGCCGCGATCGGCTGTGGCCAGGGCTAAAGCCATGGCTGGGAAGAGCTTCGGCATGTAACCTGGGTACTCTAACCCTTTGGTGTGGATAGCGTATTTGTCCGAGCCGCGGCCGATTTCCTCGGCAGCCCGCATGGTGCCCTCTCCCAGCAGCCTGCCGATACCCCTGCGCTCGCCTATCATCTCGATGAGGGCGATCAGGGCTTCCCCGTTGCCGAAACGCAGATCGAGCCCGTCCACGTCGTCCTTGCCGAGAATTCCATTCTCATAGCATTCCATTGCAAAAGCCACTGTGGCTCCCGTAGATATGGTATCGATACCGTAGAGATTGCAGAGCAAGTTGGCCTGCAGAATAGTGGGGATATCCGTAACATCGCAAACCGGACCGAGGCAGGAGAGGCTCTCGTACTCCGGACCGACCCCTTCGACTCCCGCATAGGGCCCTTCCTTGACGCCCCGTACGATCCAACAGGTCTGAACACAGCCGGGACAGGCGCGGCTTCTCACGTAATGGCTGTGGAGCGCTTTCTGCATGGGAATCTGCCGAACGGTTTGGTAGTTCCGCCAAGGAGTCACGCCGGTTTCGATCTCATCGTCCAGAAATTCGTTGGTTCCCTCGTACATCAAGTTATGTTTCATGCCCCAGCGGTTGATCTGACTTTTCAACTTGGCGTGCAGCTCGCCGCGCAGTTCCTTCAGCGTTTCCCGATCGTTGATGGGAACCTTACCCCGCGCCCGTATCGCCACTGCTTTGAGGTTCTTGGAGCCCATGACGGCACCGGTTCCGCCTCTGGCGGCGTGCCGCCACTTGTCGTTGCATATGTTGGCGTAGCGGATCAGCTGCTCGCCCCCGGTACCGATGACCGCTACGCTTGCCCGGGCGTCGCCGATTTCCTTTTTTACAGCGTCGTCGGTGTCGTGAGCGTTCTTGCCCCAAAGGTGCTCGGCGGATTTGATTTCCACC
>Ga0180437_10006559_pt1 | contig 15432 bp, 15 predicted proteins | sample SS_ome_4_FD_132410 | JGI IMG/M metagenome (GOLD analysis project Ga0180437, IMG submission 132410) | Hypersaline lake sediment archaeal communities from the Salton Sea, California, USA - SS_3_D_1 metaG | ecosystem: Environmental > Aquatic > Non-marine Saline and Alkaline > Hypersaline >...
TACGCGGCTGGTGTGGCATGGGGTACTGCGGCCGGTGGCCCCGCCCTGGGTCGCGCGATGGGTCTCAAAGCGAAGGCCCTCGCATTGCTCGGCCACGGCGGTATCGCAGCGGCGCAGAAGGGGATCAAAGGTTTCATGGGCGGCGCCGGCAAGGGCCTCGGCCTCGGCGGCGTGAAGATCCCGGGCCTGGCCGAAGGTGGTATCGTGACAAAGCCGACGCTCATCATGGCCGGCGAGCGAACACCCGAGCGCATTCAACCGCTGGACGGCCCACGCGCCGACGTGGGCGGTGGCGGTGGCGAGTTCCACATTCACGTACACGGCGGTGGCCCGATCACCGAGGAGACCGCTATGAAGATCGCAGAGGCGCTCGACCACGTAGTGCGCAACCGAGACGCACAACTCACGGCGAGCCGCGCACGCTTGGCCGATGAGGTCGAGGGCGCGTACAACGTATAGGAGGCAGGCATGGCAGTAACGCGCATTACTTGGGACGGGAACACCTTGGACCTGCCGCGCCTCGCCTCGGCATGGACACACGCGGTCAAGACCGTACGCACGGATCGCTACAGCGCCGACGGGCATTGGGTTGCACACCACCGCCACTACCTGTGGCGTGTCCACATGACCTGTCGCGGCCCGTTGGCCGACACCGTGGAACGGGACCTGCTCACGTGGCAGTCCTGGGCTCTGGAGGGCAACACGTACGCCGTCGCATTCGTCAGCGACAACAATTTGAACACGACGCTCGACGGAGCGGCAGCGGCCGCCCAGGCAGTCATCCCGCTCACGTCGACCACCAACGCAGCGGCCGGCGACATGATGATCCTCACCGACGCCGATCGCGGGTTCTACGAAATCATCATCATCGACAGCGTGAGCGCGGGCGTGTCCATCACCGCCACGACCAACCTGAAGAACAGCTTCGCGTCCGGCGACTCGTGCCGACACCTACACTACTTGCCCTCATGTCACATGCTGGGCATGGATCTATCCGTTCGCGTGGAGGGCGAGGGCAGCGTGAATAGCCTGTACCTCGACCACACGTTCGAGGAGCACTTGAGCTAGGGAAGGGTAATAACAATGACATTCGCCACTGAACTAGCTGCACGACAGAACGCCCCGATCTACCTCATCGAGCTGGACGTCCAAAAAGGATCAACCGACATTGTTCTCTTCGACTCGGGCGTGGCCAACATGGAAGCCGTCGGCGACGCCACGACGCCGGCGGCCGAGACGAGCAATGCAAAGGAAGGCACGCAGTCCGTATCCGTCGACAAGAGCGACGGGGACGATACCGATAGCGGCGTAGAAGTAGAGTTCACGAGCGCCGTCACCACCGTCGAAGATTTCGAAACGCACACCGACTGGGACGAGGGCCCTGGCGCCGCGAATGTGGCGGACGAGGCCGGCGAGTATACCCAGGGGTCGTCGTGCGTCGAGTGGGACAAAGATAGCACCGCGATCGCGTACGGCGAGATCTGGAAAGACGGCACGTCGCATGACGTGTCGGCCAACGACGAGATCTGGCTCGACGTGTACTTCTCCGACCATAGCAATGTGAGCAAGGTCACCGTCGGCCTGGACGAGTCCGAGAATGTAGGCACGTCGATCGAAGATTGCGAGGCTGTGGGCAGCTTCCTCGCGTGGGCCAGCAACACGAGCGGCATTAGCACCGAGGGCACGAGCAAAGTCGAAGGCTCGAACAGCTTGGAGTTCGACAAGGAAATCGACGGCGTGTGGGTGTTCGAAGATTTCAGCGACTATACCGATTGGACCGGCTGGCAAGGCACCGAGGCGAACATCGCCGACGAGACGAGCACAATAAAAGAGGGGTCGAACGCGACTAAGTTCGACAAGACCGGCGCCGGTAATGCCGGTGCGGGTATCTACAAAACGATCTCGTCACACGACTGCTCGGTGTACCACCTTATGGGTGTGTGGGTATATGTCCCAGACGCGACCAACGTGAACTATATACAGCCGACTCTCGGCGAGGACGATCAGGTAAATTTTTACCGGTTCCAATTCTACACCATACAGGACGGGTGGAACTGGCTAGTACTCGACCCGAACAACCCGACGTCCACTGCCGGCGCGCCGTCTATCTCCAGCGTCGAGCGCATTACCATTTACGTCGTTATGGACAACGCGGCTGACACATTCTCCGAGATAGTGTGCGACGGCTGGTATGCATGCCGCAATACGGGCAGCGTCAATGGGTTCCCTCTCGAACCGTGTAACAACCATGCGGAGTGGACTGCCGGTACCGACGTGACCGGTCTTGCTACTGGTGCAGATTACGTGGAGTTCGATAAGAGCGGCGGCACGCAGGTCAACGGCCACATCTACTGTGGCTATACGGCGGCGGCCAATCAAGTAAAGTTCCTCAACATCCGCATCAATTCGTTTACCAAAATCGAGGCGGAGGTCAACATCCCGTCCCTGACCGACGTCGACTACATTTACTTACGCCTCGGCGGAACGAACAACAACCCGGGCGCCGACTACCTTGAGTACCGCAAGTCCGACACCGACCTGACTGGCGGCGGGTTTGAAACGGTCTCGTGGAACCTACACCGCCCCGATGCGACGAACGGCACCTCACAAAATGGCTCGTACGACATGAACATCCTTCTGTTCGGCGTCTCGCTCGACGCGGCCGCCGACACGTTGAATAACATTCAGATCCGCAATGTCAAAATCTACCATGAGGCGGACTACATATACGAAGACTTTGAAGACCATACCGACTTCGTGAACTACACGGGAGCGCAGAACATCGCCGACGAGTCGACCGATCACCTTGAAGGATCGTCGTGCATCGAGTGGGACAAGGTCACCGTCGCGCAAACGCGCAGCGCCGCGTACAAAGACTACATCACGTCACACGGCACGGCGCTCGATGTGTCGGAATGTTCGCGCGTGCGGCTGTCGTTCTACGCCCAATCTGGCGACGAGAGCAAGATAAACAAGATACAGATCCATCTCGTCACAGATGTGGGATTCGCACACTACAAGGAGTACGACATCAGCGTAACGGCCGTCGCTGGATGGAACCACATCTACTTCGATCCGCAGAACGCGACCCTATCGAACGGCTCGCCCGACCTCGGCTTCATTCGCCGCATAATCTATAACGTCTACACCGACAACAACGCCGACACGCTCACCGATATCTACTGGGACGATCTGCGCCTGCTCTACGGCGAGCCCGAGGACGCGGGGATCATAAGCCACTACACGACCACCAAGGACGTGACCGGCTACGACCGCGTGCGCGCATGTTTCGAAGTACCCGACGCCACGCACCTCGGCGACATCTCGAAGGTCCATGTGCGCATGTGTGAGAAGTACGACGAGTCGATCTACGTGGACTACGAGCTGTCCGTGGACTACCTCGTGGTCGGCTGGAATTGGTGGGACTTCGATCCGTGGGAACCCGACACCGTAGTCGACGCATTCGACGACGACCTACTCGACGACGGCAGCTTCGACAACTGGACGGGCAGCACGGCGCTCGACGACTGGGAAGAGTACAACGCACAGCAGAGCACGACGTACCGGCTCAGCGGCGACTACTGCGTGGAGCTGAAAAGCGCCGCATTGAGTTCTTACATTTACCAGGAGCGCGACGTGAGCGGCGAGGGCGCCGTTCAGTACACGTTCGGCGCATACGTCCGCACGAGCGCTGCGAGCAAGACGCGCCTGCGTTTGGCCGACGGGTACACGACCCAGTACTCCAGCTACCATACTGGCGGCGGCGACTGGGAGTGGCTCACCGTGACGCTCACCACGAACGCGTCCGCAAACACGCTCACCACGCGGTTCGACAACGCGGCGAACAATCAGGCATTCGTCGACTGCGCCAAGCTCTCGCAGGCCGCGTCCCTGAGCGCACCCGACGACGTACCGATCCGCGAGGCGATAACCCACCTCGCCCTGTACTTCGAAACGAACAACCCCGAAGACGTCCTCACCGACGCGCGCGTGGACAATGTGCGCGAGGTTGTCATGCAGTGGTTCGACAGCGTGACGAGCCCGGCCTCGGGGTGGCTCGACTACCAGTTCGAACTCGGTAGCCCCGACACCACGTACGGTTCCGGCTCGCTCGACCAGATCGATCGCGTCGTGGTTCGCGTGACCATGGCCGCCGCCGCGAACACGCTCACCGATATCTACAGCGATTGGCTACGCACGAAGGACGTGGACGTCCAGGACCTTAGCAGCTACGACACTGTCGGCTTCTGTTGCTACTTGTCCGACGTCACCGACGTGGCGCAAGTCGATTTGAAATTGATCGACGACGACGGCAACTGGTCTCGGTGGAAGTGGTACGACGAACCGGCCGACGGCTGGAATGATGTCCAGGTCGGGATCTCCGGCACACCCGAAAGCACGAGCGGTACGCTCGACAAGACCGACGTACGTTACGCGCAGTTTATCGTCGTCTTCGACAATGCGGCGGACACGCTCACCGGCATCCTCTTCGACTGGTGCGTGGGCTGGAAAGGCGTCTGTCATTTCTCGACGCACCCCGTAGGTAGCGCCGACAGCACATTGCTGAAGGCGTCTGTCATGGGTTTGCCAAGCGAGATTAGCCAAAAGGCAGATCCCGAAAAAGGCAGCACGTCGATCAGCGGCGTCAGCTTCACATTGTTGAACGACGGCGACGGCGACGTACTGGAGTCGCTCAGCAACAACGAGTGGCGCGGCCGCCGCATTACGCTGAAGATGGGCTTCCCTGGCCTCGACTACACGGACTATCAAGTGGTCAACTCGTACCGGATCCAATCCCTCGCATTCGACGGCGCCCGCTGGGGCGTGTCCTGTTCGAACGACTTGTGGCAGCTGAAGCAGCCGGTCATGACGGAAGCCACGGCGGCAGCGTCGGTCACAATAACCGAGAACATCATCACCGCATGGCTTCAGATCCTCACGAGCACGGGCAACGGGACGAACGGAGACTACGATGTGCTCGGCGCCACCGAGGGGCTCGGCTTCCCCGTCGATCGGCTGAACATCACCGAGATCGAAAGCGAGCGCGACGACTGGCTCTCGGCGTGGGATACGGAGTTCGTGATCAACAAACGGATCGACGACTTCAAACAATGGAGCGACCGCGAGGTGTTCAAGGTGTGCGGCGCGTACATGCGGATCAAGAACGGGCTCCTCAGTATCAAAGCGCGGCGCGCCCCGTTGGCCTCGGACAGCCTCGACGTCATCGATGCGGAGAACACCGACATCACAACACCTCGCTGGCGCATTGACGAGAGCCGTGTGTATAACCGTGTCATCTTCGCCTACGACTACGACCACACCGACGATGAGTATGACACCACGAACGAGGAAGACGACGATCAGACATTCATCAATGGGCACACGTCGCAAGACGTTTTCGGCGTTCGTGAACTGGTGATCAAAAGCAAGGGGATCAAGACGACCGAGACTACGGCCATGATGTCCCCGCGTGCGGTCAACCTGTTTCAACGCTACTCGTTCGGGCCGCCCGACATGGAAGTACTCACACACCTGTCCACGCTCGACCTTTGCGTGGGCGACGTAGTCACATTCACCAACGACGAGATCCCGGATTTGGAGAACGACCAAGTCGGTGTAACGAACGCCGTCTACGAAATCTACGAGCTGTCCGTCAACCATGTGAACGGCACCGTCCGCATGAAGGTGAGCGACAGCGGCTGGAAGCGCGGCAAGTACGCGCTCATCTCGGCCCTCGCGGATGAGTACGACGCGGCCAGTGCGGCGAATAAGACGGCCTACGTTTGGATCGCGGACACGGGCAACCTGCTCGGCAGTACGGACGACGACGCGTACGAAGTTCAGCCGGGTTAGTCTTGAGGGGTAAGGAGGAATGCGCATGGATCAGATCTACGTTCAGTGTCCGATGGCCGGAACATTCATCCCAGCCGACGAATGCATGAGCTGTCGGTACAACGTTCGCGGCATTCACTGCCCCGTGCACGGGCGCACCGTGCCCGAGGAACTGTGCCGCGCGTGCTTGAAGGAGAAGGCGGGACGGCCATGCAGCATGGCCGGCGTGAACGCGCATCTCATCGAGCTGGACGAAGTACCGGATCAGGTGATGTTGTGCGGCTTTCCGCGCAAGGTCCAAGCGATCAAACTAACGGGCCCACACCCGCTGCACAAGTATAAGAAGGAGTAGACGACATGGCGAAGCTGGTCTCTTACCCACTGACCACCGAGGTCGACGCGGACAGCCCGGTAAATGAAACACTGATGAGCACCCGCATTCGCGGAACGCTCCTGGGGATCGGCCTGCCGAACTCCGTCTTCGACTCGTTCACCGGCGACGGTTCCGACGGCGCGGGCCCAACGGCCACGGGCAACCTCGACTGCGGCACGGCCGGGAAGCAGTACACGGTGTGGACGATCGGCGACGGCATTACCATCACCCTCACCGCGTCGAACGGTATAAGCATGATCGGCGTGCAGGGCACGTTCACCTTGGGCGGCGGCGCGAGCGGTTCGATCACCGCGTCGGGCAAAGGCGCTGCCGGTGGTAGCGGCGGCGCAAAGGGCGCGAACAACGGGAGCGCCGGGACGAGCTACCTTCGCCGAGGCATCGGCGGAGCATGCGGCGGTGGCGGCGGTGGCGGCGAAGGCCACACCGGTAGCACTGCGGGTTCGGGTGGCACCGGCGGGAGTGCCCTGGCCTACACTGGCGGCGCCGGTGGCGCGGGGTCATCCAACCTCGGCGCGAGCGGTTCGAACGGCAGCGCGGGTGCGGCTGCGACCGAGGCACTGCTCCGTTGGTACGGCGACGCCGCATGCCTTGCCCCCGGCCCCGGCGGTGGCGGCGGTGGCGGCGCGTTCCGTGGTGACGGCGGCGACGGCGGTAACGGCGGCGCGGGCGGCGGCCTCATTTGGATCGAGTGCGACACGTTCATATTTAATACCGGTCCCACGATCCTCGCGTCGGGCGCGAACGGAAGCAACGGCGACAGCGACAGCGACGGCGACGGGGGGAACGGTGGCGGTGGCGGCGGGGGCGCAATCGTAATCATCGCCCGCACGGTCACGACGAACAACGGCACGCTGACGGCCAACGGCGGCAGCGGCGGATCGGGCGGCGGCGGTAACAGCGGCGACGGCGGGAACGGTGGCGCGGGCCGCACGGTCCTCGTAGAGATAGGATAGGAGGGCGCATGGGTACAGTAGACCGACAAGCCCGGAAGCTGGTGATCCAGGCCCAAAAAATCGGGGAGGCCATCCCAACTAATTGGCCCTATGGTGCGGACATGAGCGCCTACCGGTTCGTCTTATACACGAGCCTCAACGCGCCGCACCACATACTCGTCTGCGCCCTCGCGCATTGTATGCATAAGCGGGGCGCCATGGTCGAGCTGAACAACGCGCAACGGAAGCACGATATCCGAACCGTGCCCAGTATCGTAGTGGAACATGTGAGGGACGGCGCGTGGCGCGTGATCAAGGTGATCGACGTGGAACCCGGTGACGACTTCCTTCCCGTGGAACTGCTCGACGTCACCGGCGCCCTGGCCCCGGTGGAACTGCTCGGGTACGCGAGCGACCTGATGACGGCGGAGGACAACCGCGCGGCGGCCGACACGGCGGCGAAGGAGAAGGCGGCGGCGGAGAAGGAAACGCTCGCCACGCTCATGGCCGCCCTCGACAAGCCGGGCGCCTCGGCGGACGACGTGAAGAAAGCGGTCAAGGCCGCATTGCAAAAGATGACGGGCCAAGAGGTTTCCGTCGACAAGATAACCGTGATCGAATAGGAGGACGGAGAATGCGAAGAGGGAGCGGAATACTTGAACTCGTGGTCGGCCTCGTACTCGTGGTCCTGGTGGCGGCGCTCGTGGCCACGGCCCTGGAGGCTGCGCAACCGACCGGCACCCCGGCGAATGTGCACGGTGCGACGGTCGAGCAGTACGTGTACGGCTACACCAAGATCATCCCGAGCGACTCGACGCCGGTCACTACGTATACCACCGACGCCGACTCGAACGGGGTCCACACCATGTACTTCTTCAACTCGGGCACCGAGGTTGTGTACATCACGGTGGACGAGACGACACCGGCTGGCGACAACTTCGACTTTATCGTTCCCGCCGGCGGTACGTTGAACGTCAGCCGCAAGGCGAAGGTCAGTACCATCAAAGCATACAGCGGTGCGGCGAGTACCGTGTACTTGGCGTATTAGGAGGCATGCAACATGGCAAAGATGCTTCGTTCAAAATGGTTCCGCGTAGGGGCCACGCTTTTCGCCATGGTCCTCTTCACCGTCATGGTGGTTTGGGCGTCGGTGTTCTTCACCGTCCGCCACCTGGAGGCGCGTGGCTACGGCACGTCGGGCACATCCGTCCCCGGCGGGGTGCTGACGATCGGCAACTGGAAGCTCGACGGCAACACGACACAAGTTCTCGCATTCAAATATGGGAGCAACGAGCGCATCAGGTTCGAGGAGAGTGGCAGCGGTGCCGACATCGATGTGAGGATCGCGTTCACAGATGCTGACGAGACAGAGCGCATATGGTGGGATCATGGCCTCGACGCTTTTCGTATTGGCGATATGGCGTACCCAGATGTCATCAAGTGCGCAGGCGCAGTACAGGCAGACACCTATCTGAACCTTGCAGGAACAGGCGCCCCATCGTTCACGTACGGGCTCTCCACGGCTTCTGGCTACGGCGTCGGCGTAGGCACGTCCGCACCGAGCACGAACGCAGTGGACTTCTACTGCGCGGACGCGAGCAAGTCATGGCGTGTGTATTCGCATCTCGCGCAGAAATTGCAGTTCCTCTATGACGGCAATGCGCGGTTCCAGTTCGAGGAGAGTGGTAGTGCTGCGGATATCGATGCGAAGTTTGGCTTCTACGATGATGACGAGGGACCCGAGTCGATAGCCTGGGACGACGGGCTGGATGCATTCCTGATAAGCGATACGGTCAAATCCAGCAATGCCATCTTGTCATCCGATGGCTACTACGGCGTAAATACGGCAACCTCGGCGGCCTTCCCGCAGGGCATCACCGCCACCGGCTTCGATTGGGATGCGGGCAATGTCAAGTTCATCGACGTATCAGGCGCGAGCAATAGCCCGGCCGCGGCGGACGACATCCTATATGTATCCTCGTCGCGTTACTGGGACGGCGGAGGTACCATCTATGGTGCCATCCTCCGCGCATCGTCATACGTCAGATCGGACACGTATCGTGACGACACCGCCGCCGCGATATGGGCATCCATCTCCAGCGGCGACGTACTGATCAAGCCCGTAGCCGACGGTGACTATGTCGCGATCTGTGACTACAACAGTAATGAGCGCCTCAAGATCACGACGAACGGCGACGAGAGCGACGGTGATGTAATCCTGACCTTCAGCGGCGGCGACGGTGAGACGGATACCATCACGTTCGATAATGGTAATGATTGGTTCGCGCTTTCGGATGCAATAAATTCTGCACTTTTCTACGGTACGAATATAGACGTATCGGGAGAGGTCGAGTGCAGTTACATAAATTTCATTGAAACGACCGACCCTGGCGACCCGCCCGCCGGTAGTCAATACATCTTCTCTTCGTCAGGCTCCGACGGCGATATCGTCGTGACATTCGACGACAACGACGACCTGCTCATGGGTGATAACCCAAGTCCGTAGGAGGCAACATGCGCTCGTACATCGTAGCGATGCTCGCCCTCCTCTCGCTCGTCGTGATGGGTGCGTCAGGCTGGGTCAATATGTACCTCGACGACTCGAACTACATCGAGCAGGTAGTGTTCTTCCCGGGATAGCTCGGTCGAGGCCATGGACTTCATGGTTTAGCGTGGGCGAATAAAAATTTAATCTTGAGGGTGAAGGGAGGTGTTACGCGTGTCAGAGCAGAAGCAGGATACAGAGCATTTGCTACGGTCGATTAGCTCGGCCGTCAAGTCCGCCGTGCAGGGCGAGATCAAACACCTACACGACGGCGTGACGGACGCGCGCAAAAAGATCGACGCCCTTGTACCGGACATGGCTGTCGTAAAGGAGCGCGTGAGCACATTGCTCACCCGCCACACCGAATGTTCGAAAGAGCGTAAGGAAGACCACGGCGATCTGAAGGAGCTACTCACACGGGAGGAGACGACGTACAAGCCTATGTTGAACCGAGTCGAAACAATGTGGAAGACGCACCTGGCAATCGGCGGAACCCTTGGTCTCATGGTCGTCTCTGGGTTCGTGTACGCCATACGTGGGTACGTCGTGTCACTCGTTAAATTCTGCATGGGCGCGTAACATGGCAAAACGTCCAGAGTACAAGCTAATCGTGAAATGGATCGCAGAGGACTTTGTAACGTACGGAAAAACGCGGCAGCTCGTCGAGTACATCGAGCGCGCCTTCGCCGAACGACCCAAGCACACCGAGCTTTTATGGAAGCGCGTGGAGCGCGCCATCCGCAAGAAGCGGGCCATGGTCCTGGAGAATGTGGGCCAGGCCGGTGGCGACCCCGACAAGTGTCTGGCCTACCTCAAGAAGATCCGCAAGGAGCATCTCACCCCCGACGCCCCCTGGCCCGAAGAGACGGCGTTGCCCGTCGTCGCACACGGCAACCCGGATCCGCCATCGGTCGAGGACTACATCACGGCCATGGAAACGAACCAGGATCTGCAAGCCTACAACGACCCCTACCGCGCCAACCTCGATATCCACATTGCTACCGACAAACCGCATATTCTCGCGGTTTTCGGGGACATGCACCTCGGCGCTTTCGGCGTCGACTACCAGCGGTGGTATGAGGCATACAAGAAGTGGCGCTCGCTGGAGGGTATGTTGTCGCTCGTCGTGAACGGCGACTGGTACGAGAACTGTCGGCTTGGCCCGACCGTCGCTGCCGTCGATAGCCAAGTAGCTACCACGGTCAATCAACGTGGGCTGGTGAGCGCGATGATCCGCGAGCTGCGCGGGCAGCTCCTCGGCATTACGGCCGGAAACCATGAGCGCCGCGACCTGAAGCAGATCGGGATCCACCTGCTGAAGCAGATCGCTATCCGCCACAATGTACCATTCTTCGACGCTCAACTTCGGCTCACAGTGCGTATCGGCAAGACGATCCCGACCTCTGTTCCCTACCGTTTCGTCATCGCCCACAAGGGGCCGAGCCGCAGCAAGAAGAACCCGAGCCTCGCGGCCATCCGTTTGTGGGAATTGTACCCGGAGTTCGACGGCGCATTCGTGGCACACACGCACGTCCCGGAGATCCGCGAGCACTACTTGCGCGACGGCCGCAAGGTCGTCTTCGGCGTGAGCGGCACCGACAACACGAGCGCCGAGTACGCTTACTTCGAGTACGGGTCGAGCGGGGCCCGGTGTATCCCATGCGTTGTCCTACACCCTGGTACGAAGGAGTTCTACCTGTTCGCCAGCATTGAGGCGGCAGAGCGCTACGTGCGCGGATGGGTCGCCGCTCAATAGAAGGGGTCCGATGTTGGTTGTTGATTTTCGGTCGGTTGTCCTACGCGCGGCGGACGCCAGAGGTCGAGAGCACACACGGAAAAAGAAACGAGCAAAGCAGCGGATCGAAGCCGAGAAAGAAGAGCTTCGAAAAGCGCTCAGTAAGCACGATGGCAAGACATGCGCGCGGGAGGGGTGCGACGGCGAAGGCCCGTTCCGTTACGGCCTCTGCCGTAAATGTTACAACACGCTTACCCGCGCTGAGCCCATCGAGGGCTCCGACTCCGACAAACGAGCGCGGCCGCATCCGTCCGAGGCATTGCGCCCGGGCGACGTCGTCATGATAAGTCAGCTTCACCCCGACCCCATGCTGCGCGGGCAGTACGGTGAAGTCGAGCGGCCCGAGGACGACGGTCACGCCGCTCTGATCCGGCTTTCGGGTCACGCCGCGTGTAACCCAAACGACGTAAGTAAGTACGCCGGTCAGCTCAAGCATGTGCTGGGCGCGCTGCTCCTCAAATGCGAAGAGTAGTCATGTCGCTCTATTCTTAGAGGTAGACGCACAGTTACAACCCTGTAAAAAGGAGGAACATGGCCAGGCCGAAAAAGCGAAGACCCGTCACCCAGAACGAACCGACGCTGGCCGTCGTGATCGACCCGGGCCACGGGGGGCGCGATAGCGGCGCCACATGGCGCAGCGAGCGCGGTAAGCTGCTCATGGAGAAGGACATCAATCGGGACGTCGCCATGCGCATTCCTGGGTTCCTTCCCGCGTACGTCTCGTACTACATGACCCGCGATCGTGACGAGACGATCTCGCTACGCAACCGGGTGCTGCACCCGTTTCACTACGACCTGTTTGTGTCCATACACTGTAACGCAATCGCCGAGCGGCAAGAGGAGGTGCGTGGTTCGGAGGTATACATACAGACAACCAAGGACGCATGGCTCATGGAAGTGGGCTACGCATTCGTGACGGCGGTGGGAGACGCGCTGAAGACGGGTGTGAACGACCCGAACCCAGTGCGAAGCAATCCGCACCTGCGCGTACTGTCTCTCGCGGATCGGATCCGAAACAAGTTCGGCCGCAGCCGCTCGGTGTTGCGCCGAGCGCCGGGAGACCCTACGCGAGGCATGCGGGATGTGGGCACGCCCGCCTTCCTGATCGAGCTGGCGTACATGACGAACGCCGCCGACCGGAAGGCCCTGGTGACGAAGGCCCGACGCAATGCCGCCGCACAGGCAATCGCAGATGTAATAGCCTCCATTGCACCTCAGCCGGATCCCGCAGCGGGAGTCGGTGCGTACGAGGCCGAAGAGAACGACGAAGTACCTGAAGAGGAATAACGACGCGGAGTATGCCCGGATAAACCGGGATCGCCACCGAGCGATCAACGAGTAGGACCCCGCGCCGAAAAGGAGGAGACATGGAAGAGCTGATCGCACAGGTCCAGCCCTACGTTGTTGCATTGCTCGTGGCCGCTGCCGCGAAGTACGCCGTCGACGCGTTAGTGTATCTATTCAAGGGTGGCGTGGAGGTGATCGACAAGTTCCAGAAGTGGCTGGACCAGCGTGCATTCTTCAAGGATGCCAAGATCGACAACCTCATCACGAAGCGCCTCCGCGAAGCCGTCCTGATCGTTCAGGACGAGGTAGTCGACGAGATGAAGGAGCACTCCGCCGACGGCAGGCTCACGAAGGCCGAAGCGGCCGTGGCCGTCGAGGCCGCGTACGACAAGTTCTGCGAGGTCCTGTCCGAGACCGAGCATGAGGAGCTGATCCGCGTGTTCGGCGACGACCTCATCCGCCTGGCCAAGGCAAGGATCCCGGCCATCGTTCAGGCCCTCAAGCTGGACGCGTTGCTGCCCTCCATGGCAGCCCCCGTGGCCGAGGTCATCGACTCCGTCGTTATCGAGGATGACGCGGACCCTCAGTAACGCCCGACGTACGAGCCCTATTCTGGGATCGGTACAGGGCGGCGCAGGCGGAGTACAGGGCGCAGCTCGCTACGCGCTCCGGCCGCATTGTCGCCGGCGTTGAGCTGGTGGCGCAGGTTCCGGCGGCCGTCGAGAAAGTACGGTCGGCCCGGCCCGGCCCGAACCGCGTGTTCGTCGGCGTACGTGAAGCCGTTCGCATGGCTGGCCGGGCGAAGTTCGGCCCAGTGTGGAACGTCGGAGAACGTGTGCTGAAGGGCATCGGCAAGCTGTTCCGTCGGAGGCGAAGGCGGCGACGCCGCAAGAGTTGATCACATTCGGACCACGTCAGACGCGCGAGGCGGCGCGACCTGACGTGGTCCATTCTTTAATCTTGAGGGTGGGAGGGCCCACGAATGCACAAGTACGGCGCCGTGATACGCTGGGACGGTGAGCGGTTCTACGCGCGCTGCCCCGAGCTGAACGTGGCCGACGTCGGCCCTACTCTGGAGGAAGCCGCCCGGGCGCTTACCCGCCGCATTCTCGAACGTATCGAATACCTGAAAGAGATTGGCGCGCCACTGCCTCGGCCACGTACGGAAGGAGGTGCTGCATGATCAACGCTAACCTTGCATTGTTCCTCGGCCTCGTGGCCATCATACTGATCACCGTTCTCGGTAGCCGGAAAAAGTAGCCGCTACACGTGGTCTTCGCTACGACCGACGCACCCTGTTGCGTCGGTCTACTCTTTGGGCGGGAGGTGACCACCATGCTGAAATTCGAACCGTTCGAGATCGAACAGTCCGACCCGAACCCGACTCGTCATCGGTACTTCACACGGCACGCACAGCCGTTACCATCGACCCGAAAACGCGAGCAGCTCATGGCCATGCAGGCCGAGTTACAACCGGCTGTTCGTTTGGCATGGCGGTACCTTCAACGGAAGCGCACCGTCGGCGGGGGCGTCGAGGCCTGGGCTATTGAACGCGAGCCCATACGGCAGATGCTCCGCTCCTCGTGGGAGCGCGAGGCGCTCACGCTCAAGACCGGCGAACGGGCGGCGAAGCTCGTCTGGCGCGTCTGGCACTACGAGGCGCCCTGGCATGAGGAGACGTCCCCCGTACCGCATTGCCCGTTGATCCTACCGCATGGCTCGTTCAAGCTCGCCCCCGCCAAGAAGGCCACGTCGGACATGTGGTGGCTCACCGTCGCCGGGCTGAACGTACCGATGGTGATCGACGCGGGCACCCGTCGCCAGATCGAACGAGGCGACGCCGAGGTACGCGAGGTCGTCGTCCTGGAGAAGACACTAACGGAGCGGCAATGCAAGCGGTTCCGTACGAAGTACCGACGACGCGGTAACTCCGCATTGGTCGGTGACAAGCTACTCGTGTTCGCCCTCGTACTCCGCGCGAAGGAGGAGGCGCCCGTGCCCGTGACCGGTGGCCCCTCGGACGACAAGGAGTGCCGATCCTACTACGACGCCCAACACGACGCGTTGAAGGATAGGACCGAAGAGGGGCGCGCACGGTACGTCGCCATGTGGGCGACGATGCGTGACCAATGGAAGGCACGCATCCTGGCGCGGCGAGCGAAGGCCCTGTTCCCATGCGGGCAACGCTGGCTGCTCCAGAAGACGGCACCGGATGTGCTCGCACACCGCGTGTCCGCCTTCCTCACAGCACCCCCAAGCTATGCTCAGACCATGGCCTTAGACTCGCTTTAATAGCGGGTTACGGCGTAGGGGTATAGTGGGTTTTCTATGGGTAAATTTTTTTCTTTTTACCTTTAGAAGATCTACAGCCCCTCGCTACTCAGCCCAGGGGCCCACTGAAGGCATGTGGTTTTCGGGTCGGAGTCCAAACAAGAATGGGAGGGAACAACATGCGGGCGAGGAAAGTAAAACGGAAGCACGAACGAGACGAACGCCTCCGCCGCCGCAACGAACGGAGGAAGGAGTGCCGGGCGAGAAGGAAGGCCAGGAACGCCAGGAAGAAAACCAAGCTCCGCGAGGCCAAACGGCAGGCCGCATTGTCACGCCAGGCCAAGTCGCTGGCCGATCGGATCCTCGGCACGGGCAA
>Ga0180437_10006561_pt1 | contig 15432 bp, 15 predicted proteins | sample SS_ome_4_FD_132410 | JGI IMG/M metagenome (GOLD analysis project Ga0180437, IMG submission 132410) | Hypersaline lake sediment archaeal communities from the Salton Sea, California, USA - SS_3_D_1 metaG | ecosystem: Environmental > Aquatic > Non-marine Saline and Alkaline > Hypersaline >...
ATTTAATTGCATTGAAAAAATTAGGCGCTGTTTTATAATCTTGTTTGAATTCATTACGCTCTCTAGGAGCAAAAATCAAGAATAATACTCCAGGAATAATCACAATAATTCCAACTATCAGTCCAAAGAGAGGGTATTCCCCTGGTATTGGATTAGTATAACTTGAGATCAAGATCCCCGGTAGAATAAACGCTGCTATTAATCCAAAAATGGCAAATAATTGTCTTACATTGTTACCTTTTGTTCTTTCCTCTTCAGAAATAAAAATTTCGGGATATAAGGATGTATAATTAATATCATACATCGTGAAGAATAACTCAAACAAAATTATGATGATTAAGAAGTAAATGAAATTAGAGGAAAAGCTAGTATCTCCAAGAACAATAGGAGGAGTGAATAATAGGATCAAAAGGATAGCTATAGGTACTAGAGAAAGGAAGATCCAAGGAAAGCGTCGTCCCCACCTTGTGTGGGTTCTGTCAGATAAAAACCCAATAAACGTATCATTTAAACTATTCCAAATTGACCAGATTATAAACCCAAGAGTGATCCAACCTATTTCAAATCCAACTACAGCAAAATAGAAAGTAAAAGTTAAAAATGTAAAGGTTTGATAAGAAGCAATATCAGGTAATTGTCCTATACCGTATGAAACGGCTCTTTTGTACGAAAATTTATTTTTTTCTCTTACTTTTTCATTAGTTTCCATAAAATCACGTTTACCGAAAGGATAATAGTATTTTCTCAATAGTTTTTATAAAGATTATGCAAAAAATATAATAAATATAACATTACTAAATTAAGAATATCAAAAAAGAAATGTTTAAAATGCAATTAGATAAACTTTTCAAGCCAAAATCTATGGCAGTGGTAGGGATTTCTAAAAAAAATCCATTAAGCCCCGGTAGGATTGTGATGCTTAAGAATGAATTTGAAATGCAAGTTAAGGTTTATGGCATTTATCCAAATGGTGGTGAAATTGAGGGAATCCAATTATATGAACGATTAGATAAATTACCAGAAATTCCTGATCTTTTAGTGATTGCTGTCAACCCAGATGATACTTTAGATTATATTCAACAATGTGCCGATTTAGAAATACCTTCCGCAGTCATTATTGGAGGAGGATTTGCTGAAATCGGAATAAAAGGTAAAAAACGCCAAGATAAATTGGAAAAAATTGCCTTCGATAATGATATTGCTGTTCTTGGTCCAAATTGCCTTGGTGTATATGCTCCTCCCTTAGTAGACACCATTTTTTTGCCTACTGAGAGAATCACCAAACCACCTAAAGGTTCAGTGGCACTAATTAGTCAAAGTGGTGGAGTATTAGTCGATCAATTTTTTGTAAAATTCAAAGAACGAAATATAGGAGTTTCAACGGCAGTTTCTATTGGAAATCGAGCGGTTGTAGATGAAGTGATGCTTCTTGAATATTTTAGTAAAGTTGATCCTGAGACTTCGAACATTGCATTTTATTTAGAAGGGTTCAAAGAAGGACGCGCAAGAGAATTCTTAAAATTCGCACGCGAATCGGAGGATACTGTAATTACTTTTTTTGGAGGAAAAACTCGAGAAGGAAAGGTTGCAACTCTTTCTCATACTGCGAGTTTAGCAGGGGATTATAAAATTCAGTATTCGGCACTACATCAAAACCATGTTATTCAACCTCATTCCGAACGAGAACTATTAACTAGTTTGAAAGTGTTTGATGTCTTATCCCACCGTAAAAATCCTTTTGGTGATAATGTAGTTACCTACGGAGACGTTGTAATTCTGTCGGTTTCGGGAGGCCATGGAGTAATTGCTGCCGATATGCTCAAAACGTATGGATTAAATCGAGTGGATTTTACAAAAGAGGAAAAAGCGGAAATGAAAGAGTTGATGAATCCTGTTGCGCGAGATATTGCTTCCTTTAACAATCCTATTGATTTAACCGGTTCTGTTTTAGACACGGATATTGAAGACATGATTCGATATTTATCGGAGATCGAAAGGATTGAATGTATTATTTTACTGCTTCTTCCATACCCCCCCAATATTTCCTTTCAGATAGGAAGAAGAATTGCTAATGTGGTTGCCTCAAAAAGGAAACCAGTAGTTTGTTTCGTACCCTATGTCTCCAAGTACGAAATGATTATCGAATCACTCGAGTTAGCTTACATTCCCGTGTTCCATTCTATAAAAGAGGCTGTTCAAGGAGTATCCGCATTAAAACATCGCACTAGGTTAGATAATGTTAAAAAAGGGAATGTCTTTTGGGAGAAATAATTTTGCTATTATAGATTTTGTTAAATTATATACTAAATGGGTTAAATAATGAAAGAAAAAATTGGTTGGATTGGAACTGGTGTTATGGGAAAATCAATGTGTGGTCATATACTACATGAAGGATATAATGTTTTCGTTTATAACCGAACGAGAAGTAAAGCTAATGAGTTAATTAATAATGGGGCTATATGGTGCTCAAATCCGAAGGAAGTAGCTGAAAAAAGTGATATTATATTTACTATAGTAGGATTTCCTAAAGATGTAGCACAAGTATATCTCGGAGATGACGGAATCCTTCAGGGGGTTAAAAAGAGATCAACCATCGTTGATATGACAACATCTGAACCTTCGCTTGCACAAAGAATTTATGAAGAGGCTAAAAGGCAAGAAGTTTCGTCTATTGATGCTCCTGTATCAGGGGGGGATATTGGTGCAAAAAAAGGAACATTGGCGATCATGGCAGGTGGGGATAAAGAAACTTATGATAAAGTTTTACCCCTTTTCCAATTAATGGGAAAGAATATCGCTTACATGGGTAAGGCAGGCGCAGGGCAGCATACCAAGATGAGTAATCAAATATTAATTGCCTCAACAATGATCGGGGTGGTAGAATCACTTCTCTATGCGTATAAAGCGGGAAATGATTTAGATGAAGTAATTAATGTTATTGGGAAAGGAGCTGCCGGTTGTTGGTCAATCAACAATTTAGGACCGAGAATAGTAAACAATAATTTTGATCCAGGCTTTTTTATCAAACATTTTATCAAGGATATGGGAATTGCACTGAAAGAGGCAAAAACCATGACTCTCTCTTTACCTGGACTAGCGTTAGCTTATCAGTTTTATATAGCAGCAGAAGCATTGGGTTTGGAGAACCTTGGAACTCATGGGTTATATAAAGTATTCACAAAAATGAATGGAATTAAATAATTATTATCTTGCTTTTCTTGTAATAATTAACACCTCGTTTGTCGAAAAACGGAAAAATCATTAAGTTTTCCTATAAGAATAAAAAAGCCGATAAATAATTTAACAATTAATGGGTTTTTTAACGACTTTTAGTCGCATCCGAATTAACTTCTCGATTTTTTTTAACTTTTGCCTCTGATTTTCCTCACAAAAAGTATACGCTACACCTCCAGCACCCGCTCTCGCAGTCCTCCCAATTCGATGTAAATATGTTTCTGGAGCATATGGCAAATCAAATTGAATGACGTGTGAAATATTCTCTACGTCTATACCGCGAGAAGCTACATCAGTAGCTACTAGAACACGAGTTTTTCCGTTACGAAACTTTGAAAGCGCTTTCTGACGAGCAGTTTGTGATTTATTACCGTGTATGGCATCAGTGTTTATTCCTTTCCTTTTTAGATATTTACTAAGTCGATTGGCATTATGCTTTGTACGTATGAAGACTAGTGCTCGCTTAATCGATTTATCGGATAGCAATTTTTCCAATAATCCTTGCTTTTTCTTTTTGGAGATTATAAAGACTAATTGCTCAATAGTATCTAAGGTTGGTTGTTCTGGTGATATATCAATTTTAATAGGGTTATTCAAAACACTATTAGCTAGTTTTATTACTTCATGTGGTATTGTGGCAGAGAAAAGAAGGGTCTGTCGGTTTTTTTTAGGCATTAGATTGACGATCTGACGAATATCACGGATAAAACCCATATCTAACATTCTGTCACCTTCATCTAAAATAAAAACCTCAATCCAACTTAGGTTTATATGACCTTGTCTCATCAAATCGAGTAATCTGCCGGGGGTCGCAACTAATATGTCTACTCCTTGCTTTAGTTTTTTCACTTGTGGACTTTGTCCAACTCCTCCATAAACAACTGTACTTCGTAGTCCAGTGTATTTTCCATAAACATTAAAGCTATCTTTAATTTGGATCGCAAGCTCTCTAGTAGGTGCAACTACAAGGACACTTATTTTAGGTCTTGTTTTTGTGCTATTGTTATTTTTTATAATTAATCTTTGCAGGATAGGAAGTGCATAAGCCGCGGTTTTACCTGTTCCGGTTTGAGCACACCCTAATACATCTTCTCCCTTCATAATAATTGGTATAGCTTGAGATTGAATAGGAGTTGGAATCTTGTATCCTGAATCTCGTATTGCATGTAAGAGTTTAGGTTCTAAATCAAGATCGTCAAAATTTATATTACTTTCAAGTTGAACATATCGTGATAACCTTTTTTTTTCTGGAATTGAAGATTTTGTCTCATGTTCTGAAATCAGTTGTGATACTTCAAAAGCAGCAAGACCCTTTTTCTGTTTTTTAATTCTGAATGTAAGATTATCACCGTGACTTACATAATCATCTTGAAGTGCAGTATGGTGTAAAAAAACATCCCTCCCATCTCTATCAAGCGTTATAAATCCAAATCCTTTCTCTTCATCATACCATTTGACCGTTCCGGTCCGTCTTTTTGTTTCTTTTATCATTTTTATTCAGTTTTATTTCTATTGTGGTTATAACCTACTCATATGTCTTTTTATTTTATTGAAGACCATATGGGCGGGAATATTTATTAAAATAATTAAATACCCCTACTCAAAAGAAGAAATCAGGATTAGGACGATTATCAAAAACCTATCTTTTTTATCAGATATTAGAATCTTCTGTTTCGAATATTTTGAAGTAATAATTACTAAAAATTAACCCAGTATATACTAAAAAAGAGATACTTCGCCTAAATACTTTGAGTATTCATAAATCACAATCTATAACTTTTAATTAAATTTTTTAAGCCAATAGGCTTTTTCAAATTTCGCATTAATTTAAATCAATAATAGAATCGATTTTTTGGATTGATTTTTCTATAAATTTTGTATCTCCAATTTGTAGTTTGATCGCGTGCTGAGGGCAAATTTCAATACATCGACCACATGCTCTACATTCATCCGTTATTTGAGCCCGTTTGCTAACTAGTGATATTGCATCGACAAAACACACTCCTTGAGTGCAAGTTCCACAACCTATACAATCCTCAGTCACGTAAACTTTTAGACCCGGCATCTTGTGAACTTTTTTGCCTATTTTTGGATTTAAAAGTGGTGAGATTCGCCAAAGGCAACAACACGGATCACAATTGCATATGCTAAGAAGCTTATTACCGGAATTTACTCCTAACCACTGCTTATCTAATCGATTCCTTCCAATCATATGCACTAATCCCGCTTTATCGCATTTTCTAATATGCTCTAATGCTTCTTTTTTAGAAACAAGGCGTCCTAACTCGGGATTAATGTCAAGTACAGCTTCCCCTAAAAAAAGGCATCCTAAATCTATTGGATAATTCTGGCATTTCATAGAAGCTCTACAAATGCAAAAGTTCATAATAAAATGATATTTAGCTTTTTCTATGAAATATTCTAATACTTGAGAAGGAAGAACGAGATCTTCAGGACTCATAATCTCTTGATTTATCTGGATTACGCTATCTTGAGTTAAGTAGATAATTTCATCCCCTTCAAATAATAGTATTTCAAAAAGTTTTCCTAATATAGGAAATCTTGTCAATTTTGCGATATTTTTAACTCCAGGAAATACTTTTTTTAATAATTTTACAAACCAGAGTGGCCGAGCCATGATATTATTAACATTCCAAAGTAATTATTTTATTCTAATTTTTGATTGATACAAAGAAGTGCTTTTTTGTTCCATATTATCTCCTATTAAAAGATAATTTCGAATTATACGATTTAATAGCTTTATAATATTTAACTTATATTAATATAAAATTATAAATAATTATAATGTGATAAAAATGGACGATCATATTTACTTTGAGGATTTAAATATTGATTTTGGTTATTCATGTATGCCAGATCGCCTGTATTATTTTACTGAGGAAGAAAACGAATTTCGAATGGAAATACGTCAATGGTGTAGAGAAAATGTAGAACCTGTTGCCGAAAAAATTGATCGCGAGCGAAATAAGGAACTAGCAGTTGCTACTTTAAGAAAAATGAATCCTTATCTTAATATTATTATTCCAAAGGAAGTTGGAGGATTAGGAAAGGGGATATTATATCGCACGATTCTTGGTGAAGAGTTAACAGCATATAATTATGCATTAGCTGGAATTTTTGGGGCATCATCTTGCTTATTTGCTGGACCGATAATTGAATTTGGAACACTGGAGCAAAAGAAAAAATATCTTCCAGGAATAGGAAATGGTACTAAGATCGGAGCTATTGGAATAACTGAACCTACTGGTGGAAGTGACGCTATTGGAGGCATGCGGTTACAAGCAAAGAAAGAAGGAGATTATTATATATTAAATGGTCAAAAATGCTATATAACCAATGGCAGTGTAGCAGATTATATTTGCCTTTATGCTATTACAAATGATCAAGTAAGACCACATCAAGGTATGACTGCTTTTATTTTTGAAACAGATACTCCTGGATTTGAAGTAGTAAAGGATTATAAACATATGGGTAGGCGAGGTATGCCAAATTCAAGGTTGAAGTTTAATAATTGCAAGGTTCCGGCAGAAAATGTACTGCATAAAGAAAACCAAGGTTTAGATGTTTTATTATTTGGGCTTGATGGTGAGAGAACATTCACTGCCTCTCAATATTTAGGATTAGGAAGAAGTGCATTTGAGGTGGCATATCGTTATTCTCAGAAGCGTGAACAATTTAAAAAACCCCTTTATTCTTTTGAAGGTATTTCATTTAAATTAAGCGAGATGTATATGTCTCTTGAGCTCAATAGAATCGCAGTGGCTCAAATCGCTCGAATGTTAGATGAAGGTTATAATGTTAGAGCATCTGTAGCAGCTATAAAGGCTAGATTATCAGATGACACGGTAAAAATAACCCAGAACGCTATCCAAGTTGTTGGCGGTCTCGGATATTCCGAAGAATATCCATTAGAGCGCTATTATCGTGATGCAAAAATTGGTCAAATATCTGCAGGAACTTCGGAGATAATGCGATACCTAATCTCAAGAGAAATGGTAAGAATGTGGGGGAGTTAAAAGAGGGTTTATTATGGAAAAGAAATTAGAGGTAGAAATTACTGAAAAGATCGCTATAATCAAATTCATAGATTCAAAGAATTATAATCCACTGAATAAACAAACTGCGATCGAATTATTAGAAATTTTAAATAATTTAAAAAACCAAGAAAATATTCGAAGTGTTATAATAACTGGTTCTGGTAAAGCTTTTTCTGCCGGAGGAGATATAAAGAAGTTCAAGCAAAGCATTGAAGATGGAACACCGGGACGTTTAATGGATGATTTAACAAAAGATCTCTACAAAATTGCTTATGAATTACGACTCTATCCTAAACCCGTGATTGCAGCTGTAAATGGTTGGGCTGTTGGAGCTGGGATGAATCTTGCTCTGTCTTGCGATTTGATAATAGCATCAGATCAAGCAAAATTCCGACAATCATTCAGTAATCTTGCCCTTATTCCAGGATTCGCAGGTACAATTTTATTAAGTAGGCAACTTACGTGGCAACAAGCTACTCAAATGGCATTTTTTGGTGATACCTATACTGCTTTAGAAATGAAAAATCTAGGTTTTGTAAATGAAATAGTAGAACCAAATAAGTTAAAGGATAAATCTCTTGAATGGGCTATGAGATTAGCTAATGGACCTACACTTACTTATGCTCGTACAAAAGAACTTTTTTATGCGGCTCTTAGTGCTCATTTAGATAAGCATCTTGAAGATGAAAGACAGATGCAAATAAAATCTGCTGAAACGGAAGACTATAAAATTGGAGTAAATTCCATTATAAATAAGAGTAAACCAGAATTTTTAGGAAAGTAAATCTTTTTTTATTCTTCATATTTTAATTTTTTTAGCATCTGTTTAAGCGCTTCTGTGGAAGAAAAATCTAACCAAATTAAGGTTTTTAATGCTGATAAGGTGGATAATTTTAAAAGCTTAAAAATTTAAATCTATTTTATTAGAATTTAATGAATATCATTTGATGTTTAATGAATATTAATCTTGAATTACTAAAAGATTTAGAACGATCAATTAATACTATACATCCAGAAAAGGGAAGCATTCCAATCAGAGTATTAGGATTTGGAGAGATAAGTCTAGTTTTTGAAATATTTGAAGATACTGAACACTTAGCATATAAGCGTATTCCTATTTTTGATGACGAAGAACAAGTAAGGAGGCATATTTGGGCTTATAATTTATATTGTAAACTTTTAGATAAAGAAGTAGGACTCAATCTCCCAGATTATGGCGCTACGTGGTTTAAAGATGATAATTCTACTATCCAATTTTATTGTGTCCAAGAGAAAATTGATGTGGAGTCAGTAGGAAATAAAGTAATCCATAATATTAGTAATACTGAAATATATACTTTGATCACGCTTATTCTAAGAGAGATGAAGAAAGTTTGGACTTACAGCCTTAAAAATCCAAAAATCGATTTAGGACTTGATGGACAAATATCAAATTTTGCAGTTATGAATTATAATCCCGAAAATCCTAAAATTGATACTAATACAAAACTATATTATTTTGATACAAGCACCCCGATGGTAAGAATAAATGGTGCTGAAGCCATGGAAGCCGTTTTGTTTCTAAAGAGTGCTCCATCTTTCTTGAGATGGCTTCTTAAGGCACTTTTTCTTGAAGAAACGGTAGGGAGGTATTATGATTGGAGAAAAGTAACCATTGATTTGGTTGCCAATTTTTATAAAGAACAAAAACCACATATAATTCCTAATCTTATTAAATTAGTGAATGAGTTTTTTATTAATGAAGCGCCAGAATTCCATATCTTACCTATAACTCTTAATGAAGTACAGAAATATTACAAAAGTGATAAAGATATGTGGGTCATTTTTCAAAGTGTCAGACGTTTTGACAGATATCTTAAAACTAAAATTTTCAAGAAAAAATATGAATTTTACCTACCTGACAAAATAAAACGATAGAATTAATGAAATTAAAGTTGTTCTCTCTATGAAAAAAAAACCTACAGTTTTTTTTACTTCAAATGTTTTTACGCCGAATGAAATAGGTAGTAACAAAAAATTAAGTCAGAATCTAAAAGATGCTATTAATAATTTGTGGCATGAATTGGATCAACTTGCTAAGATAGAGCTTTATAATGGAAGGTTTCCAGAAACTATAGAGATTCAATCTGCTATTGAAAAATCAGATCCAAAAATACTAGGATGCCATCTTAGCCATCATATTTCAGCTGAGTTATTACAGAGATCAAATTTATTTGCAGTTTGCACCGCAACCGTTGGATATAACCATATTCAAATACCAAATGATAATAAAGTTCTTATAACCAATACACCTGGTGTTTTATTCGAAGCAGTCGCGGATTATACTATTGCATTAATACTTAGTAATCTAAGGAATGTTATAGATCTTCATAATTATGTTTGGTCGGGAAAATGGACCTCTCAAGAGAAATGGGATATGGATCAAGATTTATCATCTTGTCTTAAAAATAAAGTATTAGGGATTGTTGGCTTAGGAGAAATTGGCTCTGAAATTGCTAAGAAATTACAAACTTTTGGATTGAGAATTATATATTATGATATTAAACGAAAGGAAAACTTGGAAAAAATCCTTCCGAATTTAGAATTTACCCCAAATCTAAAAGATCTGTTTAGAATAGCAGATATTATTAGCCTTCATATTCCTTTAAATAAAAACACAGAAAATCTTATTGATAAAGATTTATTAAGATTAATGAAGCACAATTCATTACTTTTAAATACTGCAAGAGGTAAAATTTTACATCTAAATGATTTTTTAGATTTATTAGAAAAAAAGAAGATTTTTGTTAACTTTGCTTTTGATGTTTACCCCCAAGAGCCGATTGATAAAGAAATTCTCATAAGAATGAAATTAATAAAGAAATCGCAACCGGAGATTAGGATGACATTAATGCCCCACAATGCTTCTGCAGATGCGGATACAAGAGGAAGAATGGTTGTGTCATTCCTAGAAGATATTATTAACCTCATTAAATCTAGAGATATAAATGATTTAAAAAAAATACATATTATACCAGAACAAAAGAAAAAGATTGACGAAGTAAATTGGCGTATCATAAAGTATTGGCAAGAAAATTAATTAGTGATGAATTATGATAAGAACCTTTGTCGCTATAGAATTAAATAATAGGCAGACTATAGAAAATATTATTGAATTTACAAAAAGATTAAAGCAAAATCAATCAAAAATAAAAGTAGTTAAACCAGAAAATTTGCATATTACAGTAAAATTTCTAGGAAATATTCCCGAAACTCAAGCACCTAAAATTTTTAAATTAATTAAAGAAGAAGTTAATAACCCAATGTTTAACGGAAAAACTATGAAATATAGTTTGAAAGGTGTCGGGCAATTTCATGGATTTTCAGTTATTTGGATTACTATGTTAGGTGATATTGATTTTTTACAGAGCATAAAAAATAAATTAGAAATAAAGCTATATCAAGATCTTGAAATTGCAAAAGATAAAAGAAGTCAATTTAAACCACATTTGACTATCGCTCGAATGCGGAAAAATCGTATAAATTATAAAACATTTGATATATTTAAAAAGTTAATATATGAGAATATAGATACGGAATTTGGAACATTTGATATAACGGGAATAAAACTTAAGAAATCAACTTTAACGCCCCAAGGACCCATTTATACCGATCTAGTTTTTTGAATTATGACAGAAAAAATCAAAGCAATTATTTGGGATTTAGATGGAACTTTAATTGATTTTAAAATCAACTCTATAGAAGCCCGAAGAAAAGCCATCAAAATTTTGAGAAGTTATGGAATCCCAAAAAAGCAACTCTCTATCAGAAAATCTATCTTAGAAAATGTAAAACATTCAAGACTAATCTTCAAAGAAAATGGTGTTTCATCCGAAGAGATTCAAAAAATGATTAATGAAGTTAATAAAGCGGTGATTAGAGTTGAGCATAAAGCAGCATTAAAAGCTTCTTTAACCAAAGGTATTGAAAAGGTTTTAGAATTTATTCAAAATAATATGATTAAGCAAGCTATTTTTACCTATAATACTCATGAAAACGCAGTATTGTCCCTTCAAACCACCAATATAGAAAAATATTTTGAATTAATAGTTGGTAGAGATGATGTAAATAACCTTAAACCACATCCAGATCACCTAAAAACTATTTGTGAGCGTTTAAATGTAGAGTTTAATGATATTATAGTTATCGGAGACACTGATACCGACATTGAAGCCGCACTTAATATTGGTTCTTATTGCATAGCATTAAAAACAGATATTCCCAAATTTATTAGAAGAAATGCTTTTGAAAAAGCAAATAAAATTATTGATGCTAAAGAGATTCCTAATGCATTGATAAAAGCTATAAAAGAATTTATTTAATTAGATTAAAAAAAAATATAAATAGAATTTATTATATTTATGCATAATTTCAAACTAAATAATGTAAATTATAATTTTATAAAATTAAATTTTAAGCCATTTCGGCGGAGGATATTGAATTTCAAATGAAAATAGTGTATGATCTTGACGTTTTAAAGCCACATGAACCCGGAAATGATTTAATTGCCCGATCTTTAAAAAGTATTCCCGGAGTAAAATATGTAGCTATAAAAATTGATGAAATTGATAATGTAACCACTTCTGTTTTTATAACAGTTCAAGGTACGGGTGATCTTGAATTAGATGATATAAAAGAAAAATTAGAAGAACTTAATTGCGCATTACATAGTGTAGATAAAGTATATATCTACGATGATGACTGGTTGTGTGATAACGGAACAAAATGAAATTTTCAAATATTTTTTCCTTAATAGATTTGCAACATATTTAACTAAAAAAAATTTTTTTATCAAACTATGAGTTTTAAAGAAAAACCAAAAGTTCAAAAAGTTCTCCAAGAAAAAGGAGAGATTAATGACGAATTGGATTATGCTTTAATGAACTATTTACTTAAGAATAGAGGAACGGGTTATACTGCATGCCAACCTCAATTAGTAGAGCTTGAAAACAATAATAAAGCAATTAAAATGGGTATAGATAATACATTTGTAAATAATGAAAATCAATTGATGGGATTAGGTATTGTTGGAACGCTTTTTATAGATGTAGATTCACTTTCTGTGCTATACTGTACTCCTAAAGAAGAGCTTGAGAGAAATATTGAAAAGTTAAAGAAAGCAGGAATTAAGCCTCAAATTCGACCGAAAGGCAAATATTGATTATTTTACTTCCAAAAATAATTTTCTCATATCAATTTAGATTGATTATGGCAAATTCTGCTATTTAAGTTGAATAAATATAAAATGTTATATTTTTCATATCATTCTTAAACTTACGATAAATAATGAGTGTAGAAGAAAGTGAAATTAAGAAACAAATTCGTGAATATTTAATAGATGAGGGTATATTACGAACTCAAATACCCGATTCAGAAGATAAGCTCGAATTTGGATTTAAATTTATTTTTCCTCCTGGACCAAAAGGACATATGATGGTGGTTTTCAAGCCAAAAAGCAAAGATCTTATAATTATTAGTGCTGGTACTCAGATCTCCAAACATCATGTTAAAGCATTGAATTCTCTTGGAGAGGAAAAAAAGTTAAAATTCTTTATGGAATTACGTAAACTCTTTTTGTTAAAAAATGTTTTCTTTCGGATAGATATTCAAAATTATCGCTATGAAATAAGTGATCAATTTTTTCTCAAACCAGATTATACTATATCAAAAGATAAACTCTTTAAGAGTGTAAGAAAAGTATTCAATTGTACTGCTTATAGTAATATTTTATTAAATGAATTTTGTATTGAAAAATTAAAACCTGATGAAGTAGGGAAATTTAGGGATTTTACTTCAGATTCGGATTTTTCTTTATATTCATAATTAAGTATTTCAATTAGAGGTGCACTATGGTTTTTAAAGATTGGTTAAGGGCTTTAGGCAAATTAGATTACGTCCAAGGAAAATCAAGACCTGATGTAGAATGTATATTATGTGCTGTTAGAGATAATGATGAAAGAGTAGTAACCTTAAAAATATATGAAGATAAATTCCTATTTATCTCATTAAATCTTTATCCTTACAATCCTGGTCATTTGATGATTATTCCAAATAGACATATAACTACTTTTTTAGAACTTACTAAAGAAGAGATTATGCACATTAATCGAACTATTCAAGGGATTCAGCTTTTATTGGATTTTCTCTATAGTCCAAAAGGATATAATATCGGAATTAACCAAGGAATCGTTGCTGGAGCAAGCATTGAACATCTTCATGTTCATATAGTACCGAGATATGGCGCTGAATTAGGATTTATTGATATCGTTGGCAAAACTCGTGTGTTACCAGAAGGATTAGATGCAGTTTTGAAAAAACTTAAATTAAATATTCATAAGTTTTTAAACAAGGAGTTCTTCTCAAATTTTTAAAAAATAAATAAGAAAAAAAAGAATATACGGATTTTAAATAGCAAACAAGTACTTATCGGGTTGCATTTCTTACATCAGCAGCAGTAATACGTTTTCGTTTATCCTTTTTACAGATTGCCAAAGCATCTTTAGTAGCTGCCGCAGCTTTCTTCTCAAGGAAGCCAATCAATTTATCCAGAGCCTCTGCTGCTACGAGATCAGCACCCTCTTTCTTCATTAATCTTCTAATTGGCGCTTTTGCTATATAACTTTCTGCTTTCTTAGCTGGAGCTTTCTTTTTAGCCATTTTTTATTCCTCCACTTAAAATTTTTGAGTTTAGTTTGTTTTAATATAGATTTATAATTAATAATAACTACTCATTTCTATTATATAAATATTGTGGTTCGAAATAGTGTTTATGGAAATATGATTAATTAAAATCTTTAGATCATAATTTTGCTAAAAATACGCTGACCGACAAAATAGCATTGTTAAAATAAATTTTTAATTTTTATTAAATAGAAAATAAAAAATCTTGAATAGTAGAGTTTTGCACGATCATCATTCCAATAAAAAGTTTTGCCCCCAATACCTTAAAATTCAATGCTCATTAATTTTTTAATGTAATACTCAAATTGAAGATTTTAATTATTCATAATACATTTAGAAAACATTAAACAATCTAAATTATAAGTCTAATAGTAAAATTCTCTAAGCTCTCTCAAATTTAGTTAACTTATATTCAAGTTTTTCATGCGAATACCTTTTAAGAGAAACAAGAAATTTTTCTATAAATTCATAAAAAATGCCATTCACTAAATCAAAACTGAAGTAACAAGATAAAAATTTTTAAATATTTATCATTCTAACGACCATTTAGGAAGGAAAATTTATAAAAAAATTAATTTTGAAAAAACAAGATTAAAATATAACTATTAAGATAAGATAGTTAATTGGTTGAAAAATCGGGAATTGATTTTATTTTTGACGTTTTCTGAAGAAAAAATAGACCTTGACGAGTCGGAAATAGAGGATGGTTTACAAGATCTTGGTTTTACAAAAAATGATTCTAAAGTTTTGCTTACACTTTCTAAATATAAGATTTTGAGTCCAGCAGATATCGCAAAATATTCAGGTGTTGACCGAGCGAGAGTTTATGATAGTTTAAATAGACTTATGGAAAGGGGTTTTATTCAAAAAGAACCGGTCAAAAGAGGTGCTAATTATCAAGTTATTCCAATTGAAAGGATATTTAAAACCATCCGTGAACAATATAAGGAAAAAATAAATAGCACGATTATTTTGGAAAAAGCTATCAATGAGATTGAAATTGATAAAGAAGAAACTGAACCTCGTGTTTGGTCCATCAGTTCTAGAGATAAAATTCGTAAAAAATTAAAAGAATTAATTAATACTTCTGAACGAAGGATCTTCTTCATCATAACACCTGATTTACTTATGGAAGAACTAGGGGGTTATGAATGGATTTTGAGTGAATTGTGGAATAAAAAATTTTCAAATAACATCCAAATCGTTATAGCTCTTAAATATTTCGATCAATTAAAAGAAGAGATCAAGAAGTTACTTAAAGTATCAATTAAGGTGCATTCTATTGAGGGGGATAATGTTATTCCTTTTGGATTATTGATTGCAGATGACGATTTTATATTAACGACTCTAGATCAAGTGCAAGAAGCGCCAGAATATACATCAGGATTATGGTTGGAAAACGGAAGAAAAAAGCAGATAA
>Ga0180437_10006562_pt1 | contig 15431 bp, 9 predicted proteins | sample SS_ome_4_FD_132410 | JGI IMG/M metagenome (GOLD analysis project Ga0180437, IMG submission 132410) | Hypersaline lake sediment archaeal communities from the Salton Sea, California, USA - SS_3_D_1 metaG | ecosystem: Environmental > Aquatic > Non-marine Saline and Alkaline > Hypersaline > Sediment...
GGCTGGCTGGTTGGTTTCGAACCACCCCTTGATCTCCGTATAATAAGCTGCATTCCCGTGGAAAGTGTTGCTTCCGGACCTGGTCAGGACGTCGATCGCTGCGCCGGAGTAACTCCCGTATTCCGCTCTGGAGCCCAGGGCTACGATCCGGACTTCCTCGACCGCGTTGTAATTGACGGTGACCAGCGAGCCGAAGGCCGCTCCTCGGGGATTCGTCGTGTTGACGCCGTTCACCAGGAAGACATTCTCCATGCTCGAACCGCCGTAAGCGGTGGGACTGGGTAGCCAGGAGCCGGAACTGCCGACATCGAACATCCCCGGCGTTGTCAGCGCCAAGTCATAAAAAGCGTCGCGCGTGGTAGGCAGCTTTTCCAGCATATCTTTTTCAAGACGGGAATCGACCGTCGAGGTTTTGACATCGACGATCGGACTGGCCGCGATGACCGTCACCTGTTCCTCGATCGTCCCGATCTCCATGAGCACTTTAATATCGACTGTGCTGCCCGCTCCGAGGATGATGTTTTCCTGCACATATGTCTTGAATCCCGGTATAGAAGCTGTCAGCGTGAATGTTCCGGGGGGAACATTCAAAAAGACAAAGCTTCCTCTACTGGATGTCAGAGCGGAACGTGCGCCCATGATGCTCGCGCCTGTGATTTCCACCGTCACTCCGGGAAGAGCCACCCCTTCGTTGTCTTCAACAGTGCCTGTCAATTTCCCTTCGAGAACAGATTGAGCTTGAACATGGTTCACGCTTAAAGCGCTCAAGAATAGAGCAAGGAAACAAACAATAGGCAAGATTTTTATTCTCATATGCATCCTCCCTCTTTTGTGTGAATGTGTTTTAAACCCTGCTTCTGCCGCACATTCTGGCAGAAACAACCAATGATTTTTTTAATTGATCTCTGTGTGATTTGGCCTCCTAAATAGGAAATTATGCATAAAATTCACCTGCAAAGAGAAACCCCTATGCCTATTTTTTTCGATAATTAATTCTTATAATTTTGAATTCGATTTGTCAAGCTAATTCCCCATATTAGCCTGTCAGATCACTTTTTTATCTGTTCCTTTAGTTTTGCGATCAAGTCTTCGAGAAATTGGATTTTTTCCGGGTCTGAATATCCGGTCTTGGCCTTTTCCAGGTGTTCAATGGCTTTCACGAGGTTGCCCTGGTGGATCTCGCACCGGCCGGCCATTTCGAGGTAGGCCGGATCATCCGGCTTCAGGCTCACTGCTTTTTTGAAGCGGATCAGAGCTTCATCCATCCGGTTCTGCCCGAAGAGGATGAGTCCCGCATTGTAGGCGGCATCCGGGTTTTCCGGGTCCAGCTCCAGTGTTTTCTGGTAATTTTCCAGCGCCTTGTCCGTTTCCCCCAAGTTCTGATAGCAGACGGCCAGTTCGAACAGGGCCGGGGGAAAATCAGGAACCAATCGGACGACCTGGATCAAAGATTCGACGGCCTCCGCGTACATCTGCTTCTTGGAATAGCTCAATCCCATAAGGTAGAGCGCGTTGGTGTCCTCGGGTTCTTTGGCCAGCACATCCGTCAGAGTAGCGATGGCCCCGTCGTAATCTCCCTGCCTGATCATTTCCTGCGCCTCTTTGAAAATGCCTTCCAGCTCTTTCAGTCGCAGCGTTTCCTGGAGCTGCGTTTCGGTTACCAGAGTGACCGTCGGGATCTCCACTTTCTGCATCCGGTCCTGGGGCGTGCTGAACCTCCATTCATCCTCTTTAAGAGCGAACCCTTCTTTTTTGAAGGTGACCTTGTAAATGCCGTGGGGAAGGCCGGCAAGCTTGAACTCGCCATTTTTGTTGGTCTTGACGGTGTAGCTTCGGCTCGTTTCCACATCCCGGAGCACGATGTCGACGCCGGCTAAGGGTTCATTTTGCGGATCGACGATTTTCCCATAAAAAAAATACTCCCTGTATTGACCATGAAGGGGAAGGAACTGCGCCAGGAAAAAAAAGGAGATCAGAATAAGGACGCAGCGCTTGATATGATATTTCATCGAATACTCCTTTGGGATTTGAAGGCGTTGGCTTTTTTCAAAGCCTCGGTCACTTTTTCCGGCTCCTGACGCCGGCTGTAAATATCGGCCAGGAGAAAATAACCCAAGGCTTTGAGCTCGTTCGTTTCGGCCAGGGCAAGACCTTCCTCGACTTCGGCCTGGACCTCGTCCAGCGGAACATCCTCATAGAGCAGGCTGCGGGCGAGCATAAGACGGCCTTCGGCGAGCTTGGGCGTGAGCGTGACGACTTCCCTCATCTGGACAAGAGCTCCGGGCCGGTCTCCCAGTCTGAAAAGAAGCTTCCCGAGATTGAACCGGGCCTTGAACTCACCAGGATAGCTGGCGATTTCTTCGGTGTAAGCAGCCTGGGCCTGTTCGGGCCTGCCTGTCTCCTCATAGAGAACCCCCAGGTTAAAATGGGCAAGGGGGTATTTCGGGAATTCCTGGATAACCTGTTCGAGCACCTTTTCCGCCCTTTCGTATTGCTGGAAACCCAAAAGGCAGACTCCCAGGTTGAAACGGCTCCGGAGCATCTTCGGCTGGATCTCGACCGCCATTTCGAGGTGAGGGAGAGCATCGGCAAATTCCAGACGTCCCAAATAGATCTCGCCGAGGAGCAGATGAGCCTGGGTATTCCGCTCGTCCAGGGAAAGCGTTTGCTCGCAGAGAGCGATCACGTCCTCATCCCTCTTTTCCTCCAACAGGATGTTGGCCATGCTGATCAAAGCGGGAATGTTTTCGGGATCTTCTTTCAACAAGAGGTCGAGTTTGGCTTTCGCTTCCTCCGTCCTTCCCAGCTCCACGTAACAGGTGGACAAGACGAGCAGCGCCTGGGGGATCATCGGTTCTTCCCGAAGTGCGGCTTCGAGTTTTTCTGCCGCCTCGGAAAACTTGTCCTCCAGGATCAGGCTGCCGGCTGATGTGACGGCCTGGAAGACCGGGAATTTATCCTTGGGGTCGGCCAGAGAACCTGCTCCGCCTGAGGCTTCCCTGGTCGCAACGGGAGCTCCGACATACCCCAGCGCGGAGAGCTTTTCTATGGTTTCTTTATCCAGATTGGCGGCCTGCGGAGTCGGCGCACCCTGACTTGATTCCTCCATGAGACGGTCTAGCGATTCTTTCATTTCCCGGGCAACATCCGGATATTGATGCAAAAGATTCGCATTTTCATCGGGGTCCTGAGTTAGATCGTAAAGCTCCGCTTTCGGCGAATCGATGTATTTGTATCGTGTCGTTCGAAGGGAATGGATCGAGCTCCAGCCGAATTGAAGATTGGGAGACATGGATTCCGCATAAGCGATCTCCTCCTCCTTCTGCTGTGGCCGAAACATTGCCGGAAGCAGGGAGCGGCCCTGTGTTTCCCCGGAAGGAGCGATGGAGGTCATTTCCAGAAGCGTCGGGAAAATATCGATGATCCTGACCTGGGAGGGAACGCGGACGCCCTGCAATTCTGCGAAGGGTGTCACGATGATGAGGGGGACGTGGATGGCGTAATCGTAGATGAAATACCCGTGGGTTCCCTCTCCGTGGCTCCCCAGTCCTTCCCCGTGGTCGCCGACGAGGACCAGGACCGTGTTTTGGTTCAAACCGTTGTTTTCGAGCCAGTCGATGCAGCGGCCGATCTGTTCGTCCATGAAGGCGATCTCGCCGTCGTACAAACCGGCGAGCCCTTTCGGCCCGTATTCGGATAAATAAGGTTCCGGGGGCTCATAGGGCGTGTGGGGATCATAGAAATGGATCCAGGCAAAGAAAGGTGATTCTTTTTGCCCCTCCAGCCATTCGAGCGCAACATCCATGACTTCGTTGCCCGGCCGCTGGACGGCCCCCAGGTCGATGTGTTTGTATTTTTTGAGGTCGAAATGATCGTCGTAATGATTGAAACCCTGTCTTAGGCCCCAGCGGCCGTCGAGAACGAAGGCGCCGATAAAGGCCCCGCACTGGTAGCCCTGGCCCGAATATACTTCAGCGAGCGTCACTTGCTGCTCATTGAGGGCTGTGTTCCCGTTGATCCGGACACCGTGGTAGGTCGGATACATCCCCGTCAGTATCGAGCAGTGGGCCGGGAGTGTGAGCGGCGAGTTCGAAGCGGCCTGTTCGAAGAGGACTCCCCGGCGGGCCAGGGAATCTATAAAAGGTGTTCGTACCCCGGGATAGCCGTAGCAGGCCAGGTGATCGGCGCGTGTGGTGTCCAGCGTCATAAGGATGACATTGGGTTTTTGGATCCCGTTCTCGGACCAGAATCTGTCAAGCCGGGTGGAAGGGCTCACTCCCGGCCTTAAAATCAGCCACAGGATGATTCCCGCAGAGAGCACGATGAGAATAAGAAGCATAGTTTTTCGGGACATTTTCGATCTCAAATCGCGCATAAGCCAGTATAGCAATTTGGGGGATGGTTTTCAACAGAGTTTCCCCTGGGAAGGCTTCTCTATTTCTCAGGATCATAAGTCTTTTTAGGGGCAAGCCCCTGAAGTCTTTTTGGGCGGCCTTCTTTTGATTTGCCTTTTGCCCTCACTTGAATATAATTGTTTCCATAATCCATAAACGAGGCATACCACTATGAGAGACAGGCGTGTTATCCTGATCCTGATTCTTGTTTATCTGGTCCTATTCGACTTCGCGTGTGGAAAAACGGTCTTGACCGGATATCCATCGGAAGTGCCTGCAAAACCCGGAAATATCGTATTTGCCGGTGTCCGGTCATCCCAATACGGGATAAAACCCTTCCCCGAGCCTGAGGAATGGCAGAATGCCATCGGCGCGATGACAGGATACTTCCCGGGTTCGACGCCCTGCGCGATCTGGATCGTCGGTGAATTTCGCAGGAATAAGGCCTGCCATCTCTATTTCCCGTCAGACGGCAGGGACTACCCCAATGTCGAATTCGAATCCCTCGATAAGCATGAAAGATACCTGGATCTTTTCGATAAGGCAGGGATCAAGGTTTTTTTGCAGGTCGAACCGGCGAGCGCCGATATGCCCACGCTCATCGATATCGTTCTTGAAAGGTACAAGCATCATTCCTGTGTCATCGGGTTCGGGGTGGATGTGGAATGGCACCGGGAATCTGAAAATCCGGAATGGGGCGTTCCCGTCGATGACGCTATGGCGGAAGCATGGGAGAAAAAGGTGAAATTCCACAATCCGCAGTACAGATTGTTCTTGAAGCACTGGGACAGGAACTGGATGCCAGCAAACTTCAGAGGCGATATCGTTTTCGTCTCCGACAGCCAGATATTCGACAGTTTCGACCCCATGCTGGAGGAGTTCAAATCTTACTGGGGGGCCCATTTTTATCCCAACACGGTTTTCTTCCAGATCGGATATAAATCCGATAAACCGTGGTGGCAAAAGATGAAAAATCCCCCGGAATTTATGGGGAAGCGGATCGCGGAAAGTATCAGGCAGGATTGCGGCATTTTCTGGGTGGATTTCACCTTGGAAGATGTTCTGCCTTTGAAATAGTCGGGAATGACATAATCATGATAAGTCAGAAGGCTGTTTCCCTGATGGTCTTGTGTTTTCTGTTGTTAGGGCTGGTTTTCTGTTCGGGCGAACCTGATTTGGCCGACAGAGAAAAAGAATCGATTATCGGCGTTAAGATCTATGATTACGATAGAAGCTATCAGGCTCTGTTTACCGAGTGGCGTTCTCTGGGGATCAATACAGCTCTGGTGAGTGTCGACCTGCTTTCCGATGACGAATTCCGGGATCTGGCGAAAAAATCGGGAATCCGGTTGTTCGTCATCGTTCCGATTTTTTATGATCCGGAGGAATTGGCAAAGAATCCGGATCTGTACGCCATCACCGACAAGGGGGAGATGGCTGTCGAGGACTGGGTGCATTTCGTGTGCCCGACCCGCGAGGAATATAAAAAAAGGAAAATCGAGCACATCAAAAGGCTTATCCGGGGATATCATCCCGATGGCATAAGCCTGGATTTCATCCGCCATTTTGTTTACTGGGAGAAGATATACCCCGAAAGAAGTCTGGATTCGATCATAAAGACCTGTTTCGATTCATCCTGCCTGGAAAAATTTCAAAAAGAGACCGGAATAAGGATCCCTGGCGGGTTTTCCACCGTATCTGAAACTGCCGCTTGGATCTTGGATAATCATCTGGAGGATTGGACGGAGTGGAAATGCCGTGTCATCACCGGAACGGTCGCAGAAATCACCAGAGAAATCGAAAAAACCGATCCGGGCGTGCTGGTCAATATCCACGCGGTCCCCTGGAGGGAGACGGATTTCGGGGGAGCGATCAGGGTCGTCGCAGGTCAGGACCTTGCAGCCATGCACGCGTATGCCGATTTTATTTCCCCGATGTGTTACTCCCACATGCTGAAACGGGATCCTCCCTGGATCCATTCGGTCGTTCAGGATGTTTACGATCGGACAGAAGGCCGGGTCATCCCCAGCATTCAAGTCAGCAAAGCCTATCTGGAGGATGATTTCACGCCAGAGGAGTTTCAGAGTGCTTTAATGGAAGCTTTGAAATATCCCTCTGCTGGCGTGGTATTCTGGTCCTGGGAAGCATTGGATAAGGACCAGGAAAAGAAAAAAATCGTCAAAGATGTGCTGGATAAATTAGTTACTTTGGGAGGGGATGAAAAATGATACAAAAAAAAAAGATTCGCAGCTTGCCCTTTCTTTTTTTATTCCTAGTCTTTGTTATCGCATTTTCTACATGCCGCCGGCCTGAGAAGCCGATGTCATTCGTGATCCCGCTCGATGAAGGTTGGCACATCCGGTCATCCACCGAAGTATCGGCAGAAAGGGAATTACTGTCGCAGCCGGGTTTGGATGTGGAAGGCTGGTACCCAACGAGCGTGCCCAGTACCGTTCTGGCGGCTCTTATCGAAAACGGCGTCTACGAAGACCCGTTTTTCGGAAAAAACCTGGAAAACATTCCTATCGAGCCTTTCCAGAATGCCTGGTGGTACAGAAAAGAGTTCAACATGGGCGAAGTCGAGGCAGGCTCGCACACCCGCCTGGTCTTGGAGGGAATCAACTACAGCGCCGATGTCTGGCTGAACGGAAAACAAATCGCCACGGCAGACGAACTGCGCGGCGCGTTCCGCATCTTCGAAATCGATGTCACCGCTATCGTAATCCAGGGGACGAACACCTTGGCCATCGAAGTCCTGCCTCCGAAACCGGGCGATTTCACGATCGGATTCGTGGACTGGAACCCGAGGCCGCCTGACGGAAACATGGGGATATGGCGGGGCGTGAAACTGCGTCTCAATGGCCCTGTTTCCCTCGATGATCCTTTCGTGCGGAGCGACATCGATCTGGGAACTCTGGAAATGGCCCGTCTGACGGTTTCTGCCTGTCTGACCAATCACACGAATGAAAGGGTATCCGGCGTGCTCAATGCTGAGATCGAAGATATCCGCATCAGCCAGCCGTTCGATCTCGAACCCGATGAGAAGAAAGAGGTTTTTTTCCGGCCCGATGATTTTCCGGAACTTGAGGTCATTCATCCGCGGTTGTGGTGGCCGAACAATCTGGGCGATCCCGAGCTGTCTTCTTTGAAGATGACCGCCTCCGTCGATGGAAACATCTCAGATGCGCAGGGGACCCGTTTCGGGATACGCACGGTTTCCGATTACATCAACGAGGGCGGCCACCGCGGGTACATGATCAACGGCAAAAAAGTCCTAATCCGGGGAGCCGGTTGGGTGGATGACCTCTTCCTGGTCGAAGACCGGAAAAAGATAGAAGCCCAGATCGAATACGCGAAACACATGAACCTGAACGCCTTGCGGCTGGAAGGTTTCTGGGGAAGCAGCCAGATGCTCTACGACCTGGCCGACCAATACGGCATCCTCCTCATGGCAGGATGGAGCTGCCAGTGGGAATGGGAAGACTACCTGGGAAAACCGGTGGATGAATTCGGAGGAGTCATGACTCCTGAGGATATGGAGCTGGTGGCTCGCTCTATGCGGGACCAGGTCGTGTGGCTTCGCAATCATCCCAGCATTTTCGTTTGGGTGCTGGGGAGCGACATGCTGCCGCGACCGGAACTGGAAAAAAAGTACTATTCTTACCTTGACGAAGTGGATCCCTCCCGCCCCAGGCTGTCCGCTTGCGGATGGACCGAAAGCGCAATCACCGGTCCGACAGCAGTCAAAATGAACGGGCCCTACGACTATGTGACGCCCAACTACTGGTTCGTGGATAAAGAGAGGGGCGGCGCTTTCGGATTCAACACGGAAACGGGCCCGGGACCCCAGCCGCCACCGTTGGAGAGTATCAAAAAGATGATCCCCGAAGACCATCTCTGGCCGATCGATGATCACTGGGATTTTCACTGCGGAAGGAACGAGTTCAACACGCTGAACCGGTATATTCATGCCCTCAACAACCGTTATGGAGAACCGGAAAACGTGGAGGAGTTTGCCCGCGTTGCCCAGGCAGCCAATTATGAAGCGATGAGAGCCATGTTCGAAGCCTTCGGAGTGAACAAACACAACACCACGGGCATCATCCAATGGATGTACAATTCGGCCTGGCCGGAGATGTACTGGCAGCTCTTCGACTACTACCTGATGCCGAACGGAGCCTTTTATGGGGCTAAAAGGGGATCGGAACCGCTCCATATCGTCTACCATTTGGGAGAAAAGGATATCTATGTCGTGAACGACACGCTGGATTCTTACCGAGGTCTGACCTCGGAGATTCGTGTTCTGGATAGGAATTCCGAGGTCCTTTTTGAGGAGAATCTCCCTGTCAGCATCGAGGACAACAGGGCGATCAAGATCTTCCCGATGCCCCGGATCGAAGGCCTGAGCTCTGTTTATTTTGTCGATTTGAGGCTCAAGAATACTTCGGGGAAAACTCTCGGCCGCAATTTTTATTGGCTGTCGACGAAAGAGGATGTCCTGGATGAGGCAGGATCGCTCTGGTTCGTCACGCCGAATAAATCCTTCGCGGATTTGAAAGGACTAAGAGATCTTCCGGAGGCACAGGTCGAGACGGAGTATGAGATCACGGATTTCGGCGACAGCGAGGAGGTACGGGTCACGCTGGAAAATGTCTCCGACAAGATCGCTTTTTTTTGCGAGTTGAACGTTGCCGGTTCCGAGACCGGAAATTCCATTCTCCCCATATTCTGGGATGATAATTATGTTTCCTTGCTGCCCGGGGAAACAAGGATCATATCCGCCCGGTTGCGGAAAGAGGATTTGAAGGGCGAGACACCTGTTTTCCGGTTCAGCGGCTGGAACGTGAAAAGCGAACAATAGAAAATACCAACATAAGGAGATAACGAGGATGAAGAGAAATTATTTTATCGTGGGACTGATCTTGCTGATATTTTTCGTCATTTCCTTTCTGACCAATATCCTCGGGCCTTTGATCCCGGATATCATCGACAGCTTTAAGCTCAGCCTGACACTGGCAGGTTTTCTCCCGTTCTCCTTTTTCGTCGCATACGGGGTGATGTCCATCCCCGCAGGGTTTCTGGTAGAAAAATACAGGGAAAAACGAGTCATTCTCGTCGCATTCGTCATCGCATTTGCCGGCGCGCTGCTTTTCGCGTCCTTCTCCAGTTTTTCTGTCGCCATGTTCTCATTGTTTTTGATCGGCCTGGGAATGGCCATGATCCAGGTGGCCATCAATCCGCTGTTGCGCGTTGCCGGAGGAGAGGAGCATTTCGCCTTCAACTCCGTTTTGGGACAGCTCGTTTTTGGATTGGCATCTTTTTTAAGCCCCCAGGTCTATACGTATCTGGTTCAAAATCTCCATGGCTATGCTGGCGGAGGAGATATGATCGTCCGTACGCTGGCCAAGGTCGTTCCTGCCGATCTTCCCTGGATTTCACTATATTGGGTCTTCACTTTCATCACATTAGCGATGATCGTCGTCATCGCCTCTTCCCGGTTTCCGCGGGTGGAGCTTAAAGAAGACGAAAAGGCGGGGGCCAAAGAGACCTACAGGGACCTTTTTAAAAACAAATTCGTGATCCTTTACTTTTTCGGGATATTCGCCTATGTGGGATCAGAACAGGGCGTCGCCAACTGGATCTCGAAATTTTTGGTCACCTATCATGGCTATAACCCCCAAACCGTGGGCGCGGATACGGTCTCGTTATTCTGGGGACTTTTGACCGCGGGCTGCCTGCTGGGCCTGCTCATGCTGAAAATATTCGACAGCCGCAGGGTTCTGATTTGGTTTACGGGAGCGGCCCTCGTCAGCCTGACTTTCGCTCTTTTCGGGCCGGGAAAAGTCGCTTTGATCGCCTTCCCTCTGGTCGGTTTTTTCGCGTCGGTGATGTGGTCGGTCATTTTTTCTCTGGCCCTCAATTCCGTAAAACGCCACCATGGGTCTTTTTCTGGGATACTGTGCACCGGGATCGTGGGAGGAGCGATCGTGCCTTTGATCGTCGGATGGCTGGGCGATTTCTTCGGTTTGCGTTTCGGGATGATGTTCCTGTACTTGACCCTTGGCTATATCCTGAGCATCGGATTCTGGTCCAAGCCCCTGATCACCAATGTGACTTTCCGCGATAGAAAGAAGAACCTGTCAGCTGATGCCGTCAAGTGAACCCTGGAACCGAAAATCATTCCGAATTCTCGGAATGACTGCGGATGAAGAGCGAATGACATGATTTTTATGGGAGTGTCAAATGGCCAATGAATCGATAATAGGTGTGGATCTCGGCGGGACGAAAGTCAGCATCGGCAGAGTCGAATCCCAACGCGTCACCGAACATGTCTCCGCCAACATAACCACGAAGGGCGAGGTCGGGCAGATCATGAGCGAGATCATCGCAGGCATCGAACAGGTGTTCGATCCAGGCATCTCCGGTATAGGGATCGGGGTTCCGAGCATCGTGGATGTGGCAAACGGGATCGTCTACAACGTGCAGAATATCCCCTCCTGGAAGGAAGTCCACGTGAAAAAAATTTTGGAGGAACGTTTCCAAAAGCCGGTCTATGTGAATAACGATGCCAACTGTTTTGCCGTCGGAGAGAAATACTTCGGAAAGGGGCAAAAATTCCGCAACTTGGTCGGGGTCACCCTCGGAACAGGGCTGGGGACGGGGATCATCATCGATAACCGGCTCTATTGCGGAATCAATTGCGGAGCCGGAGAGTTCGGATCCATATCCTACAAGGATCGCATCATCGAGTATTACTGCAGCGGCCAGTTTTTCGAAAACGTGCATGGAGTCAAAGGGCAGCAGGTCTACGAAAAGGCCCGGCAAGGGGATGCGGGAGCCCTCGAAATCTTTGACGAGTTCGGAACTCATCTGGGCGAGGCGATGAAGACCATCTTGTTCGCTGTGGACCCGGAAGCCATCATAATCGGAGGGTCGGTCTGTCGGGCCTATCCCTTTTTCGAGAAAGCCATGTGGGCAAAAATCGAAACCTTTCCCTACCGGAAGACGATCGACAATCTCGTCATCGCCACATCCGATCACGAACACATCGCCGTTTTAGGAGCGGCGGCCCTCTACTTCGATGCGCAGCGAAGTGCCGGGGCCTGATCGTCGTTCTATTGGGACCATCGGGTGGGCTTACGGTCCCATCTGTGCTGACGGAGCCTATCCATCAAGCTGTCCGATAGCGGCCCGGCATCGCTGGCTCTCATGTTGGCTTCCACATGGGCCAGCTTTCGCATTCCAGGAATGATCGTGCTCACGGTTGGATGGGACAGGATGAAGCGTAAGGCCATCTCCGGCAATCCCATCCCTTCAGTGAGAAGGGCTTTGAGGGCATCGGCGCGCTCCACGCTTTGGATCAGATTCTCGGGCACGAAATACGTGTTCCGCCAATCCCCTTCAGGCCAGGTGCTTTGTTTTGTCAGATTGCCCGTCAGGGTCCCTTCATCGAAAGGGACGCGGGCGATGACCGCCACATCGTGTTCCATGCATGACGGAAAAAGCTCGTCCTCCGGGGCCTGATCGAAGATGTTGTAGATCACCTGGACAGCATCGATTAGGCCGCTTTTTACAGCCCTGATGCCGTTCCATGGTTCCCATCGGTTCAGGCTGATCCCCACGGCATGGAACAATCCCTGATGGCGCAGGCCATCCATTTTCTTGATCCAGCGGTCATCATCCATCCATGCGTCTTCCCACGTGTGAAGCTGGATCAGGTCGAAATTTTCCAGCCCGGCATTTTTCAGGCTTTTTTGAACGTATTCGTCGATATGTTCGGGGGGGAAACAATCATCCAGGGAGAATTCTCGCCGGCTGGGCCATTGAAAATTCTTGGGGGGGATTTTTGTCGCCGTGTAAAGCTTCTTTTCCGGATTCGACCGGACCAGTTCTCCCAGCAATCTTTCGCTGTGGCCTTCGCCATACCCCCAAGCCGTGTCGAAAAAATTGCAGCCCAGGTCCACGGCTTTTTGAAGGGATGCAAGGGATTCGCGATCGTCCGAGCCCGTCCATCCGCCCATTCCCCACATCCCGTATCCCATTTCACTAACTTCCCAGCCCATTCTTCCGAATTTTCTGTATCGCATTTTTGAGCCTCCCAGTTTTTTTGCGCTTACCGATAATCATAGGATAATGGGTGCATATTGGCAAAAGGGAAATAGGAAAAGTAAGCAACATTATTGCCGTGAAACCAAAAAGCCATGTGTTCGCTTTTGGGAACAATTTTGCTCCCGAAAAGATTTTATGGCCATTTGTCACTGGACTATGGGGATTCGCACCGGCATGGTTTTTCTTGACTTTTTTCCTCCCCGGCATTACGTTTGGGAAAAAGTAGAGAGGAAACCGCAATGAATCTCAATAATTGTTCTCGCTCGGGTATATTTTTTGTGTGTGTGAGTTTTTTATTGCTGTCTTTTTGTCAAACGTCTAAGGAATCTTCCGACCTGCGGTCCAGTCTGAACCTGATGCCATGGCCGGCCGAGATTACCGTCGAATCCGGACAGCTGAGGTTGGATTCAGGATTCCGTATCGCGTGGCAAGGGTTCCGGGAACCGAGATTGGAAAGAGCCATGAACCGGTTCAACCGGCGCCTGAGCGACCGGACGGGTATCCCGACAGCTCAGGGTGAGAATGGGATGGCTGCCCTTCGTCTTTTGGAGATATCTTGTAAAGGGCCCGGCGAAGAGGTCCAATCTTTGAGGGAAGATGAATCTTATGCTGTGAAGATCACCGCTTCCCGGATCGCATTGGATGCGCCGACACCGGTCGGCGTCCTGCGGGGGCTGGAAACGCTACTTCAGCTCGTCACCGAAGATGAAAAGGGATTTTATTTGCCCTCTCTCCGCATCCAGGACAAGCCCCGGTTTCCCTGGAGGGGACTGCTGATCGATGCCTGCCGTCATTGGATGCCGGTGGAGGTGATCAAACGGAACCTGGACGGGATGGCCGCCGTCAAAATGAACGTGCTGCACTGGCATCTTTCGGAAGACCAGGGATTCCGGGTCGAATGCATGAACTTTCCGCGTCTCCATGAAATGGGCTCGGATGGGGATTATTACACGCAGGAACAGGTGAAAGATATCATCGCTTATGCCCGCGACCGCGGGATCCGGGTCGTGCCCGAGTTCGACATGCCCGGGCACACCATATCCTGGTTAGTCGGCTATCCGGAGCTGGCCAGCAGCCCCGGTCCCTTCGCTATCGAGCGGCATTGGGGAGTGCATGACCCCTGCATGGATCCCACCAGAGAAGAGGTCTATTCCTTCCTCGATACTTTTATCGGCGAGATGACCCGGCTGTTTCCCGATGAATACTTCCACATAGGGGGAGACGAGGTGAACGGTATTCTCTGGAACAGCAATCCGGATATCATCGCTTTTAAAAAAGCGCAGGGCATGAAGGATAATCATGACCTTCAGGCCTATTTCAATAAAAAGATTTCGGCCATCATCCAGAAACACGGGAAAAAAATGATCGGCTGGGATGAGATCTTTCATCCCGAACTCCCCAAGGATGTGGTGGTGCACAGCTGGCGCGGCCCGAAATCATTGGCGGAAACAGCACGCCAGGGTTACATGGGAATTCTGTCCAATGGGTATTATCTGGATCATATCCTGCCGGCGGCCCAGCATTACCAGGTGGAGCCTCTGAGCGGGGATGCGGCCCTGTTGAGTGAAGAGGAGAGAGCCCGGATCCTGGGAGGCGAAGCCTGCATGTGGGCCGAGTTCGTCACCCCCGAAACCATCGATTCCCGGATCTGGCCGAGAGCGGTTGCTGTGGCGGAGAGGTTCTGGTCTCCCCAGGATGTGACCGATGAAAAAGACATGTACCGCAGGCTGGCGGCATTGAACGGATACCTGGATTCTCTCGGGCTGCAGCACAACACGAATTACCCGGTCATGCTCCAGCGCCTGGCCGGGGATCATCCCATCGATTCCCTGAAGGTCCTGGCTGATATCGTGGAACCCGTCAGGTATTACACGAGACCGGGAACAAGGGAATATACCCAGATGACGCCCCTTATCCGCCTTGTCGATGCGGCCCGGCCCGAAAGCCGGCAGGCACGGAAATTCAGGGATATGGTGGATAGATATCTGGCAGATCCGCTTGTGTTTACGACCGAAAGGGATACGCTGCGGGAATGGTTATCCAAATGGCGGGACAACCATGAAGCCCTGAAACCCATCCTTGAAGAGTCCCCTCTGTTGAACGAGATCATCCCTCTTTCCGAGGATGCGGCCGCCCTGGCTGAAGCTGGTTTCCAGGCCTTGGAATACATCGCAGAGGATCAGGAAGCGCCGCTTTCTTTTGTGGAAAAGGTCCTGCCCCTTCTGAATCCTCCCCGGAAGCCCGAGCATGAGCTTTTGATCATGATCGCGCCAGGGGTCGAAAAGCTGGTCCAAAAAGCACGTCCACCTTTGGTCACCGATGATTTCGAGGCAGACGACGCTCAGGGATGGGAGCCCAATGTTCCGGAGAACTGGCAAATCGGAGGAGAACAGGGAGCAAGGGTCTATCAGCTTATCGCACCCGGCACCCCGGGAGAGATAAGGGCGCCCGCATCGTGGTCTTTATTGAAGGGGCTGGATGTATCCGGTTTTATATTCACCGGCCGCCTCCGATGTGCATCGCCTGTGGATAATCCTCACCGCGACATGGTCATCCTCTTTCACTATCAGAACCCCACCCATTTTTATTATGTTCATTTCTCGGCCGTGAGCGACGATCTCCACAATATCATAGGTTTGGTGAATGGGGCCGACAGGGTGAGGATCAGCAGGGAGGCCCCTGGGGGATCGACCGCCCGGCTGACAGACATGCAATTTCATACGTTCAAGGTGAGCTGCGACGGGGAAACAGGGGAGATCAAAGCCTACCTCGATGATATGCAAACCCCCATCCTGACCGCGCAGGATAAAACATTGGGTCATGGACTGGTGGGAGTCGGATCTTTCGACGATACGGGGAGTTTCGATGACATCCGGCTCTGGTGTGAAATACAAAAAAGCGAAATTTAACGAATTCTGAGTGACAGGA
>Ga0180437_10006564_pt1 | contig 15427 bp, 14 predicted proteins | sample SS_ome_4_FD_132410 | JGI IMG/M metagenome (GOLD analysis project Ga0180437, IMG submission 132410) | Hypersaline lake sediment archaeal communities from the Salton Sea, California, USA - SS_3_D_1 metaG | ecosystem: Environmental > Aquatic > Non-marine Saline and Alkaline > Hypersaline >...
GATATGATGGCAAGATTTTTCTGACTTTGCGAAAAGCATTTAGAGAAGGATTAGGACATAATGTTGATGTACTCATAATCTCTGCAAAATATGGTCTTTTGGAAGCTACAGACGAGATTTCTTATTATGAGGAACGCATGACAAAGCAAAAAGCGAAAGAACTTAGAGATGAAGTATTATTTAAACTAAAACTGATCGTTTCAAATGGAGGAAATTATAGAAGAATTTTCGTTATGTTAGGAAAAATTTATTTTGAAGCAATTCGTGGAGCATCCACAATGACTGATATCCCTATAGAAGTCATACAAATGGAAAAAATTGGGAAAGCACAGCAAAAACTCAGAAATTTATTATTAAGACTGACCCCGCAAACGGCAGTATCTTAACCTATTTTTTCTACAGATTAATTTACAATAACACTGACAATATATGAAATCTATATATCGACATTTCATCTACTAACAATAATTTTCCTTAAAATCCTTGGAAGTTTCACTTGAAGTCATTCCTTTTTGTATATACGCAAATAATCAGGAATCATTCATTGTTATACAACCTTCAAAGAAGATCCACATGTAACACAAAATTTGGAGGCGGGATTATTTGAAGCTCCACAAGAAGGACAAAATACTCTGTTGGTGGAGGTTGGGAAGGTTTGGGGTGATTGAAGTGTTGGCGATGCAAATTTCTCTTCTTTATCAAACAAGAGAACCACACTTCTAGAGAACCACGCTACTACACCTATAATTGGGCTAAGCAATATCGCAATGAGAAAATTAAATAAAAATGGATTTACCCATGTTGCGTCAACGCCAATTAAGATAAACAGCCCTATAATACTGACGACAAGGATTAAAAGGACAACTAAAGCGATAGCAAAGAATAAACCCGCAAAAAAGACAGCAGCTAAAAAACCAAAAATAGCAGCATGTTTAACATTGTCTGTTTTTAAGCCAACAATGAAAATCGCAATTGGTATTACAAATGGAGAAAGTGCAGGATATCCAATAATAGAAATTGAAATGATACCAATAAAAGAAATCAATGAAATTATGAAGAAAGTTCTTCTACCAACGTAAGTTTCAAACAATGTAAATATTAACCCAGTTAAAAATAAGACAACTAAAAAAAGGCAATAACCAATAAGAACCCAAAAATAAAAGAATCGCGTCCTGCATCATTTCTTTCCCCTCGATGCATTTTCTAATCAAATACAAATAATAAGGTATACATATATATAAATCTATAATTTAGCTCTGTATTACTCTTCATAGAGACTATAAATATCTATTTTTTGACTATCGTTATTATAAATGAAGTTGCCTTCAACACATTCTTTTTTAAAAAACAGTAGTAATACAAGAATATCAGATAATACAAGAATATCAGAGGGTATTCCTTGGACGTCGTATCAGTATTGAAAGACGGAAACATCGAAGACATGGTTGAAAGAGCAGTGAACCTTGTCCTTGCTGGAGGACTTGAGGACATAATTGATAAAGGTGACAGTGTTTTAATCAAACCAAACCTTTGCTGTCCAAAATCTAGCAATGTTGGAGCGACAACAAATCCAAGGGTCGTTTTGAAATTAATCGAGTTAGTGAAGAATGCAGGTGGCAAACCTATCGTAGGCGAAAGCCCGATTGTTGGCTACGATACGGAAGAAGTTTTCTATAGGACAAAATACAAACTTCTTATGAAGGGGCAAGGTGTCGGTATTGTTGATTTTAATGCAGATACGCCTGTCGAAGTTTCAATAAAAGGAGCATTAGCCCTTAAAGAAGTAAAACTTGCTAAATCTGTGTTAGATTGTGATAAATTTATTAGTGTCCCGGTAATGAAAACTCATGATGCATGCACTGTTACACTGAGTTTAAAGAACCTTAAAGGTTGTATGTATCAAAACGAAAAGTACAAATCTCACCAAGTAGGCGTCCATGAAGCAATTGTCGATCTTAATACACTCATCACGCCCGATTTTGCGGTAATTGATGGCACTGTGGGTATGGAAGGACTTGGACCCACAGCTGGAGATCCCGTGCGAATGAATATGATACTTGCAGGAAAAGATTTAGCATCAGTAGACACAATAGCATCTACAATTATGGGTTTTGACGTGGCTAAAATAAAACATATCCACTATGCAGCACAAAAAGGCTTAGGAAAAACAGATCTTCAACAGATCGAAGTCTTAGGCGAACCTATTCAAAAGGTTTTTCGTAAATTCAAAGAAGCGACGTGGTAAACATAAAAGGAGTCTTTAAATTGGTTTCCATCACCGTTGATCAGGAAAAGTGCAATTTGTGTAGGGTTTGTGTACAAGCTTGTCCGAGCGAGATTTATTTAGTAGAACTGCAAGGAATAGAAGTGAATAACGAAAAATGCCTAGGCTGTGGAAACTGCATAACAATTTGCCCTGTTGAGGATTTTGGAGAGAAGCCAATCTATAGAATTCACAATGGGAAGAGCGGCATTTCAAGAGAAAGAATTGATATATGCAAACGATTTGGGTCGGGGTGGAGTTGCGAGTTGTGTAAAAATGTCTGTCCGGTTGGAGCTATACGATTTGTTGGTAATTGTCAATTAATTGAAGCTAATATCAAAAATTGCCTTGAAGGCGAGGGAAAAGACTGCCGAATCTGCTCAGAGGCATGTCCTGAGGGAGCGATTCGTGTTAGAAGAGATAATGGCAAATAATTATAATCGGGTTAATATATATGAACGCGCGAGTGGAAGATCCTAAGAAATTACTAGAAACGTTACTAGAAGATTTCAAGAAAAAGGGTAGCGTAGTAGTTGCGTTTTCTGGAGGTGTGGACAGTAGCGTAGTTGCAGCACTGGCATATCGGGCGCTAGGTGATAGATCTGTTGCAGTTACTGTTGATTCTCCGATGATGTTTCCAGACGAAGTTCAAACTGCAAAGGAAGTCGCCCAGCAGATAGGGATACAACACATTATTGTCCCTCTAAATGAACTTGAATATTCGGCAATATTACATAATCCTCCAGATCGTTGCTATCACTGCAAAAAATTGCGATTCAGTGATTTGCTTGAATTTGCAAAAAAGGAAGGATATGCCGCCGTGGCTGACGGTACGAATGTTGAGGATTTTGATGAACATCGTCCTGGAATACGTGCCGCAAGAGAATTACACGTTTGGTCACCATTAGCACAACGCTGTCTAAATAAAGAAAAAATTCGTGCGCTTGCAAAAATATTAAACTTACCATCTGCTGAAAAACCTGCGATGGCATGTTTGGCGAGTCGGGTTCCTTACGGGGAAACACTTACTGAAGAAAGATTTAAACGAATAGCACAAGCGGAAATTTATATCCGTAATGAACTTATGATTAAACAGGTAAGAGTACGTGAGCATGAAAACGGAAAAATTGCCAGAATAGAAGTAGGCTCTGCAGAACGAGATAAATTCTTTGATTTTGAAAAAATGGATAGTTTATCGAAGCAGTTAAAAAAGTTAGGCTACAAATATGTGACGCTTGATCTCCTTGGCTATCGTTCTGGAGCCATGGATGAAGTACTTCAAAAAGAATGAATTGTTAGGCATAAGTCTTATTTTTTGATTATTTCAACGGTTCCTTCATCGCCGTTAACCTTAATGTAGTCATCTGTGCAACATTCTTTTAGTAGCTTCTTATTAAAGTTATCAATCATTGGAATGTCGATGGTAATGGCACTAAGAGCCAAAATGGGATCTGCTATATCACATACTATCGCAACGGGTGCAGTTCCACGAATCATAGCATCATACGCAACATATGGACCTAATGTTCCGCCTTTTCCTGTAGGACACACAAGAACCTTCCCCCTCATATATTCACCCATTTTTTCGCTCATTAGAAGTTTTCCTGTTGTCGGGTCAAAATCCCCGATAAAACTAAATGGTGTGTTTACAACGATTGCATAGCCTTCTGCTTTTCCTTTATTGATTATATGACCCGTTAATATCATTTTAAATGCACCCATTTTCCACTAATTGCTGAAGTTACACAATCTTTCATAGTTCCATACAACACATCTATTTTTCCTTTAGTTAGTCTCGTGATATAATGAGCAGCCTTTATTGAATTCGTAGCAATCACTTCAATATCGTCTGGAAAAGGAGCTTCTGGAATCGATGCCATGCAGGAGCTTGAAAAAACACCGCCAGCATTTTCTATAATGTCTGTGTATCCCATACGGGTGGCTAATAACTTTATTTGGTCTGCTATAGCTAACCATAATCGTGTATCTCTAGCAGTTTTTTTATTTCCTAATAATGCTGCAATGTTTCTGATTTCAGAGATCGAGCAATGTGGACATCCGAAAATTACCAAATCAACTTTATCACTACGCGCTGTACTGTACGCTTCCCAGGCTTCTTCTATACACTTTTTGTCAACAGTTATTCTTTCTTCAGGGATGTTATCTCCAAATGCTTGATTGACTGTTGGGGCTTCAGGTGTGACTCCAACAACATGGCATAGTCCAACTGCTCCAGAAATTGGCTAAGGGGTGAAAAGGAATTTACATTGTTCAACTGAAAGATTAGGCATCCCATTAATAACAACATTCCGATTTCGTGCTAGTGCACCGATATAGTAACCAAAAGCTCCAAAATCTTCATTAGAGAAATTCTTGAAATCAAGACCCTTTGATTCCACTAAAATTTGGCCATATCTATTCTGGGTTTCTAATAATCCAGTTAAAGGGGTTTTACCTGTGATTGCACTTGCTAAGGTACTAGTTGTACCTTCTCTGTTAGTTCTTGCCCCAAGAAGTGAATTACAAAAAATTTGAAGGCCTGAGCCGATCCAACTGCAAATATCTCCTTTTTTAGGGAGATTACCAACAAGAAAGGGAACACATGTGAATATTTGTAACCACTGCATTTTCTTGTAAATTTCAAGCCGCTTATTGAAAAGGTATAACTCCTTTTCGGCAAATGATTCAGAGATGCCCATTTCCTTCCAGCAACGCGGATCAAATGCTGACATAAAGGCATGAATTGTGGTTAGAACGTTAGGATTTGTTTTTGCGCCTTCCGTCATTTCAAGCAATAACTTGTAAGGCTCGAGAGGCATGTTATGTACACTTGTGACGTTCACCATTATTTCTGCATCAAAAGCTTCACCGAATTTTACCAGTAACTTCATAGCGTTTTCTACGCCAGTTCCATACTCCCCATCAAACATGCGCTCTTCATCTTTGCTTAAAAACATTCTTTTCTCCTATCCCATGTTTTTGTTTTATTTATTCCGGCGGGCGATATGTTTCTTCAACATTATGAGTGTGCACCCATCCCCCTTGTGCAATATCTTCCTTCGCCATGCCTACGGATTCTCCGTACTTTATTATATCTTCCCCCTTTTTGATATCATCAATAGCGATTTTATGTCCAAAGGAAATTGATTGCTTTACTGTAATTGTTTGATCGTTTACAGAAATTGTGGTATTTTCTAGGATCTCAGAAACAGCTGTTACGACATTATCCTTAGAATTAACAAGTATGACCTGTTTCATTTGAACTCTCCTCCTTTTGTCTTAAATTGTAGGACCATAGGTCAAGATTTCCATGCCCTCATTATACTTTAGGATCTCAGCTTTCGTCAATTTCCCAGAGGCTACGTTTAGCATTTCCTCATACAATCGTTCACCTGCTTGCTCGACAGTTTCTGTGCCTTCGATTATTCCACTAACGTTAAAGTCCATATGTGATCGTAAATTTTCCCATGTGTTGATATTTCCCGTTAGCTTGATAACTGGCATGATCGGATGCCCTTCTGGTGCGCCTAGCCCTGTAGTAAATAGCATAAGTTGAGAGCCCGCTGCCGCTACACCAGTAAGATTCTCATATCCCCGTCCTGGGGTCGGCATAACATAAAGTCCCTTTCCAGGCGGTTTTTCAGCGTATCCTATTGTTCCTTTTACTGGAGTCGAACCACCCTTAGCAATTGCACCCAAAGCCTTTTCCTTGACAGTAGTGAGTCCACCTCTCTTATTTCCCTCCGTTAATTGCCCACCTACAGCATCCATACCGACTGCTTGCGCCCTAACTATCAGATCTTTTACCATGGCAATTATTTCATTACCCACTTCGGGAGTTACAGCACGTGCTGCCAAGACGTCTTCGGAACCCATAATGTCACATACCTCACCAAGTATAAACGTACCACCATCTTCTATTAGTTTATCAGCTACTGCCCCTACCGCAAGATTTGAAGCAAGTCCTGATGTTGCATCCGATGCCCCGCATTTTGTAGACAACATTAATTCGGAGGTGTCATATTCCTTTCTCCTTATTTGTGATGCTTCCAGTACCATTTCAGAGGCAATTTCAATGCCTTTTGCACATGCATTTGTACTGCCTCCTATTTTTTGAATCTCTACTAAATCAACAGGTTTTCCAGATTTAGCAATTTCGTCTGCTATTTTATCTGGAAAAACACTTTCACAACCTAAACTAACCAACAAAACAGCCGCTATATTAGGATTCTTTCCTAGACCAATAATTGTTTCACTTACCTGTTCAAGATCTGGAGGCAGTTTTAGACATCCTTGACGATGTGTTAGTCCTACTGTGCCACTCACATGCCTAGTGATTTCAAGAACCACCTCATTGGCGCATCCTACGGTTGGAAGAACCGCCACATAATTTCGGACACCAATTTCGCCATTAAGTCTTTCGAATCCAAAAAATGAGGTACCCATGTTCTCACACACATCCATTGAATTTCATATAATGTAAGTCATATTTTTAATTTATGCGGCGGGAAGTCCCCCTCCGTCAGGGTGGGGTAGTTCACCAGCTCTCTTAAGTTCAAAAAAATATTTGAGAAGATTACAATCCACTAAATTCCAATTAAGGACGTTAGTTGCGTATAGACTTGAAGTATAACTTCTTCTTATATAATATATATTATCTGAGCTATATTAAAGATAGTGATCTACTAAGCGGTATTTTATCTCAAAAACTGAAATACGCATAACATATGAACTTTATAAGAACACGTCCATGATGTCTCCTAAAATCGATCAGATCAACCATAAGACGACTTTTAAGGCTAGAAAGTTTTCTCAATTTCTGTGGGCCTATTAAAAAGCCTAATTTTGTATTTTTTCTCCTTTTAAGGATAATATCTTAATTTGATTTGCTTATATTGTTCAAAGTCTTACATAGTTCTATTAAAATTAATATATAAGACCTTTGCCAATTCTATGCGTATTTGCATAAATTTATAACTCCATGTTGTTTAATCAATTCGCTGAAACTTCAGGAGGTAGAAATAATTCCAACTGTAACTGTCGCAAAAGGCGTAAACCCAGAAAAAGCTGTTCAAAAGTTAGTTGGTTTGCTGGGCGGTCTAAAACTAAAAGGAAAGATTCTAATAAAGCCTAATATTGCGCACAATCGCCCAGCACCCGTAACCACAAATTCAGACGTAATTAAGGCACTTGTAACGTCGTATTTAACTGACGCAAGTGAGATTTTAGTCGGGGACAGCGCCTCGTATCCAACAAAACATATCATGAAGCGATCTTGGGAACGAATTCTTGAAGGTACTGGTTTAAATGAAGCAGTGCGTGAAGTGGGGGGAGAGGTGGTTGATCTCGACCAGTACGAATTTGTCGAGGTTGAAAATTCAGAAAATAAAGTCCTAAGAAAACCATTAATTTCTAAACTTATTTTTGATGTAGACCATGTCATCAATATTCCTGTTATGAAAACTCACCATATGACAACCGTGACGCTCTGCCTCAAAAATTTGCAAGGTATCATCCATGACTCTCAAAAAACATACGCTCATCTTGATAACCTCCACCAGAAGTTAGTTGACATTTACAGATGCGTTAAAGACAAATTTACCCTGAATATAATAGATGGAACGATAGCGATGGAAGGTCACGGTCCTGGACTTGGAACTCCCGTATATCTGAACACGCTTGCTGCGTCTCCGGATATTGTTGCCTGTGATGCAGTCGGTTGTGACATAATGGGTATTGACCCCTTTGGTATTGCACATGTGCGCTTAGCAAACGCACAAGGATTGGGAGAAGGAAGACTTGACCACATAAATATAGTTGGTGATCCACTAGACAAGGTAAAACGCTACTTTACGTTACCAGATTTAGCTATAAGTGGCGTATATGATAAAGTGGATGTGTATGAAGGTGGAACCTGTCAATATTGCAAGGCAATCGTCAAAACCGCGCTACAATCTCTACACAAGAAAGGAGACATTTCGCTAGTCAAAGATATGCAAGTTATTGTTGGTAAAAATCCTTCCGAGCCATATTCGGAGTCAAGTTTAGATTTTATTGTAGGCGATTGTGCATGTGAAAGCACAGACTGTCAAGGCACTCGAATTCTTGGTTGCCCTCCCTTTGATGCCTTCGTAAAAATCAGAAAAGCCGTACACAATGCTTTTGAGAAAAAATGAATTGCTTATGTGTCGAAAGGTTGATTTATACGACAGTCCAAACATGTTGATTATAACCGTTCCTTTCATAATAGCTATCTCTTACAGAGTGGTTATCCACCCACGAAATAGGTGTCTACAAAACGATACATTTGTCTATAAATGCGTCAACTGCTACAAACCCTCTACTCTAACTAAGACCGATTAAAAGGAAAAGGGGAGTTAAATGCCTATATTATGGATTATGTTGTTCAGTCTTTTAGGTAGTGTAGGCGCAATTATTACAGCAGCGTCCTTTCTTTTATTGCAGAAAAAAATACACAAAGACGTTCTCTCTTCATTAATCTCTTATGCAACCGGAACTTTGCTTGCTGCCGCATTATTGGGATTGATTCCACATGCTCTAACATACATTAGTCCTCTTCCAGTTTTATTCGCAGTCTTAGTAGGGATACTTCTTTTTTTCTCCCTTGAGAAATTGGTGATTTGGCGTCACTGTCATGACGTAGATTGCGAAGTGCACGGTGCTGCAGGACCTATGATCCTCATGGGGGATGCATTCCATAATCTTATAGACGGAACTATTATTGCAGCTGGATTCTTGGTTTCTATACCACTTGGTATTATTGTGGGCCTCTCAGTTATTGCGCATGAAATTCCCCAAGAAGTAGGCGATTTTGGAATACTTCTTCATGGCGGTTATTCAGAAAGAAAAGCACTATTCTTAAACCTTCTCTCTAGTTTAAGTACCGTACCTGGAGCAATTTTCGCTTATTTCGCTTTAGATATCATTCAAACCGCTATCCCTTATGTTATGGCTATTTCGGCAGCAAGTTTTCTTTATATTGCCTTATCTGATTTAACACCTGAACTCCATCGTAAAGTTGGTGTCGGATATGCTCTCCGACAATTTCTTTTAATGATTGCTGGAGTTGGAACAATTCTTCTGATCCTTCAACTTCATCCCTAGTATTGATAAAAATTCATCAATATCACGATAGAAGTTCCTCAAGTATTTCAAGAAAATTCAGATTTTCCGCGCCATTATGCAGACAACACTGTCTTGCGAATGAAACTGAACCCAAAAGGTCTAAAGCCTCATAGAAGGTAATGAATGACAGGCAGAGGACGAAAAAAGTCTAACAGTCAACCACCTGCATGTTTCCATGCGTATACATTGATTTGCTTGTTGAATTCATCGTTTAAGGCATTCGAATTCGGGGTATCAAGCTGTTCATTGTTTTCAGATATTTCAAACGTTTCGACATTGATCTCAATAACTTCCCCTGAAAACAGTGGATGTCCACCTTCTCGGAAACCATGTATTTTGAGTCGGATCATTGCTTCTCCCGAAGAACCCATTCTCATGCCTTCTATAACTCCGTCAAAGTCTGTCCCTTCGTCTTTCAGAACTTCTTTTTTTGTAAGACTTACTTCCATTTTTTCAAGACAAGTTAAAGAATCCAACCACATTTGACTTGGAGGTTCTGTACCTTTAAAGCGCCTTTGAGTTATCATAAGGCAAATCTCTCCTTTAGTTTGACCTAAAGCGTATACTCTTTTAATAGTTTAAGTATTACGGCAGGAAATCTCCTTCCGAGAGGAATGGAATAAAAGCTGATGGCTTTTTATAGTTACTTGAAACCTATAAATATGGTACCGTGAGTGTACCCGTAATGCCCGACTGGGTGGAGGCAAATCCTCCTGTAAGCGACCAGTCAGCACGTGAAAGGGCTAAACGTGAGGATGCCCGTGCATGAGGTCTTATCCAGCTCGGCAAGATAGTCCCCTTATTGTGTGTAGCTGGCTCACCTGTCGGACAGGCAGATAACAGATCAATAGCATCCTATAGGCAGATAATAAAGGGGCAGGATAAGGGTGAGGAGCGTGTGCAACCTGGTAAGCTTCCATAAGCCCATAGCTGTAGTGACAGTGGCGAAGCGTCGCCTCCCGTGAGGGAGCGAGAACTACAATGGAAAGTTGGAAGCCCTATCCGAAAGGGTGGGGAGGATGTCATGTATAACGCGCTATCTTCTTAATCTGCAATGGCTGCAATGTCAACTACCCCTCCCTGACGGAAGGGGCTTGAAAAAGTTCCTGTAGAGGGGTAGGAGATTAGCCTGAGTGATGTCTCCTCCAAGGTGGAGGCAGATGAACTACGTTCGGGGCTGAGTGTCTGAAAATCACCCTGGAATGCTCCTCAAGTTCCGGGCTCTGAAAGACATGGTGGACGACCCAGGTCGCTATCCTGAGATCTGCACCATCATCATGTTTTGTGCCTGCCCCAACATTGGCGATGAGGACCTACCCGCTTCGGCGGAACTGACCTTTACAGGTCGTTAAACATAGTTAGTGTGGGAGACTTTAGCGTTGCTGATGAAAGTCTACGTTCAAACTGCACGGGGACAACCTTTAGATCCTACCACTCCAGCCAGAGCTAGGCGCTTGGTAGAAGCAGGCCGGGCGGAAGTGGTAGCGCGAATGCCGTTCACCATTCGCCTGCGAAACCGAGAAACCGGCTATACTACCGAAGTAACGCTGGGAGTGGATAGTGGCTATTCAAAGGTGGGGTTTTCAGCCGTTACTCAGAAAGAAGAACTGCTGGCGGGCGTGCTGATTTTACGAAACGACATGTCTAAGAAATTGGAGCAGAAGAGAAATTATCGAAGAAACCGGCGCAGCCGTAATACCCGATATCGGCCGCCGCGGTTTGATAATCGCAAACGGGAGCAAGGCTGGTTAGTTCCCTCGCTTCGCCATAAGAAGCAGGCTCATATCACATTGATCGAGACGATTAAGACCCTGGTACCCGTCAGACGTACCGAACTGGAAGTGGCTACCTTTGATACTCAATTGCTACAAAACCCGGAAATCTCGGGCATTGAATATCAACAGGGAACCTTGCAGGGCTACCATATACGAGAGTATCTCTTGGAGAAATGGGGACGGAGTTGTGCCTATTGTGGAAAAACCGGGGTGCCACTCCAAGTGGAACATGTCATCCCCAGGTCACGGGGTGGCAGTGACCGGGTTTCGAACCTCAACCTGAGTTGTGAGCGCTGCAACCTGCACAAAGGCGATCGGACCGCCTCCGAGTTCGGCCACCCTGAAATCCACCGGCAGGCGAAGGCATCACTGAAAAGCGCGGCCTTCATGAATCAGGTTCGATGGCAACTGGTTGACGAGCTGATGTGCACCCCCACTTACGGTTACCTCACTAAGCAACGAAGGATTGAGGTAGGGTTAGCCAAATCGCACGCCAATGACGCCTTTATTACCGCCGGAGGCCGCCAGCACACCCGATGCCGACCCTTTATAGTGAAGCAACCCAGGCGCAACAATAGAAGCATCCAACTGAATAGAAAAGGTTATGACCGCAGCATCCGAACCCAACGCTACGCCTTACATCCTCATGATCTGGTCTCTTATAAGGGACAAGTGTGTCAGGTCAAGGGGATGTTCAACTTGGGTCGCTGGGTGCGCCTGAAAACCCCAAAAGGTACCAATGTTAATATCCAGGTCAAAAACGTGAACTTAGTGAGGTATGGCAGCGGCTTGCAGTTCAGCCGCCCACACACACTCACTAAGTAATTCATAGTGCTCTCACGCTCCCCGTACTCGCTCATTTACTTAGTTATGGATGGTGTCTTGTCGGAGATGTGGAAAAAAGAAACGCGGCCAGCGATCCATCCCCTGCCTTTCGGAAGGGGTCTTCTCGCTGATATCAGATAAAGTATAGGATGTAGGTAAGGTACGATATAATCATGGTTTAGATTACTTCTCTTTGAAATCGCCGAATCACCTGAAAAATTTCCTGATTTCATTTTCTTGGCGGTCCACGATGGCAAAATAATTGATTTTCTTCTAAGTGCATGACCAAGCGAAAAACAAATTTTGATATTCTTTTGCCTTCAATTGTCAAAACCAAAACTGTGAAATAAAGAACCTGCCCATAACGCATCCCATTCACGTGAGACTTACATAAGTGATTACTAAGAATAAGGAGGAAAACTAATTGGCAGATAAATATCAATGTAGCGTTTGTGGGTATATTTATGACCCAGAAGTAGGTGATGATCCATTTGTGGCACCTGGAACTCCATTTGAGGAAATCCCAGATGATTGGGTATGTCCCGTCTGTGGTGAGGACAAGGACATGTTCAAAAAAATGTAAATGGGACTTTATCTAACAAAAAAAATCAAAGTCTGACACAGCAAAGTTTCTCTTTTTTCCAATCTATTTTTTAAATGTAACATCCCAAAGAATTGTCAAACCCAAAGCGGATGACAAGACTTGAAAATACGACTAGATATTAGATTGCCACTTTCATTATTTAGAAAAGTCCCGTTTCTCTTTACTGCCTCCAATTACAAATCATTTTCAATGGGAACTCCCTTTGATTTTCTTCCTTACCACGCGTCTGAGATTCCTGCCCTATTGCCGTGTACCCTATGTATCAAAGAAGGAAATACTATAAACGATTTATTATTCTCATTTGCATTTCCTTTTATCGACAATGACGAACGCTTAGTTATCTATTTCAATCATCCAGTTTGGATCGGAAATAATAGAGATCCCTCACTTATTCATTATTTATTTGAGGAGATTACTACCTATTTTCGAGAGTTAGGTAAAGTGGTACTGGTAATTGAAAGTCAGATTGCGTATATGTGCGATCAGGCAGCCAAGTATGTAATGGAAACAGGGTCATCACATAGTGCATATCCAACTTCGCTCACGCATTTGTCTTATGATGTCAGCAAATTATCCAATTTAACCCCTCCCTTGAAAGAATCTCTTGATCAACTACAAGAAGCAGGGTTCAAGGAATACAGCAGACTGCTATGTTACGAATGTGAAATCGAAACGGTGTTAAGTAATTTACATGTCTCGGATCAAAAACTGCCCTATGAAATACTAACGGACCCAAAAGACAAAAATCTAACCATATCACTAGAAGACGTCACCCCTTCTGATATGATTGTAAAAAATTATTCATTTGTAAACCAATTTACCTTCATTTCTCCGCAATACGCGTTTGAGTTTGGAGATTATAGTGCTATTGGTTTCCATAATCAACAATTTATAGGGTTCTTTCAATGGACGCCTAATCTTTTTGAATTACCAAAAAGTACGTTACCAATACCTTTCCTTTATCCAGATTTGATAAGGACGCACAAGTTCACAACAGGAAAAATCTTTAGGTTTGGTATGAAGATCAAAGATAGTGATCTCTTTAAGGGCCTGCTTCATAAGACAGCACTTACAATGAGGGAAAAAGGTGTAAATACCTGCCAGATTGGATATATTGACGAACAAAATGATTTTCTAACGTCTCTTCTTGATCGAGTTGGCTTTAATGTAATCCATTCCCTGCAGATTTTGAAGAAGGAAGTATAATGAAAGACATTGATTGTTTAATTGTTCACCCCACCACGCGTATTAAAACTCGCTCCCCGACTAAGGTACTGACTAACGTGATACTCCCAATGGGGAGTATTGCCATTGCTGATTACATTGATCGGAATGGTTTTTCAACAGAAATTGTTCATACCGGATTGGAAGAAATGCTCAATCCTTCGTTCACGATAGAAGCGCTATTCAAAGAATATACACCTACAGTTCTTGGAATCGATCTTCACTGGTATCCTCATAGTTATGATGCGTTGCGTATTGCTGAAATAGCAAAAAATACTTACGAAAATATCTTCATTGTGCTGGGTGGCTTCACTGCTTCTTGTTTTACTGAAGAACTCCTACAAAAATTTGAGTATGTTGATGCAATTGTCAAAGGTGATGCAGAGATTCCAATGTTAGATCTTTTGAATGCCCTTCCCTCTCAAGATCTATCTAGCGTCCCTAATTTGTTTTATCGAGAAAATGGTAGCATAAAACAAAGTAAAAAGAATTACTGTCCTTCCCAAGAGCAGTTTGACTCCTTCAATTTTCATAGAATCTCATTACTCAGAAATTGGTACAACTACCTACAACTCACTCACGAAAATGACGACCTTCGCCAAAAACTGAAGAGACAGGGATGGTTATGTGTAGGGAGAGGGTGTGCAGTAAATTGCAGTTATTGCGGAGGTGGCCATAACGCTCAGTGCCTCCTTACAGGACGTTCGACTCCCTTGTTTCGTTCACAAGAAAAAGTAATTGAAACGTTGAAAGCATTTGAAGAAATGAAGATTTCTTGTGCGTACTGCGATTTTGACCCTTATGGACGAACGACGCGTGAATATTATTTTAAACTCTTCGATATGATCCGAAAAGAAGGTATAGACATTTCTGCTCAGTTTTTAGTATGGGATGTCACTTCAAAAAAGTTTCTGGCAGAATTTAAAAGAACTTACAATCCTTTATACACTACCCTTACACTATCTCCAGAATCTGGTAGCGAGATGGTTCGAAAATTGAATAAAGGATTTTATTATAGCGATTCAGAATTATTCTCATGGCTTGATTTCTCCAAAGAAAACTGTATCCCCATCGAATTATATTTCACTACTGGGTTGACTGGTGAAACCGTAAAACACTTTGGAGAGACTGTTCAGCTTGGAAAAAGGGTAGTTGAAGAATATCCAAATATTGTCCATATTGCCTGTAATCCAATTTTTCTTGAACCCGGTTCTCCGCGCTTTTTAGATCCTCAAAAATTCGGCATTATCCTAAAATTTTCTAAATTCATTGATTTCTATTTAACCTACAAGAAATTCGCTTTAGGCGTTCCAGTCAGCTCCCGTCTAGGATATGAAACTGAGCACATGACTGAAACTGATGTTATCCGATTTGCTAATTATTTTAATTCGCAAGTAAATGTTTTTACATAAGACGACACAAGAAAGCCCCATTGCTTGAGCTTGGGGATGAATTGTGTGAGGATAGTACATTTTTTAACTTGGTGCTACTTTTTGCGGAGTTTATAAACAAGGATGGAGTACAAAGAGTGAGCAATTAGGTTGTACATTTTTAACTAGTTATTGTAAGTTGTGCGGAGCACTTGTGCCA
>Ga0180437_10006565_pt1 | contig 15424 bp, 8 predicted proteins | sample SS_ome_4_FD_132410 | JGI IMG/M metagenome (GOLD analysis project Ga0180437, IMG submission 132410) | Hypersaline lake sediment archaeal communities from the Salton Sea, California, USA - SS_3_D_1 metaG | ecosystem: Environmental > Aquatic > Non-marine Saline and Alkaline > Hypersaline > Sediment...
AAGGTGCCAGCTTGCATATTTGCGTCAAAAAAATATATAAGTCCTGTTTTGGAAATGAGTTGTGGGAACTGGAAAAGAATCTTCTTTCAAAGGACACTATGGCGAAAGAATATGAATATCAAACTGGAATACGGATATCGTACTAAACAATTAAAGAGACAAATACCCGTCTACGTCTTCATTTTGACTGGAATTGCGCTTGAAGTATCTGCTGCGATATATCATAATTTGTTTTTGATTGTTCGATATAAGGGGGGACAATTGTGCGACATCGTGTGGAGACAGTTACTGATGCCTTCTGACGAGCATTCTATGAGAGCAGCCTCAGTGCTGAAGCATTTAGACGATAAGGTAAGACCTTCAGGTGCATTTGACCTTCAAAGATATGCGGAAAGCTTAGGGGTATCCGAATTGCCTGTTACGTGCAAACGCCTCGCTCTTTTATATGATCTCTGTCTTGAGATATCCGCAGAAACTGACCTAGACGGAGTCTTTCAAAGAATCCTTTCAGCAGTGAGGGCCACATTCACTCTGGAGAGAGCTTTTATTGCGATTACCTCGGGGCAAAAACTGCTTGTCAAGGCAAGCCATGGGATAGAGCTTCCAAATGATCCGCAAGAGTGGCCAGTGAGCAAGACAATGCTTGGTCGCGTTCTCAAGGAGGGGATATGCCTTCGTACCACGGACGCTAAACATGAGAAGACATATACGAAGGCACGAAGTGTGGACCTGCACAAAATACGATCCGTCATGTGCTGTCCGATAGGTACCGGTTCTACCCGAACTGGTCTGATATATGTGGACAACAGGCTTAAAGCCGGGGCATTTACAGGAGACGACTTGCTGTATCTCGAACTTCTCTCACACTATGCTGCTTTCGCGCTGAAGAACGCCCAGGACCGAACGCATTTGACAGAGCAAAGGGAACTGGCCGAAACTCGTCTTGCAGTTATGTTGGATGAAATTTACGGCCAATACAACATAGTCGGTATCAGTCGTGAGATGATATCGTTGTATAGCCAGGCCAAGAAAGTGGCAGCAAAAGACGTTGCAGTGTTGCTTCATGGAGAAACAGGGACGGGAAAAGAGGTCTTAGCAAGATTCATTCATGCGAACTCCTCTCGCAAAGACAAGCCATTTGTCGCAATCAATGTAGGAGCGTTGCCAAGCACACTGGTTGAATCCGAATTATTCGGACACGAAAAAGGAGCATTTACCGGCGCTGAAAAGAAGTATCTGGGGCGTTTCGAATTGGCTGACAAAGGGACTCTGTTCTTAGATGAAATACAGGACATACCATCGGAGGTACAACCAAAACTGCTACGATTCCTGGAACAGCGCACGTTTGAAAGACTTGGATCCACTGAATCCCGACAAGCCGATGTCAGGATTATCAGTGCCAGCAACAAGGATCTTGAAAAATGTATTGAAGATGGGATATTTCGCGAAGATCTCTACTACCGTCTAAACATAGTTGCTCTCCGCATTCCACCTTTGAGGGAAAGGAAAGACGATATCCGGCCGTTGATAGATCATTTCTTAAGTCATATCGGTTCGAAAAAGAAACTTAGTCAGGATGTGTTGAACTACCTGGAAGACTACTCGTGGCCTGGCAACATACGTGAACTTAAGAACTGTATTGAGGCGATAGATGCTTTAGTTGATGAGCCCGTCGTTCGCGTTCAGGAACTACCTAACCGCATATGCAAGAATCAAGCATCATCAGGTTCCGCATCTTTCTTTGAACCACTAAATGCCGTGATTGAACGCCTTGAAAGAGAGCACATCACAAAGGCACTGGAAATTACAAAAGGAAATTCCGATCGGGCAATAGAACTACTTGGCATTTCAAGATCAAAATTCTTTCAGCGGAAAAAAGAATATGACTTATAGTCAATGAGATCTACGGGAATCTAGTGTGGAGAAGCGAAGTGTGGTAAGTATTACTTATGGACTGAGAATACGATTTTCATACACTTTATTTACAGGACTACCATTTTTTGGGTTTCTTGTACAACAGGCTAAATCGTTGATAAATATGAAGATAGAACTATACAATGATTGCGAGCCAGATTGGCACATAATTTGCACCTTGGATGAGTGACTGAGGCAAGGCCACCAACTCCATCTGTTAAGTTGAGTATTGGCAATGGGCATAGAAATAGAGGCGACTGAAGAAAAGTCACACGAACACTTTGAACTGATTGAACATTTGGGATCCGGTGGTTTCGCACATACTTACAAAGCGCGAAGTCTGGATCGAGACGCCGTTGATGACTATGGTACGGATATAGTGGCGATAAAGATTCCACTCAATGCAAAGAAAGAACGACAACTTCGTAAAGAAGTTGAGTTGAATGCACGTTTGCATATTGATCTTGCCTCCGCTCAATCAACCAACATCGTACGCTATTTGGGATTCGGCATCTTTCGAGGCCAGATAGTCATGGTTATGGAGTATATCCCTGATGGGAGCCTACGTGATCGACTTGGGAGGATCGGTTCTCAGAAGCCTATGGATGTGGATGAAGCCACAGAAATAATTAGGGGTATTCTACAGGGTGTTGATGCTATGCATAAGGCTCATGTCTTTCATCGGGACCTTAAACCTGAGAACATCCTTATGCGAGATCAGACGCCAAAGATCAGCGATCTTGGGATATCTCGAATGCTGGAATCGAATGAATTGGCATCCACGACTACAGGGACGGTCTACTATATGGCACCGGAAATACTGTGTGACGAGGGGGCTTCTTTTTCTGCGGATATCTGGTCATTGGGAGTAACCTTGTACGAGATGGTTACGGGCAAGCTCCCGTTTGGAGGCTCAGGTACACCTATCGGTACGATGGTGGATCTTATTCGTGGCCAAAACCAAGTGCCTGCCATTGACATACGGCCGGACATTCCCAGGGTATTGAGTGAGATTATCGACCGATCACTCGCGAAAGATCCGAGCCGCCGCTATCAGACAGCCGGCGAAATGTGCGATGCCCTGATGCATTTGGATCAATCAAAACAAAGCGAATCAACACTAAAGGCGCCCCCGGAAAGTGTTCACAAGGATCAAAGAGAGGGCCGGCCCTGCAATGAAGAAGAGCTCCGCTTGACTGTCCTGGCCAATCCTGATTCGTCCATGGGTTACCTTCGCCTTGGTCAATTTCTTAATCGAAATCACAGATACGGTGAGGCGATAGAAGTCTATCGTCAAGGTATCCAGCACATTCCGGATCATAACCTGTTACATTGGAATTTATCTATAGCGTTGCTGGTCATGAAGAACCAACAACAAGCTTGCCATCACCTTGAACAGGCAATACTATGCGGCCTGGCAGGATCTTTAAAGGTTCGCGCTGAAAGCCTTCTCAAGCGATTTAAAAGTTCCCGGGCCGGTGTGGGCAAGAGTACCAAAGATGAGGTCGAGCAGATATTAGAGAAGGTACGGCGCAGCGAGAGTAATACCGATGCTGAAGCTATGTTGAATGATGCAGTTAGGAAGTTTCCTCGAGATGTCCGAGTGCGGCAAACACTCGGTGAATTCTATAACCGATCACAACGTTACAACAAGGCTATCAATGTGTTCGAGAAGGGAGTCGATTTGGATCCGAAGAATCCAGCATTGTTGTGGGATTTGGCATTGGCCTATTACGGTGCTCAAAGACATGTCAAAGCAATCAATCGTTTAGAACAAGCCATCGACGCGGGATTGGATTCGTCACGTCAGCGACATGCACGCAATTTGCTTAAAATAATGCAAAGGAAGAATGTATAATGTGGTTTGAGTCGTCTTTACGGTCGGAGCAGGGCAAGGATTCAATCAACAATGAAGACTACTGCCATGTAGATGCCAAGAAGGGGCTTTTTGTGGTTGCCGACGGTATGGGAGGACGTCCGGGCGGCAAACTTGCCAGCAAGACGGCCGTAACCGCATTTGTTGCTCAGATTGGTCGGTTAGCAGGTCCTGCCCGCTTACAAGAGGATACAATTCATAGCGCTATTGCAACCGTCAATGAGCAGGTCCGAGCGTTAAGCCAAGCCAACCCAGATATGACGGGTGCGGGTACGACACTCACTTCTTTCATCGTGCACGAGAACCAGGGTCGAACCGTTCATGTGGGAGACAGCCGGGTTTATTTGTTTCGCGACAATTATCTGAAGCAGCTTACCACGGACCATACGCTTGTTTCAGAACTTCTCGAACGCAACCATCTCAGCGCAGAAAAGGCCGAGCACTATCCCTATCGGCATGTGTTGTCCAGATCTGTGGGTGCGAATGAAACTGTGAAACCAGATATTGGGAAGCTGACCATCGTAGCCGGTGACTGGTTCTTATTAATGACAGATGGTTTATCTGAAGTACTTGACAATGAGAGTATCGAGCAATTGATTCAAGCAAATTGCAGAGAGAGTGCCCAGAAAATGTGTTGTGTGCTTGTTGAGACAGTCATGAAGCATCAGATGTATGATGATCTTACGGTTATTGCCATACATATTCATGAAGAGGTCCCATAATACATTAATGCCGTTGTTAAATGGAGTTATGCAGTAAATGCATGCCGAACCTGACAGTCTGTATGAGATCAACGAAACGCGTCCTTCAATTTGTTCATTCGAGGAAGACGACCGTGGAGACTATCTGGCGGTTATTGAACGTGATATTAGGGCATTGATGCGACAGTTGGCCGAGCAGAAAATGGAGTATGCCGAAGCTTCAAAACAACAAGATGCTGATATGCAATCCCTTCTGTTGGCGCTGATCAACGATCTATCGGATTCTTTTGAGCGAGTGTTTGGCACTATTGAAAAGCGAAAGGAACACTTGACTCCCAAGACGAAGATTTGGATAGGGAATTTTCGAACCATCTACAAACTCCTACACAAGATACTCTCGGAAAGAGGAATTGTTCCCATAGACAATCTTCAGAAGGGATTTGATCCGAATTGGCACAAGGCGATTGAGATCGTCGAAGATTCGACAAAAGAGGATGGGACGATCATCGAAGAAGTAAAGAAAGGCTATATAATGAACAACACTGTCTTACGTAAGACGGAGGTTGTGGTTGTACGTAATGAACAGGATGAATAATTGCTTACGGAAACATAGAGCAACAATTTAAGTGTTGATCTCAACCGAACACGGCGAGAGATGCTATGCAGAGAAAGTGAGTAAACAAGAATTGAACTTAAGGAGAAATCCATCATGGGACGGATTGTTGGAGTAGATCTTGGGACATGTCGGAGTGTAACCGCTACTATTGATGGCCCCCGGCCCAGAGTCCTACAGAACCGGGAAGCCAAGAATCAGACGCCTTCTGCTGTCAGCCTCAGGAAGAAGAAAGGTAAGTCAAGCAGCGGTCAAGCGGAGATGCTGTTTGGTGATGCTGCCATAGATAATATGGTCATGGCCCCCAAGGATACCATCATATCGGTGAAACGTCTGATGGGCCGTGCTTTTTCCGATCCGGATGTACAGAAAGTGCGGGAAGAATATGCTTATGAAGTCAAGGAGCCTTCGGATGGCACAAGGGACAGCGTCGTAGTCATGGTAGGAGGACAGGAGTACTCTCCGATTGAAATATCAGCTATGATCCTCACGAAACTTAAAGAGGATGCCGAATTTCGGCTGGGTGAAGAGGTTTCCCACGCAGTTGTTACGGTGCCGGCATATTTCAGTCAGATTCAGCGTGACGCCACCAGAAAAGCAGCCATGAAGGCCGGATTGAAGGTTATCAAGATTCAAGATGAGCCAACTGCGGCGGCAATTGCCTTCGGGCTGGAGGAACCTGGAGATGATACGGACGCCAAGATCACACTTGTCTTCGATCTGGGTGGAGGGACTTTCGACATCTCTGTGCTTATGTGGTCCGGGGGAACATTTGTGCCGCTCAACAAAGAGGGGGATATGTGGCTGGGGGGTGACAATTTTGATCAGGTAATCATGGATCATGTCGTCGGTTACATTGAACAGGAATTCGGAATCGATCCCAGGCAGAATATTCGCTTTATGGCAAACTTGAAACTAAAAGCGCGAGAACTCAAAGAACGTCTCAGTTCGTCGGAGGCAGCAGATCTGATCATACCGGCGGCATTGCAGGACGAAGATGGAGATTACATTGACCTGGATCTAGAGTTGACGCGAAGTGAGTTTGAAAGAAATGCGGGGCACCTTGTGGATCGGGCCGCTGCCCTGGTCGACAAGGCCCTGGAGAATGCCGCATTGGCTGTTGAGGACGTTCATTACGTGGTTATGGCAGGGAATTCAACCTGCATCCCAATGGTGCAAAGGGCAATGGAGAAGAAATTCGGCGCAGACAAGGTATTGCGCAAGACCCATCCTAAAGAGTGTGTGGCATTGGGAGCTGCAACTGTCGCAGCGAGACTTAACGGGATTTCCTGCGAGGCGCCTGATCCGGAGGAACCGACCAAGCCGTGTGGAAGAATCAATCCACTTGATGCTGTCACGTGCTCCAAGTGTGGAAGTCCATTCGAAATGACGGACGAAGACCGTGAAGCAGTCAAAAAACAGCGTGAAGAGGAATTCGGATCGGATGACATTGCCCCCTTCTCCTATGGAACACAATCAACAGGTGATCAGTTTAATGTATTCATCAACAAGAACGACTCATTTCCGACGCAGGATATTAAGGTGCTGACCTTCCATACTCACAGTCCCGGCCAACGAATCATCAGCATTCCTGTGTATGGGGGTGATAATCTAGTGAAGGCCAGTGCCAACGAGAAACAGGGTGAGGCCTTCGCGATTCTACCGGCGGATATACCACAGGGTGCCGAGATTCGCATCCGCATGTGGCTTGATGAGAACGGCATATTTGACTTGTCAGCTCATCTGGAGAATGGCACAGATCTAAGACCAATTATTCTAAAAGGCGGTCGAATTCAGCGCGTCGTCGAGAAGTTGGAAGAGTTGTTGGAGATGTTGGTTGAGGCCAAGGCTACGAATCCACAAAAGGCCAAAGGAATTGAGCACGCGCTCGAAGACGTCTTAAATGACATTAAGGGCATGGAGGACGATGATAGCGTTTCCGATTCCGATATGGATGATTTTGACAATCGGTGTCAGGACATAAAGAACAAATTGGAATCCGACGCGGGGCGGGATGATGAAGAAATCCGAAAGGCTGAAAACATTGTCACCTATGCCCAGTATATCTACCAACGCTATTTCTGGGCAATCGAAGATCCGAATCTCTCTATGATGCTCCAGGAGGCGATTTCAAGTGCCGCCGAGGCGGTACAAAATAAAGATATGGCCAAGATCAGGCCGTGTATTAGAAAACTTACGCAAGTTTTAGAAAAGCTTCCACAAACCATTAGTATGATGGTATGGATCAGCAACGAGATCGCTACAAAAATCAGGCCGATGGCGCCGGCAAAGGCGGATGACTTGCTTGCTGAGCTGGAACAGGTGGCACAGGCTTTGAAGTCAAAAGACCCATCGGGCTCCTTCAAACTGCAACAATTGGCCCTGAAAGTCCAGCAAGAAATCGGAGCTGCCGGTTCATTAGCGCCTGCGGGTAATCAGATAACGTGTCCTTCATGTCGCTGTCAAGCGCCCGCAGGGAAAAGGTTTTGTCCGAACTGTGGGAATGACTTGTGGGTACTGCGAACGTAAGTTCACAAAAAGGGATAGCTTTAGGTGGCTCGATATAGCATAAAATAATATTGGGCAAATACAATGAAAGACCCATTGCAGCAAACTGAGACACCTTATGAGATCCTTGGTGTTGAGCCGGGTGTCAGTGACTCGGATCTGCGCCTTGCGCTGTTCAATGCCATCAAGAAAAAAATCCAACCGGCCAAGGCTAGAGAAGCTTACAACACCTTACTGAGACCGACCGAACGAGCAAAAATCGGTCTGACCCAGTACGATCCTGAATCGCTCAAGTGTCTGGTTCCCTGTCCGCTGGATGATCTCTCTTCTCTCGAGCTTGAGAACAGAATCTCGACCGCCATTGCCTGGGAAGAACGGTTGAGGGAGTCTTTTCCCGACGTTGGAACCATTCACAGCCTTGCAGTGTTCTGGTACTGGTGGGCGCACTACGAAGAACAGCGATACACCGTCATCCTGGATGCCGTCGACAGATCCAAAACACTGGCACGCGGCAGAACAAGCAAAAGAGCTATTCTGCATTCAATTTGTCAGACAAAAAAATGCAATCCGGATCCGGAGGCGTGGAGCATTTGTGACAAAACGGATTGTCAGTGGCGTAATGACTGTTGTCCGCCAGCCCCACCCCTGGAAAAGATGTGGCAAAAGGTGATAGCTTATTGGAGCACATTGGAAGTAATGCCGGACTTATGGCTGAGACTAAAAGGGCTTTCGACGTGGGACATTTCGGGATTGAAGAAGTCCTTTATGGGCACGATGCACGGCCATTTGCTCGATCTCAGTCGCCAGTATAGCGATAAGCTCAAAACAGGTGTAGGTGACACGTCAGGAGATAAGGATGTCGGTGTCCCACTTAGTTGGGGTGGGATGAGTAAAGCTCTTCAGGAAGCCCTGGCAAAGGAAGGAATTCACTCGTTAGGTGACATTCTGCGAATCAGCGTTGAGAAACTGACTAAGATTAAAGGGATAAACACTGAGATCGCACAAAAGATCCGCGATTATGCGCGAAAAATGAGACGTCGCAATGCTGATTTACCTCAAGAATACTATATGCTCGCCCAACTGCTTAGGACCGAGCAACAAACAGCAGAGGCAGTCATTGAGGTTGGTGTCAAGCGACGAAACGGTAAGGATGTGCGATGCGGTGTTCTCATGCTGACGGATCTGGGGTATCTGGAAGCAGTAAAGATTGCTCTTGAGGCCAAGCTTTTGCATATAAAAGATAATCCCAAATTGAATTCCCTTAAGAGACACCTTTCGCCGCACATCTACATAATTCTATTGTTAGATGAAGAGAAGGCCGATGCAGCCCTTGAAGCAATTGAATGTCTGCCCGATGAACAACGGGAATCAGAAGAAGTCAAGGATTTACTGGCAAGGGCATCCCATATCAAGGCCAAACACAAAGCAAGTGTGGAAAGATACGACGAGGCCCTTGAAAATTGGCGAGTTGCATTGGAAACCGCTCAGGAGCAGTCGCTCATCGACGACATTCGATCTACCATTATTTCGCGTTGCAAGAGTCGTGCGGCTTCACTTCAACGTCTTCAGCCCGATCTGGCAATTACCATTCTGGATGGAGCATATCAGATCGTCGAGGACGACGATATAGGACGTATGCTGGGTGATACACTGGCTGTACATGCGATAGATGTGTTGAATCGCACTTACAAAAAAATTCAGGAAAAGGGCGTCAGCCGAGAGCGTGTGTTGGACTTAAGGCAAGCAGTCGCCTATCTGAAAAGAGGTTCATTGTTAGGCTCGAAAACGGCAAAGGACAACCTCGATCCGGCACAGAACACTCTCAAATCTGCAGAGTCCGGCATGCTGAGTCTGCCTCGGGAGGTTCTGGAATACGTGAAGAAAGGGACCGAAGCGGCTACACGACAGCAATGGCAGGAGGCTGTCAACTGTTTCCGGCAGGCTCTGGAAATGGTAGAGGATGAAGCACCGGAGGATCTTAAGAAAAACCTTGCAGCTTCTCTGACGAATAACGCTGTAGCAAAGCTCAACGTTGGTATGCAGGATTTTCAGAAAAAAATACAGCTGCATGATAATATGGTTCGACTCTTTTTGCGTCTCGGTAATGCCCAATCTCTTTATCCCAGCAATGTTTTTGCGAATCGCATTGGAGGAGGTGCTCGTTTTTGTCAACATTGTGGAGCTGCTGATGATCTGTTGTCTGGCTATGGTTCTCAGTTTGCTCAGGTTAATCATCCTCAGTGTGGAACATTTCGATTATGTCCGAAATGCGCTCAAGAACTTAATGAAATTATAAACCGGAGGCCAAAACCCGATCAAAGCCTGATTGACCTTCTTAAATCTGTATCAAAAGAATTGTATGAAGCTGTGGATTTGGATCCCACAGGTGAGTATCCCAAAAAGTCCCTCAATGATTTGCGCAACTTGGCACGCAATTTGGGTGTGTCTTTGCCTCCGAGAGATTACCCGCGCAGACAGGTTCGACAGGGTCGACAGGGGCTGTCTGCAGATGCTAGTCAGCAGGTGAATCCAGTGTTGGCGGCCTTCATTATTATCATAGCAGTTTGGATAATGGGAATGATAATTTATGTTTATTTATCTCGTTCCTAAATAAAAGGTCAACCAGTATTTTATCTGAAATATACGGATGGTAAGGAGCCGGATTATGCAGGAACAGCTCTATTCTGAAGCAGAGCAGAGATCTGCTCTGACGAACACTATCCTGGTTATGCTTGCCGATGGAAGAATCACCCGTGAAGAAAAGATGGTTCTCAATAAAGTCCGCAAGCGTCTGGGCGCGAGCAAAGAAATTGTGAAGGAACTGATCAAGAACTCAGGTCAACTCGAACTGGTTGTTCCTGAAACAGCCAAAGAAAAGAAGCGACAGTTGATCGATATGGTTGATATGATGAGGGCTGATGGCGATATTGACACACAGGAGAAAGATATCTGTACAAAGTACGCGCTGGCCATCGGTTTGAACCCTCTAAAGATATCCCAGGTTCTCAATAAGGTGGAAGACAAAGTAAGGAAGGCGAGTCGGGAAAAAACCGACGAGAAAGTACAGTTTTCAGAATCTGAAATGAAGATCGCTTTGTCAAACACAATCCTGGTTATGCTGGCAGACGGTAAAATCACACATGAGGAAGAGGTTATGCTCGACAAGATCAGAAAACAACTGGGGGCCAGCGAAGAGATCATGCAGGAACTGCTAAACAATAAAGACAAGTTGAAGCTTGTTGTTCCGAAGGATCCGAAACAAAAGACACGCCAGCTAACTGATATGATCGTTATGATGCGTGCGGATGGTGAGATTGACTTGCAGGAACGAGAACTCTGCACGAAGTTTGCATTGGCCATCGGCTTCAATCCTTTGAAGGTCTCTCGCATTCTGGAGAAAGCTGAAAAAGGTATGAGAAAGGGATATACGCCGGAACAGATAACACAGGATATTTCCCTTACAATTGATATCTGATGACGTAATATGTGAAACACGATTGAGGTATTTGAGTCATGATGAACTGTCCTGTTTGCCCGGCAAATAATATACCGGACGAAAGTGATACTTGTCCGGGTTGCGGCACAGATCTATCCCCACTTCGACGTGTAAGGGAATTAAGCTCTGCCTTATACCAGGAGGCAATTGATCTTGCCAATAACGGAGCAACAGACATAGCTGTACAAAAAACTGTTTCCAGTCTGTGTCTGGATGAACAACAGGTTGAGGCCAGGGTTTTCCTGGGGAAACTACACTGGAAGAAAAGGCAGTTCCAGGAAGCGTTAGATCAATGGTCACGAGTGACTGCCGCCTCACCGGAGAACGAGGCTGCGAAAGCCCTAATGGCGAGGGCAAAACAACAATTACGGAACCAATCCATAAGGAAATGGGCCGGCCTGATAATTCTTATCTGCTTCTTTGGATTTCCCCCATTAGTGCTGTTCACAATTCATTCTCGTCATAGTTTGAAGTTCACTAGCCTGAAGGCTTTCGACGTGAATACAACCAGTAGTCTGAACATCTTTGACACACGCCTTGGTGAATTGGAACAAAAATTTGATCGACAGACAGAGCAGCTGTCCAGTGTTCTCGACAACACGATAGAAAGACAGATTCAAACACAGTTTAAATCATTAGTAGCGCTTGCTGATTCAGTAGATTCTATTACAGAAAAGACGAAGGCAATGGAACTCGAGATGCTGTCAATTTTGCGATCGCAGGATCAATCGGACGATAGAATGACGCAGATAGCCGAGGACGTTCGGATGACGCGTGAAAGAAATCGGGAGATAATGCACTCAACTGAGATAACAATCAACGAACTGAATACTGCGATATCTTCTCTCAAATCGCTTCATCTGGGACAAATAGGCAGTCTGGTAGATCTGTGCCAGGGCTTTCTGCGTTCTTGTGATGATCGTTACCAACGCAGCAAACAACAATTGCAGGAGGAGTTAAATCATGTGGATAAATCCCAATCAAGACGTCGTCGGTCCGTTTTTTCCTTGTTCGGACCTTCCCGGCGCGATGTTGAGCAAATTCAGAAAGAACAAATCGAAGAAGAACTAGCGATACTCAAGAAAGAATATGAAGCTGTTGTCGGACCGATTCAGCAGACACTTGAAGAAATGAAAGTACTCCAGAATCGCGCAAACAGGTAATCTGAGCGCAACGAATCTCTGGCCGTTTTGTTGGAAGGATATATATGGAAACATCTTCATCTGTACGGTTTGTACTACAATTAGCCAGTCAAGAGGCCATGGCGTCACAGCATTCGGATATTGCACCAGAGCATCTTTTTGTTGCTGTACTCAAATTCTCGGGCCTCGACATTGACAAGATCAAGGATGTTGTTTCGAAACCTGACACGGCTCGTGAATTGACAGAAGATCTGAATGCTGTCAGAGATGTGATCCGGGAAAAGTCCATACGGTGTTCCGAAGTTTGTCACGGACTCATAGCGGAAATAGGTAAAGGTAATGCTTGTTTTACAGGCGGAATAATGCATCGCTCACCAGACTGTAAGGCGCTCTTTGATACAGCCTTGAAGTTGGCGCTTGACTCAAACAGCAACAGAATGTCGCCTGTTCATCTTTTCAATGCGATGCTGTTATCCCCGACGAAAGCCATGACGAGAGCATTAGCTGCACAGGGGTCGATATCAAAACCAACGAACCTGACAAACTTGAAGAAGTCGAATCGCGCAGCTTGTGCACCCTCTAATCCTGTGGAAGCGACCTCCTGCACGATCGAGGCCAAGGCCCTGATCCAGGCTCTGGCCCATCCTTCGTGCAAGAGCGTTATCATCATTACCAGGAATGTGTCGATTGTGCACAATATTGTTACCCAGACTGCAAAGAAGTTGGCACAGGGAGATTGTCCGGACTTGCTGAAGAGAAAACGTATTGTGGATGTGTCTCATTTGGTCACCGATGCTGAACTCGATAAGGCGTTAATAGACACCTCTGTGGAAAAAGGAATTATTCTCTATACTCCGCTAATAACGTCGATTGAACACTACGACAGACAGGATCATTGGGTGAAACAACTGGAAAGAGTTTTAAAAGAAAAGACCGTTCAGTCCATTTCTGCTGCAAGTGCGGCCACATACAATGACCTCATTAAACGCAGCTCTGTCTGGAAGAAACGTGTCCATCCCATATGGATCCGTGACAAGGACAACCAGGAGATTCCGAAAGCACTGTAGATCAAAGAGGAGAATTAATGTTTACAGATGGAACACAGGCCATTGTGGATGCCGCCAAAGACATTGCGCACTCATCCGGCTCAACCGAACTGACCTTATCCTCTTTGCTTGCAGCTATGACTCAAGATATTGAGGCAAGCACATTGTTAGCCGAATGTCTGAATTTGACGGCTCAAGACATTACCGAAAGAATCATCCTGCCCGAGACAATTACGTCATGTCCGGGGACACTTAGAGTTTCGGAGGAGATGCATGCGATACTTATTTACGCACGGGAGTGTGCGCAACAAGTGCCCGATAGTATTCGGCCCGGCCTTGTCAATCAACGCCATCTTGTTTGTGCCGTAGCCCTCTCACCGGAGGCCTGTGCAGAAATTGGTGTTTCACCTTTGGCCCGCGCCAAGACCTTAGAGCAGCTTACCACCTGGTCCCGGCAGGATCATCAGCTACCTGACCTCGGAGAGCTTGTCGATCGCTTGCACGAAATGCGGGATACATTGTTGAAACGCGTCTTCGGACAGGATCATGCCGTTCACGCTTTCGTCGAGGCCTTGTTCAATGCCGAGGTTGTCGCAGGCGCCGACAAGAACCGCAAGCGTCCCAAAGCCTTGTTTGCCTTTGCTGGTCCACCGGGTGTCGGCAAGACGTATCTGGCCGAACTGGGAGCCTCCTATCTGGATCGTCCTTTTAAACGCTTCGACATGAGCAGCTATTCCAGCGGACTTGATCATCAACTCCTGACTGGCATGGCAAAGGGGTATGCCGGAGCCCGCACCGGTACTCTGACGGGTTTTATACTGAAGAATCCCAATGCCGTTCTCTTATTTGATGAGATAGAGAAGGCGAGCAGCCAGACGATCCATCTATTTTTACAGCTTCTTGATGCGGGCGTCTTGCAGGACACCTATCTCGAACAGGATGTGGCTTTTTCCGAAACCATCATTATCCTGACAACAAATGCCGGACGCATGCTCTACGATAATCCCAATGAAAGCGGCGTCCATACGGCAAATTCGGCTTTCCATCGAAAGACGATTCTGGACGCCCTCGAGAACGAAAAGGATCCCAAGACAGGCCAGCCATTCTTTCCTGGGGCGATTTGTTCGCGAATGGCAACCGGCTATCCTGTTTTGTTCAACCATTTGCGTGTCAATGAGTTGGAGAAGGTAGTACGAGCGGAACTCAAACGCGTAGGTGGCTTATTTGAAAAACAGTACTTCAAACGCATTATGTTTGATGATCTTACAGCCATGTGTCTTGTTCTTCGAGAGGGAGCTCAAACAGATGCTCGCACCTTGCGATCCCAAGCAGAAGCATATGTCAAGACCCAAATATTCCAGTTATGCCAATTGTACGAATCTCACCGCATAGAAGATGTCATGGACAAAATCGATTACATTAAATTTGGCTTGGATGGGGAAATTTCCAAGCTTGAACCCAATATCAGGACACTTTTTGCGGCAGGAGAACGAGCGCATGTCTTGCTTGTCGCAGACGACTATTTCTCAGATCTATATCAGAAACATATAGACGAAGTCGAGTGGTATTGTGTCGGTTCTGCACAAGAGGCTTTTCAGTTATTGGCTGAACAAGAGATTGACATGGTCTTACTAGATATATGGCTCGGACGGGATGAACAGGCCGGTGGGATGACCATTGAGAACTTCGATCACACTCCTTTAGCTGCCCGCGCACTTGACAAAGGCCAGGAACTGCTCAGGCAGTTCCATGAGCGCCTTCCCAATATGCCTGTTTTTCTACTGTCATTTCCGCACCAAAGAGGTCCCCGTGGGCAGAGAAAGGCTGTGGATGATGAATTGCTCATGGCCTGTATCAAAGGCGGCGGTGCCAGAGGAATGATTGTCAGTCGTTTTACCAACGATCAAACGAATGGATGGGAACGTGCCCGTGACGATCTGTCTGAGGCGCTGAAAGAATCTTGTGAGTGTCTGTACCGAGAACGGGCTGCAGACAAAATGGGCATGGAGCGAAAGGTAATTGCATTCGATACCGTCCCACGCGTAGACGACAAGACAAAGACTGTAAAAATGCGTATTAGAAATTTACACCTGACCCGCGCAATTTCAGCTGTGGATGCGGGGGAATT
>Ga0180437_10006566_pt1 | contig 15422 bp, 12 predicted proteins | sample SS_ome_4_FD_132410 | JGI IMG/M metagenome (GOLD analysis project Ga0180437, IMG submission 132410) | Hypersaline lake sediment archaeal communities from the Salton Sea, California, USA - SS_3_D_1 metaG | ecosystem: Environmental > Aquatic > Non-marine Saline and Alkaline > Hypersaline >...
CACCGGGGGCGGAGGTGGTGGAGCGCGTCTCCTTTTCGAAGATAAAGCAAACCACTGCCCGCCGTATGGCGGAGAGCAAGGCGACTGCACCGCACTTCTATGTTTCGATGGATATTGAGATGACCCAGGCTCTGGCGCTGCGTGATTGGCTCAAAGCCCAGGGGCAGGAGGTCTCGATCAATGATCTGATTCTCAAGGCTACGGCTTTGGCGTTGACACAATATCCTCGCCTAAATGCAACCTTTGCCGGCGCCGAGATTCACGTACACCCCCACGTCAACCTCGCCGTGGCGGTGGCCCTCGATGACGGGCTGATCACACCCATCATCCATAACTGTGAGAGCCTGTCCCTGACCGAGATAGCGACTGCCGCAAAGCAGGTAGTCGAACGCGCCCGCGCGGGGCGCCTCCGCCCCGATGATCTGGAGGGCGGCACTTTTACAGTAAGTAACCTGGGTATGTTCGGGGTCAAGCACTTCGAGGCAATCATAAACCCGCCGCAGGCGGCCATCCTGACTGCCGGCATGGTGCGGCGTGTGCCGGTTTTCGACGCTTGCGATCGCGTCGTACCCGCCCAAACCCTCACAGCGACCGTCTCGGCCGATCACCGCGTGACGGATGGTGCGGAGGTGGCGCGGTTCCTTAAGAAGCTGCAAGACATATTGGAAAGCGGGTTCATTTAGCCAAGGGTTATCCAGATGAGGTTGTCCTGAAGTTCAAGGGGTACGGCATTACCGACAACAGAAAGGAGACGCTTATGACCAGACCGAGCAGCCTGACCTGAACGGACAAGAATATTCAATGGTTCCTATCAAAATGGAGGGAGAACAACAATGAGAACCAGCAGTGTAAAAAAATTCCCCATGCTGTTTGTTGTCGGGCTCTTGCTGATGAGCCTGGCTGCTCAGTGTGGCGGGGCAGCCGAACCTAAGGTTGTTGAGAAAGTGGTGACTATTGAGGTAGAAAAAGAGGTTGAGAAGATAGTCACCGTTGAGGTCGAAAAAGAAGTCGAAGTTGAAAAGGTTGTCACCGTCGAAGTCGAAAAAGAAGTCGAAGCCCCAATGGGCAGCTTCAACTCGGCCGACAGGGCGGTTGAGGAAGCCAAGAAGTATGCAGGCGCCACCATCGTGGTCAACTACGAAGCGGGCCTGCAAGAGCAAGACGGATTTTTCTTTGGCCCTAAGTGGGAAGAACTGACTGGCATCAAGGTCGAGGTCGCTGGCATGGACTACAACGACATGTACTCCGTAGTCCTACAAGATCACCTGACCGGTGCCGCTTCCTACGACGTACTTACATTTTCGCCGTCGTGGCTGATCGACTTCGTCGCTGCCGGCGCCCTTGAGCCGCTCAACCCCTATATTGACAAGTATATGAAAAAGGCTGACCTGGAAGACATCCTCCCTACGTACGCAACCGAAGGGTATGCAAAACTGGGTGACACCTGGTATGGCTTGCCAGATGATGGTGACGTTTACATCCTGTATTATCAAAAGAGCTTGTTCGAGAATCCCGAGAATCAAGCCGAATTCAAAGCACAGTACGGGTACGACTTGGCGCCGCCCAAGACCTGGAAGGAGTTCGACGAAATCGGCACCTTCTTCACCGATAAGTACGCCCCCGACATCTATGGTGCCGGCTTAGCGCGGGCGATACCCTTCCCCTATTATGAATGGAATATGATATTCAGCAGCTATGGGGGGCAGTACTTCGACCTGGAGACTATGAAGCCGCTCATCAACAGCGAGATCGGCGTCCGGGCACTGACGGAGATGGCCGAGCGCAACAAGTTCATGCCGCCAGGCGTGGAACAGTGGAGTTTTATGGAGAACCTGAGTGCCTGGATGGATGGCAAGTCGGCTATGACCATCACCTGGCCGCCCTTTGGCCGCTGGTCGGAAGGCCTGGGGGCAACTACCGAGCAGCTAAGTTGGGTGCCTACGACTAAGGTCGCAGGCAACGTTGGGTATGCCGTCCCGCCCGGTGGACGAACGGAACTGGCCGGTGGCTTTAGTTTCGGAGTGTCGGCGGACAGCAAGAACAAAGAGGCGGCCTATCTGTTCGTTCAGTGGATGAATAGCCCGGAAATCAGCCTGCAACGGGTGATGCTACCCTTTGCCCTGCGTGATCCTTATCGCATTTCTCACTTCGAGTCTCCGCTTTATAATGCGGCGTGGCCGGCTGCTCCCGACTATCTGGAGACACTTAAAGAAGCAGCATTGGTAGGCCAGGCTGATCTCGGCTTTCCAGGGGCACAACAGTATCGCGACCAGATTGAGATCGCCTGCACCGCTGTTTGGGGTGGTGCCGACCCCCAAGAGGCTCTGGACAAGGCCGCCGAGGGGTGGGAAGAAATAACCGAAAGATTAGGCCGCGATTCTCAAAGAGAAGCGTATAAGCTCTGGTTAGAGGGACCGTGGAATAAACCCGGCCCAACAGTCGAGCTGTCTGAGTGAGTCTGATTCAACTCGTATGTCCCGCGAGCGTCGCAACGTCCCGCTCGCGGGACATACTCCTGGGATTAACGGTCCAGAGCCTACCCGAAGAGCAGAGTGATGTCCTTATTCCATCTGCTCCGCATAAGGATGGGCTACAAATGATGGTTCTTCGGATAGACACTTGAGGAGATCTCAATGGAATCAACCCAAACTATTGAGGCGTCGGGCCACTTGTCGCGGCCACATAGGAAGCGAAGAACCGCGTGGTTCTTCGTGGGACCCTCAATAATCGTGATTCTTATGGTGACTATATTTCCGACCATCTACTCGCTGGGTCTCAGTTTGTTCAAGTGGGAGATTACGCTGGAACATAAGCCATTCATTGGGCTAGGAAACTATATACAGCTCTTCCAGGACGAACGCTTTCTTCACTCTATTCTGGTCACTGCATTCATTACTGTAGTCGGGGTAAGTGTCGAGCTAGTGGTAGGATTCGCTTTTGCCGAGCTTGTGTTCGATAAGATGAGAGGGCAAAGGATTATCGTAGCGCTGATGTTGCTGCCGGTTATGATTATGCCAGTCGTGGTTGGGTCCACCTGGCGACTTCTCTGGGATACACAGTATGGGCCGATCAACCAAATCATCGGCTGGATCATAGGCCGTCCATTCCACTTTGTGTGGTTGGCGCAAACGCCTTCTGCCCTATTCGCCATTATAGTCACCGAAATCTGGCAGTGGACGCCCTTTATGTTTCTGGTCATCCTCTCAGGCCTGGCGACGCTCGACGTGGAGTTGTTCGAAGCGGCCGACATAGACGGTGCCTCCGCGTGGAGCAAATTCTGGCACCTGACGCTACCACTGATCCAGCCTATTCTAATCGTGGCCCTGCTCATCCGTGGTCTGGATTGCCTGAAGTCATTTGACATCATCTTCACAACCACCAGAGGAGGGCCTGGCACGTCAACCGAGACGATCACCTTATATATCTATACAGTCGGGTACAAGTTCTTCCGGCTGGGCTACGGGGCGGCCGCTTCGTTCATATTGCTGATCTTGCTGGTGGTGGTTCTGACGCGCCTGTTGAAAGTGTTGCGAGCCACCTGGGACTGAGCACGTGACTATGTTCAGCAGAGCTTCATCAGGGGGCCGGGCGCCGCAGTGCGGAGGGCGACCCCGAGGAAAAGACTTGCTCGTCGGCCAGAAATAGACCAACCTGGAGGCTAAAACAATGAGATTGCGAACAAAGAAGGGGATGGTCCAGGCACTGAGGTACGTCATAGTTATTGTCGGACTTTTGTTTTTCTTTTTTCCGATTGCCTGGATCAGCCTGACGGCCTTCAAGACGGGCGACGAGTTTATGAAGAGTCCACCCGTCTGGTTTCCACGGACACCGACCCTGGCATCTTTTAAGTTCGTCATAGAGGCAGGGGGCCTGAAGGCGTTGCAGAATAGTTTCATCATCGCTGGCGGCGCCACCATCCTGGCGCTGCTGTTGGGGTCTATGGCGGCTTACGGTCTGGCCCGATACAAGATTGGCGGCGACGACCTCCCTTTCTTTTTTCTTTCGCAGCGGTTTATGCCGCCTGTGGCCGTGATCTTCCCCTTCCTCTTGATTTTGAAAACGTTGAACTGGATGGACAGCTACCAGGCCCTGATCATCCTTTATTTGACCTTTAATCTGCCCTATGTTATCTGGATGATGCGTGGCTTCTTTATAGAGATCCCGATTGAAATGGAGGAAGCGGCTATGGTAGATGGCTGTTCGCCGCTCCAGGCGTTTTGGCACATCGCCCTGCCGCTGGCAGCGCCAGGATTGATCGCCACCGGGGTCTTTTGCTTCATCTTCAGTTGGATCGAGTTCTTTTTCGCCGTAACCACCACCCGTAGAACAGCTATTCCAATGTCAGTCTTCTTGACATCGTTCTTTGGTCCGCAACAGACTCAATGGGGAGCGGTGGGCGCGAGTTCGTTCATTGCCATGGTTCCTATGCTTATCCTGAGCCTCTTCGTGCAGCGTTATCTAGTACGTGGCTTGACCATGGGAGCCGTGAAATAGTGAACAAGCATAGTGGAGGTAAACATGGACAATGGAATTTGCTTCGAAAGTAAGGAGGTGATGGCCATCGCATATTGACATCCTGCAAGCTTCGGTTTCCCTCTATGGTGTAAAGGTCGGCACTCGGTTCTCGTGAACAGGCTCGGGTTTGTACCTCGGGCCGCAATATCCAAAGGAGATGATCAAAATGACTGATATTCGCATTAGGCTCTCCCTCTGGCTCAGTATGATTTTGGTGCTCATTCTGGTTGCCACCCTCGCCGGTTGCGCTGTTCCGGCTACACCCGCACCTGCAGAAGCGCCAGAAGCCACAGAAGCTCCGGCCGCTGAAGAGCCAGCCGCTGGCGAGTCGCCGGTGGCAGGCAAGAAACTGGCGTTCATCACATTTGGGAATGCCAGTGAGTACCAGATCTCGCAGGGCGAGTGGTTCAAAGAGTTCGCCGAGGCCGAAGGCGCTGAGGTGACCGTCATTGACGGGAAGTTCGACCCGGCGGCCCAGGTCGCGGCGATGGACGATCTGACCGCGGCGGGTGTGGATGGCATCGTCATCCAGCCGTTTGACGCGGTGGCGCTGGTACCCTCGGTACAGGCGGCGCGCGAGGCCGGCATCCCGGTGATGTACGTCGGAGGTCTACCAGACCCGGCGGCAACCGTCCCGGCGGGTGGGGTCTTCAACGATGAGGAGTTGGTACGAGAGGCAGCCCGCGAGGCGGTTGCCTGGTTGAAGGAGAACAAGCCGGGCGAGAAGGCCAAGCTGGTCTTGTTCGATATCCCTGGAGCTATCGTGTGCCACGAGTGGCGTATGGCGGCGTTCCGTGACGAGGTCATCAAGCAGATGGGCGAGGAGAACGTCGAGGATGTCTACTACGACCTGGTCGATCATTCACTTGATGTCGTTGTGGCGAAGATGGAGGATCTGATCCAGTCCGGGGCTGACTTCAACATCTTCACAGCGTGTGGCGGCACCGGTGCGGTAGGCGGGATGCAAGCGCTCCAGGACGCTGGTCGTGGTACGGCAGTAGACAATGTGCCACAGACCGAATGGGTGCTATCGATCGACGCCACTCCGGCCGAACTCGAGTACCTTTTGGACCCGAACAGCTCGCTTGTGAAGACCATTGCCCTGACGCCGAAGAACAATGGCCAGGTATTTCTCGACAACTTCAAGAAGATCCTGAGTGGCGAGATCGATGCCGACTCCGACTACGTGGCGCCCGCGCCGGGAATGTTTGTGCCGAGCGACAGTTGTGAGGCGGCGCGCGAAGCCATTTCCGATCAGTACGCTAATGTGCCCGGTTACTGGACGCTCGACTGCTCAGAATACCAACAGTAAACGATTGCTTCAGCACACAAGTTTAAGTAGAGGGGAACGTGTGTAGCACGTTCCCCCTATTGCTGAGCAACGAACCAACCTTCAATGTCAATGAGGAGGATCATCTATGTCAGTTCCTGATCGCACGGAGCAGGAGTCCAGTGCGAAGGCTACGCCGGAGCCATCCCGCCGACAGCGGGGCATTTTTTCCTGGGGCCTCACGACCTACCACCAGAAGCTGCTCATCAATATCCTGGCACTCATCATTCTCTCGGCCGCGATTGCGCTTCTGACCGACCGCTTCCTGACCCAGAAGAACATCACGAACGTACTGCGCACCGTGGCGCCGGTCATCATCGTGGGCTCGGCGTTCACGCTGCTGATGGTATCGCGCATGCTCGACCTATCGGTGGGGAGCGTCCTTGCGCTGAGTGGCTGTGTTGCTGCCCTTACAGTCCCGCACCTGCCTGTCCCGCTCGCATTCCTGGTTGGGATCCTGTCTGGGACGCTCGTCGGTCTTATCAATGCCACTCTCGCGATTCCCATTGGGATCAACAGCGTCATCGCGACGATCGGGACACTGTACATCGTGCGAGGCAGCGTGCAGCTCTTGACCGGCGGCGTGGCTGTGTATGGTGTACCCGAGGGGTACACCGCATTCGGAGGCGGCGCTATCCTGGGAATCCCCAACCCGGTCTGGGTGTTGCTTGTGGTCGTGGCGATCTTCTATTTTCTCGAGCGGTTCACGCTCGTGGGCAGATACTCGGTGGCGGTCGGCAGCAACCCGGAAGCCTCGCGCCTAAGCGGCGTGCCCGGGCGCCAGGTCCAGGCGCTCCTGTTTGTGCTGACCGGCACGATGGCCGGCCTCGCAGGGGTACTCCTATCCTCCCGCCTGCGCTCCGGGCAGGTTAATGTCGGGGTTGGTTTTGAGTTTGACGTCATCGTGGCCACCGTGCTTGGCGGAACAATTCTTGCCGGCGGGGAAGGAACTGTCATCGGCACGGTGATTGGCGCGCTTATCGTGGGAGTCCTCAAAAACGGTCTCAACCTGCTGGGTGTCCCGGCATTCTGGCAAACAGTCGCCCAGGGGGTTGTCTTGGTTCTCGCCGTCGCTTTGGACGTCTTCCTACGCCAGCGTCTTACCAACCGAATGCGGCGGGCGGAGATGGCCAAGCTCCAGCAGTCTGCCGGGATGGAGGCCTGACGTGGATAACCTAACGAGCCGCGAAGCCGCTGAGGAGTCGATCAGCCCAACCCCGCTGTTACGAATCAAAGCGCTAAGCAAGAGCTTCGGCGGCGTCCAGGCCCTGTCCGGTGCGCGCCTCGAGGTCACGCCCGGTGAGGTCCACACAGTGTTCGGCGAGAATGGCGCTGGCAAGTCGACGCTGGTCAAGATCATTGCTGGTGTGCTCCAGCCTGACTCGGGTCGGATCTTCTGGGATGGTGACGAGATCCGAAGTCTGGACATACACGCGGCCGACCGGATGGGCATCCGGATCATCTACCAGCACCTCAGCACAGTCACCCATATGAGTGTCCAGGAGAATCTATCCCTGGGTCGTGAGCCGACGTGGTTGGGCATTATCCTGGGACGCAAGGAGCGCCGCCAGGCGCAATCTGTGTTGGAACGCGTCGGGATCGATCTCGAACTCGACCGCCAGGCTGGGACGCTTCCGGTCGCTGAGCGGCAGCTCATTGAGATCGCGCGATCGCTTCAGGGCGACGTGAAGCTGCTCGTGATGGACGAACCGACTGCCTCACTCGGCGACCGCGAGGTGGAACGTCTCTTCGATGTGATGCGTGGCCTGCGCGAGCGGGGCGTCACGATCATCTTCATCTCGCACAAGCTCAGCGAGGTGATGGAGATTTCAGACCGGGTGACGGTTCTGCGCGACGGTCACACCATCGGAACCGTTCAGGCCGACTCCACGTCCCCCGAACAGCTCGTCGAGATGATGGTTGGGCGGGACCTGAGCCATGGGTTCGAAGTGCAGCGCAGCCAACCGCTTGATGAAGTGCTCCTGGAGGCCAAAGACTTATGGACAGATACAGGATTGCGCGGCGTATCGCTTAGCTTACGAAGGGGCGAAGTTTTAGGCATCTATGGACTGATGGGCTCAGGACGGACCGAGTTGGCCCGGGCGCTCTTCGGTGCGGACAGACTGGTGAGTGGGCGTATGCGCCTCGATGGTCGACCGTATGACCCACGCTCACCGGCTGACGCCAAGCGCTTTGGGATTGGGCTTGTCCCAGAGGAACGAGCCCAGGCGATCTTCGATATCATCAGCGTTCGAGAGAACATATCCTCGGCGTCCGGTGACCTCATCGCTCACCTGGGCGTCATCCGGCGAGCGTTGGAGCAGCATCTGAGCAACCAGGTCGTGGAGAGACTCAAGGTTCGCACTCCCTCGATCGAAGCGCCGATACGTTCGCTCTCGGGAGGTAACCAGCAAAAGGTGATCGTCGGCAAATGGTTGATGCGCGAGGCGCGCTTGCTGATCTTGGATGACCCGACCGCCGGTGTCGATGTCGGGGCTAAGCTTGAGATCTACCAGATCATCTCCGACCTGACGCGGGGTGGGGCCTCTGTGATTATGTCCTCTTCCGAACTGCCGGAGCTACTGGCGATCTCGAACCGGATCCTCGTCCTCTATCATGGCCGAGTCGCCGGTGTCGTGGAGGGTGAGAATATGACGCAGCGCAACGTGTTGCACTTTGCCGTTCGCGGCACAAAGAACGAAAGGAGGAACGGTACAAACCAAGACGAGGAACTCGTCACCCCCTTCTGAATCAAAATGTAACCATATTCCACCGCCTTCCCTATCTGTAAGAGAAAACGAAAACTAAGCCTATCACTATAGGAGGACAAAAATGTTACGAAGGCTCGAATACTCGAAGTTCCAGCTCTATAATATCAACCCAGAAGATATCGAAAACGCTCCTTTACAACCTTACCCCTTCTGCGAGCCATCCAAATTCCGGATCATGACCGTGATCGACGAGCCAGCCGCCCAGATCGTATACGAGGATTGGTACAAAGACAATGACACTCAATGGTCGGCGTGGACGGACGAGATCCATTTCGTATTGCAGGGAAAGGCAGAGATCACGCTCTGGGAGCCCCCAGATCTAACCAATAAGATCACGGTGATCGCCGAGGCGCCATGCGTCTATTTGATCCCAATTGGGGCTCGAATTCAGTGGCACATTCTGAGCGACGAACCCTTCCGTCACATCGTAGCCGACATCCCGAACCCGGGTTTCGGTTTTGGATGATACTCCTGACGAAAAATAACTGATCGAGGTGTGTCTATGAGCATCCGAGGCGTAGTATCTGCGGATTACGTCTCCAGGTTAGAGATTTCTCGGAAAGTGTCTGAAAGCAGATGGACTCCTCAGCTTGCTGAGGCCTCAGCCTTGTTGAGGGATTACCCCGAACAAGTTCGGGACTCCAAGAGGGCTTGTATAGATTTGGCTGACTTTCCGAGAAAGCAAGGTTAAGAAAAGGAGGTGAGGCACGATCGGGCCAAAACTGAGTAGTGGAGCAGGCATTGTGTCTGTCAACCCATAGCAGTGTCCTTTTAGAGGAGGTAGAAATGAAAAACGGAAAGCTCAGTCGACGGGACTTTCTGCGCGTAAGCGCCTTGACGGCAGCGGGCATGGTGGCTGCCGGTTGCGTCGTGCCGGCCACGGAGGCTCCGCCCGCAGCTACCGAGGCACCGGTCGCCACGGAAGCGCCGGCCGAGGCGCCGCTAGCCGAGGAGGTGACCCTGGAAGTCATGACCCCTGCTTCCGAGTATGAGGGGCCGTACCGAGAGATTTGGAACGTATTTGAAGCCAATAATCCGGGAGTTAAGGTCAACGTGTTCTCCATCAACGAAGACACGTCCGCAGCCCACGAAGCTAAGGTAGCGGGCGGCTACCTGCCGCACATTGAGAACACTGAGGAGATGTACATCTACGCTACCAAGGACAACTATCAGATGTTCCTCGACCTTAGCTCGTTTGACTTCCCGTGGTGGGATCGCTGGACCTACGATGTCAAGAATGCTTGGCCTGAGCTGTACGGCCTGCCTGGCCCTCGTACGTTAGACATCTATCAGGGCTTCGTCGCCACCTGGCAGTATAACGGCGACCTGATGGACAAGGCCGGTCTCAATCCGCAGGAGGACGTCAAGACCTGGGACGATCTGCTGAAGTGGATGGACGAGGGCACGAAGTGGGCTAACTCAGAGCCCGATGTGGACTACTTCTGGAACCAGGGCTGGCACAACTGGGTCTTTGGTCTCTTCTATGCCGACACCATTCCGCTGGCTTTCCCTGATGCACAGCGGGATCGGCAGGTGGAGTGCTATTTGGGCCAAGCCAAATTCAACGCCGAAGATTCGCCGTTCCGCCACTACTTTGAGTTCTTCGAGATGGCCAATGACAAGGGGTGGGTCCCGGAGAGCATGTGGACCCGGCTGTGGGAAGGCGACATGGAGGCCAGTTACATCGCCGGCAAGTCGGTTATGATGCTGCACGGACCGTGGGTGTGGGACAAAGCCATGGCTGCTGGTTCCGAATTCAGCCAGAAAGGCCTGCCTGCCACACCGCCTGCCGAGGGACAGGAGACCTGGGTCCAGGGCGCTCTCGCACCACAGATTGACGCCCAGTACTTCATCCGGGCGGGCGTAGAGGAACTGCCTGAGTGGGAGGTGGTCAGGACTGCCTGGAACTGGTTCTTCAGCCCTGAGTGCATCCCTATGCGGGCCCAGGCAGAAGGCCGCTGGCCACTGTATCAACTCGACGAACCGCTGGACCTGAAAGGGCCGCAATTCCAGGAGGTGTTAAAGGAAATCGGGACCCCTGGCGGCAGGTGGGAGAACGCTAAGTTCGAAGAAAGCTTGACCGGTGCGGCAATGGCCGCTCCGTACCGCCTGAAGGGCTCGAAGGGCGTCTGGGACTGGGAGAGCAACGGCAACAACGCCTATTGGGCGGACTTGCTTAATGGCAAGATCACGGTCCAGGATGTCCTGGATATGGCCCAGGCGAACTGGGAGGAGAGCTACGAAGGGCTGCCCGCCTAGCGTATGCTTGCTAGCTGACTCCGGGCGGCCCACAATAAGGGTGGGTCGCCCTGTTATACCTCCGCGGTCAGAACGAATTGACCTGCTGTTAAAAGATCCATATAGGGAGGGTCCTATAGTGAGTGAAAACCCTTCTATACTTCACCGTCTTTTTTCGCTGGAGGGCAAGGTTGCGCTCATCACCGGGGCAGCCGGTGGAATCGGGCGCGTGCTCGCCGTCGCATTGGCTGAAGCAGGGGCAGCAGTTGGTCTTAATGATCTCACGCTGGCTCGACTGGAAGAGCCCCATCGGATGGTCGAAGAGGTTGGTGGGCATTCAGTGGTGTTGCCTGCCGATCTGGTGGGTGTGGACGCCTGCCACAAGCTGGTAACCGATGCCCGTGCGGCCTTGGGACGTCTGGATGTGCTGGTTAACTGTGCAGCGGTGAATCGCCGCAAACCCATCGAAATGATTACCCAAGACGACTTCGATACCATCCTGGCCATCAACCTGCGCAGCATCTTCTTCCTCTGCCAGGCGGCGTACCCGATCATGAGGGCTCAGGGCGGGGGTAAGATCATCAACGTCGGATCTATCAACTCATCTTACGGATTGGGGACCGTGTCGGTGTATGGCGCGACCAAGGGAGCTGTTGCGCAGGTAACCAAAGTGATGGCCGTCGAGTGGGCCAAGGACAACATTCAGGTGAACTGCCTCTCACCTGGCTTCACGTTGACACCGCTTTCCGAGGAGTCGCTCTGGGCCAACGAACATAAGAGCCAATGGTTACGCGACCGGATACCCGTACGGCGGCCGGCTAAGCCTGAGGAAATGGTAGGGGCAGTTCTTTTTATGGCTTCTCCTTCCTCGTCGTATATGACTGGCGAGACACTCGTAGTGGACGGTGGGTTCTTGGCCGGCGGATCGTGGGAGGGTTAGGCATAGACCTTGATCTGTCTCAAGATGTTTACATAAGGAAGATTCGCATGAATTTCCAAAAAGAACTATGGCAAGGAAACGAACCCAGTGCCTTTAGACACCCTCTTCCACAAAGGGTAGTACCATATTAACTAACAGATGAATGAGTTCCTCACGCACCTGTTTGAAATGCGCATACGTCTGGCGCTCGGCCTCCTCGCCGTCGCCAGCGAGAATACCATCCATAATTGCTTTGTGTTCGTCACAAGACCGGTTTACCCGGCTCTGTATGGTGGTAAAGCCAATACGTACCCGATTCCATTGGTCGTTTAGGTTCTGGATGATGCGGCGGGCGCGCTCGTTGTTGGCCATAGCAAAGATAATATCGTGGAATTGGAGGTCAGCCCGTATCCAGGTGTCGATGTCATTGGCCTCAGCGGCTTCGCACATCTCTTGAAATGTGTTCCGTAGTTCAGCACGGAGTTCCTTATCCTGGCACTCGGCTGCCCTGCGAGCGGCCATTCCTTCCACAACTTCCTTGATATCGAATATCTCGTTGATATCTTCCAGCGATAGGGTATAAACCTTCCAGCCCCGTCTGGCTTCGTAGACAAGCAAGCTTTCGTTTTCCAAACGATGGAAAGCTTCGCGAACTGGTGTCCGGCTGATACTGAGTTCTTCAGCGATCTTGGCATCCGTGATGTATTGTCCGGCCTTGAAGCCGTGGTTCGTAATTTTGGCTTTGATAAACTCGTAGGCTCGTTGCTGGTAAGTTGTGTTCGAGTTTGCCATTCGAAAGGCACCTCATTGATGGGGTACTGACCAACTGAAACGCATTATAACATATTGAACGGCCTAAATCAAGAATAATCGTATACAAATTATTGCTTGTTTGAATATGATATGATAAAATAATGTATATCACTCTTCTGATTCGTCCCATGGTACCTCTCGGGAGCACGGACCCTCACTTGGCCTAACAGGGGGTGATCTATGGCCGAGCTCAGTCGTGGACCTGAAGTCAACTTGGAGGAGCTGCGCAACCAGTTGACAAGACGCCTGGCAATGACGTTGATAGCTGTCAGCATTCTGTTGATTTGGTTAAGGTTGTTAGTTTGGGTAGTGCGGCCACGATACTTCCCGTTCATTCAGTTCAGTCTGTTGGCCCTATTGCTGGGATTGGGAATAGGCGTATTGGCGAAAGCCAACGTGCGCCCGATCCTGGCTCGTCATTTGCTGCTGTGGGGTCTCACTGCTGAACTACTGGCTGCTATGTGGCTGTTCCCCGATCCCTGGCTTCCTTTCTTGGGACTGACACTGACCTTCGTCGGCGCGTTGCTAGCATCGGGTGGCGGCTGGCTGACGGCAGGCGCAGTCGGCCTGCTAGCGGTGTGGTTGGCACACAGCGGGTATCGTAGCAGCTACCCGTTGCTTCAGTTGCTTGTTGCGCTGGGCTTTGGCGCAACGGTAGCCTGGCTAATCGCCCGTACGTTTTATACGGCGTTGGGATGGGCGTGGACCATGCAACAGCGGGCTGACCATCTGCTGGAGCTGGCGCGCGATCGCCAAGTTGAGCTTAGCCGTGCCCTCAAGTCGTTGAAGAACAGCAACATCGTGCTGTGCCGGATGCAGCGTGAACTGATCATCGCGCGCAGACATGCGGAGGAGGCGCGGCTGGTGAAGGAACAGTTCGCTGCCAATATCAGTCACGAGTTGCGCACGCCGCTCAGCCTTATCCTGGGTTTCAGTGAGGTGATGTGTCTCTCCTCTGAAGTGTACGGCGATATGGAATGGTCGCCAGCTCTACGCCAGGACGTTTATCAGATCTATCGCAACAGCCGCCATTTGTTGGAGATGATTGACGACGTGCTGGACCTATCTCGCCTTGAGATGGTAGGGTTTACATTGAACAAGGAACTCACTTCTTTAGAACTGTTAGTGCGGGACACGGCGGAGATCGTCGCACATCTCTTTCGAAACTGCCCTGTTTCACTGGAGGTCGAGGTTGAACCGAATTTGCCTTTGCTGGACATAGATGTTACCCGTATCCGCCAGGTATTGCTGAACCTACTCAACAATGCGGCGCGCTTCACCGAGGAGGGCAGGGTGTGGGTTGAAGCATCGCAAGTCGGCGGCGACGTGATGATTAGCGTGGGCGACACCGGCCCTGGCATCCCAGCCGACAAGTTGCCATACGTGTTCGATGAGTTCTATCAAGTGGATCTATCGCTGCATCGCCAGCATGGGGGAGCGGGCCTGGGGCTGGCGATTAGCAAGCATTTCGTCGAGGCGCACGATGGGCGCATCTGGGTGGAGAGCCAGGAAGGCGCAGGTTCGACTTTCACCTTCACACTGCCCATTCCGGAACATCACATTCCGGTGTCGCGTCCTTATATGACCTCTCCGTTAGAACCATCTTACGCCCGGGGGCCTTCCCCTATCCTGGTCGTTGATCCTGATCCAGAGATGGTCAATCTGGTACAACGTCACCTTGATGGGCACGAAGCGGTACAAGTGCAGGAAGGTGAACTGCTGCCTGATGCGGTGCGGCTGTATCACCCACAAGCGGTGGTGTACAACGTACCCCCAGGCGGACGGTCGAGACTTAATGGCATCTCTGCCGCATCGGTACCGCTCATAGAGTGCTCGCTGCCCAGCCGCGCCTGGGCGATGGATCACCTGGCAGTAAGGGGGTACCTGAACAAACCGATCACCGCCGAGCGTCTGTTGCAGGAGATTGAGCGGGTAGGGAATGTCCAGAATGTGTTGGTTGTTGATGATGAGCGGGGCTTCTGTCAGTTGGTGGAACGGATACTCAGGTCCAACGGGCACGTTTTCGATGTGCGTCAGGCGTATGGTGGCGAGAAGGGGCTGCAGGCTATGCAGGAACGAAGACCCGACCTGCTACTATTGGATTTGATCATGCCAGACGTGGACGGCTTCCAGGTTTTGGAAGAGATGCGACAGGATCCGGGATTGGCGGAGATACCCGTGGTACTGCTGACGGCCACCAGCTACGTCGAGGACGTCATGGACCAGCGTGGCAGCCAGATGATCGTTCGTCGCCCGGAGGGGCTGCGCCCGTTTGAAGTCTTGCGCTGTCTTGGAGCGGTGATCGACGTGCTGGAACCACACTACGATGAACAATCAGCACCAGAAGAGGCTCTGGCGGGGTAGGGCACGAAGTAACAGCACCGAGTCTGGGTCATATATCAGGCGTAAGGCTGCAGCACATCAACTTGGTGCAACGCATTCAGGATCTTGTCCCTGCTCACCGGCTTGGGCAAGAAAAGAGAGGCGCCCAGGGAATAGGCCAATTCGGGGTCGTCGATAACGGAACAGATGATGACCGGAATACGGGCTGTCCCGGGATGATTGCGTAGCCGCTGAAGTACCTCCCATCCGTGGACTTCTGGGATCATCACGTCCAGCACGATGGCGTCCGGCAACTCTTCCCGTGCCAGACGTAACCCCTCTTGTCCGTCGGCGGCTGCGATCACGCGGCAGGCCTGGTCGGTCAGATAGCGGCCTATCAACTTCACCAGTCCCTCGTTGTCGTCAATGACCAGCACGCTGGGACCATAGGTTGCCATTTGCAGAGCGATGACACGTGCACCATCTGAGCGATCTTTTCGTCTTACTTTCCAAC